>SESF01032026.1_pt1 | contig 24248 bp, 25 predicted proteins | sample 3171521 | NCBI WGS metagenome assembly SESF01 (sample SAMN10866945, study PRJNA518727) | freshwater metagenome | biome: subpolar coniferous forest; feature: holomictic lake; material: water; isolation source: holomictic Lake 227, 6 m and 8 m depth | place: Canada: near Kenora, Ontario | collected...
TTGAAGGTCGCCGGATGGTCCGGCGCATGACACGTGGTCCGCAATTCCTCGAACTTGCGGCCAGCCTCCGCGGCGGACTTGCGCACAGCCGCAAAGAACTCTTCCGCGGTTACGTGTGCCGAACAGGAACAGGCTACCAGAATCCCGCCCGGCGCCAGATGCTCGATGCCCGACGATGCCAGCCCCCCATATGCGCGAATGGCGCCCGGCCGCTCGACTTCCCGCTTCGCCAGCGATGGCGGGTCTAGGATCACCAGATCGAACCTGTGCCCCGGCTGCTCCTTCAGCCATTCAAATGCATCTGCCTGAACCATTTCATGCCGGCAGGAGGCCACGGAGGCATTCGTTGCGTTCAGGGCGAAGTTGCGCTTTGCGCCGGCCAGGGCGTGAGCGCTTAGGTCGAGGTCCGTCACCGACCGGGCTCCCCCGCGCACCGCGTAGAGCGAAAAGCCGCCCGAAAAGCTGAAGGCGTTCAAGACCTCACGTCCGCGCGCCAGGGCTTCCACCTGCCGCCGGTTCTCCCGCTGGTCGAGGAAGAACCCCGTCTTTTGCCCGCGCAACACGTCCGCTTCAAACCGCAAGCCCGTCTCCTGGAACGTGACCGGTCCGTCCAGCGGCGGCCCGCTTAGAATGACTCCATCCGCCTTCCCAAATTGGCGCTTGGCATATTCCTGGATGTTACGACTGAGCCGGAGGACGATGCGTTCCGGACCCAAGCGCTCGGTGATTAACCCGGCGATTTCCTCCAACCGCGGCAGCCAGGCGGCGGTGTAAAGTTTCAGCACCAGCGTCTGGTCGTAACGATCCAGCACCAGGCCCGGCCAGCCGTCGCTTTCCCCATTAATCCACCGGAACCCCGTGGTGTGTTCGTCAAACAAGCCCTGCCTGGCTTCCAGCGCGCGAGTCAGCCGCTCAGACCACCAGGTGCGATCAATGGCCCGGGGCTTCCCCACGTGCAGCAGCCGCACGCGAATCGGCGAGTCCGGATCGAACAGTCCCGCCCCGAGGAATCGGTCCTTGCGGTCGTAAATCACGGCCAGCTCGCCCGCTTCCCCCGCGCGATTCTGCTCCCGAACGCTGTCAGCGAACAGCCACGGATGGCCCGAGCGAAGCATCGATTCCGCCGTCGCGGTTACCCGCAACCGCAGCCGCGGCACCCGCTCCCGTTCTTTTGATTCGCCAGTAATCATTCAATTCAACCACAGATGAACAAAGCGCACCCTCAAGAATTGCATTATATTCCGAGCGGATAAAGGCAGTTGTATGGCGGAACACGAGAAATCTCACCTTGTCGTCTTCGGCGGGGGCTTTGGCGGCCTGACGTTCTGCCAGTATTTCCACCATCCCGCCGCGCGCGCAACGCCCAATGTGCATCTGCCATTTGTTATCCGCCACCTACTATTGGCCATCGGCCATCGGCTATTGGCTATTGGCTATTGGCTATATGGGTCCCTCTTGCCTTGGTTTGCGTCCTTGCCTCTTATTCCAGTTCGCGTTCAACCTGAGATTAACTCCGCCAGCAAAGCCCGAACCTGCCCCTCACCCGTCCTGCGGACACCCTCTCCCCATCCGATGGGGAGAGGGCGGGGTGAGGGGCAGTTCGGCTCATCTTGAAAGCGATTTGGAATTAGCCTCTTGGCATTAACTGTCGTTCTTCGGCCTTGACTGCGCTCTGCTCCCTGCCTATCACGGAGCAAGTGATGAGCATTTCCGGTCACGTGGTAGAGATGATCTCCGGCGCTTGGGGGCTGGCGACCGGGGACGGTCGAGCGCAGTGGGCGTTTTGCCCGACCTTGTCTTTGCGCGAGCCGAGCCGAAGGGGCAATTATCACGATCACAATAGAAGGCGGGGCCCTTTTGCTTTGTCTTTGTACCAATGACTTTGTCCCAAACATACTGTTGGGCGGAGGTAGCGAATCCGACAATATGAAAAAAACCGGACTTGCCCTTGTTCTCCTGCTCGGCTGCGGAGTCTTGAGTTGGGCTTTCATCAGGCCCCCCTTCACGGACCTACCGCGGTTCGTCGAGAGGCACCGGGACATCGTTGTCGCGGATTGCGTCTCCATACCACCCGATTTTGTCATTGTAGACGGGAAGAAGATCTTCCTCGAATACCATGGAGTATACCCATTTGACGTCAAAGTTGTTCGGATGCTTAAGGGGAGCCTGCCACCCGGAAACAGAAGGATTCGGACCAGCTTCACGATGGTGCCGGGCAAGCGCTACCTCCTGAGCAACCTCGGTTACGATGATGACTTTCAGGCGCTGGCGGAGCTTTCGGTGGTCGAAGTTTCCGATCAGTTTGACTTGAGCCAACTGGATGGCAAGCCGGTGAAAGAACAAGTGGCCTCTCTTCTCTCAAACCGGCTGGCCACGCTCCGATCAACCATTCCAAAGCTTGAGGCAGAGAGGACGCTGCTGGAGAAGGCTGTCCATGAATAACAGACCGCCCAATTGCGTGCAGGCGACGCCGGGTTGCGCCTGCTGTGAATCCGTGAGTCAGGGAGTCGGCGCGCCTGACGCAGAACGTAGGCCGCTCTCAACAGCTATGAAGGCCACACTGTTCCTCGTGTTCCTTTCGGTGCTGGCGGGTTGCGCTTCCGCGCCGTCATCAGCGCCCAAAGCAGCCGCCCGCTGGAAGTCCGTCATTGCCGCCTTAAAGCTTTACCATGAAGAAGTGCGCGACTATCCAAAAAGATTGGTTGAACTGCACCCGTACTACCTGTCAGCGGGAGTTCCACTTCACGACGAGAAGTATCCAGCGTCTCTCCGGCAGGTCTGGTCGACTTATCGGGGAATTGACCCGCAGTGGGCACCTACTTACCAGCGCCTCGGCAAGGATTACTTCGTCAGCTATCGACGCATTGACCAGGACAACTATTCGCTCCAATTGTTTCATGGTGGCAGGTTGGTGACGGTAGCGCACTCCAGTCGCTGACCCCATCTGGCTGCATCAGAATGAAATGTGGGAACTCATGAGCGAACCCGATGGATTCTCATCCCTGAACCAGTAGTTTTATGATATGGTTAGCGAAATGAATCGCAGGCCAATGACCAAAGGCGTGCCGGCGGTCCGGCAGAAGAAGCAGCGCCGCAAGCGCGGAATCGCCCCCACCGGCGGCATGGTGCCCCTGAGCTCCAAGGAACTGAAGCAACATGCCCGCCTCCTGGCGCAGGGCAAACCCTTGAGTGGCAGGAGCGGCCCCTTTGTCTATTACATGCGCAATGGACGGCTGTGTTGGCGCCGGTATGTCGTTCCCGAAGATCCCAGCACAGCCCGGCAGCGGCGCTCGCGAGCCGCCTTCCGCGCCGCCTCAAGGACGTGGAGCCAGGGCGGGCCGCTGACGGACAAGCAGCGGGACGCCTGGTACGCGGACGGGGCCAAGCGGCAGAGCCGTTCCCGCCTCGCCCAATCGGGTCCGCTGACCGGCCAACAGAATTACATCGGACGCAACAGCACCCGGAAGCAGCGCGACTACCAATTGCTCTCGCGCCCGCCCCAGCGAGGGCAGGAGAAGGCGAACCCCAAAAGGCTCAAGTCAGAGCTATCTGTGCAAGTCCCTAAATCCCAGCCCATTACGCGCTCCACGTCAGGGCCTCGTTGGGTACACGCCGTGCCTGCACCGTCTATGCGCCGCGGAGCCAGCGGGAACGCAAAGAAATCCAAGGCCAGACAGTTAATTTCACAAATGCCGCATCTCCAGAGGTCTGCGCGATCCACGTCAGGCCGCCCCCAGACCAGCACCAGAGCGTTACCAGGGCCGCGCCAGCGCAAGGCGAGTCAACCCAAGGGCACTGGCCAGCGTGACGCACTGAAACATCCTCCCAAACTGGGCAAAGCCCGCAGGAATGCGAACCGGCTCAAGCGATCTTCCGTTTGAACTGGAGCGCGCACAGGCTGAAGATCCCGATGCCCATTCCCGCGAGGACGACGATGTTGAACCAGAAATCGGCCAGCCCCGCGCCGCGCAGCACTATGGCCCGCTGCAGCTCGATATAGTAAGTCGCCGGCAGGATCACGCCGACGGCCCAGAAGATCCCCGGCATCGTCTCACGAGGAAAGATGAAGCCGGAGAAGAACACCGTCGGCAGGATGAAAATGATGCACATCTGCAGCGCCTGAATCTGGGTCCGCGCCCACGTCGAGATGAGCAGGCCGATGCTCAAGAGTGCCCAGAGGTAGAACAGCGTCGCCACCATCAGTTCCCGGATGTCACCGGCCACCGGCACATGGAACACCCATTGCATGATGCCAATCAACCCGATGGCCATTAACATCGAGAGGCAGAGGTAAGGTGTAATCTTGCCGAGCATCAGCCCCCAGCGTGAAAGCGGGCTCACGAGCAACTGCTCCAGCGTCCCGCGCTCACGTTCGCGCACCAGCGACATCGAGGTAGCGAACAAGGTGGCAATTTGCAGCACCAGCCCGATCACGCCCGGCAGGAAGAAGTTCGGGCTCCGCATCTCGGGATTATACAGGATCTGCGGGCGCACCTCGACAGGCAGTTCCCGCACCCCCGTCCGGTCAGCCAATCGCAGCATGGATTGGCGAAACCCGACGTTCAGCGCCGTGTTCAGCGCGGACGAGGCCACGCTCGAGCTCGATCCGTCAATGAGCGCCTGAACGCGGGCGGTGTGCCGGCCCTGCATGTCGCGCGCAAAGCCCGGCGGGATCTGCAATCCCACATAGGCCTCCCCGCGCCGGATCGATTCGGCGAGTTCGGTGATGCTATGCACTTGGCCCACCACCTTGAAAGTGCCTGTGTTCACGAACTGATTAACCAGCTCGCGGCTCTCCCGGGTGCGATCCTCGTCGAACACCAGCGTCGGGATATGCTTCACGTCCAAATCCAGCGCGAACCCGAACGCGATCAACTGGATCAGCGGCGGGAAGAACATGAAGAACAGCGTCAGGTGGTCGCGAAACACGACCAGAAACTCCTTGCGCATGATCGCCGTGACTCCTCGGAAAGGAACTCTCATTGCCCATCCCCGTTTGCGTGGCCCGACGTTAGCGCCACAAACACGTCTTCCAGGGAAGGGGCGATCGGGCGGATGTCCGCCTGCGGGATGTTAACTCTGCTCAGCTCCGCGCGGATCAACTCCTCCGGCATTTCCTTGTCCACCAGCAGGTGCATGGATTGCCCGAACACCGTCGCGGCGCGCACCCCCGGGAATCGCCGCAGCGCCTGCAGGCCGACCGTGACATGGTCGCACGTCACGTCAATCCGCCGCGTGTCCGGGGGATTGACCACTGGCAGATGCTTGAGGTCATCGGGTTCGCCGCAAACCACCAGCTTGGACAGGTAGATGTAGCCGACGTGCGAGCAACGCTCGGCCTCATCCATGTAATGGGTCGTCACGAAGAGCGTCATGCCCTGGCTCGAAAACTCGAAGAGCAGGTCCCACAGCTCGCGCCGGGCGACGGGATCAATGCCCGCGGTCGGTTCGTCCAGGAAGAGCACGGTGGGGTGGTGCATCAGCGAGCAGGCCATCGCCAACCGCTGGCGCCAGCCGCCGGAAAGCAGCCCCGCGCGCCGGTCCAGGTAAGGTTTCAGATGTGTGAGCTCCACCAGTTGGTCGTAGCGCTGCCGGAGCTTCGCGCCGCGCAGGCCGTAAAGGCGGCCGTAGAAGTCGAGGTTCTCGTGCGTCGTCAGCTCGTCGTAGAGGGAGAACTTCTGGGACATGTAGCCGATCAGGCTCTTGATCTGCTCCAAATCTCGCGCCACATCCAGCCCGGCAATGCGCGCCTGTCCGCCGCTGGGCGCCAGCAGCCCGCACAGCAGCCGGATCACCGTGGACTTGCCGGACCCGTTCGGGCCCAGGAAGCCGAAAATGGAGCCTCGCTCCACTCGAAAGCTGACGTTATCGACAGCCGTGAAATGGCCAAACCGCTTGGTCAGCCCTTCGCACTCGATCATGACTTCGGCAGGCACGGTTCTGAACGCGTTACTTCTGCACGTTCGGAAACGCCACGTCTGCCGCCATGCCGGCCCGGAGCTTCCCCTCCTGATTGTCGAGGCGGACTTTGATGCCGAAGACCTGTTTGACGCGTTCGCCCACCGTCTGCACGTTGCGCGGGGTGAACTCGGCCGAGCGGGCGATCTGCTCGACTTTACCGGAGAAGTCCTTGCCGGGATCCGAATCCACCCGGACCCTCACAGGCTCGCCGAGTTGAATGTGGCCCAGCCACGGCTCGGGAACAAAGACGCGCACCCAGAGGTGATCGGTCAGGAGCAAGGTGGCCAGGGCCTGGTTGGGCGCCAGTACGTCGCCGACCTTCACGCTCAGGACCTCCAGCACGGAATTGGAGGGGGCCACGATGCTCATCTCGCGCAGATTTGCGTCCGTCTCGGCCAATTCGGCGCGGACCTGGGCCAGGCGCTCGGCCCGGGTGCCCGCCAACAGCAGGTCATAACGGCTCTTGGCCGCCGCCACATTCTTCTCCAGCGTGCTGGCGCGGGTTAGCGTCTGGTCATGCTCGGTGGCCGAGATCGTCTTTTGGGTAAACAGCTCCTCAGCCCGCTTCGCGTCCACGCGCGCCTGGTCCGACTCGGCGGCGCGCGCTTCCCAGTCGTGTTTGGCCGCGTCAATCTCCTGCTGGCGTGGTCCCGCTTCGTATTCGGCCACCTGGGCAGCCACCCGGTCACGTTTGGCTTTCAGCTCGGCGGCGTCCAGTTCGACCAGCGGCTGGGCTGTTTTCAAGGAATCGCCCTCGGCAGCGGAGATCTTCACTACCCGCCCGCCGTAACGGGAGGCGACCCGGACCTCGTCCGTTTCAATGGTGCCGGAGACGCTGCGCCCGCGCGAGGGATCCTCCACGGAACAACCAGTGGCCAGGAGTGTAAGCGCAGTCACAGCGCCCATGATAAAGCCGAGTCGGGTCTGCACGCGCCGGGAACATAGCAAGCGCCGGGGGCGGTTTCCAAGGAGTTTCGAAGCCGCCCGGGATAGAAATGATTGGCCTCAGCGCCGTAAATTAGGCATACTGCTGCCGGATGAAATCAATGACGGGTTATGGCCGCGGGGATTGCTCGAAAGACGGCTTTAAGGTCACCGTGGAACTCAGCTCGGTGAATCGCAAGCAGACGGAGATCTCCGTGAACCTGCCGCGCGAGCTGGAATTGCTCGAGGCGCAGATCCGCGACCTGATCAATCGCCACATTGCGCGCGGCCGGCTGACGGTGCGCGTTTCGCTCCATGCGGGCTCGGGCAATGCCTCGGCGCGGTTGCACCTCAATGTTCCGCTCGCCAAAGCCTACGCCCGGGAACTGGGCCGCCTGGCCAAACAGCTCAAGCTGCCAGGACCGGTGACGCTGGATCAACTGGCGCGGGCGCCGGGCGTCCTCCAAACCGACGAGGAGCTGGCGGTGGAAGAAGATTTGTGGCCGGCGGCGGAGAAGGCGCTGAAGCAGGCCATATCCCAGATGGTGAGGACGCGGGAACGGGAGGGGGCGCACCTGACGCAGGACCTGGCTCAGCGGATCGCGGTGATGCGCAAAGCGGCCGCCCGGATTCAAGAGCACGCGCCGACGGTCGCGGAGCGCTATCGCCAGCAGCTCATCGAGCGCATCAAGAGCGCCGGCTTGGAAGCGCCCGGCACGGATGACGAACGGCTGTTGAAGGAAGTGGTGTATTTCGCCGACCGTTCCGATATCTCGGAAGAGCTGACACGTCTGCAAAGCCACTTCCTCCAGTTCGACGACTGCCGGAAATCGAAGGAGCCCGTGGGGCGGATGCTGGATTTTCTGGCGCAGGAAATGAACCGGGAGATCAACACGATCGGATCGAAGGCCAACGACCGCCTGATTTCGTGCGAAGTCGTGACGCTTAAGGCCGAGTTGGAAAAGTTCCGCGAACAGGCGCAGAATGTTGAGTGATGAATGCCGAGAACCTAGAGGGAAAAGCTGAAATTGGGAAAGCAGAAAGCAGAAACAAGAGTCCGTTGCTGGTGCTGATTTCAGCCCCTTCCGGCGGGGGCAAGACGACCCTTTGCCAGCAGTTGCTCACCGCGCGGCCCGAGCTGACGCGCGTGGTGACCTGCACCACGCGCCCGCCCCGCGCCGGGGAGCGTGAGGGAGTGGATTATCATTTCCTGGACGTCGGTTCCTTCCTCAAGCGTGTGCATGCGGGCGACTTCCTTGAACACGCCACTGTGTACGGCAACCGCTATGGCATGCTCAAGGCCGAGGTGCTTGGCAAGCTGCGGCAGGGCAAGGACGTATTGCTCAACGCGGATGTGCAGGGCGCGGCCACCATCCGCGAGCAGGCGCAGGAAGACCTGGAGCTGAAACGCGCGCTGGTCTCGGTGTTTCTGACGCCGCCGTCGATGAGCATCCTGGAGGGGCGCCTGCGCAAGCGGGCCACGGATTCGGAGGCGGTTATCCAAAAGCGGCTGGACGTCGCCCGGCAGGAGATCGCCCAGTGGAAACACTTCGACTATCTGCTCCTCAGCGCCAGCATCGCAGAAGACTTGCGGCGGATGCTCGCCATTGTGGAAGCGGAGAAGATGCGGTCGCTACGGGCGCCGGCGCCGGAGTTTTAATGGAAGAAGGATGAATTATGAATTATGAAAGCGGTGGCTGTGCTCGGTCTTCATTCATATTTCATACTTCATACTTCATACTTTTCTTCTGATGAGCACAGAAAAGAATATCGTGTTGGGAGTGACCGGGTCGATCGCGGCCTACAAGGCCGCCGACCTGACGAGCCAGCTTGCCAAGCAGGGTTGCGAGGTGCGCGTGGTGCTGACGGCGGACGCGCTGCGGTTTATCACTGCGGTGCCATTCCGGACCTTGTCGCGGCATCCGGTGGTAACCGATCTGTACGATGAGGTGGACGAATGGCAGCCCACGCACATTAAGCTGGCGGACGAGGCGGACCTGCTGCTCATTGCGCCCGCCACCGCCAACACAATCGCCAAGCTGGCCCATGGCATCGCCAACGACGCTTTGAGCTGCATCGCGCTGGCCCTGAATCCCCGCGCCAGGATCCTGGTCGCCCCGGCGATGAACGGAAAGATGTGGCTGCATCCGGCCACGCAGCAGAACGTGGCCACGCTCCGGTCGCGCGGGGTGGAGTTTATCGGGCCGGAGGAGGGCCTGCTTTCCTGTGGGTATGAGGGCTTGGGACGGCTGTGGCCGGTGGACAAAGTTGCCGATCGCGCGCTGGAGCTGCTGCGGGAGCGCCGACCCGGGAAGCGGCGGGGCTGATCCATTCCCCTTTATGAACGTCGGACTGTGGCAACGGCTTAAGAATTACAGCCCCGCTGAGTTGGCCATGGCTGCGCTGCGGTTACCGGGCCGCGCGGTGGACTTGCTGAGGCTCTCGCCACCCGATGCGGCGAAGCTGATGGACCGCATTGCCACGATGGAGCGGGATATCATCTTGCCCATCAAAGTGGCCGGGATTGCCATGCTCCTCTACTCCTTCTATTTCAAAGCGCCTTGGATCGGGGTGCAGAAACTGGGAAGCCTGGAGATCACCGTCGCGGCCACGCAAGGGTCTTTTTTGTGGGGCTATATCGCGGTTAATGCGCTGGTGGCCGTCCTTTTGCTGAACTTGCGCCGGGTGCCGTTGCTGTTGGTCCAATGGGCGGTATTCGCCATGAGTTTGGTGGATGGGATCTTCGTGTCGGCGCTGGTGGTGGTCACTGAAGGCTACAACAGCATTCTTTACTGGCTCTTTCTGGGACTGGTGGTGCGCGGTGCCGTGAGTGTTCCGCGTGCGACGTCGCAAATCCTCCTCAACCTGACCCTGACCGTCTGCTACGTCATGGCCGGCAGTATCAATATCTCAATCAATAAGGCCCTTAAGCAGGAAGCGGAGGCCAGGGCCGTGTGGCAGGCGCCGCTGCATCACCTGCGCGGCTCCAATGTGCCACCGGGCAGGATCGTATCCCAGGTGACGAACGAGCAGACGGCCATCGGACCAGAGAGCGATACCGACCGCGCGGCAGCGGCCGAAAACCGCGCCTTAGGCGTCGCTCGCTTGCGCGAAGACCCGGACGATCCCTCCGGGGAGAATCTGGCGTTCTACACCCCATCCGATAATCCGACCCAGACCCTGACACTGCGCCTGGCGCTGCTGCTGTTGATGACCATCTGCTGTTATGGCGTGCAGGTCTTGCTTGAGCGGCAGCGGCGGGCTGTGGAGGAGGCGCACGAATTTGCGATGCGGGAAGGCCAGTTGCGCGCCGCGGGGCGGGTGGCCGCCGAGTTCACCCATCAGATCAAGAACCCGCTCGCCATCATCAATAACGCGGCGTTCTCGTTGCAGCGGGCGCTCAAGCTGGGCAAGCCGGTCCCGCCCGAACAGGTCCGCATTATCCAGGAGGAGGTCGAGCATTCCGACCGGATCATCACGCAGATCATGGGCTATGCCCAGTTGAGCGAAGGCCATGTGGAGCGGCTGAACGCGGTGGAAGAGCTGGATCATGCCATCGCCCAGGTGTTTCCGCCGGCTGCGGCTTATCCCGTCCATATTCACCGCGATTACGCGGGCGAATTCCCTCCCCTCTTCATGCAGCGCCGCCATCTGGTGGACACCGTCATGAACCTCTTGCAGAACGCCCGCGAGGTGCTCGGGGAGAAGGGCGGCAATGTCTTCGTGAGCGCCCGTTGCCACAGTGACTCTTCGGTCGAGGTCGCCGTGCGCGACGACGGCCCCGGCATCCCGCCTGAAAAGCTGGAGCGGATCTTCGAAGCGTATTACACCACCAAGGATAAGGGCACCGGGTTGGGGTTGGCGACGGTCAGACATAACGTCGAACTTTACGGCGGCACCGTGCAGGTAGAATCCAGCCTTGGAAAGGGAGCGCGCTTTGTTCTAGTATTTCCGGCTAAGGCTTTGATTACGCTGGCCAGAAAACATTGAAGACGCTCGAACAGAAGAACGGAAGGTTGACGCGCAATAGCGCGGAGGTGTTCCTGTGAGCGTCCGGCTGCCGCCAGTGCTCGTGGTGGATGACGAGAAGAACATGCGCCTGTCGCTCAAGACAGTGCTCACGGACGAGAGCTACCTTGTGCGGGCGGTTGAATCCGCCGAAGAAGCCCTCGGCCTGCTGGAGCGCGAGGAGTTCTTCATGGTGATCACCGATGCGCGGCTCGGCGGGATGAGCGGCTACGAATTTCTGGGCAAGGCTCGCGCCAAATGGCCGGACCTGCCGATGGTGATGATCACCGCCTACGCCACGCCGAAGCTGGCGGTCGAAGCCATTCAGGCCGGGGCGATTGACTATCTGCCCAAGCCCTTCGCGCCCGAGGAATTGCTGCACGCCGTGGCGCGTTGCGCCGAGCGCTATCGCTTGCTGCGGGAAAACGCCAACCTCCGCGCCCATGCGACCGAGACCTGGAGCCTCGAACAGATCGTGGGCGAATGCCCCAAGGTGCATGAGTTGCGCCAGCTCATCCAAACTGTCGCGCCCACTGATGCCCGCGTGTTGGTGCTCGGCGAAAGCGGCACAGGTAAGGAGTTGGTGGCCGGCGCACTCCACAGCCTAAGCCACCGCAGCCAAGCCAGCTACGTCCGCATCAATTGCGCCGCCATCCCCGAAACCCTGCTGGAAAGCGAGTTGTTCGGCCACGAGAAAGGTGCCTTCACCGGCGCGCTCAAACAGAAGCTTGGCCGCGTCGAGGAAGCCGACGGCGGAACCATCTTCCTGGATGAGATTGCCGACATGAGCCGTCCGCTCCAGGCCAAGCTGCTGCGGTTCCTGGAGGATGGCTCATTCACGCGCGTGGGCGGCACACAGGAACTGCGCGTCAATGTCCGGCTGATCGCCGCCACGAACCGCGATATCATTGACACCATCCGCGCGGGTCAGTTCCGGGAGGATTTGTTTCACCGGCTCAATGTGATGCAGTTCCGGCTGCCCCCGCTGCGCGTGCGAGGCGATGACATATTGCTGCTGGCCGAGTATTTCCTCCGCAATTTCGGGGTCTCGATGAATAGGAACGTCCGGGCTATCTCCCGTGCAGCTCGGCAGAAACTGCTTTCGCATCATTGGCCCGGCAACGTGCGCGAACTGCGCAACGTGATCGAACGCGCGCTGATTCTGGAGACCACCAGCGAAATTCAGACGCTCAGCCTGCCGGATTTCCAACTCGAGGGGCGTTTGCACAAGTCGGAGTCGCCAAAAATTACGGGCACCGAATCGCTCGACGATCGGATGGCCAACTTCGAGCGGGAACTCATCAGCGCCATGCTGGAACAAAACCGCTTCAGCCTCACCCGGACCGCTGAGCAGTTGAAGATCAGCCGCCATGCCTTGCGCTATCGCATGCAACGCTTGAATATCGCCACCGGGGCCGAGGGGGACGAAGACGTGCCCCCCCTTCAGAAGAAAGACTCTTTGCCATGAGCACAATTCCCATTTTATTGGCCGACGAAAGGACTGACGCAGTGTTGGCGTCCTGGCGCATATCGGATGCTGCCACGCGTGAACGTCTGCTTATCTTCGGCGCGATAGGCCTTATCATTTTGCTGATTCTGATCTGGGCGGTTTTCCTCAGAAAGGCACGTCGCCGAGGGGGCGAACACCATCATTCGCACCATCATTCCTCCAAGTCAGCCAAAGCCTCGCAGTCCGCTGCAAGGAAAGACGCTCCTCCGCCGCCAGAGAAGCACCGCCGGCGGCGGCGTTCGGGCCACAGCCACCGCTCGCGCAATCCGACCCTCGCTGAAACCGGCGGCTTGCCGCCGAAACGCCCGGAAATCCCGCCTGAGTCTCAGCCCTGAGCCATGCAAGAGAGCCGGGCGATCACGCGGAAGAGCGCGTCGAATCTGGCGCTTGCGTTTATCTTGCTGCCTAAAGCCAAGCGTGACGGCATGTCCGCTCTATACGCCTTCTGCCGTGAGGTGGATGACGTGGCCGACAATGAGTCCCTCCCGACCCCCCAGCGCCGCGAGCAACTGGCCGCCTGGCGCGCCGACATCCGCCGCGCCTGTGGCACCGAGAGCCCGCAATTCCTGGTTAACCGCGAATTGCAGCCGGTCATCCACCAGTACCATCTCGCCTTTGAACATTTCGACGCCTTGCTGCAAGGCGTCGAGATGGATCTCGACATCAAGCGATACCAGGATTACGACCAACTGGAGCTTTACTGCTATCGCGTTGCCTCGGTCGTCGGCCTGCTGAGCATTGAGGTGTTCGGCTATCAGGATCCCGTCTGCCGCGAATACGCGGTGTACCTCGGCAAGGCGCTCCAGTTGACCAACATCTTGCGCGACGTGCGCTCCGACGCTCAGCGCGGCCGTATCTATTTGCCGCTCTCCGAGCTGGCCCGCTTCAAGGTTTCGCCCGAGGAGATCTTGCGGCTGGAATACTCTCCGCGCTTCTGCGCGCTCGCGACCAGTGTCGCGCAGCGCGCGCGTCATTTCTATCGGCTCGCCCGCGAGACCTTGCCCGCCGCCGACCGCCGTTCGATGGTCGCTGCCGGGCTCATGGGCTCAGTCTATTGGCGGCTGCTGCGCAAGCTGGAGCGGCAGCGCTTCGACGTTTTCGGCCCCGAGTTAATACGCTTGAACAAGGGGCAGAAGTTGATGCTCATTCTGTGCTCCTGGCTGCGATTTGCGTCCGGTGCCGCGTCCCATAATTATGGCGCCTAGCCCGCCAGGTCCGCATTCACCTCCTCGCCGCCTGATCGTCAACGCCGACGACTTCGGCCGTTCCGCCTCAACCAACCAAGCGGTCATCCGCGCCCACCGCGAAGGCATACTCACCACCACCAGCCTGATGGTGAATGAACCCGCCTTTGAGGAGGCCGTCGCCCTCGCCCGCGAGCATCCGAGACTGGGTGTGGGTCTGCATTTGACCCTGCTGTGCGGCCGTTCGACCTTGCCGCCCGACGCAATTCCCGGATTGGTGAACGCCAGGGGTGAATTCAGCAACCACCCGCCAAACACCGGGTTCCGCTACTTCTTTCTGCGCAGTTTGCGCGAACCGTTGCGGCGCGAGATTCACGCCCAGTTTCAAAAGTTCCGGGCCACCCGCCTGCCTCTGGACCACGTCAACGGCCATCTGCACCTGCACCTGCATCCCACGGTGTTCCGCATTCTGATGAGCGACGCCGCCCAGCTCGGCATCAAGCGCCTGCGCCTGACCTTCGATCCGTTCCGGATTAACTTGCGGGTGGCCTCCGGCCATCTCCTCTATCGCGTGCTTCACGCTGCCATCTACCACACGCTTTCCGCGCGCGCCCGGCCGGCGCTAGCCCGGCGGGGCATCCGGCACACGGACGCTGTCTTCGGGCTGCTGCAGAATGCCCGCGTGGATGAACCCTTTGTCACCCGCTTGCTCCCGCAGCTCCCCGCGGGCGATTCCGAGCTTTACTCCCATCCCTCGCTTAATGAATTTGAGAATGAGTTTGAGGCCTTGGTCAGCCCCCGCGTGCGGAAACAGGTCAACCAACTGGGCATTAAACTGATTCGTTACCAGGATCTTTAATATGGCTAAATTGCTTTCAATTCTCATCATCGGGCTGCTCTTCGAATCTGCCGGCGTGGTTTCGCTCAAGATAGGAATCACGCAGATCGGCGACATGAAAGCAGTCAGCGTTGCGGAATTGGTCAAGGTGATCAAAGCGGGCGTCACCAATGTGAACGTGCTGCTGGGGGTGTTCTGCGAGGCGGTCTTCTTCGCGAGCCTGCTGATCCTGATGGCCAAGAGCGACATCAGCTTCCTGTGGCCGCTGACCTCGTTGAGTTTTGTGTTTGCGGCCTTTGCGGCGATGTGGTTTCTGCACGAAAGGGTCTCCTCCATCCGCTGGGCCGGCGTGGTGTTCATCATGATTGGCGCCGCGCTCATCAGCTACAGCGAGCACGCGAAAGCGAAGCCGCCAGCAACGCCCACATCAGCGCAGCCGGAGCCTGCGACTACCGGGTCCACCCCGAACTAACCCTGCACCGTAAAGACTCAACCCACTTTCAGCATGAGGACACACTTGGCAATTCTCGCCCTGGTGCTCTCGCTCGCCTTGGTTGGCTCGAGCGGGTGCGGACGCGGTAACGGCGCTGGCCAGGCCCTAAGCAGCGAGGCGAAAAGCCTGGTTGCCGCGAACAATGCTTTTGCGTTCGAATTGTATGGGCACCTCAAAGGCACGAACCAGAACCTGTTCTTTTCGCCGTACTGCATCTCAGAGTGCCTGGCGATGGGTTATGCTGGCGCTCGTGTCAACACGCAAAAGCAAATGGGGCACGTGCTCCATTTCGGAACAAACGGCGTGCATTCCGCCTTTGGAGAGCTGCAACGCCAGCTTAAGCAGGCGACGACCCGGAGAGGAATCGAACTCAACGTAGCGAACGGTATTTGGGCGCAGAAACGTCAGCCGCTACTTCCGGCTTTTACGGTCATTCTCTGGCGAGACTACGAAGCCGAGGCCCGGCAGGTTGATTTTGCAACGGAAGCGGGACCGGTCACGAAGCGAATCAACGAGTGGGTGAGCGGACAGACCAAGGGGAAGATCGGAGATATGCTGTCGCCAGGACTGCTGGACCAAGACTCACGACTCGTGTTAGTAAACGCGATCTATTTCAAAGGGCCATGGAAGACCAGGTTCAAGCCGGAGCTGACGAGGCAGCAGGATTTCCAGGTGGAGGCGAACCGATGGATAAAGTGCCCGATGATGGTTTCCAATGGAAAGTTCCGTTCCTATCGCCATGACAGCCCGGTCCTATCCTTTGAGATGCTTGAGTTGCCCTATGCCGGGACAGATTTTTCTTTCGTTGCACTCCTGCCGATGGCGTTTGAAAAGCTCGACGAGCTGGAAAGCAAGCTCAACGACAAGACCCTGAGTGAATGGCTGAACTCACTACAGGAGGGCAACCTTATGGTTGTGCTGCCGAAATTCAGGCTCCGGGCTGGATTCAGCTTGGACAAGATCTTATCAACGATGGGAATGCCGGACGCGTTTGATGACCAAGCGGACTTCTCGGGCATCGACGGAAGCAATCTGCTCTATATTTCGTCCCTCCGTCACGGAGCATTTGTGGAAGTCGATGAGGATGGTACGACAGCGGCAGCGGCCACCGTAAGTCATTACGCGGCTAAGAGTATGGCTTCTCGTTTTGTTGCCGATCATCCTTTCCTGTTTCTGATTCGGGATAATCGTTCCGGCAGTATCTTGTTCCTGGGCAGGCTAATGGACCCGACGGCAGCTTGAATTGCGGGCGGTAACCGATCAAGGGGTGCGAGGGAGGCTCCGGGCTGTCAGCACTCGTTGAGCACGGCAACCAGGACTTGGGCCAGTCCCCTGGCGGCAGCCTCACTATTTTGCTGCAGCCGCCTGAGGGCGCCAATCCTTCCCGGCGACTTCAACAGGACCAAGGCCAGTTTCGCGTAGCTCATCTCCTGCTTGGGAGTCATCAACTGGTTGAAATCCAGCGGCAGATCTTCCTCGGCAGTGTCCAGAATTGCCCGCACGGTCGCGCTGGGGATATTCTGTTCGCGGCACACGGCGCGTATGACTTCGGATTCCATCTCCACAGCGTCAGCCCTGGTTGATTGCCACAACGCACGCTTCTCGGCCGCGGTCGTCGCCACCCGGTCTGAGCAGTGAAAGCGCGCCCGCTGGGCACCTGCCGCCAGAAGTGCGGGCTCCAAGCCGGTTTCGGCGTCGGCATCGAACACTACCGTGCCTATCGTCAGTGCTGGTCGCAGCCCTCCCGCACTCCCACACGTCAGCACCAACTGCGGTCGCTCCTGCTCCAACGCATCACGAATCGCCCGCTCCGCATTGCGCTTGCCCATTCCAACGAGGATGATTTTGATGTCGTCGCGTTCTCCCCCCCGTTGCTGGAAAGGCCGCGCCTCCTCCTTTAGCGCAAAGCACACCAATACCTTTCGGATTTCGGTCTTCGGATTTCCTTCGGTTTTCGGATTTCGGTCCTCGGATTTCACTTCATGCCAACGAGGATGATTCTGATGTCGTCGCGTTCTCCCCCCCATTGCTGGAAGGGCCGCACCTCCTCCTTCAGTGCGAAACACACCAATACCTTTCGGATTTCGGTCCTCGGATTTCCTTCGGACCTCGGATTTCGGCCTTCGGATTTCACTTCACGCCCGCCAGCCGCTCTTTCCAAATGTGATACAACAGCACCGTGGCCTTCACGTCTCGCAGGCAGTATTCCGCGATGTCCCGATACCGCCCTTCCGCCATCAGCGTGTTCACATCCGCGCCGGTCACGCCCTGACTCTTGGGCGACTCGATGCCGAACGCCTTACAATAGAAGTCCATGGTGAACCGGCGCGCCGCCCCATCCCGGCCGCTGACATTGTAGAATGTAAGCTGCTCCGCCAGGTCGCAGTGCGGCTCGGTCTGGAAGCGGTAGCCCAGCCAGTCCTTGCGGCTAATCGGCACGTTGAGCAGCGCCGAACGGAGGTAGATGAACGGCACGTCGAACCCGCGCCCGTTAAAGGTGACGATCGTCTCGTAATGCTTCGCCACATTCCAAAACGCTGTCAGCAGCTCGACCTCGTCCACGCACGCCATGAACTTCACCGGTCCGGCCTCGTCCGCTGCCTCCTCGTGGTCCACCGCCGTGAAAAGCACCTGGCCGCGCGAGGTGTCGGCATTCAACATGCCGATGCACACGACCTGGGCAGTCAAGGGCCAGAGATTGAACTGCCGGTGAATTTCGGCCTGGCGGGTGGCGCGTGCCGTTTCGTCGGTTATCTTTTCGCACTCGCGGAACAGGTATTCCTGTTGCGCTTCGTCGAATTGCTCCAGCGGCAGCGCGGAAGTCTCTATGTCGAATACGAGTCTAGCCATGCTAAACCTGGGTTTGTCACGCTCCCACTTAAGCGCATCACTTCTTGGGCGGCAGTTCGCGGATGAAAGCCCACGAGACTTCCGCCACCTGCCCGTTGTCGTAGGTCACCTTGAAGTGGCTGCCCAGCTCAACATCCACCTCGACGCTAACCGGCACCGCTTTGGCGGAAGTGCGATTGGCCTTGCGAATGGTCGAGTGGGGTTCCAAGAAGCTAAGGCCGTCTTCAAACTCGACATCAAACGCGTCTTCCCAACTCAGGTAGCGGGCGTGTCGCACCCGGGAAAATGTTGCTTTGCCGTAAGCCTTTTTCAACTGGACCATCGTTCTCATAGCCGGCCTTCGTTCTTCAAATCTGCGATCAGTTTAATCAGCTTCCGGTCAGGCGTCCAGCCTTCGATGCCCACTAAACGGTCCGCGTCCAACCGCCCGATCAACTTGTGTTTGCTGGTGTAAACATGGATGTGCCGTGGCACATGGTCGCCGATGAACCACTCGATAATATAGCCGCCACGACGAACTTTGCCCATAGTTTCAAACCATTCGGAGCCTGCCGGGAGGCGGCGGTCTTGGCAAACTTCCCGCGACTACGCCCCAAATTTATCGAACATCTTGGCGTTCGCCTGCATGAGCCTGATGAGGTACTTCGCCTGGAAGATGCCCAGCGATCCCGAGTTGGCGCCCGTTTCCGTGAACCGCTCCAGCTTGTCCGAACCGGAGCAGTCGGAGAGCAGCATCACCGGTTCCGGATGCCAGGAATGCCCCTTCATCGCGCAGGGAGTCGAATGGTCGCCGGTGATGGCCAGCACGTCGGGCCGCTTGCGCAGCAGGATCGGCAGCGCGGCGTCGAATTCCTCGATCGCCTTCTTCTTCGCGGCGAAGTTGCCGTCCTCGCCATACATGTCGGTGTATTTGAAGTGGATGAAGAAATAGTCGAAGTTGTCGTATTCGGCGAGGTAGCGCTCGAACTGCTCGGAGATGGTCTGCGGCCCTTCCAGCTTGGCCATGCCCACCAGTTGTGCCAGGCCTTTGTACATCGGATAGACCGCGATGCAGCTCGCGCGCAGCCCATACCGGTCCTGGAACAACGGAATCTCCGGCTGATGCGCAATGCCGCGCATCAGGAAACCATTGGCGGGCTTCTTCTGCGCGATGATCGGCAGCGCGGCTTTGTAGAACTCAGCCACCAGGTTGGCGGCCTTCTTGGCCTTGGCGGACTTGGCGTCCACGGGCCCGGACTGGGGAATGGGCAAGCCCTCGCGATGCGGATCGGCATCGGTCAGCGGCCCTTCCAGGCCCTTGCCGCGGAATATCACCACGAAGCGATGACCTTTGCCAGCCTTGATGATCACCTCGGCGTCGCCCACTTTCTTGACCTTCTGCGCCAGCAGCGCGCACAGCTCCTCGCACACCTTCGTGTCAATGCGTCCCGCGCGTCGGTCGGTGACAATGCCTTTGGCGTCAAGCGTGCAGAAGTTGGCGCGGGCCGCCACGTCGCCGGCGCGCAGCTCCAGGCCCAATCCCAGCGCTTCGATGACGCCGCGGCCGACCTGGAATTCCAGCGGGTCGTAGCCAAACAGTCCCAGGTGTCCCGGCCCGCTGCCCGGGGTGATGCCGGGGGCCGCCGGGATCATACGACCCTGCGCCGAATCTTTCGCCAGCGCATCCATGTTTGGCGTGACCGCCGCCTCGAGGGGGGTGAGATAGCCTTGCTCGCGTGTGGCGATGTCGCCCACGCCGTCCAGCACGACCAGCACCAGCTTGGCAGTGGTCTTCAAAGTCAGTTCAGAATAAAGAGTATCCAGGTTCATAAATCAGTTACCGTTCGTTTAATCCTATGGGTGCCAGTGACGGCGCTAACCGCTGTCACAGAATGGCAGCATGATGCGGGGTAGGTGCCCGCACCGTCAACGCGATTCGGGCTGGGTTTGGGGCAGCAGCCAGTTAGCGGAAATGGCTCACAGAGGCGAAGGCGGGCAGTCCACTGCCCGGCGCTGAGTGCTGAAGCATCTTCGCGCTGCCATCAGCCGACAACTCGACCTCCCTCTCCCCGCTGGAGGGGAGAGAAAGCCCCTAACCTGCATATTTCATAGGCAAACGAAGGGCACAGGGTATGGAGTCCCGGCTTTAGCCGGTCAGACGCGGTTTCGCCAGGGATCTACCAGTGTTTCGAGCCGCCTTCGAGGAGCAACACCTTGCCGGCTAAAGCCGGAACTCCATACCCCGCAACCAGCCCGGGTTTTCGCGCTGTGCGCCCCTGAACCAGCGCCAGCCTCGGCCTGCGCGCCAGCGTCTTGGAATGCGGTGGGTGAGGGTTGAGGGGCACACACCGCTTTCGCCTCGACCCGCCACAGGCCTGCGAAAATATGGCATTCTCGCGGGCGCCCCCTACACGTATTCCACCCGCAGCCAGTCGAGTAACGCGCGCGCACAGAAGGGGGGTGGCAAGAAGGGGTTGGAATAAGAGCGTTCTGTGGGTAATTTCCTACTATGACCGTAGTTCACATGAGCGAGAAGGGCCAGATCGTGGTGCCTAAAGAAATCCGAGACCAGCACGGGTATCGGAACGGGTCTGCGTTCTCGGTCCTCGAAACCAAAGCCGGCGCCCTGATCTTCCGTCCCGTCCGCACCGAGCCAAAGATGGACTTGGTGGATCATCTGCTCCGGCTTAAGGGGCTTGAAATCCCGGAGCGCAAGCACTTTTGCCCATCCCGGGTATGACCACCCGGAAACGCCCTTGACCCCATTCCCCCATCGGCAATTGGAAATCATCAGGATTCTTCATTCTGCCTTCTGCATTCCTCCTCAGTTTTCTCGTGACATCCGAGCCTTTGCGCCTCAATATCCGCCCCAAGCGGCAAAGCCAAAGTCGGAGAAATATGTGCCTTCAAAACACTGTGATCTACTCGCCCCGCTGGAACTGGGACGGCGACCGCATTGTGCCCGAGATGATCGTGCCTTCCGGCAGGCTGGTCGTCGGTGGCCGGAAACAATACCTCGCCGATGTTCGCGAATACCTCGCCAGCGGCCAAAACGCCGTCCTCAGGCGCACCATCAGCCGGGACGTTCAGAAGCTCGTGCGCCGGCTTCACGGTATCTTGAAGTGCCAAATTGACAGCTCAAGTTCAGGATATGGCGGGCGACGGCCTGGGAGAGCCGAAATATGGCAGCGAACCTGATTCAGCCGGAACAAATCCAACAGGCTATCCTGTTCATTCGTGGTCAGAGGGTGATGCTGGACCGCGATTTGGCTGCGCTCTATGGCGTCGAGACCAAGAACCTGAACAAAGCCGTCCGGCGCAACCTGGAACGGTTCCCAGCCGACTTCATGTTTCAACTCACCCTGGACGAGGCAGAAGCGTGCGCCGCTTCAAGGTTCCAATTTGGAACCTTGAAGCGAGGACAGAATATCAAATATCTGCCACAGGTTTTCACTCAGGAGGGAGTATCCATGCTCTCGAGCGTCCTGCGCAGCCCTCGCGCCGTCCAGGTGAACATCGCCATCATGCGGGCTTTCGTGAGGCTGCGTGAGATGCTTCTCAGCAATGCCGGCCTCGCTCGCAAACTCGCCGACTTGGAGCGGAAATACGATTCCCAATTCAAGGCCGTTTTCGATGCCATCCGCCAACTCATGGCCCCGCCCCCGGCTCCGCCCAAACCCGAAATCGGCTTCCATGTGAAGGAAGACCGTGTGCCCTACCGGGTGAAAAGGAAGTGAACATGGCCAACCCTATCAGCGAATTCCAATTCGAGGTCTTCCTGAGCCACAGCGTTACGGACAAGGCGGTGGTGCGCCCGCTGGTGGAGCGGTTGCGGCAGGACGGGCTGAAGGCGTGGTTCGATGAATGGGTGCTCAAGCCCGGCGAAACGAAGTCTGAGAGGGCGACCTCAATGCGCAACAGGTCTTAGAAGCTTCTAGATCACCCAATGAATCCAAGGATCAAACGACTGGCGACCGACTGGAAGACATACACCGGCATCATAGCAGCCGTGGTAACGGTGATGGCCGCAGCTCCCGGGTTTTTCGAAAACCTCACCAAGGGCATCGAAGCCCTGCACAAGACCTTTACAGAGCTACACAAACTTTCCCCTGACACAAGATGGATAGCTGTCGCGCTGTTCGTGTTGCTAACGGTGATCGCACTCGCTGCGGCCTGGAGCCGGAAGTCCGTCCTCCTGCGTCCCGAGCGTTTTATCCTGTCGGCGGATGATCCGCGGCACCTCGTCGGCCGTGACCAGAAGGTCAAAGCTCTGGCCGACGTGTGTGAGCACCATCCGGTGGTGTTTCTGCAAGGAGAATCCGGCGCAGGAAAAAGCGCCCTGGTTCAGGCAGGCCTCCTGCCGTTCTACCTCAACACCAGCCCAGATCCACGGCCGAATCCACCTCGTCTGCTGCCTGTGCGCATTGACGCCTCCTCATTGGCTTGGGCAGACGGCCTCCGCGTAGAATTGGCTCGTGTCGTTCGCGGCCTTTCGGATCCTGAACGCAGCCAACTCGGCGCCGTGAAACCCCTGGATTCGTCCGATGTCTTCAAGTGGCTGGCCGAACTGCCCCGCGAGGCAGCACGCCAGCTTCTGGTGGTGTTGGACCAGATTGACGACTATGCCGTTGCACACCGGGAGCACTTTGTCTCCGGCGATACGGTCGTTTCCCCCGAGGCCTTTCAACAGGCCAGCGCCGAGTGGACGGCAGTTGGGCAGCTTGTGCGTGAAGGCAAGATCCACCTTCTGGTCGTTTGCCGATCCGACGCCGCCGGCATCCTGGACGCCTTACGTTTTGACCAGACCTCGACCTTCCTCCTCCCCCGCATTGAGCCGAAGCTCATCAGCCCCGTCCTGGATACTATCGCGGCGGATGACCACAAGGGTGATGTCGTCGCCGATCCCGAATGCGGTTGGTACCAACTCAAGGAGCGACTGCTCCGGGACGTCTCAGTTGGTGGCACGCTGGTGCTGCCAGTGCAACTTGCTGTGGCCCTCGATTCCCTGCGCCGCTTTCGCTTTCTGACCCCGCTCGAGTATGCAAAGTCGGGCGGTCTCCGTGGCTTGGAGCGTCTGCACATTCAGCGACACGTGCGCGAAGCCGCCGCCGCCGTGGGCAGCGATGAGGTAGCCTTGCTGCGGGGCCTCATGTGCCTCGTGACGGAGGACGGCTCGAAGACGCGGCGGGCAAGAGTCGCTGAAGTTCGAGCCGCGGTTGGCGGCAAGGCCGCAAGCGGAAATGGCTTCGAGGTGTTGGTTGATCATCTTGTGCGTGGGAGAATCTTGCGGCAACAGACGGCTGAAGATGGCGACTACCTTCTCCTCCACCACGACTATCTGGCGCGTGGGGTGCGTGAGGCCTACCGGCAGACGAACTACTGGGAGGAACTGCTCCGGGAGCGCGGCCAAGAGTTTTCCCATGCCTTTGGTTGGCGCCAACGGTGGCGCGCCTTACTGCCCCTCTCAGCCCAATGGCGGCTCGGGGCAGCCCGGGTCCGCCGCCGATTCCACTACGGGCAGTACCGCCATTTTGCGCTTTGGAGCCTACTGCGGCTGGCCCCGGTACTCCTGCTCGCGGCCCTGTCTGGCGTGGCTGGCTGGTGGGTGGACGCCGTTAGACAGGCAAGTATCGCGGAGCAAATCCTCACTGGGATCAGCACCGATTCCAGAATGTCGGCTGCCGAGGCTCAGGAATGGGTGAACCTCGCTGCCGCGCGCGACGCGGCACGGTTCCACGCGATGCAGATCGCGCTCGCCAGGGAATCCATCGCGCCGAAAGTCCTGAGCCGGGCAGAGTTGTTTGGCCACGCGGTTGTCGGGCTCGATCCCAGTGGCGAGATCAGCCAGAGAGTGTTCGATAAGTTCATTCTGCCATCGCTGGGGCGCGCAACAATGAACCACGAATGCATCTCAGCCTGTACCGTCATTCCTTACCTCCGGCTGGCTCCATCAGATTCTCGGAGAGCCGCCGCCGCGCTGGTTGAGCGGATGAAGACAGAAAAGGACAGCTACAGACTGGCCAGCCTGGGCGAGACGCTGGGCGCGCTGAGCGCGAAGCTCGAAGCCAAGGACGTGCAGCCCTTGGCCGCCGCGCTGGTTGAGCGGATGAAGACAGAAAAGGACAGCTACAGCCTGGCCTGCCTGGGCAAGGCGCTGGTCGCGCTGAGCGCGAAGCTCGAAGCCAAGGACGTGCAGCCCGGGGCCGCCGCGCTGGTTGAGCGGATGAAGACAGAAAAGGACAGCTACAGCCTGGCCGCCTTCCTAGGCAAGGCGCTGGTCGCGCTGAGCGCGAAGCTCGAAGCCAAGGACGTGCAGCCCGGGGCCGCCGCGCTGGTTGAGCGGATGAAGACAGAAAAGGACAGCTACAGACTGGCCAGCCTGGGCGAGACGCTGGGCGCGCTGAGCGCGAAGCTCGAAGCCAAGGACGTGCAGCCCGGGGCCGCCGCGCTGTTTGAGTGGATGAAGACGGAAGCATCCAGCCGCAGCCTGGCCAGCCTGGG
>SESF01000697.1_pt1 | contig 24225 bp, 10 predicted proteins | sample 3171521 | NCBI WGS metagenome assembly SESF01 (sample SAMN10866945, study PRJNA518727) | freshwater metagenome | biome: subpolar coniferous forest; feature: holomictic lake; material: water; isolation source: holomictic Lake 227, 6 m and 8 m depth | place: Canada: near Kenora, Ontario | collected...
ATGAATCAGATAGCCCTGATTGCCCGACCCTACCATCAGCGGCTCAACGGTTTTGATTTCGGCCTCGCCCGCCTTGGTCGTCCCCTTAATCAGGCGGAAGAAGAGCTGGTTCATGACACCCTCGTGCGGGAAGTCGCCGAAGGCCGGGTGTTTCGCCACGGCCGTTCCCGTCTGGCCGCTCATCCCCCACCAGCCCAGATGGACCCCTGGATTCGGCCCCGATAGTCTTAGCAGAAGAACATTCTTCCCCTGGGCCAGGGTTTGCATGGCCGCTTGGTCCAGTTTGTCCGTAAGCAGCAGCCCGGCGGCGTCGGCCTCCGGGGAACCAGCCCGCGCCAGACCCGGATAGCGTTGGGAAAGTTCACGATAAATCCCCTCCGAGGCAGCCAGCCCCCGGCCTTCACCCGTCTTTGGCTGGGGGAAGAGCCAGATATCCCAGGAATTCCTGATACCGGTCTCCGCCAGCTCGACCACCAGCCTGGCCTTGACCGCTCTGTCCACCGCCGGCGCCACGAGCACGCTTTTGCCGATGCTCTTCACGTCACCCGTCGCCGCGTTGACCCCGGCGATCACATCTTGCGCCAGGGTTTTTCCGTCTGCTTCGATTTTCCAGTTCAGCGTTTTGTCCGCGATAGCTTGCGTGTCGAAAGCGGAGATCCGCCAATCCACCTCCAGTTTGTCGCCGGCACCCAGGATCTGATCGGCCGGGTTCATTTTGGCCAGGATCGCGGTAGGGCGGTTGAACTCGCAGAAATACTCCGCGCTCGCTCCGTTCGGCTTGACCTCCCAGAACTGGTTGAACAGCCCCTGAGCGGCGGGGAAGCCGACATCGGCGATCGTCCAGTAAATATAACCGTCGCAGCCCGGTTCCAGCCGGGCGTGCTCAAGTCCCTGCTTCTGATAGATCCGTTGCAGGGTATTGCCGCCATCCAGGATGGCCATCCCCCATTCCCAGCTCAGCCCGGCCTGGTCCAATTCTCCCTTGAATGTCTCGGGCGTGACCGATGGTCTGATCACCCCGGAATACTTCGCCGCCAGCCGCGGATCCTCCATTGTCGCCAGGTTCATGTACTCATGACAGAAGTACGGCCGGGTCGAGGTAAAAGAGCCGGCGGGCCAGGTGGTGATCGGGCCGGTCCCGAAATCGGAGTTCTCCGGGGTATTCTTTCCTCCATCCTGATGCTGGGCCAGCCGCAGCGGATCGATTTCTTTGGCTAGTTTATATACTTCCACATCCGCCGGCGAGCCCAGCCAGCCCTCGTTACCCGTGCAGAATGTCGTGAAGGAAACGTAGCGGCGATAGTGGGCGTCCAGTTCCAGCAGGTCTTCCTTAGGCCGGAAAACACCGTCCGAGGGCTGGTGACCGTAGTACGGGAGTTCCGGTTGAACCATAATTCCCAGCTCGTCGGCCATTTCATAATACTCCGGAATCTCGCAGTGCGTATGATGGCGCACGTAGCCAAAGCCGTACGCTTTGGCCATGGCGAGGCGTTTACGATGCTCTTCGCGCGAAGCGGGCGTGGTCAGCGTCAGCGGATAAACGAAGTCGTCGCCGTAGCCGCGGATGAAACAGGGCTGGTTGTTCAGGAAGAAGCGATCACCGCGCACTTCGATCTTTTTGACGCCGAAACGTTCCACCCAGCCATCGATTTCCCGACCTCCGTCCCTAAGCGTGATTTCGGCTTTATAAAGGTTGGGATGCTCGGACGACCACGCATTGAACGGGCTGAGCGGCGCATCCACCACCACCTCTTTCGTTCCCACCCCCGCCAGGGTCACGCTGCTGGTTCCTTCGCCGGCTTTCTCCCCCGTTAGAGCCGAGATCTTCACGGTGACTTCGCATTGATCCGCGCCGCTCCCCCCCGTCGAGCGCAGCCGCACATGAACGCTGGCCTTCTTCTCATCGTAAATGCCGTCCACATAGGCGTAATCAACCAGGCGCGCGGGGGTGGCCTCCAGCTCGACGCTACGGTAGATTCCGCCGAAGCGGTGGATCCACCCGAACAGCCCTTTGAAGCTCGGCACGTCGTTGCGCACCAGTGCGGCGACGGTCGCCGTTTCTCCCGGTTTGACCAGGTCGGTCACGTCGTACTTATACGTCCCGCAATAACTGCTCAAGCGGGCCACAAACTGCCCGTTGACCCAGAACCAGCCCTGGGCGTTGACGCCGCCCACCTTTAGCCAGACCCGCTTATCCCCCCAATTTAGTGGAATTGTGACCGCTTTGCGATACCAGGCCGCCCCGACGTAGGAACCCTTCAGCGGACGCACGCTGCGCTCCGGCGTGACCGTTGTGCTGAGGCCGGGTCCGCCAATTCCCTGCGCTTCCCAGCATCCGGGAACCTGAATGGACTGTTTGCCCGGCAAAGCCGTCCCTGGATCAAACCAGTGCTGCGCTTCGCCTATCTTCTGAGGGTCCGTGGCGAAATCCCACGTCCCATCCAGACTGATCGCCTGGCGCAGGGGCGATGCCACGACCGGATTAACGACGGCCGGCGAACCCTCGCGTCCTTCACCCTGGGCTTGGGCGCCCGGCCTCAGGCAGCCAAGTAAAATCATGGCCACAAGCATTGGCTGCATTCTCATCATTGCCAGCCGGGGGGTGCGTCCCGAGGGGCCATGGGACTCAACATTCAATTTATTCCACATACATTTAACCTCAAGACTGAACCGGTTTACCATGGCAGGCAATAGCGCAATGCTCTGATTTGATGCCAGCAAGTCGCTATGAAGTGAACATGCCGAAGACGGCACAGATCATTCCTTAAAATGGCGCCATCGGGTCCCCCGGTGGGCGGTACAGGTGCATCCGCTCGGGCGAGGCGGCGATGATCGTTGTCCAGGCGCCCGTCACCCCCCCCAGGCAATTTGTTCATGGCGACCCAAAAACAGCACCACCCCGCCGAGGGTGAGCAGGACAGTGAGTTGGAATCGGCGCTGCCGTCTGCTGCAGATCGACCACAAGCTGGTTAAAATGGTCTCGGATGGTTTTGCGTTCGGCGTGAACTGGCTTCCAAGTCGTGTCGCTCGTGCTGCTCTTCTGGCCGGTGACTCGGGAATCGCTCCCCCCGCAGGCCGTCGCGCAATTCCGATCCGATCCGCGAATCCGCAAGCACCGGGTGGTCTCGAAAACTGACACGGTAAACCGGACACGCATTCAGTTCGCCAACCGTCTTCAAGTCCAATCGGATAGCGACTTTGCCATCGGGTGGTTTCAATTCCAGCTCCGCCGCCGACACCAGGCACGCCAGAAGGCTCAGGACCAGGCTGGTTAACAGAAATGTGCGCCTTGGGCATTGATGGTGCATGGTCATGTCAAAATGCTGGTCACAGTCACTCTTTCCTACTTGCAGACGGTAAAACAAGTGAGACGCAGAATGGTACAACCGTAGGGCACCAGATCAACCAATTCGGTTTTGGCCTCGGCGCGAGTGGGATTATCGTAAGCAAGGCCCGTGTGTCGGGCAGGGACCCGTGTGTCTCGGGCAGGGACCTGTTGCCAAGAACGATGCATCGGAACCTTCAGCTTCAACGGGCTGTCGTCCCATGGATAGGCGGATTCACTGCGTTGCTTGACGATCGCGGTGCCCGCGTTTAACTCCTTAAGGTCAATTGAATAAAACGGCAAGAAAGGCTTTCCCTCCGACCCAAAGGACGCCTCATACCAAGACCATCCCGGCGGCAGAGGCGTAAGCGGGGTTCCCGCCACTTTCATCCAATGCTCGGGAAGTCGATAGGCAAACAGCAGTGGACCGCATTCGATGGCCCGCAGAGGTTCTTTCGGGAAATACACATCCTTTACCGGCACAATTCTGGGCGTCATTTTAAAGCGGATGGAGAGCGTGTCGTCGAGCCAGTCATGTTCCACGGCCAGATAACCATCGCTCGTAAAAGCACCTTCCACGGCTTTGCCATTCAGCTCCACTCGGTAAGTTGTGCACCACGCTGGAATCTTAAGCATCAATTTGTGCTTCCATAATTCCGACGCCTTGATTTTCAAGGTAATGGTTTCGTCGAACGGATAATACGTTTCTTCCTGAATGTTAATTTTTGCGCCGGTGCTGGAAGTGAAACGCAGGGCGCCTGGGCCATAAGCAGGCAGGAATAAGTTCTCATCCGCATCGCGCAGGAACAACGCCCGGATGTACTCCGGGTAGATACGTACCGACTGCGCCGGGCAACAGGCCACGTGGAAGACTGGCGAGTAAACTTCACATGACGCAGTGCATCCAAACAAGGACGAAGCCATCGTCGCAGACAGTTGATTGGGAGAACTCATATAGGCGATGGCACGCTCGTCCTTCATGCGGGCGCCCTGCGCGGCATTGAAAAGAATCCGCTCCATCAAATCGCCATATTCGGCGCGTCCGGTAATGCGGGCCAGGCAGGAAAAGGTATTCAGATACGTGGCAAAATTGCAGTACTCGGTCTCATGAAAGGCCGAAGGCGGCGAGTGATGCTCGAAGTTCGACGCCGGCGCGCCGGTACACTGCCAGCATTTGGCCATGATCTGCTCAATCCCGCGTCGCGAAGCGTTCAGATAGTCCGGCTGCCCATTCGCCTGGTAAATGAGAGCGGGATGCTTGACGTTCTCCCCAAAGGCGACAACATGATCCTCGTTGTACTCTAATTCCTCGCGCTGCAGTGACGCCATAGAATGATGGTAATCGTCGTGCCGATTGAGCCACTGGGTATAATCAAGACACCACTGATAGAGACGTTCATCGCCCGTCAGCACATACACCGCCATCATGGATTCGATCAGTGTGGGAGCGACATAAGTTGTTTTCCGTTCGCCATCCCAGTTCTTGACGAACCACAACAGTCCCCGGTGAACCGCCGTCAAAGCGGCTTCGTCACCCGTGGCGTCATACCAGCTAAGCAAGGCACGATAACACCAGTTGGCCGACCAGGGACAGTAATCCTCCCACCGGTTGTCCTGTCTCCGATAACTGCCCAGATAACCGTCCGCCTCCTGAAGCGCAAGCGTCGCGCAAACCCACTTCCGGGCCTTGGCTTTCAACTCATCGTCATCGGAGGTAAATGCCAACTGCACAAACGCCGCCCAATAGGTGCCAGATATTTCACCCGTCCAACCAGGACTGACTGGGGATTTATGGTCCCGATCGACATAAGGCTTGCCGATCATCTCCGGCTCAAGTTCATCGAGGTGACCGCCCATGCCGCCCTTGTTACGTTCCAGTTGCACTTTCAACCAGCCTTTCGCGGTGATGCTGCCCAAAGGCAGAGCCGTGAGACGACTGTAGGACTTTACCTTCATCAAGCGGACACTTTGCTCCTGCTTGGAATTGCTCTGTATTTTCGCCGGTTGTACTGTCTCAACCGCCCGCGAATTGGACGGCAGGCACAAGCACATGGCTAACACACGCATTAACAATCGGGTTGTTTTCATCGGTTTATTCTATCTTGAGGGTCTGGGGCATTATGGTCCTGAACCAACCGGCGCGGTTTGATCTCCTTTTCGCCGCGCCGCAGGACCTTCTCCATCTCGTCCGGGTCATCCAACGGGAAGGAGGGGAGTTGGCGGGCCTTTCCGTAGTCCGGATCGTTTGGATCTTTGGCTTTCTCCGGATCAAAAATGCGCGAGTCTACCGGCACGCATTGGTAAGGATGATAGTCCGGTTGGGTGGTGAAGCAATCGGAGAAGTCGTTGGCGAGGGCGTCGAACATGTTCAAGGGCGGCAAACCCCGTATCTCATAGAGCGTCCGGTGCAGGCTGAGGTTCGTGGTGTGCCGGTGAGAGACGTACGCCCGCTTGGCCCACGGGCTGATGACCAGCAGGACGCTGCGTTGGGCATCTACGTGGTCGGCTTCGCCTCCGGAATCATCCTGAGTCACAAAGATGACCATGTTTTTCCAATAGGGAGTGTGCGAGAGGAATTCAACAATTCGGCCGAGGGTAAGGTCGTTATCCGTCATCCATGAGGCGACATAAGGATAGCCCTTTTCCGGCCGGGGAGCCGCGCCGTGATCATTGCAAAGGGAAATGTTGACGAAGGATGGAAAGCGCCGCCAGCCCTGTAGGAACCGTTGCCAGACATCCTTCATGAACCAGTGGGCGCGATACTGGTCGGGGATGTTCAGGTTGAGGGTGGGGAATTTGCGGCAGGTGTTGTCATAGAGAACTTTCGGCATGGGTATGTTCACCACCTCGCGCGCGCCCGTGGGGTGCTCCTCAGCTTCGTGCGCGCCCGAAAACCCAAAGCCTTTGCCATAATTGCGAAAACGGATGCCGTTCCGTGCCAGGTGTTCCCACATCGAACCGGCCTCCGGGTAGTCCTCCGGGATGAGCGAAAAGGCCGTTCCCTCGTAGCGTCGTCCCGAAGCGGTGCTGTTCTTCTTAAACGACCAACCGACCGAATACGTCATTTGCATCAGATTGTTCGGCTGCACGCCCACCAGCCAGCGATGACCGACCCCGGAAGCTTCCGGCTCCATGTAGAAATTGTCGCTGACGGTGAATTGCCGGGCCAAAGCGTCGTGGTTGACCAGCACGCCGACATCTTCCAGCGTGGGCTGTCCAGCGCCTTGGATGGTCTGGTGCAATCCCCAGCGCAACAGACTCGGGTCGTGCTTCGCGCCAGGAATGCGATCGAAGATCGTGTCGTAAGTGTGATTCTCTTTCGCGATGAACACCACAAACTTGATCTCTTTGGAGGCCTGGCCGGGAACCGGCGGGATGATGGGAGAAGCCATCGCTGCCCGGTCTTCGCTGTGATCAACCATTCCATTATTCGCCAGCACTTGTTCGGTCGTCTCCCGCAGGGCTTCGTTGGAAGGGATCTGCAAAATGCTGATCACGCCACGCAGGCCCAGGAAATCGCTCTTGGGAATTTCCTTGCCGGCGTTTGGCCCATTCCCAAATCCCCGGAAGCAGATGCAGACCAGTGCTTGCCCATCGGGCGAAAGCGCGACACGGTACGGGTACCAAGCAGTCGGGATATGTCCGAGCACCGCCAACGTCTTGGTCTCCAACACTGCGATGGCGTTGATCCCCAATTCGGCGACATAAAGACGCTTGCCGTCCGGAGAGACGACCATACCCGACGGACTGACGCCCCGGACGCGGGCCACCAACGGGGAGGGAACGAGGCGCTGTTTCGCCACGATCTGGTTCTTCGCCAGATCTACCCGCTCGATCATGTCGTTGTTGCCGTTCGACACAAAGAGCACCTCGCCATGCGTCGCCAGGAAGTTGGGGGCGCTGCCTCCCACAGTCTTGCCGTTGTCCGCGGGCGCGCCAACCAACAGGCCCGTCTTCAGGTGGCTGATAACTTTGGGCGCTTGGGGATGGGCAACGTCCACGCCCCAGACAGAAAACGATTCGGGCACGTTCGGCTCACCCAGACCCGGAATCTTCCGTCCCTCGAACTCCACTCCGTCGCGCGCTTCCGGACTGGGGTAACCGTAGGGCGGGAACGTGAGGCCGCGCTGATCGAAGCGCTGGTCGGTGGGCGGCAGTATGGGACTGTATTCAAACAGGCCGATGTTCGCGGCGTAAACCATGCTTCCCACCACCGCCAGCGCATAAGGATAACGCCCGACCGGTACGGAGCCAACCGCCTGTCGCCGTTCTGCGTCAACCACCACGACCCGAAAGTTGGCCACATCCGCGCAATAAAGACATTTTCCGTCCACACTTACTTTCACATCCACGGCATAGCTGCCGTCGTATTTGCATCCGCCGACTTCCGTGTTCAGAGACACCTCGGCGAGTTTTTGGCGTGAGGCCACGTCGAAAAGGTAGATCGCGCCCGTCTCGCCGCTGCTCCAGTAAAGGGTGCGTCCATCAGGCGAGAAGTCCACCCCGCCCGCGTTGGTGGGTTTGCCTCGTTCCCCACCCGGCCTCTGATAAGTAGGCGGGTAGATCAAGGCCACTTCCGGCTTCGCCGTCTGCCAGCCAGTGATGATCTGTCCCACGCCGTCGCTAGCGACGAACAGCGTGTTGCCGTCCCGACTCATCGCCAATCCGTAAGCAAAGCGGGCGACCGGCAAATGCCGGCCTGCCGGCTTCAGGTAACGGCCATTGGAGAGGATGGTCAACCCATCCGGATCATGTTTCGCATAGGTCTCGACCGAGGGCGCATGCAGATAAGGCGGAGCGGCGAAGGCGGGGGCTGGAAACCAGGACAGCAGCCCCCAGGCTGCCATGAGGACGAATGCCAAGCGGCGTGGGGAGTGGAACCCTTCGTCCATCTTGGCCCGGCGAGCACTTTTTTCCCGCTTGGAATTGTTCCGTGTCGGGTTGACCACTGCCGGAGTGGCTTCGCGGTCCTGTCCATGACCCGACACCGGACCCAGTGAAAGGAGGGTTAGCCGCCAGACGAAGTTTGCCCGCCGGGGGGTGCGACCGGAGGTTCCATGGGACTCGATATTCAACTTATTCCACATGCATCTCAAGCTCAAGACTGAACCGGATTACAATTGCAGGCAATGGCGTAATTCTCTGATTTGATGCCAGCAACTCGCTGTCGCCATTACTACCAAAACCAACCAGAGCGCCAGCACATGACTACCTGGCCGAGAAGGATAACGATCCACCCACACTTGATCTGCTCATCCGCTTTGGCTTTTTCAGTTGGACCTCGTGGAGTTCGACCCGCAACGTGTGGCCAATCAACCGCGAGGGAACCGAATACATGCACCGCTTGACCCGAATCAAACTCTGGGAACTGACCACCGGCGCATACTCCTTGTATTCGGCCAACCGCCCCACCGGCAGCGGGCGCATAGAGGCCAACTCCTGGGCCAAACGCTTCTGGCGCTTGGCATTGGCCACCCACAACACCCCCACCACAAACCGGTCGTAATCCTCCAGTGAGACGAAACCCCGGCTGCCGCGCAAAAGCAGGTGCTGCTCGCCATCTCTTTTGGCACCTGGTTTGTGCTGTTCGCTGTCACTTTTGTTCGGGGTGCGGTCGGGTGACCAGCGCAACCGGCAAGGAGCAGAATCGCCAGTATCCCACCTGCAGCAGGCATTTCCTTTGGAATCATGATGGGGCCATACCGGAACGGAAGGGAGAATCAAGCACAAACGGCTCAATTCGGAATTCCAGCCAACGAGCTTTCCTGCCTTTCAAGCGCCCCAACAAGCGGCTCGTTACGTGTTTGTCCTGGCGCGCGATGTGGGCCTGGCAACAGTCAGGCTGAGCGCAGTTTGCGACCGATGGTCATCAAGCGCAAAACCATCCAAGGCGCGCGCTCCGCCAAGGGTCTGGAGAACCACAGCGCCTTGAGGTTGCGCGGCAGGAGGGTCGCCCGGGTAGCACGAAGCGTATTATCAGGAGGAAGCCAGCCTAGCCGTTCCGGTTTGCCCCGCGCGAGTTTCTTTGCGGAACGCGCAAACTTAGGGGACCAGACGAGCTTCATTTGGCTCGAAGCTCACGCAGGAGGTCGGAGGCTGAACCGCGCTTGACGTTTCCGCGCCGATAATCGGCGCGGGCTTCGGCGATTTCCCGAGCCATTTCCCGCCGTCGGGTCGCGGCGATTCGTTTGTTTACCACCTCACTAATACGGCTTGATCTTCGACCGGCAAGGTGTCGACCGAAGCCAACGCGTCTGCAAACTTTGCGGTTTCATGACTCATAACTGCCGACAAGTTATCGAATCAGCTCTCTCTGCGCAAACTCCATTTGACGTTTGGGCACGGCCGAGGACCGATCATTCTTCGCCACGTGGATTTGGCCACTCGAACCCTCACCGCGTTTTCGCTTCTAGAGCGCTTTCTTGCGGGCGTGGCTGGGCGTCCCACACCTTAAACTCTCCGGGCTTACCATCCTCGCCCGCAGCCGACGCCAGCCGTTTCCCGTCCGAGCTAAACGCTACGCTCTCGACCGACAAGGTGTGCCCCTTCAGCGCCAGCATCTCCTGACCAGTCGTGGTGTCCCAAACCCTCACCGTCCTATCATAGCTTCCCGACGCCAGTCGTTTCCCGTCGGGGCTAAATGTCACGCTTTTGACCGCGCGGCTGTGCCCTTTCAACGTTATCATCTCCTGACCGCTCGTGGCGTCCCACACCTTCACCGTCCCATCATAGCTCCCCGACGCCAATCGTTTCCCATCCGGGCTAAACACCACGCTTCTGACCAAGAAGGTGTGCCCCTGCAAAGTCAGCGTCTCCTGACCGCTCGTGGCGTCCCACACCTTCACCGTCCCATCATAGCTTCCCGACGCCAGTCGTTTCCCGTCGGGGCTAAATGCCACGCTTTCGACCCCATTGGTGTGCCCTTTCAACGTGAGTATCTCCTGACCGCTCGTGGTGTCCCACACCTTCACTGTCTCATCAAAGCTTCCCGACGCCAGTCGTTTACTATCCGAGCTAAACACCACGCTTCTGACCACGGATGTGTGCCCGTGCAAAGTGAGCGTCTCCTGACCAGTCGTGGCGTCCCACACCTTCACCGTCTGATCAAAGCTTCCCGACGCCAGTCGTTTCCCATCGGGGCTAAATGTCATGCTCCAGACCCTTTCGGTGTGCCCTATCAACGTAAGCGTCTCCTGCCCGCTCGTGGCGTCCCACACCTTCACCGTGTTGTCGTCGGTTGCCGTCGCCAGCCGTTGCCCGTCTGGGCTAAACGCCATGCTCCAGACCCAGTTGGTGGGCCCCTTCAACGTGAGCGTCTCCTGATCCCTCATGGCGTCCCACACCTTCACCGTCTGATCATAGCTTGCCGACGCCAATCGTTTCCCATCCGGGCTAAACGCCACGCTCTTGATGCAGTCGGTGTGCCCTTTCAACGTAAGTATCTCCTGCCCGGTCGTGGCGTCCCACACCTTCACTGTCCCATCAATGGCGCCCGACGCCAGCCGTTTCCCATCCGGGCTAAACGCCACGCTTTTGATGGAGCCGTCGTGCCCTTTCAACGTGAGCCTCTCCTGCCCGGTCGTGGCGTCCCACACCTTCACGGTCTGATCATCGCCGGCCGACGCCAGCCGTTTCCCATCCGGGCTAAATGCCACGCTGATGATGTAGTCGGTGTGCCCTTTCAACGTGAGTATCTCCTTACCACTCGTGGCATCCCAGACCTTCACCGTCTTATCGCCGCCGCCCGACGCCAGCCGTTTCCCGTCCGGGCTAAACGTCGCGTCCATGACAAAGGTGCCTTGGTGGTCCAAGCTGAGTGTCTGCTGGCCGCTCGTGGCGTCCCACACCTTCACGGTAGAATCCCCGGAACCACCACCTGTGGTCGCCAGCCGTTTCCCGTCGGGGCTGAATGCTATGCTTTCGACTCCGCCGTCGTGCCCTAGGAACATGAGTGTCGCCCAACCGCTCGTAATGTCCCACATCTTCACCTTCCCATAACGGCCTCCCGACGCCAGCCGTTTCCCATCCGGGCTAAACGCCATGCTCCAGACCGGGTGGGTGAGCCCTTTAAAAGCGAGTGTTTCCTGGCCGGTCGTGGCGTCCCACACCTTCAGTTCGCCGGGGGTGTCCCGAGGCCGCCGCCTGCCGACACCAGTCGTTTTCCGTCCGGACTAAACGCTACGCTCCTGACCCAGTTGGTGTGCCCTTTCAACGTGAGCAAATCAGCGTGACAGAGGCGATCCAGGTAAAACCATTCGAAGTTCCGCATGTCCGGTCGGCCCGGTTCGGGGCGATGTTGGTCGAGGAGATCCACCGTCCGGCCCACGTTGGCCTCGTCCCAGGCGCGCTTCGCCAGGTTCATGTTGGCGGTATAGAGGAAGCGCTGGCTGCGATCGCGTTCAACCTCAGCTTTGCCGCGTTCAGTTTCGGCGATGCGTCGGAGTTCGCTTTCCCGTTGCTTCGCGGTCATCTCCTTCAGCCGGGCCTCCTCCGCGGCAGTGAAGAGGGACTTGTTCTTGATCGCCTGGGCGGCTGCGACCCCAGCGCTCACGAGCAATAACAGCGCGAAGCAGGCAGCGGTGGCCAGTGCCACCTGGTGCCGGCGATACAGCTTTCCCAACTGGTAAAGGAAGGTCGGTTGCGCGGCCAGGACGGGCTCGTCGCTGAGGTGACGCTCAATGTCAGCGGCGAGATTGTTCGGGGTGTCGTAGCGGTGCGTCCGGTCCTTGTCCAGCGCCTTCATTACGATCCAGTCCAAATCCCCTTTGATCTGCCGCTGCAAGGTCAGCCGTTCAGTGCTCCGGTTCTTGGCGACGATGGTCTGCTGCTCACCCACGAACGTGCTCACGCGCGACGACGGCCGCTCCGGCTCCTGTTCCGCAATGATGCGCTGCATCTCGCCATAGCCTTTGCTCAATAGCTCCTTTTCGGGGAACGGCGTCGTGCCCGTAAGCAGTTCGTAGAGCAGCACGCCCAAGGAGTACACGTCAGTCCGGGTATCGACATCCAGTCCGCTCATCTCCGCCTGTTCCGGACTCATGTAGGCCGGCGTGCCGATCATCTGGGCGAAGTGGGTGAAGAGGGTCTTTTCCGTGAGCTTCTGGTGGGTCGCCTTGGCGATCCCGAAGTCGATCACTTTGGGCACCGGTCTGCCGTCGTGCAGGGTCACCAGGATGTTCGACGGTTTGATGTCCCGATGGATCACACCTTTCTGGTGGGCGTGGTGGATGGCTTGACACACCGCGATGAACAATTGCAGCCGCTCTTTGGTGGGAAGGTGATTCTTGTCGCAGTACTGGTTGATGGGCACGCCTTTCACCAGTTCCATGACAAAGTAGGGCCGACCAGTTTCGGTGGAACCGGCATCGAAGACTTTGGCGATGTTGGGGTGATCCATCATCGCCAGCGCCTGGCGTTCTGCCTCGAAGCGGGCGATGACACTTTTGGTGTCCAGGCCGAGTTTGATAATCTTGAGGGCGACCTTGCGGGTGACCGGCTCAGTCTGTTCCGCCATATAGATGACCCCCATGCCTCCTTCACCGATTCGTTGCAGCAGTTTGTATCGTCCGATGCAGGTCCCTTCCTTTTCCGATAGGGGGCGGTCCGGGATGGTGATCACCGTCTCGCCGGGGTCGGTGAGCATGAACCCGCCGACTTCGTCGTGTGCCTGGATCAGCGATTCAACCTGTTGCCGCAACGCCTGATCTTCGCCGCAGGCGCCGCGCACATAGGCCGCTCGCTCCTGTGGGGTCGCAAGTTTGATCGCGCTCTCAAACACTTTTTCAACCATCATTCTATTCATCGCAATAAAGGTCCTTTCTTGGCCTTCATTCTTAAGTGCGAGTTTCAGGCAGAAATCGGTTCAGATAAATGGAGATTTCTGAGGCGAGGTCGGACTCTTCATGCCGTAACAATTCAAACCAACCACAGATGGACACAGATAAACACAGATAAGGACTATTCTACACCGCGCTTCTTCATGGCGGCACCCCGTTCACCGGACGGTGACCTAAAGCGAGGGGCAGCAAGACCGGAATCCAGCCCTCAGAATCTGTGTTCATCTGTGTCCATCTGTGGTTCTCTTCTGCATGGCTACGGCTAAGACGGGCGCTCGTCGGAGGCTTGAAGGCGCTTGATTTCCCGCAGCAGGAACGCGCGGGCGTAGGTCCAGAGGCGTTTGGCAGTCGATTCGGACAGACCCAACGCCTTGCCCGCTTCGGGAATCGTCATCCCGGCGAAGTACCGCAACTTGACCAGTTCCGCCTGCTGCGGGTCTTCCTGCTCCAGGCGCGTCAACGCCTCGTTGACGAGCAGCAAAGTGTCGTCGTCGGTCTGGATCGCGACGTTCACCCGGTCGAGGTCCACGCGTTGCCAGCCCCAGCCATGTTTTGGACGTTGCTTGCGACGCGCGCTATCAATCAGAATTCGACGCATCGCCTCGGCGGCGGCCGCAAAGAAATGATACCGGCTGTTCCAAACCTGTGCCTCTGGCCCCGCCAGGCGCAACCACGCCTCGTGAACCAACGCCGTCGCCTGCAGCGTCTGTCCCGCTGGCTCGTTGGCCATCCGAATGGCGGCCAGCTTTCTCAATTCCTCATAGACCAACGGCAGCAATTCCTCAGCGGCTCCGGGGTCGCCTTGCTCGACGGCATTCAACAATCGCGTCACGTCGCTCACGGCACAGTCGTAGCAGCGGCGGGGAAAAGACTCAAGCCGCCAATCGTCGCTAATCCACCCGGATCGGAGGGGAAGAAATGGGATGAAACCGCTGCGTCGAATCATCACCGCGTTTTCGCCTCGGGAGTGTTTGCTTGCGAGCGTGGCTGGGCGTCCCACAGCTTCACGGTCTGATCGACGCTTGCCGACGCCAGCCGTTTCCCGTCTGGGCTAAACGCCACGCTCATAACCTGGTCGCTGTGCCCTTTCAAGGTGAGCGTCTCTTGGCCGGTCGTGGTGTCCCAGACCTTCAACGTCCGATCCCAGCTTGCCGAGGCCAGGCGTTTCCCGTCCGGGCTGAACGCCACGCTGTAAACAGCGCCGTTGTGCCCTTTGAACGTGAGTGTCTCCTGACCGCTCGTGGCATCCCACACCTTCACCGTCCCGTCCATGCTTGCCGAGGCCAGCCGTTTCCCGTCGGCACTAAACACCACGCCATAGACCCGGCCGTTGTGCCCTTTCAAGTTGAGCGTCTCCTGACCGCTCGTGGCGTCCCACACCTTCACTTCACCGGGCTTTCCCGGCCAAGGCTCGCCGCCGGCTGAGGCGAGCCATTTGCCGTCCGGGCTGAACGCCACGCAGTTGACAAAGTTCGTCGGCCCCTTCCACACAAGCATTTCCTGACCGGTTGTAGCGTCCCACACCTTCAGTTCGCCGGGCTTTCCCGACCGAGGGTCGCCGCTGGCCGATGCCAGCCGTTTGCCGTCCGGGCTAAACGCCAGGCTGCAGATCGAGTTGGTGTGTTTCAACGTGAAAATCTCTTGTCCCGTCGTACTGTCCCACACCTTCACCGTCTGGTCGAAATGTCCCGATGCCAGCCGTTTCCCATCCGGGCTAAACACCACGCCCCCACGCGGATTACTGAGCCCTTTCAGCGTGAGCACCTCCTGACCAGTTGTCGCGTCCAAGACCCTTATCGTCCGATCGAAACTGGCTGACGCCAGTCGTTTCCCGTCCGGGCTAAACGCCACGCGCCAAACCACATTGGTGTGACCTTTCAACGTGAGCGCTTCCTGATCGCTCATGGCGTCCCACACCTTCACCTTCTGATCCTCGCTGGCCGACGCCAGTCGTTTCCCGTCCGGGCTAACCGCCACGGTGCGGACCCGGCCGATGTGCCCTTTCAAGGTAAGTGTCTCCTGACCACTCGTGGCGTCCCACACCTTCACCGTCTGATCATAGCTGGCCGATGCCAGCCGTTGCCCGTCCGGGCTAAACGCTACGGTGCCGACCGGGCCGCTGTGCCCTTTCAACGTCAGCGTCTCCTGACCGGTCGTGGTGTCCCACACCTTCACCGTCTGCTGCCAACCTGCCGACGCCAACCGTTTGCCGTCCGGGCTAAACGCCACGCTCGTTACCCAGTTGGTGTGTCCTTTCAGCGTGAGCAACTCCTGACCGGTCGTGCCATCCCACACCCTCACCGTCTGATCCACGCCGGCCGACGCCAGGCGCTTCCCATCCGGGCTAAACGCCACGCAATAGACGTCCTCTTCGTGCCCTTTCAAAGTGAGCATCTCCTGACCGCTGCTCGCGTCCCACACCTTGACCATTTGATCTTCGCTGGCCGATGCCAGCCGTTTCCCGTCCGGGCCAAACGCTACGCTCCTGACCCCGCTGGTGTGCCCTTTCAACGTGAGTACCTCCTGCCCGCTCGTGGCGTCCCACACCTTGACGGTCTGATCATCGCTGGCCGACGCCAGCCGTTTACCGTCCGGGCTAAACGCCACGCTCCAGACCACGTTGGTGTGCCCCTTCAACGTGAGTACCTCCTGCCCGCTCGTGGCGTCCCACACCTTGACGGTCTGATCATCGCTGGCCGACGCCAGCCGCTTCCCGTCCGGACTTAACGCAACGCAATTGACGATGTTGGTGTGCCCCTTCAACGTGAGTAGATCGCTGTGGCAGAGGCGATCCAGGTAGAACCACTCGAAGTTCCGCAGGTCCGGTTGGCCCGGTTGAGGGCGGTGCAGCTCAAGGAGTTCCAACGTCCGGCCCACCCTGACTTCGTCCCAAGCCCGCTTCGCCAAATTCATGTTCGCAGCATAGAGGAAGCGCTGGCTGCTATCGCGTTCGGTCTCGGCGATGCGTCGGAGTTCGGTTTCCCGTTGGTTCGCGCTCATCTCTTTCAGCCGGGCCTCTTCGGCTGCGGTAAAGAGCGACTTGTTCTTGATGGCCTGGGCGGCGGAGACGCAGGCGCTCACGATCAATAACAGTGCGAAGCAGGCGGCGGCAGCCAGGGCCGCCTTGTGACGGCGGGCGAACTTCTGGAGATGGTAGATCGGACTCGGCTTCACTGCCGTCACCGGCTCGTTGTCGAGGTAACGCTGAATGTCCAACGCCAAGGCACTCGCCGTCTCGTAGCGTCGCGAGCGGTCCTTGTCGATCGCCTTTAACACCACCCAGTCCAGTTCGCCCCGAATCAGCTTGGCCAACCGGGCCGGCTCAATCGCGCGACTTCGCGCCACCGTGGTCAGTTCGTCATTGGTCAGGGTGGTCAGCCGGTTCGAGGGCCGCGGCGGCTCGATCTCCCGGATTCGGCGCCGGATTTCATCATACCCGCCGCGGGCCAGTTCCTTGGCTTCCACGGGGGTTCTCCCCGTGAGCAGTTCGTAAAGCAGCACCCCGAGTGAATAAATGTCGCTGCGGGTGTCGATGTCGGTGCTGTCCAGCGCCGCCTGTTCGGGGCTCATGTAGGCCGGCGTGCCCATGAACTGATGGAACTGCGTGAAGACAATCTTGTCGGTAAGATCGTGTTGCGTGGCCTTGGCGATGCCGGAGTCGATCACCTTGGGCACGGGGCGGCCGTCGATGGTCGGGACGAGAATGTTCGAGGGCTTGATGTCGCGGTGGATGATGCCCTTCTGGTGCGCGTGCTGGATCGCGTGACAGATGGGAATGAAAAGCTCGAGCCGCTGGCGGGTCGCGAGTTGGTGTTCGTCGCAGTATTTCGTGACGGTCTGCCCCTTGACCAGTTCCATGACGAAGTACGGGCGGCCCGTCTCGGTGCAGCCGCCATCGAGCACGCGGGCGATGTTGGGATGATCCATCATGGCCAGCGCCTGCCGCTCGGCTTCGAAGCGAGCAACGACCTGCTTGGTGTCCATGCCCAGCTTGATGATCTTCAGCGCCACGCGGCGGCGGACCGGCTCCTTTTGCTCGGCCATATAGACCGCGCCGAAGCCGCCGTCCCCGATCATCTGGAGCAACGTGTAACGGCTGATCACAGTGCCGGGGCCTTCGGCGATCGGCGTCGTCACGGTGGCTCCGGCATCGGTCAAACCTGGCAGCTTGCTCACATTCACCGCATTCCGGTCGAAGAAGTCCTCCGCCCCCGGCGTAGCGCGGAGCAGGCTTTCGATGCGTTTTCGCATAGCCGGATTGCCATCGCAGGCAAGATCGAGGTAGGCGGATAGCTTCTCCGGGTCCGCAAATTGGCGGGCGGCGTTGTAGATGGCCTCTTCGGCCGGACTGGCGGTATTCATAATGTCTTAATCGCTTGTGCTTTCATTAAGAAGTACGCTCTTTTCGCCGCCGACCCGACAAGCCCCATCAACTATTTTGCAGGGCGGCTCGTGAGGCAACATTTATGCCGCGTTTTCCCTGTCTATTTCAGCGCTCGCTCAAACAGCCAGGCCTTGGCGTAGGACCAGTACCGCTCGACGGTCCGGGGCGAGAGATTGAGCAGCTCGGCGATTTCCTGTTCGTCAAGGCCCACGAAAAAGCGAAGCTTCACGACCTCCGCCTTTTCGGGCGCCAGCAGGGCCAGCTCTTCCAGGGCGGTGTTGATCTGGATCAATCGCTCGTCATCTGCCGGCGCAGCTATTTCGGCGTCATCGAGATCAACTCGCTGGAGAAGGCCCCCATGGCGCTCGCGCAATTTGCGCCGGGCACGCTCGATCAGCAGATGCCGCATCGCCTGAGCTGCGGCGGAGAAGAAATGGCGGCGACTCGCATACTGGCGGTTGGGGCCATCGACCAGCCGGAGCCAAGCCTCGTGAACGAGGGCGGTTGCCTGGAGCGTCTGCCCCTCGGGTTGCTGGGCCATCTTGGCGGCGGCCAGCTTTCTCAGCTCCTCGTAAACCAACGGCAGCAATTCCTCGGCGGCTTTCGGGTCGCCTTGTTCGACCGCATTCAACAGCAGGGTTACGTCACTCACGGTTCATTCATAACCGCGAGTGGGAGAGAGTTCAAATCGGAAAATATGATACTGCTCGCTGAGCAGGGCGGCATCAAACTCGGATTAACGCGTGCCAGCGCGGGCGGGCGTGAAGTCTTCCCCTGCCTTTCCGTTGGCCCGTCCAACCCGGAGGGTTGGCAGCCGGTAGCCGGTGGTCGTTTCGGGGCCTCAAGGGAAACGACCACCGGACACTCGCGGCGGAGATGGGTGCATCCTGAAGGGATGCCAGAACCGTGCGTACACTGGTGCCCACCTGTTTCCAAATACTGCCGCAGACCAGCAGGCCAGGGATCTGGCACCCATTCTGGGTGCAGGGTCGGGGATGTGTTTGCCCGGTGGTCGGCCCCTTCACCCTGGCCGACCACCGGCTACCGTCTGCCAACCCTCCGGGTTGTAGAGTGAAAACGCGGTCAGAACCCAGGCCGGTTGCCTGAATCTCAAGAATTTGATGCAGCCCTGCTCCCTGAGGGTGCAGAACCGTTTTCTACCTGAAGTGATTCCACCCCGTAAATCCAGGCCTTTTGTCGATCGCTTCCCAGATACAACGCGGTCTGTCTCTCATTAACACCCCGCTTCAGCGGGGTGTGGGCGATGGTTTCGGCGTCGGAACCGCTTCAGCGGTTTACCCACCACCCTAAACCGCTGAAGCGGTTAGGGGACTTGTTCGCGTGCCGCACCCACCCCGCTGAAGCAGGGTGTTAATGAGAGCCGGCCGTCCACCCCGAAGAAATTTGTCTCGCGCCCCCTCGCTGGTTTTTGGGTCCATCTGGGTCCCAATGGCTCCCTTTTTCGGAGATCAGGAAGTTGAGGAAAGGCCGACGGGGCCGGGTGGTTCTGCGTCGGTCCCACTGGGACCACTAGTACCGTGACAGGTTAATTAAGTTACCTGAGTTACATCGTTACAAACACCGGTGGCGATGGTCGCTCATGTAAGTGATGTATCGTATTTAACCTGTCACGGTACTAGCGTTTTCTTGAATTTCAAGTTGAGTGAAAGCGCAGGCCGGTTGCCCGGCACTGTTCAGGGGCTTTCCGTGATGGTGACCAACCGGTCCACCTCCAGCGATTCGGCGTTCTGCCTGCGGCCGCCGGGCCAGATGATTTCCACCTCGTCCGGCTTTTCGGCAGCGCCCAGGCCGATGGTCACCGGCAATTCTGACTGCGAAAGGTAACCTCGCGTCGGCATGACCTGCCGCCACGAATTCTGCCCACTCACCTTAACTCGGATCCAGGCGCCGATGGCGTCACGATTGGAACGTGTGCCCACCAGTTTCAGGCGGAGCCAGTGATGCCCAAGTTGCTGATCATTTCGCAGCAAGAGCGGCGGACCGCCGGCCTGGCAGAGCACTACGTCGGGATCGCCGTCTCCATCGATGTCCGCAAAGGCACCGCCCCGGCCCACGATCGGTTGGAACAGGTCGGCTCCCGCCTTCTCCGGCGGCACCGGGATAAAGCATGCGCCCGCCTGCGGGCCCGCGTTCCAGAACAACTGCGCCGGCTGCGCGTAAGTCTGGCTCTGCTGAAGTTTGCTGATCTCCGCCTCGAGGTGGCCGTTGGCCGTCAACAAATCGAGGCGTCCGTCCAGGTCGTAATCGAAGAAGAAGACGCCAAACTTCAGCAGGAGACGGCTCGGTGGGCCAACGCCTTCGGTAATCGCTTCGTCGCTGAAGTTGGTCGGCGCATTTTGCGCCACGTAAAGGGCGGTCATTTCGTTGGCGAAGTTGCCAATGGCAATACCGAGCTTGCCATCCTCGCGGTAGCGCGCGGCGTCAATGCCCATCGCGCCGCGCGTGCCGCCGTAACTATCGAAGGCGATGCCGGAGCGGGCGCCGATTTCGCGAAAGGTCCCATCCCGCTGGTTGAGGAACAGGAAATTGGGCACGGTGTCGTTCGCCACCACCAGGTCGATCCAGCCGTCGCCATCCACATCCACCGGCGCGACTCCGAGCGATTTCGCGCGCGGCACGCCAGTCGCGGGGTTGGTGACCTGCACGCCCGCCTCGGCGGATACGTCGCGGAAATGGCCGCCGCCTTCATTGTGATACAGGCGGGAGAAGGCGCCTTCGAAATTGACCGGCTGGCCATACGCGCGCGTCTGGCCATCAATCTTGAACCCTACCTCGGTATCGATTGCCCGCGACCACTTCACGTAATAGCAAACAAACAGGTCGAGCTTCCCGTCATTATCGTAGTCCAGCCAGGCGGCGCTCGTGCTCCAACCGTCCGCCGGTCCACCCACCCCGGCCGCTTGAGTCACCTCGCGAAACCGGCCGCCGCCTTCGTTGTGAAAGAGGCGGTTGCCGCCCACCCCCGTGAAGAACACATCGACCAGGCCGTCGTTATCATAGTCCCCCACCGCTACCCCCATGCCGTAGAAGCTGATGTCCAATCCAGAGCCAGCCGTGACATCCGTGAACCGCCCATGGCCGTCGTTATGGTAGAGAGCCGGGGTGGGTGGTGGGCGCGTCGCCGGGTCCCAGGGCCAGTCCGTGGCATTGACGAATAACAAGTCCTGGTGGCCATCGTTGTCGTAATCGAGAAACGCCACCCCGCCGCCCATCGTCTCGGGCAGCAGCTTTTCGCCGCGGGCGCCGCTGTGGTGGCTAAAGGTGATTCCGGATTCCCGGGTGATATTGGTAAATCGAACGCGGGGAAGCTCGACCGGCGCAGGCGCGGCTGCCACGGGCGATGCCAGCACGGCGAGCCGCTGCGAAGGCGGCGCAGGAGGACGTTTTAGCCACCAGAACAGCCCTGTGCCCACGACCAGGAGAACCACCAGCGCGACCACCGACCAGCGGAACGCGCGGCCGATGATGGCGTCGTCCAGATGGGCGTCTTCCTGGCCCGGCTCAGGGGGAGCAAGCAGAGGTGTTGTCACAATATTGAAGAATTTGTCAGGGGGAAGAACTGGCGGTCGATGCCGAGGGCGCCGCACTGCCGCCACCCACGCCCGGCGCTCCCGGCCGCTGCAACGAGTAAATGACCGTCGCCTGAGCGGCATGATCGGCGGCGGGGCTGGCCCGGCGCGCGATGGTCAGCGCGCGATCCTGCGCATTGTAATCGGGCAGGTATTTCTCATGCTCCCGACGATGGCGCGCCGCCTCGTCTTCCCGCCCTAGTTCGGTGTAAATCAGCGCCAGGGTGTAGTGCGCTGTAAGGTTCTCGGGATCAAGCGCCAGAGTCTTCTGGAATGAGGAAGCGGCCTGCTGCAAGAACTCCCGGCGCCGGGCCGGGTCTCGGCGCTCCATCTTCGCGCGCTCATACCTGGCCTGGCCCAGCTCATTGATGACCTCGTAGTCCTTGCTGAAGTCCAGACCGCGCCGGTCGAGTTCGGCGTAGCGGTCATCCAGAATGCTCTGGAAGTTGGTGATTGCCGCGTCGAGGTACCCGTTCTGCTTGTTCACCAACCCAGTCAGCCAGGCCACCGTCCACCGCGGGGCCGGCGGGTCGAACTGCGCCGCGCGCCGGAGAGCGGTTACCGCATCCTCCAGTCGGCCTTCTTTGTAATACACGCGCGCCAGATTCAGTGGACCATCGGCTTTCCCCAGTCGCTCCACCTGCGCGAAGGCGTGAGCGGCCTGGATCAACTCTCCTTTCTCCGCCCCCGCGTTGCCTTCCAGCAGCAGGCCGATACCGTAGTCGTTCCATCGCTGCCACTCGGGGATCGGGCTCGCGGGAGGGTTTGAATCCGAAGCGACCGGCGAGGCCTCGGCCCCTTCAATGGGGAAGGTGACCTGATCCTCGGCGATGGTCACAATCGGCAGCATGTTGGAGACCGTCAACGGCAAGCCCGGGCTGTAATTTGTTCCGTAAACAAAATTCACATAGACGGCGTCGAACTTCCGGTATTGGAGTTTCACCGCGAAGGTCATAGGGGCTTTCTGGTCCGCCGGCACCTCAAACTCATAATGCACCACCTGGCTGGCCCCGGGCGGAATCTGGTGATTGTAGAGCGGGGTGAAAATGTCCTGCGGATTGCGGCGGTCGATCCGGCGCCCTTGCCGATCGAGCATATATACATTGATGAAATGCGCCCAGGGATCGACCTGGATGCCATCGCCCAGGCCACCGCTTTGACCCAGCATCCCGTCCCGGCCCGTCATTTTGGCGTCCACCCAGACTTCATTCGAGTCCACTGTCCCCTGGGTGAGAGGATGCCCCAACCGCAGCGTGCGCAACACCACCTCGAACAGGTAGCGCCGTCCCGGCTTGAGCTTCGGCACCGTCGGACGCAACGGCGCCGTCAACGGGCAATCAATGCCCCCACCCTCCCGCACCCCGAAAATATCCGCGCGCACGGACCCGCGCAAGAATGCCTCCTGCGTCCGCAGCAGGTTCGTATCGCCGCGCACGTACGGCAGCGCGGTGTTGGCGGCGGGGAACAGATGGCTGTGAATGAACCGCGCCGACGCGTTGGTCGGGTCAAAGAAGTTCGCCCCGAAATCCTGCGATTCCTTCAGCGGCATGTGGCAACCCGCGCAATTGGACATCGCCTTTTCCGGATAATAGAAACTGCGGGCGCCGTGGCCGGAGACCCCGCTGAGCAGGTACGTGTCATAGTGATTCTGGCCCCGCAGGAACTCTTTGTAATTATTCAACTCCCGCGGCACGCTCACCTTGTGGCAGGTGGAACAGAACTCGGCCGAGCGCATGAACGGCTTGAGGAACTCCTTCTTGTGAAACTCCGGCTTGGCTTTCACCAGTTGCTGGTTGAGATACTGCAGCAGGCGGTTGGTGCTGTAGGCGAACGGGTAATGGATCGGTTCGTCGATGGTGTAGTCCCCGTTTCCCTTCGGGCTGTTCACATGGGTGATCGCGTGGCACGAGGTACACGTAATCCCCATACGCGCCGACGGATGGTTCACATCGTCGAACTTCGGGTCGTCAAACGCCCCGCTGAAGAAGGGCACCGGATCGTGGCAGCCGGCGCACCAGCGCGCCGCCTTGACGTCGCCGTCGCGCCGCAACGACACTTGCCGCGTCTCCCGCACGCTGAACAGGTAGAAGGGATTGTTGAACGAGCTGAAATGATGCGCGCTGTGGAACCAGGTCTGGTAAGCGTCCTGGTGGCACGACTGGCAGTAACTGTCCATCATCAGCGTCCTGGCCGGAATGAACTTCCCCGAAGCCGTCCGCGACAACGACGGCTCGAAATACTTCTCCCCCGCCGCCGAACCGGTCCGGTTTTTCCGGGGATGCGCCGAGTGCAGCAGCACCATGCCGACCACCGCCGCCGCCGTGACCGCGCCCCAGCGCACGCCCACCCGCCAGCGCAACCGCGGTCCGGCCAGCCGGTGCAGCACATAGAGCCACGCCACGAGCAGGGGCGTGGTCACGTGCGCCCAGTAAGCCACCGACCGCAGGCGTGGGTCTTTCAGCCCGAGATTCTTGAACTGGAACAGGTCCACGCGCATCAGCAGCAGGCCCGTGATCAGCACCGCGAGGGTCGCCACCAAGAGCGCGTAACCGACGGCGACCGCACGGCGGTTGGGCCGCCCACGCGCGTTCCGGAGATGCAACAACCCAAACACGAGCACCGGCAGAGTCATGATCAGCCCCAGGCCCAGATGGACCCCGAACATCACCATGTAAAACCAGCTCTGGTAGGTTTGGCCGGGATTCCCGCGCGACCACTCCAGGAAGGTGATCGACGCCAGATAGAGCCCGTTGGCCGTTAGCACGGCCGTAATCCCGATCAGCGCCAGCAACAGCAGGCGCAGCCGGGGGCCCACCGCGCGCAAATAGGGGCGGCGCGGCGCGGGCTGACTGGGACCGGTCAATTCGTGGGTCATGCGCGCGCCATGCGTAAAACGGCCCCACACCGGCCGCCGGAAACCTGAGAAAGTATTGTCATGCATACCAGTCCACCGGATTTCCCCAAAAGACAAGTGGGATGAATAGCAAGAGCGAGACCGGCAATTACGGCCAGTCCCGGAATGTATCTATTCGTGCCTCCATTTCCCTCCAGGGCGTCGCGGACCAGCTTCTCCAACGACGACGCGGCATT
>SESF01007449.1_pt1 | contig 24165 bp, 17 predicted proteins | sample 3171521 | NCBI WGS metagenome assembly SESF01 (sample SAMN10866945, study PRJNA518727) | freshwater metagenome | biome: subpolar coniferous forest; feature: holomictic lake; material: water; isolation source: holomictic Lake 227, 6 m and 8 m depth | place: Canada: near Kenora, Ontario | collected...
AATCCAACTGTGTCATTGGTATAACGCATAAAATGACGCCTACCGCTTGTCTTTTTGGCCCAGGGCTGCGTTGTCAGCCCAAGGCGCTATCTGAAGATAGCGCCTTGGGCTTCCGCCTTGCCCTGAACCAAAAATCCGGCGCTCTATGCGCCATTTTCCTTGTTACAAGGCTCTAGTTGCGCCGCTGCCGTAGCGATTTCTAGAAAGAGGATCGCTGATTTTTGGGGCGAAGGCCTGTAGATTCCCGGCGCAAAAGACGGGCCGGGATGCTCACGAAGATTTCATCGGCGGGTTCGTTCCCATGGATGCGTTGCAGCAGGCGTTCCGTTGCCGTTCGGATCAGTTCATCCGGGCGGGCATCAATGGTGGCAAGTCGCGGTGAGACAAACGCACCGACTTCCATGTTGTCATATCCGATCACTGATACATCTTCCGGCACCCGGGCGCCCAGGGCGCGCAGCCCGTCGATGAAGCCGAGAGCGAGTCGGTCGTTCAGCGCGAGAACCGCCGTGGGGCTCTGGGCATTCCGCCGCGTCCCGCAGGGATGCGCCCAGACCGTCGCCGCGATGTCGCGCCCCCGTTGGTAAAATGAGCCCTCCTCCCAAGGGAGGCCGATGAGGTGGAGATACTTTTGCGGCTTGATCCCCTGCTCTTGGTACGTGGCGAGGATCGCTTGCAGCCTCTGTTGGCTGTACCAACATCCCCTGGAGAACCCCAGGGTGGCGATATGGCGGTGCCCGAGGTCGAAAAGATGCCGCACTGCTTCTTTCATGCCTTTCCCGCGATCCACGCAGATGCTGCCCGCAGGCGGCTCCATCATCGGGTCGATCTGGATCAACGGGGTGCGGCTTTTTAAGAATTGTTGGATGGCGGCGTTGGCTGGGGGGATCTGCGAGGCCACCAGGATGACCCCCGCCACGCGCAATTCCCGAAAGCGGCTGAGGGTGGCCAACTCTTCCTGCGCGTTGCCATTGGTCATCCCCATCATCACGTGGAAGCCCTTGGCGGCCAGCGCCTCGCGTAAAAACTCCAATTTTTGCCCCAGATAAAGCCCTTCGATTTCGGGCAGGCAAATCCCAATAATGTTCGTGCACCCCGTCTTTAACCCTTGGGCGAGGGCATTGGGAGAGAAGCCGTATCGACTCATCGCGGCTTGAATGCGGGCCACCGTCTTGGGGTGCACCCCGTCATGCCCGTTGAGGACGCGGGAAATCGTCCAGCGCGAGAGGTTCAGCCGCTTGGCCAACTCCGCCGTCGAGTGGACCCCGGCCGCGGTTTTCTTGTTTTTTATTGACCGCATTGGCGCAAAAACCTTACACGTGTAAGGAGTCATTGCACAACCAAATTGTGCTATCTTGAGGCCAGCCAAACGAAACCAACACTATTGCATTCACCTCCATGATTACTGAAAATCCCGCTTCTCTGTTCAACATCCGCGGGCGGGTCATCGCAATCACCGGGGCTTTGGGGGCGCTTTCGAGCGCCGCCGCCGAGTATTTTGTCGCACAGGGCGCCAAGGTCGCCTGCCTCGATCTCGGGATGACCCCTGCAAGGTGTGAAGCCATGGAGACCCGCTGCGGGGCTATCGATCCCGGTTGCCAGGTGATCGGGCTCGTAGCGAACGTGCTTGAGCGCGCTTCGCTGGAAAAAGCCCGCGACGCGATCCTCGAAAAATGGGGGCGCATTGATGTCCTGCTCAACGGGGCTGGAGGCAACATGGAGGGGGCGACAATTCCGCCCGAGAAGACAATCTTCGATCTCGACTTTTCCGCCTTCGAAAAGGTGGTTGATTTGAATCTCCACGGGACCGTTCTGCCGTCGATGGTTTTTGGAGAAGTGATGGCCCGCCAAGGCAAGGGGGCTATCGTGAACTTTTCCTCTGTCTCGGCCGACCGGGCACTGACCCGCGTGGTGGGCTACTCCGCGGCAAAGGCAGCCGTGACGAATTTCACCCGCTGGCTGGGCGTCGAATTGGCTCGGAAAACCAACGGTGGCGTCCGTGTGAACGCGGTGATGCCTGGTTTCTTCGTCGGCGAACAGAATCGCCGCCTGCTGACCAATGAGGACGGCAGCCTCACCGAGCGTGGCCATCAGATCATCGACAAGACCCCCTTCGGGCGGTTTGGTTTGGCAGAGGAGCTTCGCGGGACGCTTCACTATCTTGTCAGCGACGCATCCGGCTTTGTAACCGGCGTGACGGTGCCCGTGGACGGCGGTTTCACCTCTTATTGCGGCGTGTAATCGGAAACCCAAAAAGCTCAAGCCCTTTCCTTCTTCCCCTTGAATCCCGCACTTCCTCCCCGACTTCAGACCGCTCCTCATTTCCTGATGGAGGAATCGTTCCGCTGGTATGGGCCGAACGATCCAGTAGCGCTCCCCTATATCCGGCAGGCGGGAGCGACCGCCGTGTTCAACGCCCTCCACGAGATCCCCTATGGGGACCTCTGGCCGCGCGAAGCAATCCGCGCCCGCAGGGAGATCATCGAGAAGGCCGGGCTGCGCTGGACGGCGGTGGAATCGGTGCCGGTCCACGAAGCCATCCGGACCGGAAGCGGCGACCTCGACGCGCTCTACCGCAACTATGCAGAAACCCTGCGCAATCTCGCCGCCGAGGATGTCCGCGTGGTCATTTACAACTTCATGCCGGTGCTCGACTGGGTGCGCACCGACTTGCGCCATGTGCTGCCGGACGGCTCGGAGTGCCTGCGGTTCGACCCGGTGCACTTCGCGGCGTTCGAGGTGCATGCCTTGCGCCGTGCGGGTGCGGAGGCCGATTATACGCCAGCGCAACTCCAGTCCGCCCAAGCATATTGGGAGAGCATGGACACCGCCAGGCGGGATTCGTTCGTCTCGGGGCTGATCGACGTTTTCCCCGGCTGCAAGCTCGACCTGACGCTGGACGACTTGCGCGGGATGTTGGCTAAATACGATGGTATTGATCGCGCCCGGTTGAAGGAAAACTATGCCCGGTTCCTCCGTGCAGTGGTCCCCGTGGCGGAAGAAGTCGGCGTTCGGCTCGCGGTGCACCCCGACGATCCGCCTTTCCCGATTCTCGGCCTGGCGCGCGTCGTCTCCACGGCGGCGGATGTCGCGGACATCTTTTCCATGGTGGATAGTCCCGCCAACGGCCTTTGCTTCTGCACCGGCTCGTTCAGCGCCCGTGCCGACAACGATCTTCCGGCCATGGTGCGCCAGTTCGGAGAGCGCATCCACGCCGTGCATCTCCGGAGCACCAAGCGCGAGGCGGACGGCTCCTTCTTCGAGGCCGACCATCTGGGCGGCTCCGTGGACATGTACGCGGTCATCCGCGCGTTGCTCCAGGAACAGGACCGACGCAAAGCCGAAGGCCGCCCGGATTCCCAACTGGCGTTCCGTCCGGATCATGGCCACACGATGATGGACGACCTGGCCAAGCCTCCCATTGCAAACCCCGGCTACACCTGCATCGGCCGGATGCGCGGCCTGGCGGAATTGCGCGGCCTGCAAGTCGGCATCCGCAGAAGCATGATGCAGGCCGAATCTTGATCTCACCCTATGTCGTTCATTCACGATGATTGCCTGCTGAAAACCGTGATGCGCCGATACTTGAAAATGTTCTAATATAAATTTTTACCATCCATGGGCGCCATCCACTTTTCCATCGACTCCTCCCTTGTTCGTATTTTGCAGGAAGCATTGCCGATCAAGAACTTTGTAGAGACAGGAACCTTTCAGGGGGACACGATCGCCAATCTGTTGCCGCTTTTTGAGTCCATTCATTCTGTTGAACTTTCCGCTGAATACCACGGTGCGGCCGTGGAGCGTTTTGCGGGGTGCACCAACGTACATCTTCATCTGGGTGCATCGCGAGACGCGCTCGGAACGATCATGGAAAACCTGGGGGGATGCCCCACGCTGTTTTGGCTGGATGCCCATTGGTGCGCAGCAAGCCATACTGCCGGCGAGATTTCGCAGTGCCCGCTGCTAGAGGAGCTCCGCGTGATAGGGAGGCTCCACCCCAACAGTGTGATCATGATTGATGACGCCCGTTATTTTCTTTGCTCGCCGCCACAACCGCATGAAGTTTCCGACTGGCCTGCGTTTCAAGAAATACTCGACACGCTAATGGCCCTTGGCGGGCAAACGCACCGGATCGCGGTGCTGGACGACGTGATCCTCTTCTATCCAAGGCGTATCCATCCCCAGATCACGGATTTTTCCAACCGATGCGGTGCAGATTGGCTCCAGATTGCCTCAAAGGCACGCACCTTTGACCAGATGGTTGCTACCTATAATGTCGATTGGTCGCAGGCATCCGCGAAAGCAGCCGGGTATGACGCAGCTGTTGCAAGAGTTAAAACGCTGGAGCGCGAATTGGCGACAAGCAGGAAGGCGCTAGAGGAATCTCGGAAATTAAAGAGCCTTCTCTGTGCAATCAAAGAGCGCATTCTGCGATTTCTTTCCCGCAGTGTGAAGGGTCGGCCAGGGGGGTGACGCGGGCTCTAGTGTTTTCGCTCCGGCCTGAGGCCTAGGTGCCGCTTGAGCAGTTTCGGGCGCTCGCGGTGGAAAAGCTCGTCCGGAACATTGGCGCTGTAGCCGGCGCCTTCGTAGTCGGCGATGATTTCAGGGATGTGGATTTTTTCAATATGCCTGTCGCCGACGCAGCGGATGTTCATGGCATAGTCTGCCATCGTTTTGAAACGCTGTTCAAAAAAGCCGTGGCGCGCGAAAATGCGGCGGTCATAAAAAATCGCCTGCTGGCAGGGGGTGCGTGTGCGGAACTTTTCGGTGTTCCATGGGCCGTCCCAGACAACGTTGCGGTCGCGCATAAACACGTCCCCGTAGACAAAGCCGATCCGGTTCTTGGGCAGATGGGAAACGACTTTTGCGAGGACGCCCGCGCGCAGGCAATCGCCCGCGCCGAGAAAATAGAGGTAGCGGCCCGTGGTTCGCGAAATGCCTTTGTTCATTGCATCATAGACACCAATGTCCGGCTCGGAAATCCAGCGCAGATGCGCCTCATGAGCGCGCAACACTTCGAGCGTCGCATCTTGTGAATTTTTGTCGATAACGATTAGCTCAAAAAGCTCCCGGGGCTGTGCAAGCACCGAAGCGATGGAGCGCTCGAGTTTCACCGCGGCGTGGGACACCGGAATCACAATGGAAAAAAGCGGTTCCCCGGACTGCTCGATCTCCGGCAAAATAAACTCCGATAACCTCTGGATTAATGTCGAGAGCGGCATACGAGGTGTTCTTTGCTACCAGCGAATCCCAAACCGGAGCAACCACGCGCAAAGCGCGGATTGGTGAGCCACTCTTTGTCCAAGGCAGCCCAGTTCTGCGGGGTCTGTTTGAGAACCTGGCGTGCTCAAACGCAGAAAATTTACTTCTTGGTTGCCGATGGTCTCCATTTGAGCGCTTGTCTTCTGTAAAGTGTGCATGCGGAAACATCCCAGGAAATAAGGAACGCGCACGATATTCGCCCTAACTTTCTGAAAGCGCAGGAGCAAGTCCCAATCCATCGCAAAGCGGAAGTTGGTCGAAATTCCCCCCACCTTTCTCCATAGCGAGGCCCGCCAGAAGAGGGTTTCTTGCGGCACGTAGTCGATCGAACGCAGGATCTCGGGGTCATGCGGCGGAAGCACCCACCTCCCGATCTCCTGGCTTTGCTCATTGATGATTATGCGGTGTCCATAGATTGCGTCAACCTCCGGGTGCCTGCGAAAATACTCGCCCACAAACCGTAGCGCTCCGGGCATGAGCAGATCATCAGAGTTGAGCCACGCCATAATGTCGCCGGAAACTTTTTCAAATCCGCTGGCAATTGCACGGGCCTGGCCTGTATCGGGACCAGAAACCCAGGAGGTGATGCGGGAGGAGTGCTGCTTGAGTATCTCAACCGTCGTATCGGTGGAGCCCGCATCCTGAACGGCGTACCGAAGTTTGGGGTAGTCTTGATCAATAATGCTCAAAATGGTCTGTTCGATAAAACACCCCTGCATATAGGATGGGGTCACGATGGCGATGGAAGGCAGCTTGTGTGCGGCAACCCTGGGTCGGGGGAACTTTTCCAGAACGAGGGGGAGCGGGGCGTGCTGTTCCAGAACGCCAGGCTTGGCAGTGTAACCTTTTTTGAGGAAGGCGTCGTACAGCCACTGCATGATACGGTTCCGTATGCTCTGTTGATGATCTGCGCTGGCCCGCCCCGTTTTCGCAGCGGCAGATGCCTGGAAGCGGAAATATTGGTTCTGCATGTCTCCGTTCAAATCCCATTCGCCCATCGCCCGTGCCAAATATCTCCTGAGTTTTCCAATGGAAATAACGCTCTTCTCTATGATGGGGTCTTGTGTGGCACCGCGGAGCTGTTTCTGGATGCGCTGTTCGGCGAGCGTAAGTTTGGCCATGGCGGTCACGATGGCGCGCTTGAAGTTCGTGGCGGCCAACATGGCTGCTTCTTCACGTGCCCCCGGAGCTACGAGGATGGATTCCAAGCTGTCCATAAATACAGGGAGATCGTCAGAGCTTTCGCGTGGGGGGAATTCCGCACGAGTTTTCTCATGAGGGATGGGTGATTGAAAGAGTCTCTCATACAACACTAGGTGCCGTTCGACACCATCTTTGGGTGACTCCGCAAAGGCGTGCATGGAGTTCTTCTGCCATTCTGCTTGAATCTCTCGATGCAGGGCCACATGGCATATCTCCTCGGCCATGCGGCGCAAGTCCTGTTTCGCAACCAGCTTGCCTGTAACGCCGTCGCGGATCAACTCGTCCGCCCCCTCTGCGTTCATCGCTATGACCGGGGTGCCGCAGGACCCAGCCTCCAGAATGATCTGGCTCCCATTCTCGGCGAAATGCGGCAACACCGCGACATCCGCTGCACTGAGAAGGAGCGAAAGTTTTTTGTGATTGCCGACGTTGCCTGCGTGCATCACCCCCCATTCGCACGCAAACGCTTCCGGAGCCGTTCCCAGCGACAGGATGCGCAGGCGATTGTTACGCGCAAGTTTCTTGAATGCACAAAACAATGCGCAGTTCTCCAGGAGTTGTTTTACTGCCTCCCGGTGGCGTTGTTGGCAGCCTGTGTTCTCGCAAACTACCAGCAAGGTAAACGTTTCAGGATGCAGCCCAAGTTGCGCCTTGGCTTCGCGCTTTGGGATCGGACAAATTGCTTCGGGCAGAACCGGGGGAAGGGTCTGGATGGAAGCCTTGCAAAACACGCGGCTTGCGGACGCGCGTTCTGCCAACCACCGGGATGAGGTGACAATATGCAGATTGGGCGCGCCAAACAGTGAGTGCTTTTTTTCCAAAAGCTTGGAGGGCATCCCCTTGGGATTCACTTTGAGTTGCAGGCAATTCTTGCAATCGCTTTTCCAGCCCGCGCACTCCAACGCATGGTGACACCCCCCTGTGAAGGCCCAACTGTCAGGCAAGCTCCAGACGACAGGCTTTCCCAGGCTGAGCAGGGCGCTTATATCTTTTGGTGAGAAAAGGCCCTTGATGTCATGCAGGTGAATAATGTCGGTTTCCTCCATTACCTCTCCGCACATCTGACCGCTGCCGGGGTAACCCAGCGTAAAGCTGCTCGCAAGCTCGTGGGACAGGTTTTCATCAAAACAGATCTTCTGAATCGTCTCCCAAAACAGGTTGGGCTTGGAGGATGGAACCTGCTCGGTTTCTTTAAGCAGGCATTCCTTGGCAAAAAAGCGGGAAGAAATGCCGCGCTCCAGCAACTGGTGATGCAAAGCCAATGCGCCGCGTGCTGCCGCACCCCGGAAATCTGATGTGCTAAAGTGTGTAATCCTCATTCTGCAACTTTGAAATGGGCCTATGAAATATGGATTCGCCACCGCCTGCAAGGCTTTTGGGGATTTAAGTGTGCACGGGTCATGGGAGGCCATGCGAGGATGCAAAATCAGAACTTGCTTGAAACCCGAGAGAGGCACGATGCAGAAATTCTATGATTCCGTTCCGATTTAAGGCGGCTTTGCGGTGGGAATGCCGCAAAAGTCTGCCAGCCGGGAGTCGCATCCAACTTCAGCGGGATCTGGCGGACCGGAGCCCGGCGGAGGGATGGAAATGCCCATGGTGTAGTTCCCAATCCCTTGGTGGGAGTGAACAGTGTTTTAGTGGCGCTCGTAGTGGCTCGACATCAAGATCCTTTCCCGTTTGACTCCCCATAACCCATCGCCTAATTTCATTCCATACCCTCACCACCATAACTGATTTTACAGTTTCTTCTGAACGGTTCCTGGCGGGAAGAGGAGTGCCTCATGATCATTTGGATTGCTTCCTACCCAAGATCAGGAAATACCCTCCTGAGGATCATCCTATTCCATGTTTTTGGCATTAAGACGTTTTCGCTGTACGACGATCTTGCAGACATCGGCTCCGACTCAAAATTCGCTGACATTGTGGGCCATGTTCCCATGCCTTCAGAATGGACGCCTCAGCAGGCCGGCCAGGATTCAAACTTGTGGCTGGTGAAAACGCATCACCCTCCTGGCGATGACCAAAAGGCGATTTATGTAATCCGCGACGGACGCGAGGCATCGCTTTCCTATTGGAAATACCGCAGGACGTTCGGCGGCGAAGCAATCGACCTTGCATCCGTCATTCAAGGCCAGGTGGCTTTCGGATCGTGGTCCGAACACGTCAAATCGTGGAATCCCAAAGACCGTCCGAACACGCTCTTGCTGCGTTTTGAGGACTTGTCTACAGATCCCGCACGCATTCTGCCGCTCATTAGCGCATTTCTGGGACGCCCCCTTCTTCAGCAAGAAATTCCTTCCTTCGCACAACTTCAGGCTGTGCATCCCACCTTTTTCAGAAATGGCCGCACCAATTCCTGGACAGAGGCCTTCAGTAATGATGAACACCTTCTCTTTTGGCTGTTGCACGGGGAGGTGATGCGCCAATATGGCTATTGCCATGAAATCCCGGAGGTGTTTTGTGGAGCCCCAGGGAGGGCTCTGGCCGATTTGAACGCTGTGGTGTGGAGCCGGTTGCAGTCGAAAATCAAAGCGTCTCTGGCCGATGCAACTCAAAAGCAATGGCAAATGGAGTGGCAGTCCGGGGAAATCGTTCGCTGCCATGAGCAGATTCATCAGCTCAAATCGCAACGTGCCGGTTTGAAAAACGAACTCCGTGCGCTTCGCAACTCCCGGTCGTGGAAAATCACGAAGCCGCTGAGATCCCTTGCGCGTTTCGTTGCCAGGCTTTGCCGGCGTCAGATGACGTAATCAAGGGTGCGTCCGGTCGCAACACGCCGGATGAGGGAGTTGCGGCGCCGCCCAAACTTCCGGGGCGACACCCAGCCTCAGCTTCAGGAAGTCCAGCAGGAGTGCGACGGATTCCCCCGGGGTTTGTCTGTCGGTGTGCAGGATCAACTCGGGGGCGTCGGGAATTTCGTAGGGTGTGTTGATGCCGGTGAACTCTTTGATTTCTCCAGCGCGCGCTTTTTTGTAGAGGTCTTTTGGGTCCCGCTGTTCGCAGGCAGCCAGTGAGGCATCAATGAAAATTTCAAAGAAATCGAGATGGCCTTCGAGGGCGATTTCACGGGCGCGCTGGCGGTCGGCGAGATACGGAGAGATGAAGGCGCTGATGACAACCAGACCGGCATCAGCCATTAGCCGGGCCACTTCGGCGACACGCCGGATGTTTTCGGCACGGTCCTCGCGTGAAAAGCCGAGGTTGGCGCTGAGCCCCTGCCGCACGATGTCGCCGTCAAGGACGTAAGCTTGAACACAGCGGTTGAAAAGTTCGCGTTCAAGTTCCCGGGCAATGGTGGATTTGCCGGAGCCGCTGAGACCGGTGAGCCAGACAACTGCGCCCATGTGGCCGTTGCGCGCCGCGCGCAAACCGGAGGGGATCGCTCCTTTGCTCCAAGTGATGTTGGCCGATTTTGTTTTAATGCGTTGGTGAGAGAGGCCGCCGTAGGGGGGATGGTTCATTTGGGGAAAATTTGTATCTTCCACAAGAATACGCGAGAAACTTTATGCGGACCGACCGCCCTGTGCTAGGCAGTGTTCACGAATTTTTACTGGTACTCTGTAAAAAGGCATGATTTAAAGTAGGGATGCAAGAGCAAGCATCCCGGAAAATGATCAGTGACAGCCAGTGGCAACAACTCGAAGGAGCCCTTGAAAAAGCCAAGCGTTCCCAGGCGGGAGCACCTCCCAGCCAAGACGACCGCGAATTTTTAGAAGCGGTTTTATGGCGTGCCGAAGGCCTGGAGCAGCTTGGCCAGCGCTTCCATCGGCAGGCCGATGACGTTTGTGCGGGAGCCTTCGATGGTTTCCACGATGCTTTCCGCGCTTTCGTCCTGGGCGGCGTAGGCCCCGGCTTTGTCGAGGGGTTGGATGCGGGCCAGGTAGCGGCGAAGACCCCCTTCGTCGAGCGTGCGGAATTTCACCCGGCTCACCTCCACCAGCGCGCGGCTGGCGGCCGGGGTTTTGCGCACGGCCCAGACGGCGGAGTAGACTTCGTGGATGCGGCCGTTGAGCCGCGAAAGCATGGCGTAGGCTTCGTCCATGTCGGCCGGTTTGCCCAGGATTGCGCCGTCGAGCGCCACCAGCGTATCGACGCCGATCACCAGCGCCCGCGGGTTTTTTTCGGCGACGTGGATCGCTTTTTGCCGGGCGTTGAAAAGGGTGATTTCGGACGCGTTCAGGTCGGGCGGCATCACTTCCTCAATGTCGGCGGGCTGCACGGTGAAGGTGTAGCCGTATTCCGTGAGGAGTTGGCGGCGGCGGGGCGAGGCGGAGGCAAGGATCATGGGTGGGATGCAGTCCAAAAAACGCGGCGAGTTGCGCCCTATCCTGCGGGCGCGGCGGATCGTCTTTTAGCGTTTCGCCTTGGCGGGGGTGGGCGAAGGGGCAGGCTGGGCGCTGTCGCGATAGAAGAGGATGCCGTGGCGGCGGAGGTTGGAGAGGATGGCGCGGAGGTTGTCGGCCACTTCGCGGTTGCCCAGCAGCATGGGGAGCGCCCCCTGGCCGTCCTGAGCCGATTTCATGAGGTTCTCTCCGGTGGTGACGGCGCCACGCGCGTCGGCGATGACGGCGTGGATGTCGGTGGCCGCGCTGTTGATGGTGCCGATGGCTTGCTTGGCCTCGGCGAAGGTTTCCTTGGCCGAGTCGACGGTGGTTTGCGCGCCGGTTACCACGCTGTCGATCTTGGTGGAGGCCTGGGCGATGTTTTCGGTGGTCGTCTTGAGGCTCGCGAAGGAATCCTTCAAATTTTTCATGTTTTCGTCGTTGAGGACGCCGCTTTGGACTTTCTCAAGGGTGATTTTGAGTTCGTCGAGCGCGGCGGCGAGCTTCTCCATGTTTTTGTCGCCTTTGCTGGCCAGTTCATTGAAGTCGGTCCCCGGGGTGCCCTTGACGACGGCGTCGTGCGGGATGACGGCGCCCTTGGCTTTCGGGTCGAATTTGTCGGGATCGAAGCCGGTGGGCAGGCCGATGACGACGGAGGTGTCGCCGAGCAGGCCGGATTTGCCGATCATGAAATAGGCCCCCTTCGGGAGCTCGATATCCCTGCGGATTTTCAGCTTTACCGGGATGGAGCCGATCTGCCCGGCAACGGCCTGCGGGGCTTCCGCCACGACGCCGATGCGCGCGCCGGAGAGCTGGACGTCGGCGTTCTTGACGAGGCCGCTCGCGTTGGGGAAGTGCACGGTGAGGTCGTAAGTGTCGGAGAGCCCTTGTCCAACCCGGCCGAATTGCACGGCCATGGCGGCGACGACCGCCAGCCCGATGAAGACAAACAGCCCCACTTTGATTTCGAGTCTTTTTTGTTCGTTAGCCATGGGAAAATGAGTCGGTGTCGCCGGAACGGCCTTCAATGAAGTCCTGGATGAGCGGGTCGCGCGAGGCCATCAGCGCGGTAAACGCGCCGTAAAAATAGATCGCTCCCTCGTGCAGGAAGGCGACTTTGTCGGCGACGTGGGCGGCGCATTTCATATCGTGGGTCACCACAATCGATGTCACCCCAAAGCGTTTTTGCAAGCGGCGAATGAGGTGGTTGATGGAGTCGGACACCACCGGATCGAGCCCGGCGGTCGGCTCGTCGTAGAGGACGCAGTGGGGGCGGGCGACAACCACGCGGGCGAGCGCCACGCGCTTTTTCATGCCGCCGCTCAGGTTCACCGGGAGCTTCTGTTCGTGGCCGGTCAGGTCCACGACGTCGAGCGCCTCGGCCACCTTGGCACGGATCGCTTCCCGGTTGCGTTCCCCGGCTTCATAGAGGGGGAAGGCGACGTTTTCCTCCACCGTCATGGCGTCGAAGAGCGCGCACCCCTGGAACATCATCCCGACGGTCTTGCGGATGGGCAGCAGCGCGCGCTCCTTCAAGCCCACGATCTGGCGGCCTTCGATAAAGACCTCGCCGGAGGTGGGGCTCATCAGCCCGATAAGGTGCTTGAGCATCACGCTCTTGCCGCTGCCGGAGCGGCCGATAATGACCAGCGTTTCGCCCTGGCCGACTTGCAGGTCGATCCCGCGCAGGATGTGCTGGCCGTCGATGGTTTTCGTCAGCCCGGCGACCGAGAGCATGGGGGGAGGGGTCATATGCCGGCGGGAAAGAAAATGTTGAGCACCATCGTGAGAAAGAAGTTCAGGATCAGGATCAGCAGCGAGCCCATCACCACCGCGTCCGTGGTCGCCCGGCCCACGCCGACGGCCCCTTCCTTCGCCTTGAGGCCCTCGTTGCAGGCCACAAATACGATCAGGACGCCGAAAAAGAACCCCTTGGTGAGCGCCATTTCCAGGTCACGCAGGGCGGTGAACTTCAGCATATACGTGACGTAATAGACCTCCGGCACGCCCATCAGCCGGACCGCCACGAACTGCCCCGCCGCGATGCCGATGCCGACGCACTCGCCCACCAGGATCGGCATGGAGATCATCATGGCAATCAGCCGGGGCACCACCAGGTAATCGACCGGGTGCACGCCCATCGCGCGCAGGGCGTCGAGCTGCTCGGTCACTTTCATCGTGCCGATTTCCGCCGACATCGCCGCGCCCACCCGCCCCGCTACCATCAAGCCGGTGAGGACGGGGCCCAGTTCGCGGAACATCGAGACGGCCACCACCGCGCCCACGGCGGTTTCCATGGAGAGCCGGTGGAATTGGAAATACGTCTGGGCGGCGAACACGGCCCCGGTGAAGGCCCCGGTGACCAGCACGACCAGTTGGGAGCGGAAGCCGACTTCCAGGATCTGCCGCAACGCCAGCCGCCAGCGGACGGGCGTCGTCACCAGCGAACGCACCGATTCCAGCATCAGGAACAGGAGTTCGCCGAGGTAGCTGAAAAGCGAGAGGGCCGTGGAGCCTATGAATCGGAGGAGCAGCATGGAGGAAAGGGGCAGTTTAGCAGATTTAGGGGGCCCGTCCAGTCCACCCGACGGGGATTCCCTGGCCCCCCTCTTTTGCCTTCTCTGCGGCGCGGGGCGGTGTAAGCTCGGCGCCGCCTTATGACTATCTTTGAAAAAATCGCCCGGCGCGAAATCCCCGCCTCGATTGTCTATGAGGAGGAGGATTTTTTCGCGTTCCAGGACAACAATCCGCAAGCGCCGGTCCACGTCTTGATCGTGCCCAAGCGCGTGATCGCCGGGATCAGCGGCAGCCAGCCCGGCGACGCGGAATTGCTGGGCCGGATGCTCGTCGCCACGCCCAAGATCGCCCGCCAGCTCGGGGTCTTCGAGAGCGGCTACCGCCTGGTCATCAACCACGGCAAGAACGCCGGGGAAAGCGTGCCGCACCTGCACATCCACTTGCTTGGTGGCCGGGTGCTGGGATGGCCTCCGGGTTAGTCTGAAAGACACGGAGACGGAAGATGCGGGGGGCATGGCGCAGCCATGTTTTCCAAGTCTTTGACGGCCTTGGAACCTTGGAAGCAGGAACTTCCGCTGATGTACCCCCACCTGCCAGCGCCTTCCAAAAAGCCACGAGTACCTTGTAACGCATAAAATGACGCCTACCGCTTGTCTTTTTGGCCCAGGGCTGCGTTGTCAGCCCAAGGCGCTATCTTCTATCTTCAGATAGCGCCATGGGCTTCCGCCCTTGCCCTGAACCAAAAATCCGGCGCTCTATGCGCCATTTTCCTTGTTACAAGCCACTAGAAATCACGAAGAGCCTATTTTTAATACTGCCCGAGCTTGGAGGACCGCGCCCAAGCTATGGATTGTTTTTCAAGCCGGTGCCGGAACCCTTGAAATGGGCGATCACTTCGCGGCGGCCGCGAACGCGAAGCTTTTCTTGGATCCGCCGCACATACGTGGCCACGGTCCAGATCGAGATGTCCAATTCGCTGGCAATTTCCTTGTAGGTCAGTCCGTTCACCAGCAATTCGAGGACCTGTTGTTCCCGCGGGCCAAGTCCGGGAGACTCCACCCGAACGCCGGGGGGTGAAGCGGGCGGAGGACGGTGGAAAAAGTCGATGACTTCCCGGGCAATGCCGGGGCTCATCGGAACGCCTCCGGCGCGAATTTCGCGGATCGCGTGCAGCAGCTTTTTGGGCATGACTGGCTTAACCAGGTAGCCATGGGCTCCGGCGGCGAGCGCTTGGAAAATCATCTCAGGATCCTGAAAAACCGTCAGCATGATGATTTCCGCCCGGGGCAATTGGGGAGCGATTCGGGCCACGCATTCCACGCCGGTGATATCGGGCAGATTAATGTCCATGAGGATGACGTCGGGCTCAAGGGCGGGCAATTCTGCGATGGCCGAGGCGCCGTCGGAGAAGGCTCCGGCGCATTGGCAATCCCTGGTGGCGGCGAGCACTTCGGTCACCACGAGTCGAATGCGCGCGTCATCCTCCACAACGGCAATTTTAATCATCTGGCGTTCCTTCAGGTTCGGTGGGTTCATCGGGCAGCGGGGCGAAAAATTCGATCTGGGTTCCTTTGCCAGGCTGGCTGGTGAGTTGGAACCGGCCGTGTATCTCTTCCATGCGGCGGCGCATGTTGTTCAAGCCGTTGTGGGTGCTTGCGTCTTCGGTCTGAGCGGGAACAAAACCCTTGCCATCATCCGCGACCACTATACACAACCCCTGTTTTTCCCAGCGGATTTCCAGCCGCACCAAGCTGGCCTGGGCGTGCTTTACCGCGTTGTTTACCGCCTCGCGTATGGCCAGGAAAAGGGCGTGCCGGACTTTGCCAGCCAGCGGGAGTGGGGGCAATGAATGGGGGATATCGAAACGGACCCGCAACTCAGCCGCCTCAAGGAACTGGGCAATGCATTGCGTAAGGTAACTGACGAAGCGTTTGAGGGTGTCATTCGCCGGGTTGACGACCCAGACAATCTCGTCCACACAACGCGCAAGGTCGGTGGCTGAATGCCGGATGTGCATGGCTCGCCGCCGGGTCTGCTCCGTAGGGCCTTGCTCAAGCTCGCTGTGGACCAAGTCGCTTTGCATGGCGATCTCAGTCAGACCCGCGCCGATATTGTCGTGCAGATCACGGGCGATGCGTTCGCGTTCGCGTTCCATGACTCGTTCGCGTTCCAGTTGGACCAATCGGCGTTGCAGCCGCCGCTGAATGGTCAGGCGACCGGCCCAGGTGGCGCTGGTGCTGATCACCACAGCAAGCGCGAGCCAGAATTCCCAGCGTTGATGGAGGGGGGCCGTGACCACCAGTGGCAGCATGGCTTCCACACCCGTCGGTTCGCCGTTGGCCCGGACAACTGCCACGCGGAAAAAATAATTGCCCACTTTCAACTGCGGGTAACTGGCCATCCAGGGGCCACTGCTGCCAATGCTGTGCGCGGTTTGCCATTCCAGCGTCAGATTGTCGCCGGGAGTCACAAGGATGGCCTGGTCCGGTTGGCTTACCCACAGTCCCGACTCGACGGCGTCATCGTCGTTGAGAACCAGGATCGGATGCGGCACTGGAACGGGACGGGTGCGCAATTGAGCCATCTCAGCGCGTGCTCCGTGCCGTCTCCAATGAGCCGGGGCTCCGAGCGGATGCGCCAGATCTTTTCCCTCGGTAATGCTGAGGTCGAAGATCTTCTGCTGCGCCTTTGCTGAAGCCCCGGCCAGAACGCGAATGGCATCCACCCCGATCATTCCTATGGTGTTGCCGCCGCCATTGGATAAGAAAACGATCCTAACGTAAGCCGATCGCTCGGGCACCGTGACGTGCTCGCTCCGGGCTACAAACGGCGATCGCTCCGGGCTGCCATGCCAACCCGGGGTCTCATCGGCCATGATAAATTCACGGGTTCCAGTAATTTGAGAGTCGCAGTCCAGGAATTCAAGAGAGATGCGCATCGCGTTTGGCAGGTCACGCCAGGTTTTGTCATAACCTTCGAGTTTGTAGCGCAGCCGGGATGGCGGCAGGCCGTCGCCATCGGCCTGCTTGAAACAGAACCGGACATAGCGGGCGCTGGAAGTAACCTGCAACGGAGAGGAGCCACTGGAGTCGCCCTCCAGGACCTGAAGCGGCTTGCCTTCGACATCCACTGCGTTGATCTCTACCGCTGCCCGAGCCCCGTGGCTGACCCAGCAGAAACCGCAAGCCAGCAGGCTCAAGGCCGTTCGTTTTCTGAAGAATGCGTTTGCCATGGGTCGTTGAATAGCTACTTTTTTTCACCATAGGGCTCCTCCCAGGCCACGGCAATGCCCGACTCTGTCGCAATTATTGCGACAGGACACGCCCTTGGACTCGGTATACAAGCAAGGGATGAGTAAAACCCCGGTATCGAGTCCGTCCAAGAACGTGACGAGTGTGAGCCGTAAGAAGCAACCGAAGTGAGGCGGAGAGCTTATAATCCACACAACAAACGAATGAACATCAAAAAGCTTAGAACCATCACTTTTGTGGCCATGTTGATGGCTGGAGCAGTGGCGGCGTTGATGTGGCTAGGTGGCGCGCAGGCCGCGTTCTGGAAGTCCGGCATCAGGCCGACCCGCCTCAGGTGCGAGTACCGGGAGAATCCGTTGGGCATTGACATCGTGAACCCGAGGCTGGGCTGGGAACTCGATGGCTATGGGCAGGGAAATGGCGGGGAAGCCGGGATTCCGCGCGGTCTGCGGCAAACGGCGTATCAGCTCTTGGTGGCGAGTTCGGAAGAGAGTCTGAAGCATGATCAAGGCGATTTATGGGACAGCGGCAAAGTCGCGTCGGAACAGAGCATTCAGGTGGGCTATCAGGGAAAACCGCTGGAATCCCGGATGCGTTGTTATTGGAAGGTGCGGGTATGGGACCAGCGCGGCAAGGCGACGGATTGGAGCGAGCCGGCGCTTTGGACCATGGGGTTGCTGGCCGGGAAGGAACCTGCTTCGCAAGGAAGCGGAGGCCCGGCGGGGTGGAAGGCCCAGTGGATCGGCTATGATGCGGCGTATCAGCTTTCACCAGGGGCGGACGGGGATGACCGCCGGTTCAACATCCAGGGGTTGGAATGGTTGAAGATGCCCGGCCCCAATGGCAAGGCCGGGGTCGACACCTGCTTCCGCAAATGCATCGAGATCCCCGCCGGGCGCAAGCTCCGGCGCGCGGTGCTGGCGCTCTACGCGTTCAACTTCTGCGAGGCCGCTGTCAATGGCACGGCTGTCGGCCAAGCCGCGCATTGGGAGCGCACCGCGCGCTTGGACGCGACCCACGCCCTCCACGCCGGTGCCAACGTGGTCACGCTCATGGTCAGCCATACCGATCCCTATCCGCCTGCCGTGATCGGCCGCCTCGTAATGCAGTTTGATTCCGGGGATGATTGGGTGGTTCCCCTCGATAAGAGCTGGAAAGTGTCGCAGAACCCTTCTGCGGGGTTTGAAAAACCGGATTTCGATGATGCGGCCTGGTCCACTCCGGAGGCGGGCCGTTGGCCTTGGGGCGGGATCGCGGCGCCGGTGGCGGATTTGGCGCGTGTGCCCGCGCCCTACCTGCGCAAGGACTTCGCCGTCGCCGGGGCCATCAAGCGGGCGACGGTTTACGTCACGGCGCTGGGCGCATACGAGTTGCACCTCAACGGCAAGCGCGTGGGCCAGGATGTCTTGACGCCGGGTTGGACGGAATTCCGCAAGCGGGTGCATTATCAGACCTATGACGTGACGGCGCTGGTGGCCAAAGGCCCCAACGCCATCGGTGCAATCCTGGGAGATGGCTGGTATGCCAGTGACCTTGCGCATCTCTGCAAACGCAATGTTTACGGCGGCAAACCGCGCTTCCTGGCCCAGCTCATGATCGAGCTGGCGGACGGCAGTTTGCAGACCGTGGTCAGCGATGGCAGTTGGAAGGCGAACTACGGCCCGATCAGACATGCCGACTTGCTGCTCGGTTGCGAATACGATGCTCGTCTGGAAATGGCCGGGTGGGACCAGGCGGGATTTGTCGAGAACGGCTGGAACCCGGTGCAGGTTGATGCCGGAGCGAAGAGCCTGAAGGTCCAAGCCTCGGTGGCCGAACCTTCGCGCGTCATCGATGAACTTCCCGCTATCCGGCTGACCGAGCCGAGGCCGGGCTGCTGGACGTTTGACCTCGGGCAGAACATGGTCGGCTGGGTGAGATTGAAGGTGCGGGGAGCGGCGGGGCAGCGCATCACGGTGCGCCATGCGGAGATGACCAATCCGGACGGCACGATCTATACGGCCGCCTTGCGCAGTTGCCCGGCCACGGACTTTTTCATCCTGTCGGGCAAGGGCGAGGAAATCCTGGAGCCCTACTTCACCTTCCACGGGTTCCGGTATGTGGAGGTGCGCGGCCTCACTTCCAAGCCGGAGCTCGATATGGTGACCGGCCGTGTCGCGCATACACTCATGCGGCGGACAGGCCGCTTCGAGTGTTCCCATCCGCTCCTAAACCAACTCTACAGCAACATCATCTGGGGACAGAAGGGCAACTACCTTGAAGTGCCGACGGATTGTCCCCAACGCGATGAACGGATGGGCTGGACCGGCGACACGCAGTTCTTTGCGCCCACGGCGGCATACAACTTCGATGTGGCGACTTTCTTCAGCCGATGGCTGCAGACCTGCGAGGACGATCAGAATGGCGACGGCACTTTTCCCTGGGTGGTTCCTAATATCTGGGGAGGCGGCGGCTGCACGGGCTGGGGCGACGCCGCGCTCTTGTGCACGTACAACGTTTACCGCGCCTATGGCGATACGCGGATCGTGGCGGAGCGGTTTGCCGCCATGGAGAGTTATATGAAGTGGCTGGAGGGCAAGACCCAGGATGGTATTTCCAAGGTCGGCGGGTTTGGCGACTGGCTGAATGCCGGCGGCGGCGCCAAAGCAGAGGCCATGGACACGGCCTATCATGCGCATCTGGCCCGGATCATGTCGGAAATGGCCCAAGCCATAGGCCGGGAGGATGACGCCCGGCGTTATGCCCAGCGGCATGACCAGGTCAAGGCCGCCTTCATGAAGGCATTCCTCCAGCCGGACGGCGCGCTGAAAGATTGCAGCCAGACCGGCTATGCGCTGGCCTTCTCGATGGATTTGTTGCCAGCCGACCGGCGGGAGCAAGTGGCTTCGAAATTTGTCGAGGAAATCAAGCGGTTCAAGTGGCATCTGGCCACGGGCTTCATCGGCACGCCGCGCCTGTTGCCGGCGCTCAGCGCGGCGGGGCGCGACGATGTGGCTTACCGGCTGTTGCTCACCGACACCTATCCATCATGGCTTTTCCCGGTGAAGAATGGCGCGACCACGATGTGGGAGCGCTGGGACGGATGGACGCCGGACAAAGGTTTTGGCGCCATCGGGATGAATTCGTTCAATCACTATGCCTTTGGCGCGGTCGGTGAATACCTGTACGGCGGGGTGGGCGGCATCAAGGCGGCGAGCCCTGGATATAAGACCATCCTGATCCGGCCTGCTTGTGAAAACGGGTTGGCGTGGGCGAAAACATCCTTTGATTCCATGTACGGCAGGATCGTGAGCAACTGGAAGAGGGAGGGCGCGGAGCTGACGATGGAGGTCACGATCCCGCCGAACACATCGGCAAAGGTCTATGTGCCGACGGCGGATGCTTCCACGGTCACGGAGAGCGGCAAGCCGACTGAAAAGGCTGACGGCGTCAAATTTTTGGACATGGAAAACGGGAGGGCTGTGTACGCGGTCGGTTCGGGTAACTACCGGTTTAAGGCCGGCCTGCCCGGCCCGGTGCGGGTGATGGGTATGGAATGAGCCAATCGGCATGAATGAATTAACTCGAAAGCAAAGGAAGACATGAACAGGCGAATCATTGTAAGCACAGTATTGGCCGGGTTGCTGGTTGCGGCGGGCTCTATTGCTGGCGAGCGTAAACCTGCGCCGGCGGGGAACCTAGCCCTGGCGCAAGCATTCCAAACGCCGCCGGAGAACACCAGACCGCGCTGCTATTGGTATTGGATGGACGGCTGCTTTTCGAAGGAGGGAATCACCCACGATCTGGAGGCGATGCGGCGCGTCGGCATCGGCGAGAGCTACATAGGTATCATGGGCGGGGTGAGCGGCAGCCCGATCCGGGCTGGAACCAAGGCGCTAACGGAGGAATGGTGGGGGTACCTTGAACATGCGGTGCGCGAAGGCGGCCGGATTGGCGTGGACATCGGGCTGTTCAATTCGCCGGGATGGAGCCAGTCGGGCGGACCCTGGTTGAAGCCCCAGCAGGCAATGCGCTATGTGGTGCTGCCGGAAACGCGCCTGCGCGGGCCGCAACACTTCGTGGGCAAGCTTTCCGTGCCGGATGGGTTTTTCCAGGACGTCGCGGTGCTGGCGTTCCCCGCGCCGGTGGGCGAGAGCGATACGGCCGCGGCGCATGGCGCAAAGATCACGCGCACCCCGAAGGTCGTGACGTTCGAGATGCCGGCGCCGTTCACGGCGCGCAGCGTGACGATCCATCCGATCAAACAGGGGAAGGCCGCCTGCGAGTTGCAGGCTTCGGACGATGGCCAGCAGTTCAGAACACTGCGGGAGTTCACGATAGACCGGCACCAACTTGCGATCAATGTCGGCCCGGTGCCGCTGGCGCCGGTGGTCGTGACGATCCCAGCGACGACGGCAAAGTATTTCCGGCTGTCGCTCTCTGCGGCGTGCGAGTTGGGCGCGATTGATCTTTCGGCCGCGGCACGCGTGGAGAGTTTCGCGGAGAAGTCGCTGCAAAAAGTTTTCCAGGAAAATCAACCGCCGTTCGATTTCTATACGTGGCCCAGGCAGCCGGAGCCGGACCAGCCGGGCCTGACGATTCAACCTGACGCCGTGCGTAACCTCAGCGCGCAACTCGCGAGCGACGGCACGCTGACGTGGGACGTGCCCGCGGGCGAGTGGATCGTGTTGCGCGCGGGTATGGCGCCGACCGGTACCAAGAACTCTCCCGCGCCGCCGGAGGCGACCGGGCCGGAAGTGGACAAAATGAGCCGCCCGGCACTCAAATCACATTTTGAAGCCTATGTCGGCAAGCTGTTCAAGAGGATGCCTGCGGCTGATCGTAAAGCCTGGAAACACGTTGTCGCCGACAGCTACGAGACGGGGCCGCAAAACTGGACCGACGATTTCGCGCCGTCGTTCCGCACGCGCTACGGCTATGACCCGTTGCCGTTTCTGCCGGTGATGACCGGCCGAATCGTGGGCAGCGCACAGGAGTCGGACCGTTTTCTCTGGGATCTGCGGCGGCTGGTGGCCGACCGGATCGCGCGGGATTATGTCGGCGGCCTGCGCGATTTATGCCACGAACAGGGCATGAAGATGTGGCTGGAGAACTACGGGCATTGGGGTTTCCCCGCCGAGTTCCTGCAATATGGCGGCGCCTGCGATGAAATCAGCGGCGAATTTTGGGCGCTCAACGCCCCTCTTTCCGGATTGGGCAGTGTCGAGGTGCGTTGCGCCGCCTCGGCGGCCCACATTTATGGCAAGCCGGTGGTTTGGTCGGAGGCCTTCACCGGCGGGCCCTCTTTCCTGGCCACGCCGCGCGATCTGAAGGCGCGGGGCGACTGGGCTTTTTGCGAGGGGATCAACCAGTTCCTGCTTCACGTCTATATCCATCAGCCTGACGACGACCGGCACCCCGGGGTTAATGCCGGGTTCGGAACCGAATTTAATCGGCAGAACACTTGGTTCGATTACGCCAAGCCGTGGGTGGATTATCAGCGCCGTTGCAGCGTGCTGTTGCAGGCGGGCCGACCGGTGGCCGACATCGCCTATTTCATCAGCGAGGACACGCCGAAGATGACCGGCCTGCGCCAGCCGCCCCTGCCGGCCGGCTACGATTACGACTACATCAACGCCGAGGTGCTCCTCAATCGCGCCAAAGTCAAGGAGGGACGGCTGGTGTTGCCGGATGACGTCAGCTATGGGGTATTGGCCCTGCCGCCTTCAGAAACGATGCGGCCGGAGGTGTTGAAGCAAATTGCGCGGTTTGTGGACCAGGGTCTGCCGGTATTCGGCCCTCTGCCAGTGCGCTCGCCGAGCTTGCAGGATTATCCGGCTTGCGACGCCGAGGTCGCCAAGCTCGCCGCCGCCTTGAAGGACCGTATCCCGAATGGCAACGATCTGCGGCCAGCGTTGAAGGCGCCGCCGGATGTGCTTTGCCCGGGGGGGATTCTGTGGAAGCACCGGCAGGATGCCGACGCAGACATTTACTTTGTCTCCAACCAGGGCTCGCAGGAGCGCGCCGAGACGCTCTCGTTCCGGGTGAGCGGACGTCGGCCTGAACTGTGGCATCCCGAGACGGGCAAAATCCGGGATCTGCCTGAATTTTCCGAGGAGAACGGGCGCACCAAGGTGCCTCTGCGACTGGGGCCTACCGAATCGTACTTTGTGGTATTCAGTCAAAAAAACAGAATTCAGAATTCAGAGGTCAGCATTGGGAAAGCAAAGAAAAACTTCCCTGACTTCAAGCCGGTGACGGAATTTACAGGAGCGTGGGCCGTTACCTTTGATCCGAAGTGGGGTGGCCCGGCCAAACCGATCCCTTTCGAGGCGCTCACCGACTGGAGCCAGAATGCCGAACCGGGGGTCAAGTACTACTCCGGGGCGGCGACCTACCGGAAGACCTTCGAGTGGACCAATTTCCAATCCGCGTTTTACTTGGATCTTGGCCGGGTGGAAGCCTTGGCACGGGTGGAGCTCAACGGGCAGGACCTGGGGATTGCTTGGAAGCCGCCTTACCGGATGGACATCACCAAGGCACTCAAGCCCGGAACGAACGAACTCGCGGTGACGGTGGTCAACACGTGGAACAACCGTCTGGTCGGCGACGAGCAGCCGGGAGTCACGAACCGGTTGACCTTCAGGACCCAAAACACGAAACAGCCGTCCGCGCCGCTGCAACCCTCCGGCCTGCTTGGCCCGGTGCGGGTGATGGCGGAGGAATGAGCCGATCGGCATGCAATAATTAACTCGAAAGCAAAGGAAGACATGAACAGGCGAATCATTGTAAGCACAGTATTGGCCGGGTTGCTGGTTGCGGCGGCTGGGGCGGCGGCGGAAGACATAGCCCATTCGAAAGATGCTGGTTCCCGGATCGTACCAGCCGAGAAACGCGTGACGTATCCAGATAACCGCCCCAGCGCCCGCTACCGATTGGATGCGAAAGATCAGGGGGTTGTGTTGCGCCACGGAACCGGGCCCGGCCAGTGCGATTCCCTGGGCGCTCGCGACGTATGGGCCTTTGAATGTGACGGGACCTACTACCTGCATTATGACGGCGCGGGACCCAAGGGCTGGCTGTGTTGTCTGGCCACCAGCAAGGATCTGGTCAACTGGATCGTGAAAGGGCCGATTCTGGATCTTGGCGCCAAGGGAGAGGAAGATTCCGCCAGTGCTTCGTATGGCGTGACCTTTCAGGAAGGGAAAACGTGGCACATGTTCTATCTCGGCACGCAGCACGTCACGTCGGCTCCGGCTCTCATCCCTGGCCTGCCCTACATCACAATGAAGGCCGAAAGCTCTTCGCCGTCGGGTCCGTGGATCAAGCAGCCGGAGGTGGTCCCCTTCCGGACCAAGCCCGGCACCTACTATAATCTGACCGCCAGCCCGGGGCAGATTATCAAGCAAGGTGAGGAGTATCTGATGTTTTTCAGCGCGGCAATGAAACGGACCATTGGCATCGCCCGCACCCGGGACCTGAATGGCCCCTGGCAAATCGATCCGGCGCCAATCGTGCCACCGGCGGAACAGATCGAGAACAGCTCGCTCTATTTCGAGCCGGCTAACCAGACGTGGTTTCTGTTTACCAACCATGTCGGACTGCAAGGCGGCGAATACACCGATGCG
>SESF01020919.1_pt1 | contig 24157 bp, 14 predicted proteins | sample 3171521 | NCBI WGS metagenome assembly SESF01 (sample SAMN10866945, study PRJNA518727) | freshwater metagenome | biome: subpolar coniferous forest; feature: holomictic lake; material: water; isolation source: holomictic Lake 227, 6 m and 8 m depth | place: Canada: near Kenora, Ontario | collected...
TAATTTGAAGTCTTTCCGCATCTGTTCATTCATGCCTTTTAAAAGCAAGATCAAGCTACCTCTTTCTCTAGAATAGGGGGTAGTGATGCTATCAAATAAAACAACTTCTTTGAAGTTTTTGAGAAAATCATGTTCCATTTCATGTATGTCATCAGTAACTAAAACGATATTATCGAAATGCAATGAATCGGGCATCCAGTATAAAAAACTGGCGTTATCGCTATAAGTTTCAGGGAGATGGTATTTTTTTGAAAAATAATTCAAGGCTCCTGCCTCTCCATAATTATCGCAGTAAACTAAAGTGTTCTGTTTTTCAACATCATTGAGCGCGTGAAATGCTTTTGCAGACTTCCTTGCCATTTCATCCCAGCCCAACATATCAGCAAAATCCTGCGGAAGTGGATGTGATTCACCATCTTCCCAGTTGAGTACCCCCATTTTTTTGATATTCCTTTTTTCATAGAAGGCAGCCAATTTTGTAGGCTCCATGATCGGTAGTGCGATAGGAATTAAATAATAGCCCATGATCACAGGGATACCTACTAAAATTACTCTAACAAATTTGTAACGGTGCTTAGTGATCATTTCTAATTGATAACTTCCAAATGCAAGTAATACTGGATAGGCTCCCATCGCGTAATAATTTTTACCATGCAGTAATAATAGTAAACCAATTACAATAAAATAAGCAAAACCAACAAACCGATAATTTTTTAAACTGCTTACAAACAATAGCGCAAATAATCCTGTTAACCAAACAAAGGCTACAGGAAAATTCATGATTAATTGATCGATCAAAAAACTGGATGGACTGATATATTGCAATTGCGTATCCTGCAATTTTTTCATATGAAATGCTACTGGAAAATGGTGTTGGTATTGCCAAATAAAATTCGGCAAGAAAAGAATTAGTCCAATTATTATTGCAAAGTAGAAGTGCTTATTTTTAAAAAGACTTCTTTGATTGCTCAGTGCTAAACCTAGTAAAAGGCTAACTATAAAAAAGATCACAGAATATTTACTAAGCATTCCAAGTCCAGAACAAATCCCTAAAATGTAAATCCATTTAACTTTCGATGTTTGAATCAATCGAATTAGGGAATACACGATGGCGGTCCAAAAAAAGATCTCCAAGAAGTTTGGCTGAAATAAAAATTGCATGCGCAGAAAAGCGCCGAATAAAAAAGAAAGAAAGATCAGGATAATGGCAAATGTTTTGCCTCCTAATGAGAGCACTAATTTTCCAGAAATGATCATGGTTAGTGCTCCAAAAAAGGAGGGCCAGAATTTCAACCAGAATATATTGTAATTGAATAAGTGAGTTGTCCATGCCAATAAAGAAAGCATGGGCGGTACTTCCATAAACCCCCAAGCTAGGTGATTGCCTTCAGCTACATAAAGCATCTCATCTCGATGTGGTTCGTAGATGCCGTTTTGTAATAGAAAGGGTGCAACGAATTTCACAAGGGCCAGGAAATATAAAAGCCTGTTAGCTTGTTTCATGCAATTGTTTTGCAGAAAGATAGCAACAGGCTTTTTATTAGCGCATTAAAATATTATGAATGGAGTAAACCCAGTACCTTTTTAATTCTTGCAACGGTTTCTTTTTTTCCAATGGCAGCCGCAATGTCAAATACACCGGGTCCGAATTTTCCACCCACCAGCATGATGCGTAGTGGCAGCATTAGTTCGCCGGGTTTTAATTGATGGGCAGCCGCCATTTCTTTGAATTCGGTTTCTAGATCTGCCGATTCCCAAACAGCACTTAATTCATAAGCACGAATGAGTTCGTTAAAGAACATATTTTTCTTCTCATCCCATTTAGGTTTTACTGCAGCAATATCAATTGCTTCGGGCAACTGAAAAAAGAAGGAAGCCTGCTGCACGAAATCGGTTAATAAAGTACAACGGTCTTTTACTAGTTCAATGGCTTTGGCAAGCAGTGCATCATCAGTAACTGTAATGCCTGCTTCTGCAAAATATTTCTGAATGTTTAATTCAATTTCTCGAGCGGGCTTGCGTTTGATCCACTCGTGGTTATACCATTTTGCTTTTTCATAATCAAATTTAGCACCGCCTTTGTGCACGCGATCCATCGAAAATTTCGCGATCAATTCCTGCATCGAAAATATTTCCTGATCACTGCCATCATTCCATCCAAGCATCGCTAATAAGTTAACGAATGCCTCAGGTAAAAATCCGCGCTCTTTAAATCCGATCGTTGTTTCATTTGTTTTAGGATCTGTCCAATCGCTCGCAAACACTGGAAATCCTAAGCGATCACCATCGCGTTTGCTGAGTTTTCCATTACCATCGGGTTTTAAGATCAGTGGTAAATGCGCCCACTCGGGCATCTCATTTTTCCATCCCAAGTAATCCCATAATAAAATATGTACAGGAGCAGATGGAAGCCATTCTTCACCGCGAAAAGCATGCGTAATTTTCATTTGATAATCATCCACCACCACAGCCAAATGATAAGTAGGCATGCCATCGGCCTTCAACAATACTTTATCATCCACTTGTGAAGTATTGAAACTTACTTCACCACGAATCATATCTGTGAAAGAAACGGTTTCGTTCAAAGGCATTTTAATTCGAATCACATAGGGTGTGCCAGCAGCTAAAAGTGTAGCCACTTCATCGGCAGTAAGTGTCAACGAATTTTTCATTTTATCGCGCAAAACATGATTGTATTGCGGAGAAGGATTTTCAGCCGTTTTATATTCACTGCGCATTGCTTCCAAATCTGCTGTCGTATCAAATGCATAATAAGCGTATCCATCAATCACTAACTGTTCTGCGAACTCGCGATAGTTTGCTTTTCTTTCGCTTTGGCGATAAGGAGCGTAGGGGCCACCATGCGCAGGGCTCTCATCGGGAATCATGCCACACCATTTCAATGTCTCTAAAATATAATCTTCGGCACCTGGTACAAAACGTGTTTGATCGGTGTCTTCAATGCGTAGAATAAAGTCGCCCCCATTTTGTTTGGCGAATAAATAGTTGAAAAGCACGGTTCTAACGCCGCCTAAATGCAATCCGCCCGTTGGTGAAGGGGCGAAACGAACTCTAATTTTCTTGGTCATAAGGATACAAAGATAAAGTTTGCAATTCCGTTCTGAACCGCCATTGATAAATATCTTTACAGCATGTATTTTATAAAAGCACCTTTTTGGTTAAGAAGCCTGTATCGTCCATTAATTTGGAAGATCCCAGAAAGGGAGAAGATCTTGTACCTGACATTCGATGATGGTCCCCATGAAACAGCCACCCCCTTTGTATTAGATCAGCTGAATAAATTCGGCGCCAAAGCCACTTTCTTTTGCATTGGCAAAAATGTGGATGAACAACCCGCCATTTATCAGCGGCTCATCGAAGAGGGGCATCGGGTAGGTAATCATACCCAGAACCATTTAAACGGATGGAAAGTGTCGGAGGCGGAGTATCTGGGCAACATCGATCAGGCGGCAAAATCCATTCATAGCAACCTCTTCAGACCGCCTTATGGAAGAATCAAGATGGGGGCGATCAATAAAGTGAAGGACCTGATCGAAAAGAATGCCAAGGAGCGGGGCATCTTTGCTGCAGCGAAAATTGTGATGTGGGATGTATTGAGTGGCGATTTTGATACCAGGTTAACTCCAGGCGATTGCCTTAAAAATGTGACCAAAAATGCCAGTTCTGGGAGTATTATTGTATTTCACGATAGTGCCAAAGCCTGGGAAAGGTTAGAATTTGCGCTTCCTTGGGTGCTGGACTATTATAGCAAAGAAGGCTATCAGTTTAAGGTAATTCCTGACTAATTAGTGTATGGGATATAAAAAAAGTGGCCAGTGTAGAAACACCGGCCCGTTTTTAATCCGTACCCTATGAAAACAATCTTCAAAGTCAGTATTACTACTAAACTTAATATGTTGATCTACTTATTTCGTTATGAATGTTGTACTATTCTTAAACGGCATCCATTCTTCTTTTATTTTGCAGCCCCTAAAAAAAAGCCCAATTATTTTAGAAACCGTAAATCGTGTTTTTTAAGTTTAAAAGATGGAATTTTGCAATATGAGGATTATTGATACCCACGCACATTTATATTCAGAGGAGTTCAAGGATGATATTGATTTAGTGATGGAACGGGCCGAAAAAGCGGGTGTTTCAACTGTTTATTTACCTGCCATCGATAGCTCAGAAACGGAATCGATGTTGGCCTTGGAGGAAAGATTTCCAGGTCGTTGTATTGCCATGATGGGTTTGCATCCTTGTTATGTAAAAGAAAATGTGGCCGCTGAGCTGGCGCATGTAAAGAGTTGGTTAGATAAAAGAAGTTTTGTGGCAGTGGGAGAGATCGGACTTGATTTTTATTGGGATAAGACATTTTCCGAACAGCAGTACGAAGCATTCGATACGCAAATGCAATGGGCCCTGGAATTAAACTTACCGATTGTGATTCACACACGTAATGCGATGCAGGAAACCATTGATCGCGTAAAGCCATTTGCACAAAAAGGATTGAAAGGAATTTTTCATTGTTTTAGTGGCAGCGCAGAATCGGCCAAACAAATCATAGATCTTGGATTTTTATTAGGCATTGGTGGCGTGATCACTTATAAGAATGCAGGATTGCCAGAAGTTTTGGAAGCTGTTGGATTAGAGCATTTGGTATTAGAGACCGATGCGCCTTATCTAACACCTGTTCCATTTAGAGGAAAGCGGAATGAGAGTAGTTATCTTTCTTATATCATTAGCAAACTAGCAGCAATAAAAAGAGTTTCAGAATCAGAAGTAGCAACTATCACTACTGCTAATGCTGAAACGCTATTTCAACTAGCTTAATGCAATATTTTATTTGTTACTGGGATATGCAGCATTTCCTTTTGCATAAAACCAAAGGATCCGATTCATGGTATCGTCGTTTCCTCCATCAATCTCTTTAAATGCTTCCTCTTTTGATAAAGTAGCCATTTTTTTTGCTTTACCAGAAAGTGCATGCAGTTCAGGGTTCATTTGATCTAATGGAATATTATTTGCGAGCGCAGTAAATGTTTTATTATTTTTTGATGATTGAAACCAATCAGTCATCAGTCTTGCACTTGCATCAATAATATTCATTGGAGGAATCCCCAATATTTGTTCAATTGTTCGAAGCATAGAAGTTTGATTATAATTAGTTGTTACCAGACTACCCTTGCTATAGGCACTAACAACTAAACCAACAGTTCTATAAGAAGAAATATGATCCCATCCACCTTGTGAATCATCTTCGGTAATAAAGACTACAGTAGAATCCCAGAATTTGCTCTTACTAATTGTTTCAATAATTCTACCTAAAGCCAGATCGTTATCTGCCACCATTGCATTAGGAGTAGGGAATCCGGGTGCGGTGCCAGAGCTATGGTCGTCTGGAAGAGAGAGTACTATTAAATTCGGTAAATAATTATTGGATTCATAATTCTTCCAATCGTTTAAAAAAATATCAGCCCTATATTGATCAGTAAAATTAATATTATCACAATCGGGATAAATGTCAGAAATAAACGGACGGATTCTTGCTATGGTGCTAGTATTATGCCAATCGGGTTTAATGCCATTTTTATAATCACGATAAAGAGATGCCCACTTGCGTTTATTATCATATATCGTTTCGCAGGCTTCACCATATATTTTAACTGATTTGCCATGGTCTAAAGCCTGATTCCAAATAAAACCATTCTTATTATAAACCAGCGCATCTGCTTGTCTGTGCGGATAACTTCTAAACCAGACACGCACCATTTTTTCTATATAATCAGAAACCATCCCAGCGTCTGTCCACTGATGCCCCTCAGCAGAAGATTTTCCAGAGGCATAATAGTCATCCATCCAACCAAATTGTTTGGCAAGCGCATGTTGATTGGGTGTTATTTTCTCCCCGAAAACACAGAGGCTACTATCGCTTCTGCTTTTTGGCAAATCTCCAAATACCTGATCGTAGGTTTTATTTTCTTTAATGATATAGATCACATGTTTGAAAATGGAAGGTTCTCCGAGGCGCTCAGGAACGGGTTTGGCAGCAATATTTTCTCTGGGTGCTAATTGCAATTGTTCTAATCGATTAGCTAAATTTAATTGAACAACTTCCTGGGTATATTTTGCAAGTTCATTATTGCTTGGCAAAGGAATTAAACTTACTGATGCAATTTGTTGGTGTACCGATCTTGCTTTTTTTCTTTCATCAATTACATTCGCTCCATTTGATTCTAAGTTGGTAACAGCCAGAATATTTTGATTTATTTTTAAGCCACCCGGGTAAGCTTCAGTTGGAATAAATCCTGCAATCGTTGAATTCCCTTTACCATTTGAAGCTGCATGTTTTCCTAATTGTACAACTGCGATTGCATTATTAAATCCGTTTGCAACATATAATATTGTATTAGCCTCATTTAGTTCCAATGCATTTGGGGTACTGCCGTGCAAACTATCCTGCATTAAACTTACTGGAATTGTTTCTACAACTTTGTTGGTCTTTGTTTGAATCACAGAGATCTCATCGCTCGAGCCATTGGAAACATACAAATATTTGCCATCATGAGAACCCTTAATAGCATTGGGATGTAATCCAACTTTTATTTCTGAGAGAGCTTTTCCACTCATATCAAAAACAGAAACAGTACCCGTAGAAGTTGCACCAGTTCTTGGGTCGGTATACGCTAAACCCCAAGGTACTCCAGCTCTTTCTTTAGTACTATCGGTTGCAACGCTTCCGGCCCAGTTACTTACATAAATCGAATTATTTGCAATGGCAATTCCATATGGTGCGCTGCCTGTGTTTGATTTCCAAACGATGGATTTATCTGCCCATTTTATTTTTAGCAATTCGTTATTCCCATTCAACACAGCATAGATAAACCAATCGCCATTTTCTTTTTGTATGGCAAGATCATTTGGCAATGCATTAGTGGCAGGTGCTCTTTTCTCAATGTTTATTTCAGCAATATTTTTAAATCCCTGATCCCATTCAGCGATCATGATCGCAGCATTCTGTTTATTTGGCTCAGCTGCGCTCCATAGAACAAATGTTGTTCCATTAAATTGAAATGTTTTGATGCCTGAATATGTGCTTACATAATTTTTATGATTCGGAAGATTGGCATAAGTGAATCTATCAATGATTTTATTTTCAATTGCATTCAAGGCAACCAGACCGTAACGATCTTCCACTACCATCATTCCATTTTCATTCAAATTGGTAATGTCCAATGCATGATTTTCTAATGATGGGTTACCAAATCGAATAATATTTCCAGCCGAATGAATCACCCTGTTAAAAGGCATTAATACCTGATCTTTATTTTGTCTCAAAAGAAAATCTGATAGATCGTTGATATGATCTGTGTTGATATAATCAATTTGATAACTGATCATTTTCTCCCAGGCAGTTTGGTAATCCGGAACTCCCCAGAAGCGAAACTTTTTATTAGCAATATGTGCATGCTGAATCGCAGAAAGAATTTTTTCATTTTCGTTCGCCGAAACCTCAAGTGGAAATTTCTTTTTAACGTAGTCACTAAAATCATCACTGATTAACGCAATCCTGGAAAGGGCTTCCTTAGAATAAATCTCAGATGGTCTTCCATCGAACCAGATATAGGAAGGATATTGAATAAAATTTTTAGGATCAGGTCTATTTCCTGTGATCGTGATCAACACCTTTTTATTATTGATGATCGTGGGGTAATTATGCAGCACCCCTATTAAAGCTGCTAACGTGTTTGTAGCATCGGTTTTTATGTCGATTAATAACTGGAGCGACTTGGCTGAATCTCTATACGGACTCCCGTTATTTTTTTTGATATAATCCTTAAGTGGATCAAGGTAGAGTTTCTCCAAACTCAAATCAGGAGAAATATTTTTTGCATCATGCGCTACTAATATTTTCCCATCCAACAAATGTATATCCGCTTCTATTGATCCGAATTGTTCGTGATAAGCAAGAAAAAATGGTTGTGCTTGCTCGTAATCGTTATGTGAATGTGCATTTGAGTTGGTATATATGGCTGTTTGTGCAAGAATAGAATTCAAAAAGCAGAAACAGCATATAAAAATCACAGTAATTATGTTGCGCATAATAGGATTGTTATGATGAGATGCCAAAGTTAGAATCTTTCTTAGTTATAAACTATTCTTAATATTAAGTTAATTGTCCATTAACACAGGGTTTACATTAATCAGTTTCTTTTGTCAAACTTCTTTATGAAATCACTGCTGATTAGTTTTCTATGTTTTGCATTTTATACTGAATGTAAAGCACAGTCCCAGTCCCCAACTCGAAATATCATCATCATCACCACAGATGGTTTTAGATGGCAGGAGATTTTTAAAGGTGCAGATTCTGCAATTCTACATAATGTTGATCAAGTAAAGGATACTGCATTAATGTGCCAGCAGTATTGGGATGACAGCTTTATAGAGCGACGGAAAAAGCTGATGCCTTTTTTCTGGAATGTCATTGCCAAACAAGGTCAGTTATCTGGCAATAGAGAATTTAAGAACGATGTGAATGTAAAGAACTTATACAAAATTTCTTATCCGGGATATAATGAGCTGTTTACGGGATCAGCAGATCGAACCTTGATCCCTAATCTTGCTGTTCGTAATAATAATATCAACCTGCTTGAATGGCTAAATGCCAAAGAAGAATATAAGGGTAAAGTGGTAGCATACAGTTCCTGGAATATTATGCCTTATATCTTAGCTGAATCTGAAAATGGATTGCCCGTTAATAGCGGTTATGAAATGCTGAATGATTCAGAAGATTCTATTAATACAATCATCAATCAAGTGCAGGAGAATGTAGAACACAAAACCAATTGTCGCTTCGATATGCTTACCTATGGTGCAGCAAAAAGATATTTAGAAGAAAAGCATCCGAAGGTGTTATTTCTTGGATTAGGAGAAACAGATGAATTTGCGCACAAAGGAGAATATGACCACTACTTGCAAAAAGCACATCAGTTCGATGAAATGGTAGCTGAACTTTGGTATTTCGTTCAAACAGATCCGTTTTATAAAAACAACACCACTTTTATTATTACTACCGACCATGGGAGAGGAAAAAAAGCAAGTAATTGGAATGCCCATGGATTTTGGGTAGGAGGATCTGGTCAAACTTGGTTAGCAACAATCGGACAAGGCATCGCACCCCTAGGTGAATTAAAAGAAAAGGGTCAGATTTATACCAGCCAAATTGCAGCAACGATCTCTCAGTTACTCGGAGAAAAGTTCAAGTCAAACCATCCTGTAGATGATGCGATTGTTTTGAAAAAGATTGACAATATAATTTCAACTCCAACATATAGCGAAATTGTAGCAGCCAAAAAATAAAAGGACAAATCATTGAATCGAAAAGAATTTTTACAATTATTAGGTCTCTCAGCATCTGTTTCACTGATAAAGCCACAAAATATTTTGGCGCAATTTTCAAGGAGTGCAGAGCTCTCAAAAAATGCTTTTGGGAATGATTTTTTATGGGGTGTTTCAACAGCAGCCTATCAAATTGAAGGAGCATTTCAGGAAGATGGAAAATCCACATCCATCTGGGATCATTTCTCACAAAAGGGGCGGCATATCAAAGATGGTTCAACAGGTGAAGTTGCATGCAACTTCTACAATACTTATGCCTCGGATCTCGACATTGTGAAATCATTGAACATGCAGGCATTTAGATTTAGCACTGCATGGTCTAGAATACTTCCACAGGGAACTGGAAGTCCCAATCAAAAAGGATTAGATTTTTATCATCGCGTAATTGATAAATGTTTAGAAAATAATTTACAGCCCTGGTTAACCTTATATCATTGGGATCTTCCTCAAATACTGCAGGACAAAGGGGGATGGATGAATCGGGATGTGATTGATTGGTTTTCTGAATACACGCATCTTGTATCGAAAACTTACGGCGATAAAGTGAAGGACTGGATCGTGTTAAATGAACCAACAGCATTTACTGTAGTGGGCTATGGTGTAGGTGTGCATGCACCTGGATTGAGAGGCATCAACCATTTATTGCCCACCATTCATCACGCATCGATCTGTCAGGCAGAAGGCGCAAGAATTATTCGTTCCAATGTTAGCAATGCAAATATTGGTACCACATTTTCATGTAGTCACGTCATGCCATTAAGGAGTTTAGAAAAAGATCGAATAGCAGTAGAGCGATGGGATGCATTATTAAATCGATTATTTATAGAGCCTTCATTAGGTTTGGGCTACCCCATTGAAAGTTTGCCCTTTCTGGGTAAAATTGAAAAACATATCAAAGATGGCGATATGGAAAAGCTGGCATTTGATTTTGATTTTATAGGCATTCAAAATTATACACGGGAGGTAGTGAAAAATATTTGGTACATACCCTATATGCATGGATTGGAAATTAATCCTGCTAAAAGAGGGGCTACGGAAATTTCAGAAATGGGATGGGAATTTTATCCGGAAAGTATTTACGAGACTTTAAAAAGATTTAGTGCTTACAAGGGAGTGAAGAAAATTTATATAACCGAAAATGGCTGCGCTCTGCAAGATCAGGTAGTCGACAATCGTGTGCACGATATACAAAGGATCAACTATTTTAAAAGATATTTTGAGCAAATGTTACGTGCAAAAAATGAAGGAGTAAATGTAGGTGGATATTTATGCTGGACCCTTTTAGATAATTTTGAATGGAGAGAAGGGTATAAACCCCGTTATGGCTTAGTGTATGTTGATTTCAAAACGCAAGAACGGATCATTAAAGATAGCGGGTATTGGTTCAGAGATTTTTTAAAATAACAATAGATAGAAGTAGCAGAGAGGAAGGGATTCGAACCCTCGATACGTTGCCGTATACACACTTTCCAGGCGTGCTCCTTCAACCACTCGGACACCTCTCTGTTTATTATAGGGCTGCAAATATAGGCACTAGTTGTTATTTCAAGGAATAAACATCTTATATAGCAGCCATAACAGTAAGCATCCAATGAAAGCCATGATTAGTCCGCTCCATTTTTTTCTTTTGATATAGAGGATCAAGATCATTCCGGTTAATGATACTAAGACCATCAGTACAGCGGCAATATCAATCACCCAAGCCCATTTAGATCCAGTATCGCGGCCCTTGTGCAAATCGTTCATGATCCCCACAATGCCTGCACGTAAAAGGGTTAATTCATAGCTGCCGTTTTCGCGATTAATAAATGCATCGGCTGCATAGCCTGGTCCCTTGAAAGAAACCGTGCATTGCGATTCATCGATTCTGAACTCGCTCACTGCTGCTTTGATATTGTGATTCTTTCTCAGCCATTCTACAATTTCTAACTTGGCAATTTTATTGGTGTCTTTATTTGCTACCCAATTGCTATCGAGTTTCCCTTTTTCTTGCGTAGGCTTTAGTTCACCAGCGAAATAATCTGGATGGTTCAATGTAATGCCTGTAACAGAAAAGAAAAAGACAATCGCAAAACTGAGCATTGATCCATAGATATGCAGCCAGCGAGCAAGCATGGCAATATTTCTTTCGAATGCAATTTTTGATTTCGATTTTTTTGGTTCCACGATCTATTAGTTATCGGTTGATTTTATTTTGTAAGCAAGATTCACGGTGCCCACTTCTGAATTTCCTTTCAGTGTAAACTGTTGATCAGCGGTAGCACAATTTACTTCTTGTTCTAACAAATCATAGCCACCATGTTCACGAGCCACTTCAATATGTACGGTGTATTTTCCTGCTTTTAAAATAGTACCCTTATCATCTTTGCCATCCCATTTCATCGTATACTTTCCAGGTGAACGGGTAGAACTTGTAATAGAAACTAAACTGCTAGGATCTGCAGCTAATGTGCTGCCATTCTTGCGATACCAATCTCTTAGATCTGGTAACCATCTTCCTTTATTATACCAAAGTGCAATAGTCTTTACTGTTTTATTATCAGCATCTTCGATCCAGATCGCAGCGAAGGGACGTTTAGCATATCCATATTGTGTAGCGAGTTCAAGATTAATCACTATTTCTTTGGTCCAATCTTTTTGATTTTGATTGATCGATTCATTTGCCGGAATAACCGCTTTTAAATTTTTCCAGTTTTTGCTTTCAAAGCGCTCGCCATTTCTAGTGATGATGAGATAATCAACACCCTTCATGCTCTCAGCTAATGCAATACTTTCGGCAGGTGTCATTACATTAAAAGCAGTAGCCAATGCACCCGCATCAGTTGCATCATTTGTAATAACGGTTGCACTAATTACATCGTTAGCCGGTAAGGCAGTACGCGGATCAACGATATGTGAATACCATTGTCCATTAATTAATTCACCACGTCGATAGTTACCACTTGTAGCGATGGCTTTTCCTTGAATCATTAGTTGATCAAGCGGTGCATCATTTTCAGCATCGGCTTTAGGATTGCTGATCCATACTTTTTCATTCAGCTCGCCGCTGATCACCATATCGCCACCGATATTAACGATGATGCCATTTAGTTTCGCAGCATTCATGGCCGCATCAACAGATGCTTGAATGATATAAGATTTTGCAAAGCTGTTTAATTTTAAAGGAGCATTACTAATATGTGTGGCAGTTTGATTTTTTGTATCTAAGATCCAATGCACTTGTTTCACTTCAGCAATAGCATTATTAATTGCTTCTTGTGAGGGCAGTGTAGATTTTGTAGCAGCATCCTTCCAGATTTTATTCACTATTTCAGCTGCGGGGTCCAGAGCGCCATTGGTGCGTGCGCGCCACTGATCAAACAAACTCAATACGCTAAATAATTCTGTCGAAACTTTAACCGCCTGATTTTTTGTGGTCATCCATTTACTGAACTCGCTATTCGCGTCGTATCCGCTAAGTATTTTTGACAATCTCTCAATTTCATTCAGAACTGTCTGTTCCGCAATGGTAGCTTGCTTTTCGGAGTAAACAGAAGTCTTGATTTCTAAGGAAGTGCCCAGTACATTTTCGTAATGTGCGATATGGGTTTGTGCGGTCTTTTTATTGTTATCCGGATTTTTTGCAAGAGTGAACTGACTTACAAACAGGCAAACCAAAACTAAATAAATGCTCAGAGATTTCGACATAGTGCTTGACTTTATAATTCCTGCTCAATTTAGTTCTTACTAAAGTTAGCGAAATCAAAAAATCGGTTATCCCCCAAAATTTGTCTGTAAATAGAGATTATCCTCCTATCAGCTTTGCAATTCCAAAGGCGCAGCCCGCTGCAATGGCACCAATGACTGCCACTTTTAGTCCGCCTTTAAATGGAGGAGTGCCTGTTAATTTGCTTTTGAAAAATCCAAAAACAAATAAGCAAATCAAGGTTACAAGAGCAGAAATTTTGAGGCCGGTTAATCCATCTGCAACGAAGAAATACGGACTCAAAGGAATCAATCCACCAACAACATAAGAGGCGCCAATATTGAAAGCGCTTTTGCCAGCACGTTTAGGATCGGGTTTTTCCAAGCCCAATTCATGCTTCATCATAAAATTGGCCCAGCGGTCTTTATCTTTTATTAATTCCTCCACGGCCTGATTTTGAACAGAGGTACTGAGACCTAATCCTTCAAAAAACACACGCACTTCTTCTCGTTCTACAAGCGGCAGATTCTCAATTTCATCATATTCTCTTTTCAATTCACTGGCATAGTGTTCTTGTTCGGTCTGACCGGCCAGGTAACCACCCAATCCCATTGCAATGGAACCCGCAGCAATTTCTGCGATCCCCGCCACCAGAATCAAATGCACATTCGAAACAGCCCCGCTCAAACCCGCTGCCAATGCAAATGGAACAGTCAATCCATCAGACATACCAATAACAATATCAGTAAGTGTTTCGGAACTAGTTAGGTGTGCTTCAACGTGATCGTGGTGTAAATGTGTGTCCATACATTAAAGATAAGAAGAAGAAGAAAGATAAAAGATAAAAGATAAAAGTGAAAAGATAAGAAGAAGAAGAAAGTGAAAAGATAAGAAGAAGAAGAAAGATAAAAGATAAAAGTGAAAAGTGAAAAGATAAGAAGAAGTGAAGAGTGAAGAGTGAAGAGTGGAAGAAACTGTAGAGATTCTGAATTGCAGGTTATGTAATTGTTAACTGGGTTATCAAATTGTAACCGGAATGTTAACAAATTAATATACTCGGTGAATGAACAGATTACATATAATGTAGAATGAGTATACACTTCATATTTGCAGCTTATAAAATAAAAACTGTGTATGAGTGTATTATTTAAAAGGCATAAAAAGTCCCTAACTCTTTTTATCCTTTGTGCTATTTTAGGCATAACAACTAGTTATGCGCAAACTATTAAAGGAACTGTGGTTGATGCGCGTTCGGGTGAGCCCCTGGTTGGTGCCAATGTGAGCATTAAAGGAACGAGCTTAAAATCTATGGTTAAATTAGATGGTAGTTATTCAATTAAGAATGTTAATCCTGGTACTTATGACTTAACAGTAGAGTATGTTGGATTTCAAACAGAAACTTTTGAAAAAATATCGATCACAAAATCAGGTGTAAAGGAAATTAATATTCGTTTACATGAATCTAGTTCTAAACTTACTGAAGTAACTGTTGTTGGTGCTTCTACTAAAGAATCTGACAACTATGCTCGTCGTTTAGAAAGAACAGCAGAACCTGTAATGAATGTGATGTCTGCAAAGACTATTCAATTATTACCGGATATTACTGTTGCCAATGCTTTGCAAAGGGTGAGTGGTGTTACCATTGAAAAAAGTGGATCAGGCGAAGCACGTTATCCGATTATTCGCGGGATGGAAAAAAGATATATCAACACATTGGTGAATGGTATTAAGATCCCTAGTCCAGATAACCGCAGTCGCTATATTCCGCTAGATCTATTTCCCTCTGAATTATTAGAGCGTTTAGAAGTAAGTAAGAGTTTAACACCTAGCATGGAAGGCGATGCAATTGGCGGATCAATTAATTTGGTTATGAAAGATGCTCCTGCAAAATTTTTAATGCAGGCGAATGTTTCAACTGGTTATAATAATTCATTTAGTTCTGGTGGATACGACAAATTTGATCCAAGTTCTATCAATAAGCAATCCCCGGCAGAAATACATGGTAATACTTATACTGCAACACCAACAGATCTGTCGAATCAACATTTGAATTATTCAAATGTAACTAAGCCCATGAATACAACTGCGGGTTTAACTCTGGGCAATCGTTTTGGGAAAGATAAAAAATTTGGATTCATCGTTTCTGGTTCATATCAAAATATGTATCGTGGAACTTCCTCTAATTTCTTCTTGCCTAATGCGCAACCCGGTTTAAATAATATTCCTTTATTTTCTGATTTGCAATTGCGTGATTATTCTGTACAAAGCAAAAGAGTTGGTGTAAATGGCAAGTTAGATTATCAGATTAATAAACATAATAAAATTGCACTTGTAAATACATTTGTACGTTTAGATGATTACCAAACAAGGATCATTTGGGATACAGTTGCTTTGAATTCTGTTGTTGATAATTCCTATAGAAGTCAGTGGCAGTATCAATCAATTTACAACAGTACATTATTAGGTGTTCACGAATTGAATCCTTCTTTGAAACTAGATTGGGCAATTTCTTACTCAAAAGCAAATAACCATATTGCTGATCAGGCTTCTTTCACTCACCAATATGCAATTGTTGCAACAACATTAACAACAGATAAATTACAGTCCAATTCACATTTATGGCAACACAATAGTGACCAAGACGTTTCTGGTAATTTTAATATCACAGAAAATAAAGAATTATTTGGTAGATCATTTGAATTAAAAGTAGGGGGATTGTATAGGTCTAAAAAAAGAGATAATTACTATAATACTTATAGCTTGTCACCTGTTTTGAATTCCGTATTCACAACTATTAATGCTGCTCCTTTTATTTTTAAAACACCTGCTGATGGTATTCCAGCAATTTCTGGTAATAACTATACATTCGACGAAAATATCGGTGCTGGTTATGTGCAGGGAAAATGGGAATTGACCAATAATTTAGAAGCATTAGGTGGCTTTAGAGCAGAGTACACACACCAGCGTTATAACACACAATTAACGCAAGATGTTTATGCGCGTTCAGGTACGATCGATTATGCTGATCTGTTACCAAGTTTACAATTTAAATATGGGTTAGCTCCTAACCAGAATTTACGTTTGTCTTATTATAAAGCATTAGCTCGTCCAGGTTTTGCAGAGTTGATCCCTGATGGAATTGATGGTGAGTTCTTTAAGGAAATTGGTGATCCGGTTAACTTAATGCATACCACTGCTGATAATTTGGATATCCGTTACGAATTGTATTCTAAAACTGCTGATCAAATTTTATTAGGAGTATTTTATAAGAATATTAAAGACCCAATAGAAATTGCCGCAGTAAAACCTCAGGGTGTTAATAGTTTATATTTAATGCCAGTAAACAAAGGAACTGCAACTAACTACGGTTTTGAAGCTGTAGTAACAAAATACTTTGGTGCATTTGGAATTTCTGCAAACTATACTTACACAAAATCTAGTATCACAGATAGTTTGTTGTATTCTTTTAGAAACACTGCTGGTGCCATTGTATCAAGTAAAGTAGAAGAAACCAGACCGCTTCAAGGTCAATCAAACCATATTGGTAACCTTTCGTTGATCTATAAAAATCCAAAAATCGGATTTGACTTTCAACTAGCAGGAGTTTATACTGGTGAAAGAATTTCATTTTTGAGTCCGTATGCAGGCTTGAATTATTGGCAATCACCTACCACAACTTTAGATCTTTCTTTCGAGAAAAGGATCGTGAAGAAATTAACTGTGTATGGCAAGATCAATAACATCACCAATGCTCCTTTTGAACTGAGTCTTCATCAATCTTATAGTGATTACTTAGCAGCAAGCGGATCAAGACCATTGTCATTGCAAACAGATCCTAGCAGTAGAATCATTATTCAGAAAGATTACTACCGGACTACTTTTTTATTAGGATTAAGATTTAAACTTTAATTTTTTCAAACTAACTATATGCAACAAAATTTTAAATTAAGTATTGTGTTTGCTTTGGCAGGATTGATGTTATCATCTTGTACAAAACAACAAGACACCAAAAATCTTTGGGAGGCGGTTATCCCACCTGCTGCACCAATCAGTGATGCCGTATGTTTATCGGGTTCTATCAGTGGTACCATGTTAGCAGGTAAAACCTATAATGTGTGTGGCGATATTTTTATCAATCAAAACGATTCATTGATTATTCAGGAAGGTGTTACTATCAATTTTAAAGGAACTACTGTTCCAGTTGGACTAGGTGTAAAAGGAAAATTGATCAGTTTGGGTACTAAAGAAAAACCTGTTTTGTTTACTTATTTAGGAGTAACTAAGACAGATCAAAATGGTGCAAATCCTGATACTGACCCAGCATTGAAAGGTAAATGGACCGGTATTATTGGCGCAACAACTTGTCCGTTAATTGTTTTGAAATGGTCTCGTGTAGAATTCGGTGGTGCTGCAATTAGCTCTGCCATGAAAAGTTTTACGGGCGGGTCTAGTCCTTATCCATTATACTTCGCTAATCCAAATGGAACATTTGTATTAGAAGATTCTTGGGTGTATGGCAGCGTTGATGATCCCTGGAGAATCAATGGTGGTAAGATTCACGTAATGCGTAACACTTTTGAAAAATGTGGTTATACAGGTGGAGAAGCGATGAATGCAAAAGCAGGAACTATTGGTGACTTTGCATATAATCTTTGTATTGGCATGGCAACGAACGGACCGAAATTATCAAACATTAACGTGTTGCCAGGTGTTCCCGGTTCTAACGTTCGGATGTATAACAATACGATCATCAACTCTGGATATAGAAGATCTGCAGCGGGTAGAGGCGGTTCAATTAATTTTGAGGAAGGTGCAAGTGGGATGGCATATAATAACTTGATCGTGAATTGTAAATTCGGATTAAGAATTGTTGCAAACCCAATTGCAGATACGGCCAATATTAAATACGGATATAACTGGTACTATGCCGATTCATTGAATGTAGCTAGTCAGTTTATACCTTCTCTTTCAGTAAGTACTGCAATTAGTCAGCCTAAAGAAACAGACGTTCCTAAGCCTTCTACTTATTTACCGGCTGGATGGAAAATTGGTGATGTGTATACTGCACCAAGTTCTTTACTCGGACAAAACAATCCGCAATTCATTAATGGACCCGTGCCAATGCCAGCTGGATTTAAATTGGCTGATATCTCAGTTGTAGGTGCTTATAATTTTGCATTGAAAGCAAATTCACCATGTATCAATGCCGGATTTACAGGATTCGCTCCACGTGGAGATGTGATCCAGGATGCACGTTATGGTGCAACAGAAATTACGCCGCCTGGAAAAGATATTGGTTGTTACCAAACCAATGGCCGTGGTAATCAACACTAATCAATAATTTATATTAGCCTGTATTCCCAAAGAATACAGGCTTTTTTATTAAAGCATTTTTATGAAATCAGTTCTTACATTTTTAATTTTATTCGTAACAGCACAGTTAGCAATTGCACAAGCAGTATTTGTTAATAAGCCTTATGTACAAATCGGAAATAACGCTTCATCTGCAACCTTGAAAATTTTATGGCATGCCCCAAATGCAGATGCAAAATGGGAATTAGAACATCGCGCTAATGCAAGTGCTTCTTGGAGAAAAGCAGATTCGATCAGCTATACTGTTTTGGCTCAAGTTAATGTTACCCCCAATAGAGTTTATCATGCCAGCTTGAGTGGATTGATTGCTGGTACAAATTTTCAATACCGCATTTTGAAAAATGGACAGGAAGTATTTAGTGCTGAAGCAAAAGCAAGTAAGTCGCCCGACCAGCCCTATCGTTTTGTAGTAATGGGAGATATTGGTGCAGAAACACATGATCAAAAAAAATTAGCAGAACGTGCATACTTAGAGAAGCCAGATTTTGTTGCAGTGCCAGGGGATATTGTGTATGAGAATGGATTAGTATCAGAATACAATAAAAAATTCTGGCCTGTATACAATGCAGATAAAGCAGATTCAAATGGAGCACCAATCATGCGTTCAATTCCCTTTATTGCAGCAGTGGGAAATCATGATGCAGATATGCGCGATCTAGATAGGATGCCCGATGCGCTTGCTTATTATATGTATTTCGATCAGCCTTTAAACGGACCAATCGCGGCTGAAGGTTCTGCCTGGGTTCCTGTTTTAAAAGGTTCAGAAAAAAACAAAAAAGCATTTTATGATGCAGCTGGAGAAAGCTATCCAAGAATGACTAATTTTTCTTACGATTACGGCAATGCACATTGGACAGTAATTGATGCAGATACTTATGTGGACTGGACAGATTCTACCTTAAAAAATTGGGTGATCAAAGATTTAGCTGCGTCGAAAAATGCAACCTGGCATTTTGTGATGTTTCATCATCCAGGATTTAGCTCATCATTTGATCATTTTGAGCAAGAGCATATGCGTTTGCTAGCTCCGATTTTTGAAAAAGGGAAAGTTGATGTGGTATTCAATGGCCACGTACATAATTATCAAAGAAGTTTTCCTATGACTTTTGCGCCTATCAAAAACGGAACATTATTAGTAGGGGGAAAGGATAATAAAACCATTCGCGGTAGAGTAGTGGTAGGTAAATGGACGCTTGATCACCAATACGATGGCAAAACAAATACCCACCCAAAAGGAGTTATTTATGTAGTTACCGGTGCCGGTGGGCAGGAATTGTATAATCCAGAACAAGAGAACGACGCTGATACTTGGCAGAAGTTTACCAATAAATTCATCTCTACTGTTCACTCTTTAACAAGTGCAACTGTAAATGGTAATAAATTGGTCATTCGCCAATTAGATATTAATGGCAAGGAGTTAGATAAATTTGTAGTGGAGAAATAATCAATGTTTTTTTTGAGTTAGTAGTCCCTTTCACTTTTAGCAGGTGAAGGGGATTTTTTTTAGATAAGAGATAATAGATAAAAGATAAAAGTGAAGAGATAAGAGTGAAGAGTGGAAGAAGAAAGTGAAAAGATAAAAGATAAGAGTTAAGAGTGAGAATTGTGTAACAATATTTTAAAGCTTTGTAATACTCAAATCCAACATAAAGCACACCTTTAATAAGATTTAATAATCGAATTTTCAACTAAGATTTATGAAATGGGGGGTATTGATTTTAATAGGTGTTTTGATACTTGTATTGATTATTTTCCTTGTAGTTCAAAATAGACAAGATAAAAAAGCCTTAGAAAAAACCATCGAGGATGATTATGTTAACCCCAAGCACGAACATATCGATACCGAAATCGACCGAAAAACATAATTCCACTCTTCACTTTCTTCTTCTTCCACTCTTATCTTTTATCTATTATCTTTTATCTTAATTCTGTGTCTCCGGCGTACTATAATTAAAATCCTCTCCTTCTTTTTCTTTGGGCTTGAATTTTAGTTTTCCGAATTTATAAGTGAAGGTTATTCCGAATGAACGATAGGGGGTGAAGCGATAAATATCGGAATAGAAGTCCGCTGTTTTCTGCTGACTAAATTGCTTTACATATTTATTAAACGGATTCACCGCTATTAATCCTAGACTTGCTTTTGTATTAAACTGTTTACGCAAGGCAAAGGTATAACTGTAAACATCGGCCTGCCTTCCCTGCCAACGCATTCCTAAATTGTAGTTGCCAAAAAATTCTGCTGCTAAATTTTTAGAAACCAGATAACTCAAATTAGCACTTCCTCTTAAACCAAAGGCATTGGTAATGGCGGGTGTAGCATTCGGATTATTTAAATGACGATTATATATTTGGAAGTTAGGACGCAGCGTAAACTTTTTTCCAAATGGAATTGAGCCAGCAATGTTAACGCCAGCGCGCACTTCAGAAGCAATCGTTGCACGGGTAGTAACAGTAACATCGGTATAAATACTATCTCCAATTTTATAAGTAGGATAATAATTGATATAGGGTTTGATATCCGGACTATTCCTTTGATAAAAAGCAGTGATACTAAGATTACCGCCAGCTTCAAAACTTTTATTATAGCTCAACTCCAATTTGTTACCGATCTCGGGTTCCAGATTCGGATTACCAGTTGAAATATTATGCGGATCAGACAAATTCATAAAAGGATTCAGATCTCTAAACTCTGGTCTTTCTATACGATACGAATAAGCAAACTTAATGCTCTGCTGATTCTCAAAATTATGCGCCATTATGAATGAAGGAATAAAGTGCTTATAATCTGGAATATGCACATCCGAAGAGTTGGAATAGTACGCCGTATTTTTTGTGTATTCATAACGCGCTCCGGCTTTGACCTCAAAATAGTTAAACAATGGAAAATCTACAGAAAAATAGCCCGCATAAATGGTCCTTTTAAAATTAGAGGAATAAGATTGTTGATTGTCTTTCGAATAATTTCCGGTGCTGGCATTTAAAGTAAAGACATCAGCCGCACTAATAATATCAATCAGGGTTGTTCTTAATCCCGTTTCAATTCTCACCTTATCATTAATTGGTTCCGTATAGTTTAATTCAAAATTTATTTCATTTTCTTTTCCGGGGTTCTCGCTGTTAGATCCGGAAAAGGCATTGCTAATTCCCGGATGATATTGCTCTTGGTGATAAGAACTTGTATTGTTGCCAAAGGTTGCATTATAGGCCAATTCTAATTCGCGGCCTTCTTTTTTAAATTTCTTTCTGTATACGGCACTATTCTCAAAATCGAGGACATTGAATTTTGAGCCCGATAATCGATCACTTAAAAAGTTAGAAAGCATCATTCCAGAAATATCATAAGACATGGATTGTTGATGCGAGATGCCTGCGTTATTAGTTCCGAAATGATTAAAGCCAACAGAAGCACTAAGAGTTTCCGTCTTTGATAAAGTAAATTCCATTCCCAAACCAGATTTGTATCCATTTCGATACACATCCGAAACATTGTCTTGTATAAAGCGATTAGTTAAAGGAGTAGTTATTCTATCTGACCCATTTGGGGTGCTGGAAGTTAATTGGGCATTGCCACTGAAATAGGCATTTATTGCAATGGCTCCTTTTTTATAGGCAATATTTAAACTTCCATTTTCTAATCGCGTACCAGCAGCAAGATTGATATTACCATTAAAGCCTTCGATCTTACTTTTCTTTAAAATAATATTGATGATGCCACCCGTGCCAGATGCATCATATTTTGCAGAGGGACTAGTGATCACTTCTATTGATTGGATCTGACTATTCGGGATTGATTGTAATGCATCTGCGATACTGTTTCCAAAAATGGCGGAAGGTTTTCCATCAATCAAAAACTTAACGCTGGGGTTGCCTAGCAATTCTACATTACCATCAATATCAACCGTAACACCCGGAATTTTTTTCAATGCATCGGTAGCAATTCCTCCCTGAGAAGTAATATCCTTATCAAGGTTATAAACCATTTTGTCTAACTTATTCTCAATAATTTGTCTTGTACTCTTAACAGTCACATTAGTTAGTTCCACTGTTTTTTTGTGCAATAAAATTTCAGGGATCAACAAATCAGACGCTAGTGAAATTTTCTGCAAGTAATCTTCATATCCAATAAACTGAACAAGTAAATTGTATTTGCCTGCAGCCAAATTTTGTAATTCCACCAATCCCCTTTTATTAGTAATACCCCCATTGATCACTTTTTTACTGCTATCATTCATCAAAGAAATGGTAGCATATTCAATGGGCTGTTTGCCGGTAATATCCAGAATTCTGACTGAAATCTTAAAACTGCCTGGCAATTTCGGGGCCTGCTGAGCGTCTATATGATTGAAAATGAATAGAGATAAGAATAGTAAAGGAGCAAATTTCATCATTATATAAACTAATATGGCTACAAAGGAACCGAACAATTCTGAATCAAATTTGAAGTTTTATCCATCGCTCTTCAACAATTAATGTTGGCATAACATTGGCTTAACAATTCGGTAACATTAGCAGGACAACTTTGCATCGAATTAAAAAACAAATTTTATGTTAAAGAAGCTGATTGTCTTTGTACAATTTTTAGCTCTGGCTTTGATTGCTGTTCCATCTTTTTCTCAGGAAACAGTTGCCAATTTGAGTGGACACATTACGGATGCCAAAGGTGCATTTGTAAGTGGTGCAATAGTTACTATTAGTTATTTACCAACTAATGCTGTTACTAGTGCGCAATCCAATAGCAAAGGTATTTTCAATATTACCAATTTGAAACCAGGTGGTCCTTATACCATCAAATTTTCATTTGTTGGTTATAAAGAGCAAGTATTTAATGATGTGAACTTAGGCTTAGGAAACAATCCTGAGGTAAAAGTTACTTTATTAGATAATGTAAATCAGTTAACTGAAGTAGTAGTTTCTTCAACAGGAAAGAAAAATATTGCAGGTGCAACTACTATTGGAAGCAGACAATTGTCAACTCTTCCTACATTGGGTAGAAGTTTGAGCGATTTTACGCGTTTAACTCCTCAATCAAATAACAACTCATTTGCAGGAAGTAACTTCCGTTATAATAACTTAACCATCGATGGTGCAATCAATAACGATGCATTCGGTTTCAGTAACTCTGCTGGTGGAACAAGTGGTGGCGGACAGTCTGGCGCTGCAGGATCTGGTACAAGAACCAATCCTTATAGCTTAGATGTGATTCAAGAGGTACAAGTGCAATTGAGTCCATATGATGTTAAACTAGGAAACTTCACTGGTGGTAGCGTTAATGCTGTTACTAAAAGTGGTACTAACGAAACACATGGTTCTATTTATTCTTACGGACGTAACTCTGCTTTATTTGGAAAGAGTGTTGATGGAAAGAAAACTTCTATCGGTTCTGATTTCTACGATTATCAATATGGTGCTACAGTAAGTGGTGCAATTGTGAAGAATAAAGCTTTTTATATTTTCAACTATGAGCATACTGATCGTCAGGAACCAACTTTCTATAATGTAGGTGATCCTGGTGCTGCAATGACTGCTGCTGAAGGTGCAGCAATTGTGAATCAGATGAAAACGAAATATAATTACGATCCAGGATCATACTTAGGTGCGTATAAAATATTTACTAAGAGTGATAAGTTCTTCGGTCGTTTAGATTTTAATATCAATAACAAAAACACATTAACCGTTCGTGGTATTTATACCAATGGTTCT
>SESF01000553.1_pt1 | contig 24123 bp, 38 predicted proteins | sample 3171521 | NCBI WGS metagenome assembly SESF01 (sample SAMN10866945, study PRJNA518727) | freshwater metagenome | biome: subpolar coniferous forest; feature: holomictic lake; material: water; isolation source: holomictic Lake 227, 6 m and 8 m depth | place: Canada: near Kenora, Ontario | collected...
TATAGGAGGTTATTATGGATAATAAGATTGATATTATGAGAGAGAAGGGGTTAGAGCGAAGCAAATTAGCTATAGTTAATCTTCCATCATGGCCTGATAATAAAAGAGGAACACCAAATACTTTTTTAAGGTCAGCTTTATTTTCTGCTGTTCAAAGCAAAAATAGAGTTGATATGAAAGATAATATATTAGCAAGCACTAGCAATATTACAATTCGCTATACAGGAGAGCAGCTTAATCAAGAGGATTTGACGCTATGGGAAACTTTAGTTCACTTGTCAAAATCTGATCCATTAGAAAGTATTTGTGAGTTTTCATGCTATGAAATACTAAAATCTATGAAATTAAATACTGGGTCACTTGATTACGCAAGGCTAGATGATGGCATAAGAAGGCTTGCAACAGCTATTGTCGATATAAATGATAGACAGTATTTTGGTGCTATGATTATGCAAGGAAGCAAGGATAGTGTTAATAATAGGTATAAATTGCAGTTAAACAGGTTATTAATAAAACTCTATCAAGAAAGCACATGGATAGACTGGGATCAAAGGTTACTTTTAAGAAAAAAACCATTAGCCCAGTTCCTACATGGTTATTTTAGTAGCCACAAAGAACCATATCCAATAAAAATAGCTACATTGCTTAAATTATCTGGAAGTAGAACAAAAAGATTAGCTAAATTTAAAGAAAATCTAACTACTGCACTTGATGAGCTTGTTAATATTAACTTTATTGAAAGTCATAATTATGATGGTGATTTAGTTTTTATTAAGAGAAAATAGCTATCGTATTTAGAGGGATAGTTTATCGTATTTAGAGGGATAGACTATCGTATTTAGAGGGACAGCTATCGTATTTAGAGGGACATAACTATCGTATTTAGAGGGACATAACTATCGTATTTAGAGGGATAGTTTTTAAAAAATAAACCGCTACAGGCATTGATATATATGCCCTGTAGCAAATTTACTTTTTTTTCTAATCTTTATCTAATCTAATCTTAATCAAAGCTTTTATTAGATTTTCTGTGGATAACTTTTATTGGTAAATTACCTATTGATAAAAATAATTAGATGTGCTATAATCGTCAGTAATTTCTGGTTAGAAGGAAATGGAATAGTTAATAACTATGCTGAGTTCTTGTAAAATAGAACTTTCTAACCAGCCTAGTTATTAACTATTTTTTTGCTTTAAAATTCACAAAGATACAAAGGGTTTGATAGTTGGCAAAACTGTACCCGATTAAACGGATTCTGATTACATCATTGGTAATGATGGAGGCTAACCAGGGTAACTAAGACGTAGAAGATAAGCTACGCACCCAAGGGAGACAGATGATGCAAGCATTAAATTGCGATAATTGGAATTGCATAGAGAGCAGCCAATACTGAGTTCGCGCTAGCACCGAACCAGTAGAACGAAAGCGACAAACGCACCAGAGTGAGAAAAAGAACCACTCATGCTTAATTTTCCTAAAAAGTGGATATTAAGCGGCTTTCATATATTCTATTTTAAACTTGACCACTAGCTCAAAAATGTTAAAAGTGGGAGTACGCTCTCAAGACTTTGTTTACTCTAAATTATGTGATATAGAAGATTAAAAAAGCTGCTTACCAAGGATTGATAAGTAATCTTCCACCATCAAACACTGTAATGTGAATGAGCAAGATGCTAATCAATCCTTGGTAAGGATGGAATAACCTAACCAGAGAAAAATTATGAAACCGGAATTTGGCACACCAGCTTACAAAGCTTATCATGCAGGTTACGAGTCTTACTATAAAGGCAAATGTGAGCAAGATAACCCATACACAACGGCTAAAGTTATTGGACTAAGTAACTGGTGGCTTATCGGATTTAACGACGCTTACAAGGTAAAATTAGGATTATCATGAAAAAATTATTACTCAGTATCATTTTACTAACCGGATGCTCTAACCCTGCTTTTGATGAAGTAGCTATCAGACAAAACCTAATAAAAGAATTTAAAAGCACTGATATAGCAAATGTACCGGATAAAAAATACATCTACATAGTAAGAACGCCTGATGGAGCTATATGGATTGCAAAAGCAATGAGTGGAAGTACAGCAGACATAACAAGCAGATCAATTATTTTTAACCCGTTAAAGTAAGGATTAAACTATAACTATGGAATTTAAAACAGCATGAGCAATGAAACCCTTCTAGTTACCGTTCAACACAGCACTGATCGCGCCCGTCATGCTTTACAGGCTGCTGACAAGAATTACAATTCGCTAAAAAATATTCATTCAGAATATGCGCTCGATCTCGACAACTACAGGAAGATTTTATTAAAAATTTATAATTTATGGCGAGAAGAAGAAAAGTCTTTAGAGAGTACAGAGGAAATATTTGAATTTAGGTCATCATATTAAAATTTCCTGATAGCAACTTGACACATCATAAAAATTAGTACACCATTAATTTTTTTGGAGATTGAAATGGCTACCGTAATTTTTGACACCCATGTTGCTGTAACGGATTTGAAACAAGCAGGATTTGAAGATATACAGGCCGAAGCTATTGTATCTGTTATTAAAAACTCACAAGCAGAGTTGGCTACAAAAAGAGACCTTACTGATTTAAAGAAAGACCTTATTATATGGCTTGGAGCAATTATATTTGCAAGTTTCAGTCTATTTTCTGGATTAATCGCTTATATAGTCAAATAATCGTTGACTTTCCTTAAAAAAAGCTCAATATAGAGATTCTTTCAATTAATTTTAAGGAATTACCATGAAATATCTAACATTATTGGCTTTACTTGCATCATTTTCAGCAGCAGGGCAGGATCAACTTAGAGCTGAGGATATTCCAAGTTTTCTAGGTGTTGCACCTATAGATCAGCCGAACTACAATCCGCAGTTAAATCAAATACGTAGAGAGCAGGATGAAGCAAACGAAATAGCAAAAGAACGGCTCGATTATCAAAAGAGCCGTGACAGTGAAATGGATTTGCGTAGAGCGTTGGGCCAGTAATAAATAACCTGCCCAATCCTTCAAGGTTGGGCAGGTGTTATTTACGTTCTATTTCTTGATGCTATTTCAATTATGGCACTAATCTGATCAATCTTATCAGCCATTGAAAGTGATTTATCATTTTTAATCTGTTCTAAATCTGCGTATTTATTATCTTTCGGTGATGGAAAGTCGATATAGTTTTTAGCCATTTGGTTATATTTAGGAGTAACCAATAATCCTTTCCCTTGATCATTAGCAGGTGGTGTAACTTGTCGCTCTCTATTGCTACCTATCATTCCTGTTTCAGCAACTACATCGGGACTACCTGTGATATTAGAAGTGCCTTTTTTATAACCTTCATGCTTAAAAATAGCACTCATTATTGCCTGACGTTCATCTGGATTATACTCAGACATTTTCTTATTATTTCCGCCAACTGAATCTAATAATATCTTTGCATATTTATCTGTATCATTTTTATCTGACCTTGGAGCATATCTTGAAATAGCCTTAGTCAAATTCAAATCTTTATAGTTATTGCTAGTAAATATTAAGTCATGCGCTGCATTAGCACCTGTTTCTTCATCTGGAAATATTGCGAAACCATTTTGATCAACTCCAATAGAACCACTACCTTGTGAAAAATCACCGTCCTTTAAGTTTCCTGGATTATTGTTTCTCCAAGATAATGTGCCTCCAGTCCTAGTTTCAATACTTCCATCTTCATTTTTATAGGTTCTTTTTTGACTAGGAGTAGAATCATTAATTCCTCTAGGATCATCATCTATTTTTGGAAGGTATGGAGTTATATTTTCATGTAACCTAGCAAATAATAAGTTATCTGCTTTATCTAAAATAGCTCTACTTTCAGGGGTTGCATTACCACTTAGTTCTAATTGTGTTCTACTAGCTTTATTTTGTGCAATTTCATCACGAATACCTTTGTTATCTTCTTTTATTGAATCAGGTATATTAGTTGCATCAAGTGATTTTTGTAAGATTTGCTCTTTAAGCCCTTGCTCTTTTGGTGAATAATGGTCAGTTATTTTATTTATCTGTTCCTTTTGGCCAAGTAAAGTTGGGAATCTACTGTCACTATATTTATCTAGTGCAGTTTGATCGCCCACTTTAACACTTCTAGCTTTATTAACTCTGTAAGGATCAACAGAATTATCAAACGTATCAGACTCAAGCTGTTTAGCAGCAGCAGTAGCCCTTCTTTCTGATGCAATAGTATCAGTTATACCTATATCATGGTCTGCTTTATGTTCAATTCTACTTAATACATGATCTTCTATTTGCAATTTTCGAGTGTTGGTATCATCCGCTGCTTTATCTGTTCTACCAGTCTTGTAATCTTGAAGCTGTTGAGCCCTAAGAGTTGCCGCATCAGCTCTATGAGCTTCAAGAATCCGGTTCTCTTTATCAATCTCATGTTGGTTTTCGTCAGCCTTTTCCTGATCTTTTACACGCTGTGTGCCGTAATTAATAGCAGCATTACTTCCACCCAGTAATAACCCGCCTAATAAGCTCATTGAGATACCGCCTGTGCTGTGTTATCAGGTTGAGAAGGTGGTAGCATACCTGGCTTGTTTGCTGCGTGGTGAGCGTCTATATCAGCCTTGCCTTTTAAGATAGCTTCATGTAATTGGTCTTGAGTGATATTCAATTTCTTAAACAGGTTATCAGTCAATGCTTTCGTAGTCGCGGCAACCATATCATTGCTAATCTGGATGCCTAAGCCACGTTCGGCAAAATCCATAACATCACACATCAATGTGATACCTGCCATAATCATGACTTCGGGAATCATTGTATTTCTTGACTCACGGTACATTATCCAGACTAGGCCAGCTACGCCACTTGAGATAGTGCCTACGGGGTCTTTTCGTGATTCTGGATTAGAGATAAGCTGCATGTGAGAATGAGTCTTAGGGTCAAACAGTATCTTCTTACCTGCGATAACTGCATTGTCAAAAGCTTTCTTGGATTCTGGTTTAACGTGTTCTGCTATACCATTAACTATTTTTACTAGGATTGGATTCATTTTGCTAATAGTCCTTTGGGTATAATAACATTGCCGTTTGCATCAAGCTGTTGTTGTGTATTTTGCTGTGCGATAGTCGCTGATGGAGTCCAAGGCGCAACACTTAGGTTTAAGTTACCTTGTACATTGGCATTGGCATTTTGACGGTCAGTGATACTCTTGTTATAAGCTAACGTATTTTGAGCAGTTACTAAGGAATTTTGAGACGCTTTATCTGCTGCATTGCTTTGGAAAATACCAGCACCGATAGTTCCGATTGGAAGTAGTGTATCTTTCATTGAAAACGCTTTGTCAACTCCAGTACCTTTTCCAACCTGAACCGACAAGTCTTTAATTGAACTTGTTAATCCATCTAATGTTGCAGTATTTCCAACATTAGCACCAACCGTTTTAACTGCATCAACAGCACCAGTAGTTGCCGTTTTTACAGCATTTCCAGCCATATCAATTGCTTGTATAGGTTGTTCTATTGGTGCTTTTAATGCTAATGATGTTGCGCCGCCTAATCCTGATGTAGCAGACAAAGGTACACTTTGAGCTGATAAAGCACTAGCAGCACCCGCATCATAAGCCGCACCAGCATTGGTTAATCCACCTAACGCTGTATCTGCTCCTGCTGATGCCGCTGCCGCTGTATTAGCCGCAGATGCCGCAGCAAAACCTTCTGATGTCGCTGATAGACCAGCATTAAGCGCAAGAGAACCAAGACCAGCAACACCACCCGCTATGCCTACAATCATTCCTACGTGCTGTAATTCTTTATTTCCGGTCGCATAACCCACAACCGTAAGTGCCAATCCTGCAACAGTGGCTATTGCGCCAATTGCACCAATAGTAGCAACAGCAGCAGAAGCAATAGTAGCAGCAGTGCCAGCGACAACAGCCGCGCCAATACTGGCGGAAGCCAAGCCAATTGCCGGCCCCACAATAAAAGGCATAGATTTTTTCTTATCCCATCGGCTAACTGAATCACCGACCCAAGGAAGTTCTTGTTTAAGTAAATATAACGGAATTTGTTTCATTTAGTTTTTCCTTACTGCCATAATTAGGCTAATTCTGTCAATATCTGAACGGTTGTAAACTGCGTGGACTGGCATGTTATCGAATATAAAAAGTTCACCTGATTCTCCAGTATGGACTTCTTCACCAAACTCAAATGTTTGTAAAGGTGCGCTCTGTAATAAAAGTAGAAACTTGGCATTATAATTTTCACTATGCCAGTGTCCAGCGTCAGAATGAGGAAGTACACTTTTACCCGCTGGTATTTTCGTGATAAGACAACCTCCCAATTCATCACCACCCACCAAAGTAAAAATATCTTCAACTACTTTTTTTATACAAGGCATGTGATGTGCCGCAGCGTACCATTCAGAAGTATGTTCTTTTGCAAAATCTTGAGGGTGTTCTGGATCGTATTCATCATACGCACGATAACGAAGAACTATATCATGTACATCTTTATGAGCAGAAGTTTCATAGGCTGTCCGAAATGTGTATCTATCCCAAAGTTCATCATGCTCATTCAGTTCAGATAAAAGGTGATCAACTTTCACACCTTCAAGAATTTTTATCATATTCATAATTTTCCTTAATTTTTATTGTATTCTATCATAATATTGTGATATACTCAACAAATACGGATAGGTTTAGCGACCGAACCCCCTTAAGCAAGGCTTCCGTATAACATTTCGCTTAATAATTCTCTAGCTTAAGGAATTTTCAAAATGTATAAATTCACAAATGAGTCTGGTATTTACGTAATCAAGAATGTAAAAAATGGTAAGTCTTATATTGGTAGTGCTGTTAATCTTAGGAAAAGGATTAATCTACATAAAAGCGAGCTTAATAGAAACATCCACCACAGCATAAAACTGCAAAACTCATGGAACAAGCATGGTAGACAATATTTTATATATGACTTAGTAGAGCTAGTACCTGATATAAAAAATCTTATTAAAACAGAGCAACGGTGGATTGATTTATATGATAGTTACCATAACGGATATAACTCAAGACCAATAGCAGAGAGTCCTTTAGGTACAAAACATACCAAAGAAACTCGTGAAAAAATGTCAGCATGGCAAAAAGGTATAGCAAAATCGGAAGAAACTCGTGAAAAAATGTCAGCAGCATCTATGGGTAGAGTTTTTTCAGAAGAAACCCGCGCAAAAATGTCTGCATCAGCTAAAAATAAGCCACCTAGAACTGAAGAAGCTATAGCAAAATTCGTAGCATCAATGAAAAGGAAAAGATTGTCGCAACTAACAAAGATATAAATATCACTTGATAAACAATTAAATTCTGCAATAAGAAATAATATTCCTTTTAGTTATATACATAATTAATCCTTCTTTTTAATCAAAACATCGTCAATATTATCAGAATTAACTTCCCCATCTGCAATACCATGTATGCAAAACCAGACTGCATCACCATTAACAGCTTGTATTTTATGAGTTTTTCCAGCTTTAATTTCAATAACGGTAGGTGAGTAATGGGTAGATTGTTCACCATCAACTTCTAATATCACGCAACCGCTGGAAAGTATTGATAAGTGGTCGAAGTTGTGCTTGTGCGAAGAAACCTCGAAGCCATCTTTTATAACCATGTGCTTGGCATAAAGATTAGAACTGAAATAATGCTGTATTACATCAAACCCCGTTACCTGCTCCATGAAAACACCTTAAAACCAGTCCACATTAACGCAGAGCCAAACAAATTACCTTTACCTATCTTGTCTACCCGATACGCCATTTCGCGTGACCAGCAATCTACGAAAGGCCATAAGATAGCACTAGCCAGTTTGTTTGAGCTTATCACACTAACAATAGGCAATGCGTTCCGAGTGTACCAAGCCATGAAGTCAGGCATTAGTCGGCTTAATGTTCTGCCATATTTTTCATCAGCATAATAAATATCATCTGACATTTTACCAATGCCATAATAGTAGGTGCAAATTACCGACATACCGCCTTTTTCTGGTGGTTTAGCCGCAGCTTGTTGTGCCGCTTGTTGTGCCGCCTGTGCTTGGTCAACATTAACCCAATCAGCAGCAGGTTTAGTAGCCGCGTTATTAATACCCATGTTAATAGGTTGTGGAACATAAGCAGGTTGTTGTGGTTGATTAAGTGAACCATCAGCATTTATACTTGATCGTCCACCTTGGCTTAATAGGCCAGTCGGTGCTATGGTAGGATTCATTGTGAATTTCTCTAGGATTTTTTCTTATTATACCACAAAATCAGGCAGGTGTATTAATCAGCAATGAAGATACGTCCGGTATAGAACCAACAGCACTTAATAGTGAGATTTGCGCCTTATAAGAATTATATAACTGAGAAATACTGTAATCCTTACTTTGCTGATTCATATTAACATCTTGATTAATAGATGTTATTGACCTATTAAATCCATCACTTAATCCAGCATATAATTGAGCTGATTGTTGCGTAAACTTGGCTGTGTTATCAATTTGAGCTAACGATGTTTTTACATTAGCATCAAACAAAGCTTGTTGCTTAACAAACGCATTAGTTGAGTTATATTGAGCATTATTGTTAGTTGCCGCAGCGTTTAACTGGGTAGCATTGTTTATGGTATTGGTATTCGCTGTTTCTGCATTGTTAGCAGCAGCAGCATTGGTATTATTAATGTTATTTGTTGTGTCCGTGTTATACCGATTAATACCTAGACTAGCTTGAGCATCAGCCGTAGCGATTGGCATTGCATTAGTAATCATTGCATTTTCAGCAGCACCAGCCGCCATGCTGGAGTTAAGCAATCCCCTTGAGTTAGCCGTTTCCAAGCCTTGCGTATTGGCTTGTTGCATTAACGGTGAACCACTTGACAGGTTCTTGGTTAATTGACCTGCAACAGTTTGATCAGGTGTATTATTCCATACCGTAGGATCGGCAACTTTTACGGCATTATTCTTGGCAACACTATCTATTGTAGTTACAGGTGCTATAGTAGGGTTAGCCATACCGACACTGGCACTATTAACAGGTGCAGATGTAGAGGGTACGGTTGGATTTGATGAAGTAGCTGATAGTAGCCCATCTTGTGCTGTTGGCGCGGTAACGGTTGCTGATGGATTGAGTTGACTGGACGAATACCAGTCGGTTAATGCTTGTGGAATTGCAGCCATGTTTAATCCTTATTGCAGTATAGACCCTATCACATCAATAGGGATTGAATTGTTTAAAATATAGCTATCAGCTTCTATAGCTGCCTGTAACTGGATAGGATTCATAAGATGCTGTCTTATGAGTATCTTAGCCGCATCATCATTAGCCTTGAGCGAATCAAGGATAATCTGCTTCTCTGCATCCGTAAGTAACGCAAAGCCAGAATTGAACTCAGCGATGCCTAATGCCGACCATTTTTGCTTGATGATAAGTGCTATCAGGCTTTGTCTTGTTTCTGTGCTAACCATTGATTAATCCTTATGAATTTTAAATTAAGCCGTAAAAGTTCCATTCGACGAGAAGTAATGATAGGTATAGCCACCAGAAGATGTTATCGTACCACCTGTTCCTCTCTGTGCGCCTAGATATTGGATAATAACCACACCACTACCTCCAGCAGCACCTAATATAACACCACCGCCTCCGCCACCACCGCCTGTATTAGCAGTTCCAGCAGTAGAGGCAGGTGTCGTATAACCACCACCAGCACCACCGCCGCCAGACCCGCCAGCACCACCAGCAGCACCGCCACCATAGCCAGCACCGCCACCGCCGCCACCAGCCAGCGTCCAAAGACCCCAACTTATCCCATTTCCACCTGGGCCACCAGCATAAGCGATTGAGACTCTATCTGGGCCTATTGCACCCATACCACCGCCACCAGCACCAGCAGGTGATGGAGTTCCACCAGATACAGTTCCACCTCTATAGCCTTGGCTTGGATTACCTCCGATACCACTATAGTAGCCACCACCGCCACCGCCACAACCGCCAGCTTTGCCCGCAGTATAAATGGTTGCAGGATCTATGCCGCCACCACCGCCACCACCGTAGCCAGTCTGCCCAAATCCAGTTGAGTTGGCTCCTGTTGACCCTTGTGAAGCTGCGCCAGTTGACGCAGAAGTGCTGCCCGCTCCACCAGCGCCTATTGCAAACCCATAAGCATCACCTTTAATTACGGATAATGAAGATTGCACAGCACCACCAGCACCGCCACCGCCACCATAGCCGCCACCGCCGCCACCGCCGCCACCTAGCACAATATAATTGATGCCATAGCTGTAATATTTTCCATAAAAATCAGACATGGAAATTATACCAGTGGGCTTTCCTGCGATAAGCCTTGGATTTGCATCATTAAGGCTAATTGCTGTTGTTGCAGCGACACCTAGTTCAGTATCTATACCGCTAAAGGTGATTATTCCAGAGGCGGTCATTGTCATTTTATGCCAGCCTCTAAAAGTCTTTCTTTTAGACCCTGAACTTCTTTAGCCAGTTCGATACATGCGGCTAATGCGGCATTACCATAGGCAACACTAAGCTGGCCTTTTTCATCAGCAATTACCGCTTCCGGCAATAGGCTTTGTAAGGATTGCGCGGATACCCCAACTTGTCGCTCTCCGCTATCTATACGGGTATATGTACCACTTTTGACATTAGCTAGTTGCTTGACAAAATCAACGGCAATATTCGCCCAATCCCGCTTTAACCTTTCATCTGAATAAGCGGTTACATTGCCTGTAGCAGTTACATTTCCTGCATCATCACATTGAAATGCCCACGCCCCTGCTGATGTTAAAAATCCAATAATATTACTGTTGCAATGAATCATTCTTTGAACAAAACCTGCTGCTTTCATATATAAATAACCAGCGCCAACATTGTTACTATTTACAATAAGCGCACCTGGAACATTAAATCCCCCCGCAGCATTAGTAGCGGTAGCCGCATTACCTGTACAAGTGCCAGCCGTTGTAGCACTAGCCGCATTACCTGTACAAGTGCCAGCCGTTGTAGCACTAGCCGCATTGCCCGCCATTCCATTTGTAACAGCTAACTGTACAAATGCCGTTGATGCTGCATTGGTATTATTGTCAGTACCTACAGTAACAGCAGGTAATACAGGGGATGATCCAAACGTCTTTACCCCATTAACAGTCTGTGCCGTAGCCACATCAACCGCAGCATTAGGCGCAACCGACAAGCCCGTTTCACCCGCATTAATGATTAATGGCTTATTTGCATTGCCTGTAAATGGTGGAAATTTTCCAAATGCGTTAGCTATTGCAGTAAACTCGTCCCGAATGGTTTTACTGGTTGCTGGTGCGTTAGGTGCTGGATTAGTTGATGCAGTATAAAAATCAGCCATATTATCTCATTTGTCTTTGTGGTGAATATTCGATAAAACAACCGCTAAATTTTACAGGTGCAAAATAATTACCGTTTGTCATAATTTTAAGCGATATGTTTTCACCGATACCTGGTGTTGACATAGACATATTAGTTAATGGAAGTCCATCCCATATAAAAGCATCCCATGTTGCCGAATCCCAATTAGATGACTTTAAATTAACAGAATTAAAGGTGTTTCCTGGCTGTGAAATATTGACTGATGAATAGCCTAAATCATAAGAAGTATTAAATTCAGCATAACCAGTTCCCTTCATTTCAAAACTGATTCTGCGGTATTTCTTGAGCATCCGGTAGGCTTTTGAATTATTAAATGCCAAGTTAATATAAGCAAGTATATTAGCACCATCATGGCTTGTTCCTCGCTCCATTTGATAAACATAAGCTGGCCCTGATAAAGTTAATGGGCTAGACCCAAAATAGATCAGTTCATCACCGCCAGTACCACCATTGTTATAAGTTTCATCTGAGCAAGAGCATAGTACCGGATTAGGAAAGACGACTGGCATCATGGATGATACATTAGCACCCAATGTCCAATAGACACCTGTTCCGTCACTGAAAAACAAGCGGTATTGCTGTTTGTCTCTGGCAATATGGGAATCTGATGTTATGCTGCGCTTGGTCTTTAACCAGTTCTGAACACGCTGACTGATAGTAGCTTCAACAAAATTACCAAAGTTCTGTGTTGTTGACAGGTTGGTAATACCACGGTCATCAAATACATAGGTCATGCCTATTTTCTGTGCGCTCCAAGATATTGCACCCGCTTGAGCATTGTATTCACTTAGCGTCCAAGCAGAACTGCCAACTCCATAAAGTATATAAGTTCTGTTTCGACAATAAATAGCCAATGCAGGTGTTGCATTATCACCTGGCTGTTTAACCAATGCGGTGATATTATCACTTACATCAATCTCGCCAGCACCTAATGTGGGCGACCATGTATAAGGATTGCCAACGCCACTTACTAATAATGCACTCTGTACGGATAGCATTAAATAGTTTTTATGGTCTATAATATGGCTTGGTTTGTCCAGTACACCCAGTCCGGTATTGATTGGTACAAATATTGTTCCATCAAACTCAAACGCACGATTAGCACCGTCACAACCATACATTCTAAGTAAACTGGTCTTGCCGTAAAAATTGGCATTAACAAAGTTGAAACGACCACCCGTATTAGGTATTGTTATCGAATTTTGTGATACACAAGTAGCGGTTATGCCACCTGTAAAGGATGCTGCTGTAAACGGGGTAGGGATGGTTGTGAATATCATCCTGCCTGATGCAGCCGTTCCCAGTGCCACAGTTCCACTAAACGATCCAGACTCGACAGTAATCCGTTTTAAGGTTGCGCTGACTGCTGTACCACCAGTGCCTTGTGTTATGGTTGTCCCTTCTGCTGGCTGTACGCCGCTTCCACCGGTATAATAGACTTCAAAGCCAAGCGGAACCTGAACCCACCCTGCAACTGAGCTTTTATACATGTTAACCGCATGTGTAAGTGCTGGAGCAACATTAGTATTGCTTTCTCTAAACGCATAGACATCACCTTTGTATTGCCATACGCCAAGTATATTTCCTGTACCTGGAACCCAACCTATAGTCTGCCGCTTAAAATCAGCAGCAAGGCTTAAATATAAAGCACCTAATTTACCTTGCTCGCCATTTAAAATAGCAGGGCCAGTAGACGCACCTATAACGGTAGGAGTTACACCCACAAGCTTGGTAATATTCTCTATCCCAAAAGCACCTGACGTACCGCTCAAAATTAATGAGGTTGGAGTAACGGCAAGCACTGAACCGATTGCACCTGATATAGCACCTGTTATCGCATCATTAACATTAACCGAACCTATAGATGAATAACTCAATATAGAATAAGATGCTGTTGAAGGTGATGCACGCCCATCAAACCGTTCATAACCTGCTATCGTGGAATAACCGCCATAAACATCTTCTTCAAAGTTTTGTGATTCACGCGCAAAGCCAGGTGGTATGGTAACGGGCGGGGACATTGAATCCATGCCGCCAGAAAATTGTACAAATTCTGATAGATGTTGAACCGCAGGGAGCTTGATATTACTCATACCAGCGCATTGCCAGCATAGATGACAGGTGTATTATCTGCATCCAGTTTATTGATAAGTCTGCCGTATTCCTTCTGTGCATAAGTGTACATGGCTGGATCAGATAACCAGGCAGCAGCTCTCATTAATGCATTATATACAATAGCCATTTGGAATCTGGAAAAGATAGGGGTATCCGTATCATTTATCATGACATAAGCCTGATGAAAACACTCGCCATCAATCGTATAAGCAGCATCGGGGATAGGGAACAGCACCAGAGACTTGTCCGGTTTAATGGAGAATTGAATTGGTCTGCCAGTAATGGTTCGTGATGCACCCTTTAGCCGTGTATCCCTGAAAATATCCCAAGGTACATATTTAAGCCATTGTTCGTCATAAAGATTAGTAAGATAACAGCGTAAACTGTCTTTCTTCCAGTTAGCTAAATCTTGAATGGTAGATTTTGGATAAACAGATGTTGCTGGTGTACAGTTGAAGGTGAAATCATTTCTTAAAAAGTTCCAATCCTGACGTTTGTCGCAAATATCCATGTACGCCAGATCAATCCAATTAACGACTCTAGCTAACTCGCCAACATTACCACTGGTAGAGGAAATATCGCCAGCAATACCCGCTTCCAGCAATAATTTTTGAGCTAACTGTAGCCTATTCATTTATTAACCTTCTGCTAATGCAGCTTCCAGCCATTGACGGCCTTGAGGAGAAGGGTCATTTATGACAGTGAATGGATATTTAAGCACCTGCATCTTTTGAATCTTAGTACCATCATTGCCCATAGCGTCTTTGAATCCTACGGTTGTTATATGCTCGACTTTAGCACCTGCCAAGACATTAACGAACATGCGCTTAACCCATTGCTTTGCGCCACGAATGAAGAATTGATTAACGCCATTCACGGATACTTGCACAGTTTGTTCATCAGCAGCATTACCTGGATTTAACTGTATTTCAATCTTTTCATTCATAAATTTTATTGAATCAATATCAGTTAGTTGTACTGAATCAACAATCTCAAATTTATCTCTAAATTCTGTGCGGTCTATATCACCTGTTACGGGTACGATATGCTCATGTTCTTGACCGACTTTTAATGCTTCTGTACTGATTGGTTTTTTAGGATAGGCCATAAATTTACATTTATATAAGAGAGGGATTGCTCACCCTATAAGAGTGAGCAAGTTTTGTTTAAACCAATAAAGGTTTAGTTGGAAGTGTTGCGATATTATTTGCAGAACCAGCAGTTAAAACAGGTGTTATAGGAGCAGCAGCAGTAGCATTAACTACCACAGTATTCCAGTTAGTTACTCCCCAATTAACCAGTGCGCCAATTGCTTTAACAACAGAGTAAGCAACAGGTGTCGCATTGTCAGGAATAGATGGGAAAGCCAATGGTGCGCCAATAACAGCACCAGCAGCATCTACAGAACCAATTTTTCCTTGGAATGAAACTAATGTTCCTAGTAAGTTTACAGCATGAACAACAATACAGGCTTGAGCTAGGATAAGACTTGCACCACTGCCACTTGTAGCAGCAAGGTTAGTAGGAGCTAAAGCAACAGTAGCATCAGCAGGTGATACAAAGTTTAAAGCGTATGGGCCACCAGCAGCGGTAACAGGTGGTACAAATTTACCTTTTACAGAAACATTATTTAGTCCAGCCGCGCCAACAGTAACAGTAGCAGTACCAGTGGCAAGAGACAAGCCACCATTTGATAAGTTTGCACTTAAACCAGTTAAATCTAATTTATTAGACATTATTTTTCCTTATAGAACGAATGTTTGAGGAGCAGTTACATTTGTAAATGTTGCAAGTGCCGCTGTTCCGGTGTTTGTTGTAAGTGCGATTTGTGCATTAAAGGCAGTAGCAGTTGTATCACCTGTTACGCCAGTAGAAGTAGTAAGCATGATCGCTTTGAATGTTCCAGTAAGAGCTGCCACTTGAGTCCTTAATGCAGTAATATCAGCTTGAGCCGCAGCCAACAAAATCCGTAGACTTCGCTCTGCATGATCATCCTGCATACCCATTAATCGTGAGCTTATTTTTTCTTGAGTAGCCATAAATTGTTTACCTTTTAAATGCGCCCAAGATTACTCAGGCGCATATTTTAATTACAGAGCTAAATCAGTTACGCCAACTTCGGCAACGACAACCCAACCTGAGTTTAAGATTTCACAATCATGCCAGAACTTAGCACCGATGTAACCACGTTGACCACCTGGATCAGACTTATCAGATTTACCTGGTGGTAAAAAGATAGGTTCAATCGCATTTTGACCGCGCAACATAACTTGGGCAAATGCTTCTTTAGCCAGTGCAATCATTGGATAAACATCAATCTGATTATTGACATTAGTTGATTTCAAACCTGTAGTACCTATAGCTACACCAGCACCTGAATATGAAGCCAGTTCAGGAGAGATAATGAAACGCGCATTTTGCCAAGTACCCAACTCATAATCAGAGATAGGTTGTCTTGAGCCATAACTGGCTACTTCACGGAAGCCAGGCAATCTACGAATGTCATACTCTGCATCTGTGTGGACATAGAATACATAGGCAGCTTCAACAGAAGTAGTACCATAAGCAGTAGAAGGACTCAAGATTTTGGTAATCAAACCACCGTGATTTCCTTTCAAGGTACGGATAATTGAACTTACCAATTTTTCAGTAACAAAAGAACTAACGGTTATTCGGCTAGTACCACCAGCATAATACTTGTTGGTAGATGCTTTTAGCTTGCCAAAGATAGCTAATTCACGAACCAAGCCCATGCGTTCGCCAGTTTGCTCTTTCATGGCTTCTGCAACATCATCTTCATACAAATCATAATCACGATCTGTTAAAGAGTAGAGAGCCATGTATTGATTCAAGGTAAACGAAACATCACGGGGTACAATAGTATCAGCAGCAGGTGTTACACCTTCTTGAGTGATGTGTGATTCAGCAGTTGTTACGAACTGGTTTGGAGCTGCAACAGTACCGCCATAAGGAACCCATGAACGGACTACAATGGTATCTGATTTGTTTTTAGGCATTTCAATCTGCTTACCTGTAGCAGAAAGAACTTCTGTGTGCATAGCATGACCGATGATTTCACCAGCCATCTTATTTAAACGACCTGCACTATCGCCATAATTTTGAATTGACATTTATTATCCTTTAAGAACATTACCAGAAATAGAAAGCGCACCGTCTATTTCAATGTTTCAGCAAACCCTTCATATTGCAGCCTACTGTGTGTTTTTATCTATTTTTTAGTACCTGTGTCAGACCTTGATTAAAAGCATCATCAGCAGGTGCTTGTGTTCTACTTGATGTACTACTTGGAAGTACGCCATCTTGTAGTCTTTGTTGTTTCTTGTCAGCAATGTCAGTTTTCTTGGCTTGCCATGTTTTAAACGAAGTAAACGCATTACCTAATACTGAACCATCCCATGTTGTATTTAAGGTATCTCTTGCTTCTTGTTTTAAAGTGGCTTTCCAATTAGTAAATTCATCACTTGCATTAACGGTTTCCCAATCAGGATGCTGAATGGTTAGCAACTTGGTTTCAAAGTCTCTCTTGTTGGCATCAGTTTGTGATGTAAACGATTGACTCATTGCTAAAAACTTTTCTTCAAAACTGGCATTAATGGCATTGTAATCCACTTCTGCTTGTTGTTGTCCACCCATGTGTAATGAGCTTAAATCTTGTGCCAATGCAGTAGCCATATCGTCATCATCCAAATACTCAGCGAGTGCTTTAAATGAATCTTTAGTGAAGGTGCTAGTGCTTTCTTTAGCTTGCTTCAATTCTTTGATGGTCTGTTCAAGCTGGCCTATCTTTCCGAACGCGGTATCATGCGTCTTGGTAAGTCTGCTATTGAGTTCATCAAATTGCTGTGCTTTGCTAAAGGCTGATTTAACTTCATCTTCGGTGAACCCTGCAAAGAGAGCTTTTACTTCTTCTTGCTTGATAGGTTCTTGTTCAATAGCCTTGGCTACTGTTTCAAGCCCTAGTGATTGATTTAATCCTGATTCAAAGCTATCCGATGCTATTTGTTCTTGATTTTCATTAGCCACCGCAGCAGTTAATACTTCATCTTCAAACTTTTCACTGGATTCAAATAAATCTGTCATTCGGTATTTCCTTTGTGGTTTGTAACAAGTCCTTCGTCTTGCGACCTGCTAGTGATAGCCGTTAAGTTATCTTTTTAGAGTTTTCAGTTATCTTGATTGATAGCCGATTTGTTTTGATCGTTACCTAGTTTAAGCAACTCTCGTAGTAATTTTATTCTGCCGCGAATGGTAGCGGTTTCTTCGATGGTAATAGACTTTTCATTAGCTTTCTGTGCCTTGCCTAGTAACTCATTAAGATGGGCTAGAAGGTTACGCCATAGTTCTGATGCTTTATCTTGTTCGGTTAAAATCATGGTTAATTTATATTACACTTATTTTTAAGGTGATTATACAGTATTTTTCATAGAATTACAACTACATATAGTGTTTCTATATCATTTTAACACTATATGTAGTATAATAGGTAAAAATTTATCATAACAGGAATAACGAATGAGACTACATGAGCATAGAAAAGAGCATGAATTAATGGTGCTAAATAATGAGATGGGATTAGGTATAGGCATCCCATCATACCCCACCCTGCAAGCCGCTATTGATGCGGGGGCTACTACGAGAGTTGGGCAGTTTCAGGTAGGGCTGGATAGTTATGTGTGTGATGGGGTTAATTACAGTTTGATAGCATCAAAAACAATAAGAAATATAGCATCCAACTTACTTCCGCCTATTGGATTTACCTACAATAGAAATCAAGCAAATTCTTATAAAATAATTACAATTAGGGACGACACAAGCAATTTTCAGATTGAGTTCCCAAATTGGGCAACAAAAATAGTTAACTCAAAAATGATTGAAGAGATACCCACATCAGCATTGTCAATAAGTGCTGCACTGGAATACCCATTAGGAACGGTTGTAAAGGAGCTTACATTTTCAGGGAATGCCGTAGGGTCGATAGCAGGTGGTAAGATGCTTCTTTGTGATGCAGTAACGTCACTAACTATACCAGCAGGCAGTAGGGTTGGTATTAGAATGTACCTACAGAGTGCCTACGGAATACCATCTAGCAATGTAACATCTCCAACAGCGGGCGAACTGTTTGAATATGCTGTAACTGGCTTAGTAGATAAACACTTAGCTGGGACTATAGTCAGCAATGCTTCTGCGGTATACAGTCCAACAGCGTTTATTAGTCTTTCCAATAAACCGTCAGTCTTGATGCTGTGTGACTCAAGAGGAACTGGAAATAATAATGCAGCAGACCCGGTAGATTTGACTCTAAATAATGGCATACTTGCAAGATCAGTAGGAAAGTATTTTGCATATACAAATATTAGTCGGTATTCAGATAAGCTATCTGACTTTTTATTAAGTAATGCTATCCGCGTTGCTATGGCAAAATATCATACTCATGTATGGGGGAGTATGGGGATCAATGATTTAGCGACCACTGATACAGCAGCAACAGTAACAGCCAACATTAGCGCCGTAGCCGCACTGTTTCCAGGCAAAAACTATTCTCATTGTACAATCGGCCCTGTATCAAGTAGTACAAATTTATGGGTTGATTTTTTAGGACAAACTCCAAATGCAACAAGTAATCCAAAACGGGTAGTAGTCAATAACAACCTTCGCAACGGGTTAGTTCGTAATGTAGTCGCTACTATAGAAATTGCAGACATTGAAGAATCATCAAGAGATAGCGGGTGCTGGATAAGTAATGGCATCGCAAATTACTACACTGATTCAGCAGGGTTACACGAAACTACACCCATGAACTTACTAATTGCTGCGTCACCTACGATTCCGTTGTTTTTAATCACGAATTAGCCAAACCAAACAACCGCTACCCACCAGTAGCGGTTACTGGTAAATAAAAGGAACAGTAATGCCAAAATATTCAACAACAACTAGATTCTAAGCAATAATTTAGATAGCGCATTAATCCTCGAATCATTTTCACTCATCCATTGACGGAATGATTCATCAATATCCAAACAGAAAAACTCCCATTCTTTATTCGTACAGATTGGGAGTTTTTTTTGTTTAAGTTGTTTTTTAAGCCAAAGATAGTCGGGATAATATTCTGAATCTTTACTTACTGGCATTGAATTTCCTAAGTTTAATTTTATTTAAAATAATCGTCTTGGCACAATCATCCAGGTTACGCCATGCGGTTATCTCACCTATTGTCCTTTCGCAGCTTGAACATACCTTATCTTCGTTAATTTGGCACTTCTTGATACAGGGTGAGTTAATCATTATCAATAGTTACTGAGCCAAGCAATATACTTGCAACCATACACCATCCCCAACCATTAATTCCATCGTGTGCCAACCAAACTGCTCCTACAGCAAATATACTTGCAGCCAGTAGCCTGAAAATTATCAGTATTGTAATATTGTTCATCTATTTACCTCATTACCTAATTCCAACTTAATTTTGCCCATTATTGTGCAAATCTCGGTTGAATTACTTGGTTCTTCTGCAATATTTAAAAAAGCGGTGTAGGCTACTTTTAGTAAATCCTGTAGTAGTGTAATTTCAGATTTTAGGCGATTAATTTCACTATAGGCATCAGCCAAGTCTTCCATAGTTCTTTCAAAGTAATTATCTAAAGATTCAGGTTCGCTGTATCCTGATGGTAGGTTTGGCATTATTTATCCTTGCTATAATTTGAGTTGTTAGTTTAACACAAAGAGCTGCCTTAGCAAGTGGTATGATGATTAGCAGGATATGTTATTAATCCTATGGTTAAGCTGACTTGTCAATTCTGCAATCTAATAGGGTGGGGAGGTGTATCCGAAATATATTTATTTGATAATGGTTATTTAAAGCTCCTTACTATAAACTCCTATACCTAGCAAAAATAATAATAGAGCATAACTGTAAAATTGCAATAATTTGCATATAAATCAATAGGTTATGTGTTAATTTAATGGGTCGAATTTGAATACTTTTTAGGACTGTAAATCAACCTAAAACAGCACTATAGGTATAAGTTTTATTTGGATTATTTTAATATTAAATTTATTGACAAATAGCTAAAGTATAAGATTTAGTCTTGACATTACCCATAAAAGTATAGTAAAATTATCTTATTTAATATAAATAATATTCACAATGAAAGATTACTTAGACAATCAACGATATAAATTATTAGATACACAGACTGGTGAGTTCATTAACGTACAGGTACTTCTTGAAAAAGTTGGAAGTAACGGATGGGAAATTGCTTATGTAAAAACACTTGCAGAATTTATGAATATAAAAGGTACTTCTGTAACAAAGGTTCTTTCATTTTTGCTTAAAGAAAAGGATGGTTCAAATCGTATACATGGTACTCAGATTGAGATAGCTAAAGATGCAAAGGTATCTGTACCAACAGTAAAGACTGTATTCAAAGCACTTTTAGAAAAAGGATTCCTAAAAAGAGTTCGTAATGGGCTTTACATGATTACTCCAAAAGTTATGCGAAATGGAAATAAACAGAAAGGTGCAATGTTACTTAGATTATGGGATGATATTATATGAATAAACACTGTAAAAACTGTAAATATCACTACATAGCAGGTCATCCAAAAGAATCACCACTGGCTAAGAATTATAATAACTGGTGTAATAAATTTAGCAAAACGACAAGATTAGCTATTGGTCAATGCAAACTGCTTAACGGGAAGGAGCTATGAGTACAGAATGTCACATCTGTTTCATGAAAATACTTTACAATTATCCACAAAACAATGCTAAACTAGACACCTGTTCTTTATGTTTAGATGCAAAAAAAGATAAAAAATCACAATACTTCGATCCAGATGACTATGACTGCCAGTAAAACACCTAAAGATAGTGAAATTAACGCCATAGACGATAGGTGGCTAAACTGTAGTGATGCATATAACTCAATATGCCACCAACTAAATAACGACTCACCAGCGCGATTTTTAACAGAGGGAATAATAATGGAAGAACTAAAAGAGCTACTTGATTTGTATAATTTAGAAAAAAACAGTAGCAAAGACCGCGAGTTTATCTCAGCCAAGATTGTTAAAATATTAAACGATTCTTTGCCCACTCTAAAGGAGTTAGTACCTAATGTCTGTTGAGCGGGATTTATTAGCAGAGATAGTTGAAGATTGGAATAAAGGGAATAGACTTACAACACTTCTTGAACGTGCTGAAAGGCTACTCAGTGAGACAGAAGAAATAAAAATAGTTGTAGACAATAATGCTTATCGGCAAGGCTATCAAGACGGCAAGGCATTTGCTAACAGACACGGTGAAATAAGCTTACGCGATCACTTTGCAGGTCTGGCAATGCAGAGTATTCTGACAAGTGACGGGCGGGACGTTGTTGATGTGGCGGAGTGGTCGTATGCGTGGGCTGATGCAATGCTAAAAGAACGGGAGAAGATAAATGAGTAAAGCAATTGAGTTGTTGGAAAGAGTAATTGATGGTGGGGGTTCTTATTTTGCTATGGAGCAATTAGATAAGGAGATAGAAGATTTTCTCGCCCAACCTGAGCAAGAACCTGTAGCTTATGCTTATGATTACCTTGATAGTCTTTATTATGCTGATGATAAAGATGTGGCTGAGTATCCAAGAATATCAAGGGATGGTAAGCCACTCTACGCTGCACTACCAAAACCTGAGACTTTGAGTGAGGAACAAATATGGACAGCAAATAGTGATCAAGCCTTTAAAGATGGGGTTAGGTTTGCTGAGAACTATAGATGGAGAAAATATGACAACAAAAAGTAAGTCTGATTTACATAGAAAGTACGCTGACGCGCTGGATTTGTGTGATAAGCATGGGATTGAACGTAGTTTTGCTGTGCGAATTGATGAGGTTGATTTTTGCCAATACCCTGATTTTAGCAGACATTTTAAAGCGTATAGTTTTCCGCTGGCGGTTGTCGAAAATAAGCCTGTTTTTAAAGGTGATAAGCTATGGAATATTGCTGTTGGGTTTGAGTTTACAGTAACCGATTCACCACTTACACTTCTCGATAAGAATTGTTCGTGGGAAAAACCAAAACCAAAAACTTTTATCTTAAATGGCGATAAACATATTTTGCCAACAAGATGTAGTTTAAGTGAGTATGATCCACACAAAATATCATCCGGTATTTTTGGAATACAGTATTATTTTAATGACAAAGAACACTATGATAATACAAGAAATGCAATTGTTAATTTATTAGATGGGAAAGGTGATTTATGAGTAAAGCAAGAAAATTATTGGGCGATATATTGGCATCTAGGGATTTGATTGAAGATGGTTTTAATATGGATAACTTATGGTCAAGAGTTGAGGAGTTGTTAAGCAAACCAGAAAAGATAAAGCAACCTAAGCCAGAAGCAAATATTTCTAGTATAGAATTTAGTAATGCCTATGAACGTCTTATTGAAGATAGTAATATTGCGCTAGAACAAGAACTACGAAGTGAGTCAATTGATCGCTTTGCAGGTTTAGCAATGCAGGGATTCATAGCCGCAGATAAGAAGTTTCAACTTGAATCAAGTGATATTGCTGATTGGTCTTACGAACAAGCTTATGAAATGATGGAAGCGAAAAGTCTTTATGAGTTGTCAGAGTTTCAGGCTAATGAGTTGATGCAGGATATTGACGATGAAATATAGTAGAGCTGTTTTATTTCGTAAATATGCAGAAGTCATTGAAATGCAGTATGAAACAGGTATAAGCTTGCGCCTATTTGTTAAGTATGGTGATGAAACAATAGATAATCCAGATTTTACAATGATAGGTAGAGATTACTCATTTGCATTGGGTATTCTTGAAGGTAAACCTGTATTTGCAGGTGATACATTATACTTTGAAGGTGGAACTAAATACTTAGTTGATGAGCTATCAAGGGTATTTACCGGATTATCATGGGATAAACCAGAAGTTGATCCTTACGCAGATTTACGCAAGGCGCAAGATGCAGGTAGGCGTATTGCAATGGGTGGTGAAGGTTATTGGCGTATTCAGAATTACAGATGTGAATTTAATGAGGAAGTTAAAGATTACAAAATAGTTGAAGATGATATTGTTGAGCGAACAAGTTTCTGGACATCATTCGGAAAAATTAATATTGAAATAACCAAGGAAGGGTTAGATGGAAAGCTAAGGGTAAAACTCATTGATGATTGTTAGGTTTTTTTGTTGAGGTTCATTATTAGATATGGTACTGTGACTCCTATTTAATCATAGGAGTAGTGCCATGTTTGATACCGATTATGCAATACAAAAAATTATTAATGATTCTGGAGCTACAGAACAGCAAGCCCGTTCTTTTGTTAGAATGGTAGTGGATTCACAAGTTGAGTTGGCTACAAAGAAAGATTTGAAAGATTTAGAAGTAGAGTTGAAAAATGAAATGAAGGCAATTAGGATGGATATTTCATTGGTAGAAAAAACACTAAACTTAAAGATAACAGGTCTGTATGCGTTTATGGCTATCATAGGTAGTGGTGTCGCTAAATTGGTATTCATGCCTTAACTAAATCCCTACGGATAAATGTCCGTAGGGTTAGTTTTATTTTTGTGT
>SESF01010598.1_pt1 | contig 24074 bp, 22 predicted proteins | sample 3171521 | NCBI WGS metagenome assembly SESF01 (sample SAMN10866945, study PRJNA518727) | freshwater metagenome | biome: subpolar coniferous forest; feature: holomictic lake; material: water; isolation source: holomictic Lake 227, 6 m and 8 m depth | place: Canada: near Kenora, Ontario | collected...
CACGGCGGCCAGGATGCCGATAATCGCGATCACCGTCAGGAGTTCGATGAGCGTGAAGCCCTTACGATTACGAGTGGATGTGTTCATAGATTTGGTGGGGTATAATTCAGAATAGAGAGATTTGTTCCGTTGGAAAGGCAAAAAGTGGAAACCCCCCATTAGTAAGGCAGGGGGAATCGGGCCGTTAGACTAGCGACAATGGCCTGAGCCTCACTGGTTTTGGCAGGATTGAGGGGGTCCGAGAGCACGATGGAGATGGCGCGGGCGATTTCCTTCATTTCCGCCTCTTTCATGCCACGCGAAGTCACCGCCGGAGTGCCGACCCGGATGCCGCTCGCCTGGAAGGGGCTGCGGGTTTCATCCGGCACTGTGTTCTTGTTGGTGGTGATATGGGCGGCGTCCAGCGCGAGCTGGGCATCCTTGCCGGAAACATTCGGGTGACTTTTACGTAAATCAAGCAAGCTGAGGTGATTGTCCGTGCCGCCGCTAATCAGGCCGAAGCCGAGCTTCACGAGCTCGTCGGCAAGGGCACGGGAATTGGCGACGACCTGCTTGGCGTATTCCTTGAACTCGGGCGTGGCGCACTGGGCGAAGCAGACCGCCTTCGCCGCGATGACGTGCTCAAGCGGGCCGCCCTGGGCGCCCGGGAAGACGGAGGAGTCGATGGCCTTGGCGTGCTCGGCCTTGCAGAGGATCAGGCCGCCGCGCGGACCGCGCAGGGTCTTATGCGTGGTCGTGGTGACGAAATCGGCATGCGGCACGGGCGAAGGATGCACGCCGGCAGCGACGAGGCCCGCGATGTGCGCGATGTCGGCCAGCAGCAAGGCGCCGTTTTCCTTGGCGATCTTGCCAAAACGGGCGAAGTCGATTTCGCGGGCGTAGGCGGAGGCGCCAACGGTGATCATCTTGGGCTTCTCGCGCTTGGCCATCTCTTCCACTTCGTCGTAATTGATGCGGCCGTCGGCACCCACGCCGTAGTGGACGACGGTGTAAAGTTTGCCGGAGAAGTTCGCCGCGTTGCCGTGCGTGAGGTGCCCGCCGTGCGACAGGTTCATCGTCAGAATCTTGTCTCCTGGCTTGATGGTGGCGAAATAGACCGCGGCGTTGGCCTGGCTGCCAGAGTGCGGCTGGACGTTCGCGTGGTCGGCACCGAACAGAGCCTTGGCGCGATCGATGGCCAGCTGCTCGATCTGGTCGACATTCTCACAGCCGCCGTACCAGCGCTTACCGGGGTAACCTTCGGCATACTTGTTGGTAAGGATGCTGCCCTGGGCCTCCATGATGGCGGGAAGCGTGAAATTCTCAGAAGCGATCAGCTCAATATGCGTCTGCTGACGCTTGAGCTCGGCCTTAATCAGGCGGTCGATCTCCGGATCGAGCTGGGCGAGAGGAATGCGGCGGATGGCGGTCATGGGCGGGTGTGGTAATTAAAGGGCAAAATCAAGGGGCGGGAGTGGCAACGGTAAAGGGACGGACTTATCCACAGGACTCCATCTTATCCACGCGCCGGGAATGACGGCCGCCTTCGAACTCTGCCGCCAGAAAAGCCTCGGCACAGGCGAGGGCGGTCGGGAGATCGACATACTTGGCGCCGAAACAAAGGACGTTGGCATCATTGTGCCGGCGGCTCAATTCGGCAGCGTCGGCGCTCTGCACCAAGGCGGCGCGGATCCCCGCCATCTTATTCGCGGCGATGGAGATACCGATGCCCGTGGTGCAGACGAGAATGCCAAAACGGGCACGGCCTGCGATGACGTCCGCCCCGACGGCATGGGCGTAGTCAGGGTAGTCGCAGGAGGCTTCCGTCTCGGTGCCACGGTCGAGAATCACGCAACCCTTGGCCTTCAGTGCGGCGATGAGCCCGCGACGCAGGGCGAGACCGCCGTGATCGCTGCCGAAAGAAAGAGTGAGCGGGCTAGTCATGGGCGGAGATTCTGCCGCAGAAACTCCACCATCGCGGGAATGGCTTCAACCATGGAATCACGGCACTCCTCATAATCCCGGTAACCGCCGCCGAACGGGTCCGCAATATCACGCGTCACCTCGGTCGGCAGCACGTCGCGCAACAGCAGCACGAAATCCGGCAATCGGTCGAAGCGCGCGTGCAGGGCGGCAAGGTGGGACTCGGTCATGCCGAAGATGACGGCGCTACGGTCGACCTGCGCCTGCGTGAGGAGACGGCTGCGGTGCTTACCGAGGTCCAGCCCGATCCGAGACATAGTCTTGACCGAATTTGGTGAGGCGGCCTGATCCGCCTGTGCAGCCAGACCGAAGGAGGCCACCTGCAGATGCTCGAGCCCCTGCCCTCGCTTGGTCAGCGCCGAACGTAGCAATGCTTCCGCCATCGGGCTGCGACAGGTATTCCCTGTGCAGACAAACGTCACGGTGTCTCGCTCGACGGCCATGGGCTCAAGATGAGGGATATGCCCCTCGGTTCAAGAGTTCAAAGCACTCCGTCGCGACGAAGCTGGCGATATCCGATGTCGCGGCGGTAATGGCAGCCTTCGAAATGAATCCGCGGGACGACGGCGTAGGCCCGGCGGGCCGCCTCCTGGAGCGTGGGACCATGAGCGACGACACCCAAGACCCGTCCGCCCGTGGTCACAACCCGACCATCCGGGAGCCGCTTGGTACCCCCGTGGACGATGTCGACGCCCTCGGGCAATGAGGCAGGCAAGCTGATGACATCACCCTTGCGGATCTCGCCGGGGTACCCACCGGCGGCCAGCACGATGATGATCGTGGCGCCAGGGCGGAGTTTGACCGACGCCGAACGGAAACGCCCAAGCGCGATGTCTTCCATGATCTGCACCGGATCGGTCTCCAACGAAGGCATCAGCACCTGGCACTCCGGATCACCGAAGCGCACATTATATTCGACGACCCTCGGCCCAGTCGCAGTGACCATGATGCCGACATAAAGCGTACCGCGGTAATCAATACCATCGGCCTTCAAGCCGCGCAAAGTGGGCGCGATGATCTCGTTACGCAGACGATGCTCGACCTCCGCGGTGACGACGGTGGTCGGTGCATACGCCCCCATGCCGCCGGTATTGAGACCGGTGTCGCCTTCGCCGACGCGCTTATGATCCTGGCTCGGCGGGAGCATCAGGTATTCTTCGCCGCAGACCATCAGCATGATGGAGGCTTCCTCGCCCTGCATGAATTCCTCTACGACCACCTCGTCGCCCGAGGCCCCGAAAATCTTCGCCTGCATCATGTCCCGCAACGCAGCCTCAGCCTCGGTGTGGGTCGTCGCGATGACGACCCCCTTCCCCGCCGCGAGTCCCGAAGCCTTGATGACAATCGGAACGGGCTGCGAACGCACATAGGCCAGAGCGGGCTCCAAGGAGCGAAACGTCTCCGAAGCGGCGGTGGGCACCTTGTGCCGCACCATGAAATCCTTGCTGAACGCCTTGCTGGCCTCGAGCCGGGCGCCGGCCGCGAGCGGACCGTAGGCGGGAATGCCCGCCGCTTCCAGGGCATCGACCACCCCGGCCGCCAAAGGCACCTCAGGCCCGACGATTACGAAATTAGAGCCCGTGCGACGAACCAACTCCAGGACCGCGGAGGGCTGGGCGGCATCCACTTCGATGCATTCGGCCTCGAGCGCCATGCCGCCGTTGCCGGGGGCCACACGGACCTTGGCCACGCGCGGGCTGCGCAGGCAGGCTTTGAGCAAAGAATGCTCGCGGCCGCCTGAGCCGAGGATGAGGACGTCGAGTTTACCCTGCGTTGCCATGGCCCACAGTAGGGCCGCACCCGGCGAATATGTGAACCAAAAACAGGGCCGGCCCGTTTCCAGGCCGACCCATCCTAAATTGGTGCTCAGGCCGGGACTTGAACCCGGACACCTTGCGGCACATGCACCTCAAGCATGCGTGTCTGCCATTCCACCACCTGAGCAATAAAGGAAGGTGCACGCTGGAACACCCGGCGGGCGGTGCAAGAAAAAAGCGATTGTGCTGATGCTTGCCAACCGGTCATCTTTCCCAACGCTCATCCCTTCAATGTCCTCCGACCCGGCCGAAAACAACCCTCCACAGGAAAAGTCCTTCGAACTGGACCTCTCCTCCCTTGGTTTTGGCCCTAAGTGGGTCAGCGGCCCGTCCGAGAAGGTCAGCTCCGGCAACGGCGGCCCGCGTCGCGATGGCGACCGCCCTCGTTTCCGCGACGGCCCCGGCGGCGATCGCCGTGGTCCGCCTCGTGATGGACAGAGCCGCGGCCCCCGTCGCGATGGCCCCGGCGGCCCTGGCGGCCCCCGTCGTGATGGTCCTCCCGGAGGTCCGCGTCGCGATGATCGCCAGGGAGATTCCCGCGGCCCCTCTCGCTGGCAGGATGAACCGGCGCCTTTCCGTCCGGCCGTCGCCACGGCATTCTTTCCTGACGACGCCAAATTCGAACTGCTCGGCGGCGCGATGAAGAAGAGCAAGATGACCTACGAACTCTTCGAGGTCGCCCGACTCATCCTCGATAAGGAAGACCGTCTCTCCATCGTCGTCCGCCACCTCGACGCCGACACCCGCCCCGACGCCCAACTCGCCGTCTCCATCCCCGACGGCCATCCGTTCCTCACCGAGGCCGAAGCGGTCTCACACGTGATGTCTCGCCACCTCGATAAGTTCTTCGACGTCGTCGAAGTCGAGATCGAGGCCCCGAAAGGCTCTTTCCTCATGGTGGCGAAGTGCCCTCAGACCGGCAAGTTGCTTGGTGCTCCGACGCACCACAGCTACCAGCGCAATCTCCGCGAACACCACGCCCGGCATTGCCCGAACGTGCCCTTTGACGCCTTCAAGGGTCGTCTGGAAATGGTCCGCGAACAGGAGCAAATCGACGCTTGGTTGAAGTCGATGTCCACGCGCAGCGAATACGCCCCAAAGGATCGCAAGGAAGGCGAACCGGAGCGCCTCGAATCCCTCGACGCCGCCCGCGGCTTCCTTCAGGCCTTCCGCAAAGATCTCGTGGTGAAGACCCATCCATGGGTCCGCTTCGCCGGCCGCCTGCTCGAAGAACTCAATCCCGGACCACTCCGCGACTCCGTTCGCTTCGCGCTCGAACAGCAGCGCGACTTCCCGCTCGACACCGCCAACGGCATCCGCGGACGCCTCCGCAAAGAGGGCTTCCATCTTTATAAGAAGGGCTCGAAGGGCATCACCTACGCATGCTCCGTCCGCCGTCGCTGCCGCGACCCGAAGGCCACCTTCAGCGATCCGATGGCCAAACTCTTCGACGCGCTCGACCGCAAACCGGCCCAGCAGGCGAAGGACCTCGTGCTCGCCCTCGCCGGCGAGAACGCCGAAGACGCCGCCAAAACCCAGGTGCTTACGGACCTCTCTTTCCTGATCGGCGAAGGCTATATCGCCAATCTCCCGGATGGTCGCCTCTTCGCCCAGCCCATCCTGAGTAGTCAGGCCCAGGCCAAGGAAGAAGCCGCCAACGAAGACGCCGCCGAAGAGAGCAAGTAAGCGCGAAGACGCAGAGCGCCTTCGCGGGGACACGCGGGCAACTACTAGGGGACACGTGGGCATGCGGGCACGTGGACAAGGGGCCGGCTAGCAATCGCCAAAAGGAAACCGAAGTCCGGATGATTGGCTCGGGTCTTCATGACCACAGCTAACTTTCCGGCCTACGGTCTCCCTTTGTATCGCCCCTTGTCACCGTGCCCACTTGCCCACTTGCCCCCTGGAAATAAGAGCTTCGCTCTTATTTCCAATTCTCCCCGATCCACGGCGTAGGCAGCACGCGGCGATACCACTTGCCACTGCGGCCGACAAGCGCGTCGGGCGGATTGGGCAGGCCATGGAAGACGACAATCTTGGCGCCTACGGGAATCTGCGGCGTCTGCCAGAACGAGAACGGAAAAAGCTTCACGCAGTGCTTCTTGAAACTACGGCACCAGGTTTCCGGCCAGTAACTGACCTTGCCCTGCGCACTGAGATGCGCGGTGAGGAATTCCTGCTCGTTCCGGTGGCGCTTACGCACGGCTTCAAGATTCGCGCGAAAATATTCGAGGACGTCCGGATACGTGCCGGCGCGCCAGCGGTAGACGGAAGAATTTCCGGTGTAGTCGCCCTTCTGCCAATCACGGATGATCAGGAAATCTCCAGGCTGCTGGAAGAACGAGTCCATGTTGCCGACGATGACGATATCGATGTCGAGGAAGAGGACGTCTCCCTTGAGCTCGGGGCCGCCGGGAGTCGTCAACGCCGGCGAAAAGGAAACAAGTTTGGTCCATCCACGTTCTGGCGCGCCGGCCGGCAACTCAAGGCTGGGGATCGGATACGTCTCGATGCCAGGGTTAAGACCGGTCTTGTCATCCGTCAGGCAGACAAACCGGTGACGAATCGTGAGATGACGTTGCACCATGGAATGGAGCCGGTTGACGTACTCGGGGCCGTATTTCTTACCCCACTTCATGCAAAGGATGGTCGCCATGCGAAACCGCATCGTGCCGAAAGACCGTCCCTGCTCCAGCCTGTTTCACGCCCCCTTGCGCCCGCCCATTTACAGGGCATTGTGAGCCTACCCCCATGAGCGACGACTACGATGGAGATGAAGACACCGAAGACCGGGTCCAGGACGAGGTGGAGGACTACATGAGCGACGTCTACCCGGGCCTCGATGCCAATGACCCGCAGAACCAGCCGCGCAGCAGCGGCTGCATGCTCATCCTCGCCCTCCCAGCCCTGGCATTCTGGTTCCTAGGGTAGGGGCAGCACCGCGTGCTTCCCTAGTTGTCTCTCGCTCGCCGTAGGGCGAACCAAGGCAGGGGCACGATTCATCGTGCCCTCCGTCATAAGGAGGGCGCGGCGAAGCCACGCCCCTACCTAACCGAACCGCTAACCGCCAATCGCTATGACCCTCTTCGTTCTTTGCTTTGAGTAGGGCTCAACGCAAAGAACGGAGAAACGCCACGAGGTCGAGCAGCTCCTGCTCACTGAACATGGCATCGAGACCCGAAGGCATGAGGCTGGTCGTCAACTGGGTGCTTGCAGCAATCGACTCCTGCGGGAGCAGGCGCTTCTGGCCAGAAGCTTCGACAATCGTGACCCCCTCGGCCGAACGGCCTTTAATCAAACCAAGTACGCTGGTGCCATCGGTCATCTGGAAGGAATTGAGGTCGTAGTCGCGCGCGATGCTGTTGCTCGGGAAAAGAATACTCTCGACGAGTTCACGTTCGACGCGGATGCCGCCGATCTTGGAGAGGTTTGGGCCGACTTCGTTGCCGACGTTCCCGATTTTATGGCAGGCGATGCACGCGCCCTTGCCGGCTTCGAAATTACGGCGGCCGTTGGCGGCGTCGCCCTTCTTAGCGGCCGCGAGCGCCAGATCCCCCATGCGCTCCTTCTTGGCATCATTGGCCGCGAGGGCGGCGTCGAAGGAAGGTTCCAAAATTTCGTACACTTCCCGCGGCAAGAAACTGAAAGCCTTGCGCACAAGATCGGGGCTAAAGGTACCGAGCAGCGGCGACTTGGAATAGGCGGCGGCGATTTTCTTACCCAAAGCGACGTTCACGTTCTTATGATTCTGCGGCAATGCGAGGGCGACGAGTAGCTCGCTCTGCTCCAACGGGCCGGTCGTGGGTAAAATCGTCAGGTAGGCCTCCCACTGCTCCGGCGTAAGCGGCGTATTCGCGAGACGGGTGGCCGCATCCATGCGCAATCCCGGACTGGCGGGGTCGACCAACAACTCCGTGAGGAGTTTGAATGCGGGCTCGCTGAGCGTGCTGCCGCTGCCGGAAAGCGCGAGCAAGGCCTTGAGCCGGAGGGTCGAAGGCTTCGCCGCATCGGCGGCCAGAGCGTTCAGCGGCCCGTCGTATCGCTTATCCCTCACCCGAGCGAGGGCATCGAGCAACAGCGGCGAAGCACCCTTCGCCAGCATGGCCTCGAGCGCAGGGGCCCACGCCCTGGCGTCAACCTTGCCAGCCTGCGCAGAGATGGCGCGCAAGGCGGCCTGACGCACGGAAGTCTTGGAGTGAACGAGCATCGCGGCGATGACCTTGGCCACGCCGGGCTTGCCGGCCATCGCCGTGGAAAACTTTTCCAGCGCGGCAACCTGCGCGGCGGACGGTGCTGCATTCTGCAGCCAACCTTCAAAAACTGGATCCAGCAACTTGTCGGCGGCGGGTGCCTTGATCAGCGCGAGGTAGGCGTTCTTCGCCAAGGTGGCGTCGGCGGCATCCGTCGCAGTGACGGCGAACTTGAGGATGTCATTGTAATCGGCCTCCTTCGTACGCGTCTGCGAAACAATCCGAAGCAAGCGGGCCTGGGCGACGGCACCCTTCGCGGCGGAAAGATCGACGGCGGTGAAATCAGCGAGACGCATGCCGGCGGTCAGGATTGCGTGCTCCAGCACGGGGTCGGCTTCGCGGACGAGCAGGCCGCGCACGGCTTCAGTCACTGCGGGAGATTTCGTATCACGAAAAGTCAGGCCCTCGAGGCCCCGGCGAACTTCAGCCTGATCGGCGGAAGCGAGTTGCCCCAGCAGCTCTGCGTCGGTCCTGGATTTGGCCAGCTCCAGGGGCTTGTGCGCGGCGCGCACGGCCGCATGGGCGGCCTTACCTTCGGCGGTGCGCCGGATGCGATAAATCATCCCTGGGACGTTTTCGCCGTTGAGCAAGCTAGCCGGGCAATGCGAATACCAAGTGCCGGTGTCGAAGACGATGAGCGAACCATCCACATCCTCCATGACGTCGGTCAGGTGCGCGCCCTTACGATCGACGCTGAAGAATTCATGCTCGGTGGTGCGATAAGTCGCTCCTTCCTTCTGCATCTCGTAACGCAGGACTTTCTGGGAGTTATACATCGAGACCATCAGCTCGAGATTGGCGGGGTCGCTCGCCCAAGGATGACCATCGCTGGCCAAGGGATTGGCGTTCTTCCAGAAGATGCAGCCGCTGGGCACCATGTGCCCGAGCTCGCGCAGGATGGGCATGCGCTCATGCGTGCGGGGGAGACTCTCGATGATGCGCAGGAAGTCCGGGCGCTCGTAGACGCCGCCGAGCTGCCACTGCATGAGGGTGTCGACGCGCGGGCTGCCGAAATAAAGATTGGTGGTTCCGATCAGCTCGCCGGTGGGCGTGAAGTCGAGACCCGTAGGGTTGTCCGCACAACCGAGCGCGTGCCAGCGGACGTCAGAGCCGTCGGGCTTCATCGACCAGATGCCGCTATTGAGACCTTCATGGACGGGCGTGCCGTCCTGCTGTTTGATATTATGACCCTTGCGACCGTGCGTCCAATAGAGGCGACCGTCGGGGTGGAGACGCGGCCCGTGGCAATCCGCACTGTTGGCGGTCCACTGGAAGCCGCCGATGATCAGCTCGCGCTTATCGGCGACGCCGCTGCCGGTGGTGTCGGTGAATTTCCAGACGCCCGGCGTGTCCGTGACGTAGAGGCTGCCATTGAGAAAATAAGCCCCCTTGGGGTAGGCAAGTTTGTCCGCGAAGACCGTGCTGTGCTCGTAGATACCGTCGCCGTCCCGGTCCTCCAGCAGGAGGATCCGGTTCGGGCGTTCGGTCTCGAATTTCTTCGGGCTCCAATTTACGCCAGCTGAGTCGCCCACGAAGAGGCGACCTCGGTCATCGACGCATCCCATCGTGGGATTGGCTACCATTGGAGAGGTGGCGGCGACGACCATTTCAAAACCCACCGGGAGCTTATACTTAGGAGCGGTCAGCGCGACCTGCTCCTTCGAAAGATCCATGACGGGCGGACGGGAGGCATAGGCGGGAATCACCTCGGCGTCACCATGCTGATGGGCGGCGGGCTTGGCGGCCCCCCACTTCTCCTTAAAGCCGCCGATGGGGAAGAGTTCGTAACGGCGCACGAACATCTCCGCGGCCTCGACCTGCAACAGAATGCGACCCTGGCTGGGCTTGCACTCGAACGCTTCGTTCACCTTAACGCCGTTCACGAAGTACTGGAGGGTGTCACCTTTGGCGATAACCTCGTAGCGCGTCCATTCACCCGAAGGCGATTCGACGTCATCCTTGCCGCGGAAGCCTTTGACGTCCTTCCAGTTGGCGGCGCGATGCTGCCAGTTCAAGCGGCCCCCGGTCATGGTGCGACGCGGCGCGCCGGGCGACCAGATGGTCTGCTTGTTGGCATCGATCGCAACTTCGGCACTCAAGGAACAGGTCAGCGACGTGCCGTCGGCGAGTTTGGGCGAAAGGACGAGAATGTCGCCCACGCCGCCCTCGATAATCTGCGCTTCGAAACTGGCCATCCAGCTTCCACCCACGGCGCCCTGCGGGCCCCAGCAGTGAATGAGCAGGCCGTTGTCGCGTGAAGCTTTTTCGCGCTTTCCCCAGGTCTGGGTGCCCCACTTGAACTCCATGACGAGGTGGTAGTCCTTGTAGCTGTCCAGCGTCGTCATGCCGCCGTAGCCATTGCCGCTGACGTGGAACATGCCGTCGGCGTCGAACTTGAAGACATTCTTAGCGTCATCATGCACATCGGCCTTGGGGTTGATGTGATACTCCATCTTACCGGCGCGGATAAGATCGAGGAGGTTGATCTTCTGAGTGACCGTCTGCGCTACCGGCTCGGGCGGCAGAACAATCTTAGCGACCGGCTCTTTGTCGGCGGCAAACAATCCGGTGACGGAAAGCAGCGCTGACGCGAAGACGGCGAGGGTTGGGGTGTTCATGGGGAAAGATAGAGACTGAGGGCGGGCGGCTATGTTCCCACCCGCCGTCGCTACTTCAACACATTCGCCTCTATTGAGCGGAATATGTCATTATCAGAGCGAAATAGGAGAAGGCGCAGCCGCTGATGGTAGGGCGACCTCCCTTAGTCGGCCGCGATTGCCCACCCTACCCTCCCTCTTACTTCCCAAATTCTTTTACGGCCCAGTTCTTGAACTCGCCCTGCGCCTTGCCGCCTGCACCCGGGAAGCCTTGGTGCTGCACCATCCAGACGATGATGATCCCGTTTTTCGTGCGGACATCCATGCTGGTAGCCTGAGCACCGCCGTGCCCGAAACCATCCGGGCTGACCGCGAGACCGAAGCTGTAGCTCTCCTTGATGTTGGGCGGAGTCTGACGCACGGAAAGCGCTTCGAAGGATTTCATGCTGAGATAACGATGGCCATCGAGCTCACCGCGATTGAGGAGCATCCGACAGAACTGCGCGACGTCCTTGGCGGTGGAAAAAAGCCCGCCGGCTGGCATCGGGAAACGGTGCTCATGATCGGTGAGGTCCGCCTGAAGCTGTCCCAGTGAGCCGCGCTCGAGCTTCTTTTTGGTGGCGTCAGGCTTATAAGTCAGGGCAAGCCGAGAGACCTGTTCGGCGTTCGGCCAGAAGGTGGTGTCCTTCATGCCCAGGGGATCGAAGAGACGCTTCTGCATGAAGGTTTCGTAAGGCATGCCGCTGACGACCTCGAGGACACGGGCGGCGGTGTTGATGCCGGCGTTGGAATACTGGTAATGCGTGCCGGGTTGCGTCGCGAGCGGAGCCTTGGCGTATGTCTTGACCGCATCAGCCAACGGCAGACCGTCGAGTGTGGGCTTTTCTTCATCGGACTTGAACGGCAAACCGCTCACGTGCGAAAGCACTTCGCGGATGGTGATCGGATGCACGGCGGGCTGCGGCTCGGGCTCAGGCGTCAGGACGGCCTTAGACGGAAGATCCTTCTTCTTGCCCTTAGCTTCGGCTTTCGGATCCGGCTTCGGCGGGGCGACGCGCTGGCCCTTAAATTCGGGGAGGTATTTCTCGACGGGGTCGTCGAGTGCGATTTTGCCTTCGTCGACCAACATCAGGACGGCGACGGCGGTCATCCCCTTCGACTGCGAAGCAATCCAGAAGAGCGAATCCGCCTGCATGGGCTTCTTGGCTGCGATATCCGCGAAGCCGACAGCGGTGACGGAAAGGACCTTCTCGCGATCGGCGACGAGTGCGACGGCGCCAGCGAGTTCCTCATGCTGCACGAAAGGCGCGAGAACTTCCTCGGGAGTGGCGTGAGGGGGCGTGGCGGCGAAGCCGGCGACGGCAAGCAAGAGAGTCAGGGCAAAGGCAGGGGCGCGCATGAACCTATCCTCCCCGCCCGCCCGCCCGAGGCAAACCAAAGCCATAGTGACAGAACGACAGACGTTGGCGCGATCGACATGAACAGACGGCACAGTTGCCGGTCGGGCTTTCCTTTTTAGTCCAGCACGCGACCTCCCTTGATCCGGTCGGCGGCGCCGCCGAGCAGTAGACCAACCCTGCGGGCTTAGTTCCGGCCCGACCGATGCAACAACCACCACGCGATGCCCATCACGACGAAGTTGGGGAGCAGGACGAGTATTTCGGGGTGCATCGTCGGCACTTTGACCCAACTGGCCATCGACGTCATGAGGTAGTAACTGAGCGCCACGCCGAGGGCCAGCGCGGCGTTCACGTTCGTCTCCGCGCGACCGACGGAGACCGCCAGCGGCACGGCCAGCAGCGCGAGCGAGAAGACGGAAAGCGCGGTGGCCACGCGGAACATCAGCTGCACCTTGAGCTGCATGACCTCCCTGGCCTTGTCAGCCACCGGCGCATCCGGCGGCAACTGCCAGCCGGTCTTCATGGCGGCCACCAGCTCACCAGCCGTCATCATGCGGAGACGCTTCACATAAGCGATTCGCCCGGAATCGTCGCGTGGAAAATCCAGGGTGGCCTCGTTCGCCGAGGAAAAACTCCCTGGCTGCATATCGAGATCATCGTGCGGATCTCGCGTCGTCAGCTTCGCCCGCGTCAACCGTACGCGTAGCACCGCCGCGCCTTTGGCGTCAAAAGTAGCCGCCAGCCTGGCCTCGGTGGCATACAGCGATTGGCGGATGATGCCCTTCTCATCGACCTGCCAGAGGCGGAACTCCTTCAGGACGTCGCCGTCCTTCTCCTCGGCCCGGATCAGCAGACCCTTGAACTGACGGTTTAATTTTCCCGGAATGATCAAACCAGCGGGGTTGCCGCTCGCGGCCCCGACCAAGATGCGCTGGAAACCGTCTTCCGACTCTGGGCCGGCTTCGAGATTAAGCCAGGCGGAGACAGCCGCCAGAAACACGACCGCAATCCAGACCGGCATGGCGATGCGCCGGAGACTCAACCCCGCCGCCTTCATCGCGGTGATCTCACCTTCCGCGCCCATGCGGCCGAAGGTGAGCAGGACTCCGGTGAGCACGCCCATCGGCAAAGCGTAGGGGATCACGGTCGGGAAAAGCAGCCCCACCATTTCCAGCGCCTGCCAGACATCCACGCGGCCGGCCGAGACCGCGCCGATCACCTGCTGGGCCACGTTACCGGCAACGAGCACAAAGATGAAGGCCGAGGTGGCCAAGGCTGAAGCCACGCCACACTCGCGCAGGACATGTCGGTCAAGGATGCGCACGGCAGCCTACTTCGATCCGTTCGCTCCGCGGACCGACGCCTGCTCAAGATAGCGCCCCAGGCTCACGTCCATCGCCGCGGAGTCCTGCCATAAAAGATGGGGAAAGTGACCGTAATAAGAAGAGAGCTGCTCCTGGGCGAAACTGACGGGCAGGCCGGCGTCGACGCAATAGAGAGCGCAGGCGAGACCCGTGCGATCGGAGCCCGCGAGGCAATGAATCAGCACAGGCTTCTCGGCCTTGCGGATGGCGGCGGAAATCTCGTTCATCTGAAGATCGGTCAGCTGGGATTGGGAACTGATCGGATAATTGACCAAGGACACGCCCATGATCCGCGCGCGTTGACTCTCTTCATCATACCAATCCTGCCCCACATGCTCCCCCCTCAGATTGATAACGGTGCGGATTCCCGCCGTCTTAACTAAACGCGCGAGCTCATCGGCGGGCATCTGCCCCGAGCGATAGACCATACCATTCTCCACCGCGTGCAGATTGAAGTTCGAATGAACTAAAACATAGCGGTAGACCACGCCCGCGAGCAGTCCGAACAGCACGATACTCGTGGCTTTCCCAAGCCATATAAACGTGCGTGCGACGGGATGCCTGCCCATTCCGCACCCTACCCCATACCCAAGCCATGACTACCCTTTAATTGCCCGGAGACTGTGACCATCAGGTGTCAGCGTCCAATTCAGTGCAATTATGACCAATTGAAGGGTTCCAAGATTTCTTATTTCTCCGAGGGCGGCGGGTAGATCTCCCCGACCAGGCAGGAAACATGTCCGCGCGGCAAGCGGCCGGACCCGGCGCAGGTCTTGCATTTCTCATCCACGGCGAGCGAACCGCCGCTGAGCTGAAAGGATTTCACGTTCTTGCCGACCTTGTCGAATTTCCCCGGGACCATACCGGACCCCTTGCACTCATAACAAAGCCCCTCCTTGAACCAGAAAACCTTGAAGCCCGCACCGGCTTTGAGTGCCTGCATGAAACGATCCTGGTTCGGCTTCGAGTCCGCCAGGACACCCACTTCATTAAAGCCCCCTTCGGTGGGTTCCACGTGCGCCGTGACCGCCCCGAAAGGCACGACGTCACGATCGGTCAGGAAAATGACCGTGGGATTATTCCGGAACGACCCTTCGAAATCCGGCACCTGCAACGTACGGTCGAACTCATTCACGACCTTACGAATGAAAAGCACCTCGTGGGCGCCCGCCATCTTCCTCGTGAGTTCCTTGCCGACCTGCATCTCCACCCCGCGACACGAGGCATCAAGCACGTAATCCGCAGCCTCCTTCGGCGTCCGCAATACCTTCGCGGGCGCTTTCTGTAATGCCTCTCCCTCGACGTGCATCACGGCATTTTTTCCTGATTTGTTGTCGCCGAACAGCATCGTCATCTCGGAGAACGCGAACGGGCTGTTAGTTTCGACCTTACGGATGAGTTCCCGCGCATAGCCTTGCTGAATGAGGCTGCCGTCGACCCCCACTCGGTATTGCTGACGGAACGCCGACCAAAGCACGGCGAAATCCTTGGGATTATAAGCGCCTGTGGGCGACAACTTGGCCAGGAAGAAAGGCTCGATCGGGACCGCCGGCCCAGGCGCGGCGGCTCGCAGTGCCGCCCCGAAGACGAGCAGACAAATAACGGCCAGTCGCAACACCCCGACAGCCTAAGCCGTTGCCAGTCGCCCGCAAGCCCCCGGGCAACGGTTTAGGGTAGAAAACTAAAATAAAACCTGCTGACTCTCCTCGTGAAACCGAACCCGCTGCGTCCGTTGGTCATCAGCATGGCAATCATGCTCGGTCTACTCCTGGGCACCATGGCCGTCCGCCGGCTGATCCTGGAAGCCCAGGAGATGGAGCGTCAAAATGTGCAGCGGCAGGAGGCCGCAAAGCAGCGCATGCAAGAGATGGAAGCCCTCCGCAGGGAACAGCAGGAGAAAAGCCTGCAGGAGAATGCCCGGCGTCTCCGCGAGAACGAGACACGCAAGGCGGAAGCCGCAGCCCAGCTGGAGAAATCAAACGCCGCCCGTCAGGCCGACCTTGCAAGCCGCCGCCGGATCTCCGTCAAGCCGGCCGTACAGTCCCTGTTCAGCAGAGCGGAACACGGCGACCCCGAAGCACAATACCTCGCGGGCGTCCTCAGCCGCTCTGGCCTCGGGGCAATGGGTACTTTCAATGCGGACGGTACGCCGAACGCACTCTATCCACAGACGCTCTACCCTGTCCTCGGCGAAAACCTGAGTCGGCCTAAACCCTCTGGCCTCCTGTTCGTCGATCTCCCCGATCTTCCGCCAGACGAAGCGGCGGCACACCGCTGGTTCCTGCGCGCCGCGCTGCAAGGCCACGGCGCCGCCCAAGTAGAACTGGCCCGTGAGTGTTCCTTCACAGGTCCGCATTACGACCTCACCGAAGCATTGAAGTGGTATCTGCTTTCCGAAGCCATGTATGTCGACGCCACGGGCCTGATTCACAGCAACCGTTACATGGATGACACGGGTTCGATGCACACGGCTAAAACTCCGGCGGGCGGGCATCATTATATCCCGGAAGGCCTGGTGAATGCCGCGGAGATGGCCGAGGCAAAGAAGCGCGCGGCGGCCTTTAAGCCGAAGAAGGAAACACCCTAGGAAAACACCCTAGGGCTGAGTTTTTGACTCCGCTGATTCCGCCGCAACGATTGCGGTCATGTCTCTCCGTCCTCTCGCCGAACGCCTCCCTCGTCTTTCCGTCGGTCGCCCTTACGCCCGCCTGCTCTGCGTGAAAATGAAATCAGGTCGCAGTTATTTCCTCAGTTCCGAGCTCTGGCACTTGTTGCCGCAGGACGATACGGTGGTCTCCGTGACGAGCGCCCATGGGCGGCCGATCTTTGCACCGGTGGATACCTTCGAAGCGGCGCCGCTCGAGCTGCGCAAGGTATGAAGTTTCATTCGTGGAATAAAAAGGCCCCCGCATCCGCCGGGGCCTTTTTATTTGGCAGGTCTGTGGAGGTTACTTCTTCGCTGGGAGCGGATGCTCCTTCAGAATTTCCGCCGGGGTGTAGATGCTGGGCTGCTTATCCTTAATGGCGTCGCGCACCTTCTTCACCTGGGCGGCGGTCACGGGAGACTGATTGTTTTTCCAGGACTGGCGTACATAGGTGAGCGCTCCAGCTAGCTCCTCGTCGTTCAGCATCTGACCGAGCGGCGTCATCGCCGGCTGGCCCGTGGCGATATCACCATACTGCTTGCCGTTGAACTCCATGGAACCGTACATGCCATTAAGGACGATTTTGATGACCCGGGTCGGGTCGCCCTTGATCCAATCGCTGTCCACGAGGCTCGGATAAGCACCGCGGAGCGCCTTGCCCTTCTCCAACGGCATGTCGGCACCCCGCCCATCCTGCTGGTGGCAGGTGGCGCACATGCCTTCCCGGGAGAAGATTTCTTTCCCGAGCTGATAGGCGGCGAGCTCCTCCTTCTTGAGCTTCTTGTTGGTCGGGCCGAACGTGAGCAGCGAGGGCTTCACGAAGGTCTTGGGGTCCACGACGCCCTTCCCTTCGGGCAGGGAGATGAGCTGGCGGATGACCTCGCGGAAACAATAGGAGATATACTGATCCGACGAATCCTTAAAGGTCATCGCAGCGGCGATGGCACGACGGGTGTCGGCCCCGTGGAAGAAACTGAGGGCACGTAGGGCCTCGAGTTGGACGCGGGGATGCGGGTCCTTCGTAGCGGCTTCGACCATCGCAAGCGCCTCAGGAATACGGTCACGCTGATAACAGACGACGCGGATTGCCTGGGCGCGTGCATGATACTCGGGCGACTTCAGCAGCGAACGGACGAGATCGACGTTCACGACGTTGTGCCACTGATGGACCCAGAGGGCTTCGAGCACGTGGTGGACCTCGTCGGGCTTGGCGGCGTCGAACTGTCGCACCCACTTCTGCGTGGCGGCGATGACCTCCGCACTGGCGTGCTTGTGCAATTCGATCTTCGCACGATTACGGACATTATCCTCGGGCTCTTTTAGGAGGTCCAGCAGCGCCTCGATGGGCTGGCCGTCGATCGCCTTGGGCGTAAGCAACGGACGACCGGGGTAGGTGATGCGATAGATGCGACCATGCTGATGGTCGCGGTTCGGATCCCGCAGGTGATGCTGGAGATGGCCGATCAGCATCTGCGACCAATCAAGGACATAGATCGAGCCGTCGGGGGCCACCGCCATGGCGGCTGGACGGAAATTGCCGGCCTTCTCGACGTCGGTGCGAATCAAGCCTGGTTCGAGGGTCTCGCCGTGCACGCCCGAGGCGTCTTTGCCTTCGACGGTGCCCTCGGTCATCTTCACACGGAAGATGCCTTGGTAGGTGATGACGTTCGCATTCAGGAACGTGCCCTGCCAGTCATCAGGGAAGTGCCGTGAGCTGATGATGCCGGTACCGGAGACAGGCCGGGCCGGACGCTTCCAGAAATCAGGATAACCAGGCAGGCCGCCGTCGAGACGTCCGCTCCAAGCCGGGCCTTCGCCGGGGTGGAAGCCGACGTCGAGGTGCGAGCTGATACCGGGCCCGAAGTAATTGCGGTTACCCGAGGCATCGGAAATCAGGTCGTCACCCCAATAGGTGAAGAGGCGGCCGTGCGGGTTGGCGAAATCATACGGGATGTAGCGTTCGAACTTATAGGTCTCCGGCTCGAAGCGATAGATTGCGCCGTTGAAGTTGCGGACGGCACCAAACGGCGTCTCGACCTCACTGCGCAGGAACACGCCGTCAGAGAAATAGAGCGCGCCTCCGGGCTCATAGCAGATGGCGTTGGTCTCATGGTGCGAATCGGCCGCATCCATGCCGGTGAGGATGCGCTCCTTGGTGTCGGCCTTCTCCATCTTACCCGACGAATCACGCACGAACCACATGTCGGGCGACTGGATCAGGATGACGCCGTCTTTGTAGAACTGGAAACCGGTCGGGCAATTTAAGCCATCAAGGAAGACGTGCGACTTGGCGACCTTGCCGGTCTTCGGGTCGAGGTCGAGGACGAGAAGCTTGTCGAAATTCTTAGCGGCGGGCGTGGTCTCGGGATAATTCGGCCACACGGACACCCATAGTCGGCCCTTGGTGTCGAAGTTCATCTGCACCGGATTGATGAGTTCCGGGATCGTGGTCTCGTCGGCGACGAACTCGACTTTGCAGCCTTCCGGGACGGAAAGATATTTAAGCTGCTCTTCGCCCGGAAGATACGGCACGGGCTGTTTGCGATTCGGAGGCACCGGCACGGCCGGCAGGAGATTATCATCCTTCACCACCAACGAGTTCCCCGCAAGCGCGGCCCAGATCGCCAGGTCGCGGTTGGCGGTCTTGATGTCGCGGCTCGCGAGTTCCTTGCCGAGCACGATGGAGTTGTCGACGCCTTCGTATTTGATGCGCGAACGTCCGCCGAAGATATTGAACTGGTCGACAGTGCGGTAGCGATGGCGCCACTCGTTGCACTTATCATTCACCAGCACACGCAGCTTCTCATCGAGTACGGGGGCGGGCTGTCCGAAAAGTGCGGCATACTGTAACGGTGCGAGCTGGCGGTCACCCGCCTCGGTGAGGTGGATGCCATTGAAGGTAAGCGGATGGCCGGCGGCAGCGCTGAAAAGCTTCCGGGAGGCGCTGAAAAGGTCGATAAAGGGGACGCCATTAGCGGACGCGACTTCCGCCATGGCCACGGCGTAGGCAGCTAGGTTCTGATTATTGGCGACGGCGATGGCAGCCTCGAAATGCGGCGAGGCAATCACTTCGTGCGCGATCGGCGAGAACAGCACCACGCGGGGCTTACCCTTGCCGTAGTCGGCCGCGAGCTGCTTCTTGAGATAGGCGTCCAGGGCGGCCTTGAAGTCCGGCAGGCCCGCCGGGCCTTTGAAGGATTCGTTGAAACCCCAGTAGGCGAAGATCACGTTGGCGTGGAAAGGTGCGCCGGCGTGGTAGGTGACTGTCGCTTTGCCGCCGTGGTCATTGCCCGCCTCGACCGTCAGTTCACCGGGCTTCATATCCAGGAAGTATTCCAGCGTGGGCACTTCGTCGGAACGGTGGCGCAGATCGACTTCGTCGCCCGAGAACGCCAGATTACGGATCACGAGGTGATGGTCAGGGTGGGCCTGCTGGATGAGCGTCTCCAAATGGCCGAACAACTGCTGACGGTCGGCGAGGCCGCTGCCGACGATTGCGATATTGTCGCCCGGCTGGAGGACGAGCGGCGACGTTGCGGCCGCCAAAACGGCGGTCATCAGAACAGCAAGCAAACGAAGGAGGGAACGCATGGGTCGGAGGGGATAGGTCGAATGAACCAATCCCTCAGCAGGTGGCAAAGCGTTTCCCCACCCCGCACTTGAGGTCTCTCTTTATTATTAATTGATTAGGAATGACGCCCCCTGCCCCACCTTCCCCGATCAAAGACCGCAACAAGTGCAGTCCCGCTCGTCCGCTTACTTCTTATGGCGATGGATCGTATGGCCGTGGACGCGACCATGCAGCGTCTGCTCGAGCAGGCGCTCCTGGCGCTCCGGACTGAAGCCCAGGCCTTCGCCGGGCTTCTTCGCCGGGGCCGAAGGCACCGTCACCACCGCAAAGGCCGAGACCGCGGCCACTACGAGAGCAAAGACGAATAGGCTGCGGAGTTTCATGCGGGTAATGGGCTTCACTGGATAGAACCCCGCGATCAATCACGAGTTTCACCTAACTTCTCAATCTCCGCGGCCCGGCCCGTCACCAGCCGCGCCCAGCGCGCAAACTTTTGCCTTCAAGGCCGTCGTCTCCACCCGGACTTCGTCCTTCGCCTCATATGCCGCGCCGATATAAATCGTCGCCCCGCGGCGGTAAAACGGCCAGAGCCCGAACAATAGAAAATTCTGCACGGTGATGGAGAAACGATTGACCCAGGGGCCGGGGTAATTGCCGTACCGGAAGAACACCGGCACCACCGGCGCACCTGCCTGCTGCGCGATGCGCACGGCACCGGTCTTGAAGGGGAGCTCCGCCAGGCCCGTCGCCTCGACCAGACCCGTCGGGCAAATCGCCACCGGTTCGCCGCGACGGAGCAAAGCCACCGCCGAATCGATGGAAATTTCCACAAAGCCCTTCTGGGTCGCCCAGCGTTTGAAAAAAGTGAAGACGAGCGGGTGCACCAACAGGCGGACTGCAGGATTGATCAGACCAAAGAGGAAGACGTCGCGGTAGCTTGCGTGGTTGGCGCAGAGCAGCACCCCGCCGGCGGGAACCTGGCCCACGACCTTCACCTTGCCGATCACCAACCAGGCCAGAAAGCGGGCCGGCCGGGGGATGCAACGGGGCAGCTGGCTCATGGGGACAGCCTGCGGCCCGGGGAGTCGCTGGCAATCCGCCGTATTCGCCTCGACTGATTTTATATGAACCTTAAAAAACTGTCATGCCCCTACCCCGCCGCCTTCTTCCTGCCGCCGCCATCGCCCTTGTCGCCCTGCTCGGCCTCACGCCCGCCACGCACGCCGAGGATACCAAGGCCCCGGCCGCCGCGCCGGCCATCAAGCCGATCTACACGCAAAAGGAAGCCGCCGAATTCACCGGGCTGGCCAAAGCCACCCTCGAAGCCCTCGCGACCGAGAAGAAAGATATCATGGTCGCTAAGCTCACGGACCTCGAGACCGCCTGGGACGACAAGGAGAAGGACCTCAAGCCCCGCGACGAGAAGCGCTGGACGGCGATCGACAAGACCCTCGACAAGGCGATCTCCGCCCTGCGCAGCAGCAAATATAACGCCGCCAAGGGCAAGGCCGCCCTCGAGCTCCTGATCAAGATGCTCGCAGAATCCACCAAGTCCTGAACCGATGCGCTCCCCCCTGCTGCTCTGCCTCGCTCTCCTGACCGCCCACGCCCGCGAGGCGGAACCGCAGACGCCGGCGACGGAACGAACGTTCCAGCAATACAAAGTCGAAGCTGAGAAAGGCGACCTCGAGGCCATTCACAAACTCGGCTGGTGCTTCGAGCATGGCTTCGGCACCAATCGCAATCTCCCCGAATCGGTCCGCTGGTATCGCCGTGCCGCCGAACTTGGCCATGCCCCCTCCCAAGAATCGCTCGGCGAGGCCTATCTTCACGGCGAAGGCGTCGCGGTCGAGCACACGGAAGCGCTCAAGTGGCTGGAGAAGGCGGCGCTGCAAGGCCGCGCCAATGCGCAGTTCGAGCTGGCCGAGTATTACGGCGGCGGGCTGCAATACGTGAATTCAAAATATATCGAGGCCTACGCCTGGGCACACTTATTCGCAAAGACGGCGCCCAAGGAAGCCCGCTCCGTCCGCCACGAGTCCTTCGTGAAGTCGATCGACAACCAACTTGTCGATAAACTCATGCTCGCGGCCGCCCAGAAGCGCTTGGCCGAACTCGAGAAGCAGCTGGCCGCGAACAGCACGCCCAAGCCGAGAGCGGTAAATAAATAGGCGGCGCACCCCGCCGACACAAAAGGCCGGCAAAATTGCCGGCCTTTTGTGTGCTGACGATCGCGCCGCTCAAGCGGCGGCGGCCGGAATAACCGCGGGCTTGGTCAGGCCCTCGTTATCCGTCACGCTCGTCTTCTTCGCGCCGGCCTTTTCCGCGGCTTCTTCAGCGGCCTCACCTTTCTTGTGATGGTGATGCTTCTTGTGCTTGTGATGCTTGTGAGGGCGGCCGACATCATCCCCGTCGGGTTTCGGAGCGGTCGTGCCGCCGGTGGCGGTACCCGTCGTGGTGGTGCCAGCCGTGGTGGTCGCGTCGGCGGCGCGCGCGGTGGCGACCAACAGGGCGGCCAAGGCGAGGAGGAGGGGGAGTTTCATGTTCGTGGGGTTCATAGATAGAACCCCGGGGGCGGAACAGGAGTTGCAGTGGGACGAAGATAAAACGACCTTGGGTCTGTTCAGCGCACCATGTCCCCCGCTCTCGCAATCCGCCCCCTTGCCCTGCTCCTCGCCGTCTTCGCCCTTCCCGGCTGCACGCGCGATCTGCTGGAAGCCGCCGATGCCGGCGACGTGCGGGCGCAATATGAACTTGGCTCGGCCTATGCGGCCGGCGACGGCGTTCCGCTCAATCTCGTCGAAGCCGCACGCTGGTTCGGCAAGGCCGCCGCCAATGGAAATAGCGAGGCCCAGTTCTGTCTCGGCCTCGCCTACTCGCGCGGCGAAGGCGTCCCCGAAGACCACGCGGAAGCCGTCCGCTGGTATCGCCGAGCGGCCGAACAAGGCCACGCCGACGCCCAATTCAATCTCGCGTATGCGTATGCGCACGGTCGCGGCGTGCCCGCGGACGCCGTCGAAGCCAGGAAGTGGCTGCGCAAATCCGAAGGCCGTAAAGGCATCGAGGATCCGGACTAGGCGAGAGCTTTATTTACTGAACACGATTCGGTTCGACATCACGTTGCCCAGTGCGTTGATGAAGATCTGGACCTGGTTCAGATCCTCTCGCGCGAACGGCGGCTGCGTCTTGATTCTGGCCCCGCTCATACGTTCGAATAGCTCGGCCAGTTTCGCCTTCTGCACCTTCATCCGGGGCTGGTCACTACCATAGCCCGTGACATCCAGCGCCAGGTGATTGCCACCCTGTCCAGCCAGGTATTTCTGCAGCGTCAGGATGTCTTCCGTCGCCGCCTGATAAGCGGCCACCTGCGCCGCCGTCGCCATGTCGCCCTTCGCATAAAGCGGCGCCTGCGCGACCTGCCACGCCGAGCATACCTTCCGGCGATGATCGTTGAACTGATCCAGACTGAACAACTTCAACCCATCGCCCTCCGCGCGGGCCACCGGCAACAGCCCCATTATCAAAAAAATCGCCATCGTACAGAATTTCAGGAAGGGCTTCATTACCTGGTATCTTGCCACCCTCATCCGCCACGGCAAGCGATGTCCGCTCCTCCAGTCGATAAATAGACTAAGCTGAAGGGCCCTTTCAGCTGATATCAAATTGGCGGAGAGGAAGGGGTTGATTCCGCTGCGCTTCAGGCCTCCGGCCCGATGCCTGCGGCATCGCCTGGTCGGCCTAACGGCCTTCGCCGAACCCGCGGGTTCTCATCCCCTCGAGCGGCGTTTTTCCAGCACCTTCACTTAACCGGATAGGCAAGTCTTTGGACGGGAATTAAAATGGCGGAGAGGAAGGGATTCGAACCCCCGGTACCTTGCGGTACGCCTGATTTCAAGTCAGGTGCAATCGACCACTCTGCCACCTCTCCGTAAAGAGGAGTCAAATCCGCCTAGGGTCTTCCCTCAAGCCCTTTCGGTGTCTTCCCCTTGGGCGTTATCCTGTTTTCACAGTTAACGGTAAATGGCTCATGCCTGCCGGATGAGCACCTGCGAACGTGTCGAAGAAATCGACGGCCCCTACGGCCCTTTCGCCATCGGCGAACGCGCGATCCAACGACTATGGGCCTCGGGCGAGGTCCGCGGTCCGATGGCTGCGGCTTCGGGCGCGACGATCGAGATCATCCACCCGGGCGATTGGAACCGCGGCGCTGGGCCGGATTTCCTGGGCGCCGAAATCATCGTCGACGGACGGCGCCTGCGCGGCGATATCGAGATCCATCTGCGCTGCGCCGACTGGCACGCGCACGGTCACGAACAAGATCCGCACTTCGCGGGCGTGATTCTGCACGCAGTGCTGCTGCCGGGCACGAAAGACGTGACGACCGCCTCTGGCCATCATCCGGAGACAGTGGTACTGCTGCCTTATCTACCACGCGACCTGGAGGATCTGGCGGAAGAGGACGCGCTAC
>SESF01027082.1_pt1 | contig 24038 bp, 16 predicted proteins | sample 3171521 | NCBI WGS metagenome assembly SESF01 (sample SAMN10866945, study PRJNA518727) | freshwater metagenome | biome: subpolar coniferous forest; feature: holomictic lake; material: water; isolation source: holomictic Lake 227, 6 m and 8 m depth | place: Canada: near Kenora, Ontario | collected...
GCTACAAAAACGCCGGACCCTGCGCCAAATTGTGTGTTGTTTTCAGAGAGAAGGCTTCGGAGTTCGGGTTCAAATCACCCCGAAGCGGGTGTCGGAAAAAAGGCGGGATTGATCGTAAGCCATTGGCGAGGGCCGCCCCGAAGCGAGCGCCTCGGTTGTCTCATGGCACAATGGAGGGTTGTTTAGAGAAGAATCCCGAGAAATAGTTGAAAAGCCGCTACACCAGATCGCTACTGCGGCGTGAGCCACATTTCGCTGACATTGATCGGTTGATTTTCAACGCTCGTCTGAAGTTCAACCCGGATCTTTTTGATTTCTCCCGGGTCGAGATAAATATCCAAAAAGTCGGTTTCCTCGACCACTTTGTGAGCAGGGATACGCTTCATTTTACCTTTGCGCTGCACGGATACGACGCACTTGACCGGGAGATCTCCCTTCTTGCAAACGATCTTCAATCGGCTGTACGAGCGTTGGGGCATGGGGGTGATTTCAAGCGGCAGCACGTTGCTGGTTCTGCCTTTAATCGGCCAATTCCATGATGTTCCAGAGTCGCGGTCTGTGCATTGCGGGGCCACAGTGTTCGCGATGCTCACGTTTTTGATGTAGTGGTTCGGCGGGATCAGACCGTAGATCTCGATCAGAAACTTGCGTATCTGTGTGATGTGGTGACTCCAACTGTGGGCGGGGATTTGAGCAGGCGCCATCTTCTCATTCTGCAGCAAGGAGGAGACGCCTATGATCATTTTCTGTTTATCAAATAGCAGGGGATCAAAGGTGTTCACCACCGGGTAAGCGGGTCCCAAATACCCTTCGGCGGCTTGGAAACTCTTGGCGGTTGTAAAAACTTTCGTCCCCGGCGGGTAATATTTATGGACGTAATCAGCATACCCCATCCAATTTTCAAAAGGTTGAAATCGAAACGCCGCAATGGCGCGGACATTGCTGAAGAGAATCACCCCCGCCAACAGCAAGGAGACCGTGGGGCGCAATAAGCCGGGAAGGAGTTGGGTAAATGCCAGCAATCCCGCGATCGTCAGGGAGAACGTAACGAAGCAGGCGGTTCGCACCGGCGGCGTTTGCATTTTCAGGATGACTACAAAAAAGAAGACACTCGCAGCGAGAATGATGCGCCCCGCCTGATTTTCCGGCTTTTTGCGGCTCAGGTAGGCGTAGGGAAAGAAGATGCCCATCAGGAGCAAGAGGAGCGCCCAATTCGGCCAATCTATCAAATATTGCTGGAGCGTTCGGCCCACGGCATTAAAGTCCGAGTACTCCCGGCCCCAATGCTCCTGGTAGCTATTCATCCACCCGAACATCTGCGACGCGACGGGGATGTGTATGATGCCGATGACCAGGACCGAGGCGAGTCCGGCGTAAAACCATCGGGCATCGCGTGAACTGATCCACAGGATGCACAGAAGAGGCCCCGCGAAAAACAAGTAACTGGGGACGGTGTAGGTGCCTAGAACGGTGCATGCCGAAACCGCCAAGAAGGTCCAGCCGGCGCGACGCTCGAAATAGGCCACGGTGGCGAGGCAGGAGAGGACACCGGCAAGGGTGATGAACCCGTAGCCCCGCGCCTGTAACAACAGATTCAATGCAATCAGATTTGCCGCAAGAAGCTGAATAAAGAGCGCTCCTTCCAAATATTGCTTCCGCCGGACAAAAAAGGACAAGCCGGCGCCGAGTGTCGAAGCAACAGCGACAAACGACCAAATCCTCGCCCTGCACGGCACGATTGAAGCTGAACCCGGCGTCAGCGAATTGATCAGATTGAAAAAGATGTGATTTGCCGGAATGCTATAGTCCGTGGCGACCGTAACGGGGCCTTTTGCGGTAAAGCGAAAGATGGAGCGGAGTTCGTCGAACCACAGGGAAGTGGCGGCCATTTCCTTGCTGATCAAGACGAAAATCCAGAGCGCGGAGAGAATGATGGCCGCCGCGGCGACAATTTCCACGATCCGGAATGCCCTGGCATGTTCCTCCCTCGTTCTGAGAACGAATTCCTGGAGCCGTTTCCAGGACGCCCCAACCCATAATTCCCCCCTTGATAGCCAACTTTGAAATAACATGTCGATAAATCCTATAGGACATAGCCTGATCATGGCAGAGAGCGGACACAAGCCAAATTCGGCCCATTCGCATGTCTTCGGGAAAGAGCCTTGTTTGCGAATTGATCTGAACCTGGCTGAATCACGTCATCGCCGGGCGTTCACGCTGGACCCATGGCGAGCTTATAGTGGGGGTGCTTATAATGAAACTTGACGGCCCGCCCTGTGAAAGAAAAACTGCGAAAAAATGGCAGATCAACTGACTAACGGCGACTTTGCGGTTCATTTGGGGATCGTGTGTCCAATGGCAAACGAGGTGGAAACGGCGAAAAGCTTTGTCATCGAAGTTTTGGCACAGTGCGGGGGATTCAAGAAAGTCAGCTTTTTTTGTGTTCTCGACAACGTGAGCCGCGATGGCACGCGCGCATTGCTCGACGAGCTCGCCCTGCACGAACCCCGGCTCAGGCCACTATGGATCCCCGAGAACCGCAGTGTGGTGGATGCCTACGTAAATGGCTTTCGCGCCGCGCTCGCAGCCAACTGCGACTGGATTCTGGAGATCGACGCCGGGTTCAGCCATCAACCCTCGGATATTCCAAAATTTTTCGATAAAATGCGCGAAGGCTATGACTGCGTTTTTGGAACGCGATTTGCCAAGGGAGGGCGCATTGAGGATAGTTCCATGAAACGCCGGATCGTGAGTTTTGGGGGAACGCTTCTGGCGAATTCGCTGCTCGGCACCCGACTTTCGGATATGACCAGCGGCTTTGAGCTTTTTCGCGCACCAGTGCTTGCCTCCGTGGTCGAGCTTATCAAGGCGCGCGGCCCCTTTTTCCAAACGGAGATCAAGACCCACTGCCACCGGTACCGGTTTGCTGAAGTGCCCATCCTTTATCGCGCTGCCAGCCACGATGTGAATCAGGCGAGCATATCGGACGCTTTCACCAATCTCTGGCGCCTTTTTCGTCAACGCCTGACCGGTAATCATTAAGGACCATGGAAAACTCAAAAATCGCCCTCGTTGTCACCACCATTTCCCCGCCCAACCCTGTTCTTGAAGCCCTGGCAAGCGGGGCTGCGGAAAACGGAATCCGTTTTATCGCGATCGGCGATGAAAAAAGCCCGGCCGATTTTGCACTCGAGGGGTGCGAATATTATGGTCTGGCCGATCAGCGCAAACTCGATTTCAAATTTGCCGGTGCATGTCCCACCCGCCACTATGCCCGCAAAAACATCGGTTACTTGCTGGCCATGCAATCCGGCGCGGAAATTATCATTGAAACCGATGACGATAATTTCCCTCGCGAGGGTTTTTGGCAACCCAGGCTCCGACGCAGCAAGGCGGCTGCATTTGGAGAATCAGGATGGGTGAACGCGTATCGCTATTTCAGCGATAACCAGATCTGGCCCCGTGGCCTCCCACTGGACGAAGTGAACACCGCGCTTGCGGACTTCGAGACACTCCCCCAGCGCACCGTTGATTGTCCGATCCAACAAGGCTTGGCCGATGAAAATCCGGACGTGGATGCCATCTACCGGTTGCTGTTATCCCTGCCGCAGAACTTCCGCGATGACCGGCGACTGGCTTTGAGCGCTGGCGCGTGGTGTCCCTTTAACAGCCAAAATACCACTTGGTGGCGCGATGCATTTCCGTTGCTTTATTTGCCGGCGTTCTGCTCATTTCGGATGACGGACATCTGGCGCAGTTTTGTCGCCCAACGCCTGGCATGGACCAATGAATGGTCTCTGCTCTTCCATGAACCGACCGTGTGTCAGGAACGAAACGAGCACAACCTTATGAGGGATTTCCAAGACGAAGTCCCGGGCTATTTGCATAATCGCGCTATTTGCGAGACGCTGGAATCGATCGACTTTGCTGCCGGATCCGACGCGATCTCCGGCAATCTCCGTCGCGCCTACGCGGCGCTCACGGAGAAAGGGTATATTGGGATGGGTGAAATGCCGCTCTTGGACGCATGGCTTGATGATTGCGCGCAGATCTTTGGAATATGAATCTGCCCAGATCACGATCTGCCTGCAACGGCCTGATTCTGCTTTGCCTGTTACTGGGGCTTTGGCTCCGCTGGCCATCTGTGACCGCCGCGCTGCCGTACCTGAATTACGTGGATGAGGGGCACATCCTGCAGCGGGTGATGCATGTCGTTCGCGATGGAGCTTGGGATCCCGGTTGGTACAACTATCCCAGCCTTACCATTTATCTCATTTCGGCCGCGGTTTTCATCCTGAAGCCGTTTTACTGGCTTATCCATGGACAGCCTTTAGAAATTCCGGCAAATTCCGCCCGGTACTACGATTTGGTTGCCCCTGTGGAATTGTTGCTTGCTGGGCGAATCGTCGTATTGGCCCTCAGCCTTGGCGGAATTTGGTTGGCTGCACGACTGGCCCGCAAACTTGCTGGCGAAAAAGCGGCTGTTTTTGCAGCACTGATTGCCGCGCTGACTCCGGCGCTGGTGGAACGCGGAGGCATTGTAATTGTCGATACTGTCGCTGCTTTTTTTTCCCTCGCCGCCTTAAATGCCGCTTTTGAAACGGGCGCCGACGAAAAACGAAAATGGCTCTGGGCCACGCTTTGCGGGGGCTTCGCTGGCTTAGCATTTACCGCCAAGTACCCCTCCGGAGCGGTCATTTTGGCATTGGTCCCGGTGGTCCTGGCGCTTTCGGTATCCTGGCGCCAAAAAGCCGTGCTGCTCGGCGCATCCGGGGCAGGGCTCTTTGCAGGGATGCTTCTCGGCATGCCGGCGCTGCTGTTTCGCACGGGCAAGGTAGCCAGGGCAATCACTGTTGAAGCGGGAAAGTACTCCGGCAAGACCTCTGCGGGCTACGGCACTTCGCTTATCACATCGAACGAAGTTGGGCTGGGGCTTACAATTTTAGCCGCGACTGGTCTCGTTGTTTTGTTGGTCCGCCCGAAAAGCCGCTGGGTTGCCGCAGGTTGGATTTTGTATGCCTTGGTATTTCTGGCACCGCTGATGCATGCCTCTTACCAACCCTTCCGAAATCTCGAACCGCTCGTGTTGCTCGGATGTGTTATAGCTGCCGCACTCCCATTTCTTTTTGGATTCAGTGGACGGCTGGCGGTTGGAATGGCAGCGGTAACCGCTACGCTTTCTTTGGCAGCCCCTTCCGTCTCGTTATGGCGTTGGGAGAAAACACGCCGATCCGAGCGTGACAGTCGTGTTGAAGCGATCGATTGGTTGGCCCATCACGCAAGGAAGGGGGAAAAAACCGCCGTTTCCGAGGAACTGGTTCTTCATCCAGACCAACTCAAACGCATTCCCGGAAAAGTTTTAGTCTGCTCCATGGACCAAATCGCAAAGCGAATCCGCGACGGGAGCGCGGATTGGTTTGTAACAGCAAAATTTGTTTGCGAAACGCAGGACCGGGTTCGCGTCCTCGGCAGCATTGAGAATCTCTCCAAAGCGATTGACGAGCAGCAAGTTGAAGCTGCCTTTGGGCTAAAATCGCCCTCGCAGCACAAAGGCATGTACCGCGGTAATAACATCCGCGTGTTGATACTGGGCCGCAAATAGGCCTTTGCAATCGGAATCCGAATGAACAGCGAAACAGAACTGCAAAAGGCGATCGAGGCCAGGGAACGCAACGCTCAGAAGCTCGAACAATTTCAAAGAAAACTGAAGCGGACTGTGTCAGAATTCGACGCATTGGCGCTTCAGCATTCGACCGCAAAGAGCGAACTCGCTGACGCCCTGCGGAAACAGCGGGAAATCAGCGCTGAAATTGCTTTAATGACAGCCAGCCATGCCTGGAGGATCGGATCGGCGATTTGTTATCTTGGCAGGCTTTGTACGAGCAGAAAAGAGGCTTCTTTTCTCGTCTTCATGGCGTCTGTCTTTCTGGGGCTCTCGCGCAGGAAACGTGACCTGCGCAGGCAAGCCAGGCAGATATCCCGACTCGGGCTGTTGGATGTCGACTGGTATCGAAAAAATTATAAGCGGCTCGTGGGTGCCTACGTCGACCCAGTTCTTCACTATCTCAAGAATGGCGCGAAGGAAGGATGCAACCCAAATCCATTCTTTCACACCAAATGGTATTCAAAAAAATATCGGGCATCAATCCCCGCCGGTTTAAATCCCCTGATCCACTATATTCGCAAAGGAGCCAAAAAGACGTACAATCCAAGTCCATTGTTCAACACTAGAGCGTATCTTGCCCGCCATCCGGAAATTAGCGCCGGGTCAAATCCTCTGGCCCATTTTCTTAACCAAAAGGCAACTACACCCGAGGTGGATTCGCCCTCGGCAACCGTTGACTCTTCCAGCGCGGAATCAACTCCGAAGAGCACGTCCAAACCCCGTGTGGTTTATGTTTCGGCTGGACCGAAGACACCCGGACACATTTACCGAGTTGAGATGTACGCAAACGCACTAAGCAAGAGCGACTATGACGTCCATGTGATTGATGTAAAGGATGTTCCGCATTCCATTAAATTACTGGAAACTGCTTCGGCCATTGTCCTCTGGCGAACCGTATGGAACAAACTCGTTGAGCAAGTTTACGCTATCGCGAAAGCCAGCGGAGCCAAGGTGATCTTCGATCTCGATGACTTGATGATTATCCCAGAACTTGCAAAGGCGGATCTGATTGACGGCATCCGCTTCCGTAACCGCAAGGAATCGGATTACGCTAATACGTTCGCCCAGATGCGCAAGAGCGCAGTTGCCGCTGACTACTTCACCGCGCCGACAGCTCCGCTTGCGTCCGCCTTGCGAAGACTGCCTAAGCCGGGGTATGTGCTGCCTAACGGTTTTGATGAAGAAACCTATCTCCGCACCAGGCGTGCCGTGGCATTGCGGCGTTCGGAACCGAGCGATGGGTTGATTCGCCTAGGCTATGCCGGCGGGACGCGCACTCATCAGAAAGATTTCGCGTGTGCCGCCGCCTCCATCGCCCGGATTTTACGGGAACATCCCGAATGCCGCTTGGTTCTCTTTCGCGATCAAGCTGCAAAAGATCCCCTGTGCCTCGATCCAAGCGAATTTCCGGAACTGACCGGGCTGGAGGCTCAAATCGAATGGGTGCCATACGTGCCACTTCGAGAGTTGCCCAATTCCATTTCGCGCTTCGATGTCAACCTCGTTCCCCTGGAGCATGGGAACCCGTTTTGCGAGGCGAAAAGCGAGCTCAAATACTTTGAAGCTGCCTTGGCTAACATCCCTACCATCGCCTCTCCGAGCGTCCCCTTCGCCACTTCGATTCGGCATGGAGAGACTGGTTTCCTTGCGAGCAATTCCGAGGAATGGCACACAACGCTCAAGCTACTCGTGACGGAACCGCAAATGCGGGCTCAAATCGGGAAGGCGGCGTTCGATGACGTTTACTGGCGCTACGGCCCTGAACGCCGCGCTGAATTGGTCAGCAATATGTTCGAGCAAATACTCAATGGCGGCGAGCGGGAGTCCAACGCATTCCGGTTGGAACTGCTCCGCGCTCAAACTCCCAGTCTGCCAGCTCCGCGAATTCCTGAATACGACGTGATCTTCGAATCGGGACTTCGTGGAGAAGCTGCGGTCGCCGTAGTGGTTTCACTTTTCAACTATGGGGCCTATGTCGAAAGGGCTCTCGAATCGGTCAAAGCGCAAACATTGACTAAAAGGGATCTTATTGTTGTAGACGACTGTTCGACGGATGATTCTTTGCGCATCGCGGAACAGTGGATCCAAGAAAACAAAAGCGCGTTTACCCATATCGCACTTTTAAGAAATCGAGTGAATTCGGGGGTGGAATTGACTCGCAACGCAGGCTTTTCATTCACCGACGCTCTTTACGTCATGGTGCTCGATGCCGATGACTTGTTGCTTTCGAAATGCTTGGAGCGCTGCCTGGCTGAAATCACCCGTACCGGGGCCGCTGCCGTTTATCCCTTAATCCGCAAATTCGAGAACACCCAAAGCACAGTGAGTGACCGGGAATGGCATCCGATCCTCTTTGCGAACTTTAACTACATTGCCGCCACAGCTATGATTCGTCGTTCGGCGTGGGCAAGGGCCGGTGGTTATCAGTTGGGCGAAGTGCCAGGAGGGTGGGAGGACTATGATCTCTGGTGCCGGTTTGTGGAACTTGGATTTCGAGCGTGCCGGGTGCGAGAAATCCTAGCCCTATACCGCGATCATGGGAAGTCGTTACTGGAGAAGATCAATGCAAGAGAGGTCCAAAAACGTGTGGTGGAACAGATTCGGGTACGACACCCATGGGTTGACTTGCCCCGGTAGGGGCAGGTCGTTCCTGGGCAACCCGGACCAACCATCTTCCGAATTCAGCGGGAGATAAGCCCTAAATTATTAATCTTCGAAAACGCCTGATCGAGTTGCTCCAGACACCCTTTCACTCTTTGCGAAAGCAGCGGTTCCAAGACCTTAAACTCCCGAGTTGATCGAAACGCGCAGTATTCGACCGAAAGCTTCCCTGTGTCGTCACCGTTCTCAATTTGAAACGATGGGCTACTTTGGGGTGACAGGCGAATTCCACGGACGGGGTTCCAGCAGTAAGGTAAGCAGCCTTTTTGGCGAATAATCTCGTCCAGCACGATGTCGCCCGAGGCGGTGGCAAAATCGATCTTTTTAAAATCGGGCAAAGGATAGTGCATTCGATACTCCGCAAAATAGGTTCCATCCGTCCGCTCATTGCGATGGCTTTCCAAACCGCTTGATGCTTGCGCCAATCGAGCATCAACAATGCCGGACTCCAGGACCATCAGGTTCGTCCCGACGATGCAGACATAATCGGACCGCATAGCGGGATGATTGATGAACCGGGCGGTCTTTGCCTGAATGCGAGCATTCTGTGGGGTTTTCCATGTGACGGCTCGCACGAGGAGGGATTCCTCTCCGAAAATCGCTCTGATCAGGCAAATGGCTTTGTCCCGAATGATTGCGGGTGCGGCGGAATCTTCGATTCCGACTTCGACAATCGAATCGGGGTTATGGAGCAATGCCGAGAGCGCAAAGAGCGGAACAAAGTCAAGATCGTCGGCAGAGCAGCATGTAAAAAACAGCAATTTCGATTTCTCGGTGATCCGAAGCTTTTTGGTCCGGCCAGCATCTTGGCCGGGCTGTGGGATTTCCCGGCGCGCATCAAGAATGGACTGAAAAAGCGCCCGCTCTGACTGAACGGCCCTGGCGATATCGTAACTTGCCGAAGTCCTTAATCCCGCGGCAACAATTTGTTTTCGCAGGTCGGAGTCTGAGACCAGTTGCGCCGTCGCTTGGAACATGGATTTGAGATCAGATGTATCCACCACGAGGCAATTTTCCAAATGACGCGCATACTCAGACGTGCCTCCCAATGCAGGCACCACGGTGGCGCATCCGCAGGCCATCGCCTCAAGCGCTGTTCGTCCAAAGGCCTGGTAAGTAGAGAAATCAACAAAGATGTTTGATTGCCTCAAGAGTTCCGCGACTTCTTCCCTGACCAGGATACCCGCGGATTCAAAGTCGAAGTTCGTGGGGAGTTCAAATTCCTTCAAGTGTTTAGCTTCGCAGCCAAAAATCTTGATGCATACCTTGGACGCGAAGCGTTTTTTGATTTTTCCAAGCACCTCCATCGTCTCGCGGGCTGCCCGCCGCGCAGACTGGGGGCGCACCATCGCGGCGACGATAACCGGACCATTGCCAGAGCAGGAAGGGCCTGGGTAATAGACTTCATGATCAAGGCTGGGAACCACCTTGTGGACGGGAACGCCTTGCAATTTGTGAACGGTCTCGCAAAGCCAGTGCGTCTTGGCAAACCGGATCGCACCGGGAACAAGCTTGTAAGAGGCAATGGCTTCGCTTTCACCATCCGTGCCGATGTCCGTGAACCAAGGTTCATAGTCTTGAACATAGTAAGCCGGGATGATGTTCCGATAGGCATAAGAGATTGCTTTAAGCAGCGAAACTGATCGAAAGGTTGTCGCGATAACAAAATCAAAAGCACCCGCGAAACGAAGCAAATCCGGCACCCCGTCAAACGGCACAAACAGGTGCTTCCAGTAATTGGGAAAATGCTCCTGAAACCTTTGATAGTCTCTCCATTTCACGGCAACTTGAACATATAATCCGCGCGCCAGCAGTCCCTGAGCTTCCTGAACTACTGAATAGCTGCCGCCGCCCTGCCCTCTGGAAGGTAAAAGGAACAATACACGAAACGGCACCTTGTCCCGGTCCTGCTCCCAGCGGGGCCACTGTTTTAGTATTCCTCCAGTCAATTTGCGCATCTCCCTAAGGACGGGGTTTATAAGGAACATGGAGCCGCCCTGTTTCATGCGATCTTCTCCGTAGCGCGCTTTGAGGGTGGTGTTCCCTTTGGCGGCCAAGACCTTGCGTCGTTCATGACTGAAACTCTTGGATTTGGCGTGAAAAACGTAGGCATCGTCGGCTATCGCCAGTTCGAATCCTGCGTCAATCGTTCGAAGGCAGTAGTCGTTTTCCTCACCGTAGCCTTCGGGAAAAGCTTCTTCATCAAAAAACCCAACCGCAGCAATTGTCTCGCGTTTGATAAGAAAGCAGAAGCCGTTGACAAATGGAACGGTAGGATAACGCCGCGCGGAGACCACAGACACAATGCGGGCAATATCATCGGGCGTTTTCCCTTCAGGAAGGGGATTTACCGCCCAGTCCTTATCGGGCCCATGAACTTCCGGGATTGACTGATAGCTGGCCGCATTTGAAAGCGGCCCGACAATTCCAATCCGGGGATTGCTCCGGGCACACGCGAGCAGCCGATCGAGCCATCCTTCTGTCACGATGGTATCGCTGTTTAGAAGCACCACATAATCGGCTGCCATCGATGCTCTCAATCCGCGATTTGCGGCCTTTGTGTACCCTTCCGCCGTACCGGATTCGAGTAGCAGCACTTGTTCGGGATCATGGGACGCGAAGTCCCGGAGGAACTCTGTGGTTTCCACATCAGAACCGTCATTTACCAGAAATAGTTGAAACTGAGGCGTTCGTTCGATGAGCGATGCAAGACACGCCTGAGTATCTTTCAAAGCGTTATGAACGCAAACGACGATGGCAACGGAAGCTGGTGTTGACTGAGTCTCTTCGCAAGTCGGCGGGACAGGTTCTGCTGGTTTGAGAAGCTGAGGGTTGCAGGGGACGGAATAATTGGTTTTCCCTGTGCTTTGATTCCGGTTCCATTTCCCCAGATTCTTCCTCAACTCGTCCCATGATTTCCGCTGCCCCCCTATTTTGCAAAGTAGCTTAAATGAAGGCTTTTGGCTCATTCGCTCCACAAGAGTGCTCATTTTCGAGATCACCTTACTGGCGGCTCTGGCTTTCTTCTCCGCCTCATAGCACTTTTTCTTCTCCAAGTTCAGAGCTGTCTGAAGATCAAAAATCCGCTCGGCATTCACCTCGTGGGCTCTTCCCTCCGAAGGATGAACGATTTCGATTATGGGCTGGAAATTTGGGTTCGCGTCAATTGTCTGACTATTTCCCAAGAATAGGGATGATAATTTGGAGCGATGACTAAAAGTTTTTCCTTCAGAAAGATAATAATGAGAGGCCAGATCAATCTTCTCGTGTTTGGGATTAAGAATCGCTGTATAGGGAATCAATCTAAACATTGAGGCGACATAACAGAAACTGCTGCTGGCGCTTCCGATTATTTGATCTGAATGTGCCAATCCCATGAGATCGACCAGCGCATCTTGGATTGCTTCCTCGGAGCTATTCTTCGCATAGCTGCGCTTTTCGTGGCGGATGACGCCTGCCGGGCTGCCTGCCGAGATTCTCGCATCGGACTCCACCGAATCAGAAGCTAGAAATACCTGCTCAAAGGCTCCATCAAGCAGGTATTTGGCCAACACTTTTTCATAAACCTCATCCGTGATTTTACCGAAGGCAGCTTGATGGACTTCCCTGTCAAAAGTTCCACGGCGCACATGGAGACCGATCGTCTTTTTTCCCGCTATGGCACACCGAATCCTGTCCACCTCCCCGACTACATAATCTTGCAATTGCAGCCTTTGAAACTGGGCGGAGAGATCGACCAGGATGGGCTCGTAAACCCAAAAACCGGCTCCCCGTCGCGAGTCTCCCTGAAATGAAAAAATGCAATTACTGGAAAGAAAGATATCCCCTTTCATATCCTCAATATTGATAAGAGGAGATTGGCCGCGATGCAGCACATCCGAGGCGTCGATGACCAGATGTTTTTCTTTTGGAATCTTGAGACTCTTAAACTCCGCTTCTTCAAATTCAGTGGCAAAAAGACTGGACCATTTGCAAGAACAAGCACTGTTGGGCTGCCAAACCAAGACCAGCTCGCGATCGAATAGTTCGGCCAGGCGAATGCCGGAAAGGACAGCCAGCAGACGATTTGCGAGTCCGGCACGGGGGTGGAGGAAAATTCGATGCTTCATTGAATGGAGCTTTCTAAAAGTGAAGAAGGGGCGGTTTTCAAGCAAATTGTCCCGGGAATGAGGAAAGGAGTGGGAATTCTCTAAACTTGCGAAGGAATCTTGAGAAGTGATCAGGGAGTTGCCACTTCTCTCATCGAGCTCCGCACGCGAACCGGTCGGGAAACTCTGGTTGACGCCAAGGGTGATGCCCAGCAAAATCGGAAACCATGCCCGAACCGCTGACCTCCCGAAGTCCCGATCATCCGGGGCTGGAAGCTTTCATTTCGAAATCGATCTTCTGGACGCCGCTTTGGGTGAAGATTTCCGCATGGCTTGAGCACATTCCCTTTGCGTTTTGGATCGTGGAAGCGGCCAAGCCGCGACTCGTCGTGGAATTGGGAACCCACCATGGAGCTTCCTACATGGCGTTGTGCCAATCCGTGAAGGGCCATGGCTTGGATACCAAGTGTTTCGCCGTGGACACCTGGAAAGGCGATGACCACGCTGGCCGTTACGGAGAGAATGTTTTTGCCGAGGTTTCCGCCCACAACCACGAGCATTACCGCGAATTTTCCACCCTGATCCGGTCAACCTTTGACGAAGCGCTTGCCAGTTTCGCGGACGGCTCGATCGACCTCTTGCACATCGACGGCTGCCACACCTATGACGCGGTAGCCCACGATTTCGAGAAGTGGTTCCCGAAATTATCCTCCCGAGCGGTGGTTCTTTTTCACGATACGGCCGTGCGGGATCGGAATTTTGGGGTGTATAAATTATGGGATGAGATCAAGGAAAAATGGCCAAGTTTCGAGTTCGTCCATGGCAGCGGCCTGGGGGTTCTGGGGGTGGGTCCGGAGCTTCCGGAACGCCTTCGCTCTTTTTTCGAAGCCGCAGCCAGTGCTGGCGAAGAGATCCGGGCGCTTTACCACGCTTTGGGCAGTAACATTTCGTTTGCCTATATCCATTCCGGAAAGGTCCGGGGTGTTTTCACCGAGCTCGAACGCCAGGCGGCGGCAATTGATGCATTCACCCTTCAGCGGTCAAACGCGAAAGCGCAACTTGATCGTGCCACCCAGGAGGAGCAACGTCTAAAGGCCGAACTCAAATCGGTCAAAACCAGCAAAGCTTGGAATTTCGTTTTGGGAATGCGTTTTTTGGGCCGGCTCTGCTCGATCCCCCAAGAGTCATCCGCACTTATGATCCAGCTTGCTGTCCTTCTGGGGTTATCGCGCCGCAAGCGGGAAATCCGCCGGCAGGCTCGCGAACTGGCCCGGTGGGGATTGGTGGATATCGCTTGGTATAGAGAACGCTATGAACGGCTCCCGGGCTCCTATCTTAGCCCGACCCTTCATTATCTTTGCGAGGGAGCCAACCAAGGGTGCGATCCCAATCGGTTTTTCCAAACCACATGGTACTTGGAAAAATATAAGTCCAAGATTTCCAAAAATTTGAATCCTCTGCTCCACTATATCCGCCAGGGAGCGAACAAAGGGTGCAATCCAAGCCCTCTCTTTAACACAAGGGCTTACCTTGCGCGAAATCCGGAAATCGCCCGCTCCGGCGTGAATCCGCTCGCTCACTTCCTGAGGGAAAGCGCCCTTGGAATAACGCCGGACCTGCCCGTCGTCCCTGATGAACCGTTGCGCGACCTGTTTTTCGCCGCGGAGGATTATAAACCGCGCGTGATTTACATCACGGCCAGACCGCAAGCGCCCGGCCATATCTACCGGGTTGAGATGTATGCAAATGCGCTGGCCCAGCGCGGTTATCATGTCCATGTCATTGGGGTTAAGGAAATTGCGCAGTCGATTGAATTGATCGAATCCGCTTCCGTTGTGGTGATATGGCGCGCGGATTGGAACCTTAGTGTGTCGCGGGCGTTTGATGCCGCGAAGCGTGGCGGCGCCAAGGTGATGTTCGATCTCGACGATCTAATGGTCGATCCGAGCCTGGTGAGCGCAAAGGTGATCGATGCGATTCGCTTCCGGAATCTCGATACCGCGAAAGTGAGGGAACTCTACAGCCGTGTTCGCCAGAGCGCTTCGAAAGCCGACTTTTGCTCCGCGGCCACTCATCCGCTGGCATCGGCGATGCGGCGGCTGAAGAAGCCGACGTTCGTTTTGCCCAACGGATTCGATGAGCAAACCTACCTCACCACCCGGCGTGCGGTCGCCAGGCGGCGGCTGGAACCCAAAGACGGGCTGCTTCGCATCGGGTACGCCGGAGGCACTCAGACGCATCAAAAAGATTTCGGCTGCGCTGCGCCAGCCCTTGCTCGGATCCTTCGCGAGCACCCCGAATGCCGAGTGGTTCTCTTTCGGGCGGAAAGTGAAAAACGCTCTTACTTGTGCCTGGACCCGAGCGAATATCCCGAATTTGTCGGACTTGAAAATCAAATCGAGTGGAAGCCGTTAGTTCCCTTGCGGGATCTTCCGAATGCCATCGCGCGCTTTGACATCAATCTTGCACCCCTCGAACACGGCAACCCGTTCTGCGAAGCTAAAAGCGAGCTGAAATATTTCGAGGCCGCATTGGCAAATGTGCCGACCATTGCATCGCCCACGGTTCCATTCGCAGGGGCGATTCGCCATGGAGAGACGGGATTTCTCGCTCAAAATGATGACGAGTGGTATGAGTGCTTGCATCGCCTCGTTGGCGATCCTCAACTGAGGCATCGGATCGGCGAGGCTGCATTTTATGACGTTTACTGGCGCTACGGTCCTGAACGCCGGGCTGAATTGGTTGGGAACGTCGTCGAGCAGATCATTCATGAAGGAGAACGTGAAGCGCTCGCTTTCCAGCTTGAGCTTTTCCGCCAGCAGGCGCCCCGTCGTCCGGTTCCGCGGATTCCCGATTTCGAAGTTGTATTCGAGTCAGGAACACGGGTTCAAAGCCAGGTCGCCGTGGTGATCTCGCTCTACAATTACGGCAGGTTTGTTGAGGAAGCGCTTGAATCGGTCCGGATGCAAACGCTCGCTGAAAAGGATCTGATCGTCGTGGATGATTGCTCAACCGACGATTCCCTGTGCATCGCCCAGCGGTGGATCGAACAAAATAAAAACGCGTTTTGCCACGTTGCGGTTTTGAAAAACCGAGTGAACTCGGGCTTGGACTTGACGCGGAATGCCGGTTTCTCTTTTACAGATGCCCCCTTTATCATGGTGCTTGATGCAGACAATTTGCTTGAGCCGGCTTGCCTGGAGAAGTGTCTCGACGGGATAACCCGCGCCCACGCGGCCACCGCCTATCCGATGCTGCAAAAATTCGGGAACACTGAAGGCACTCTGAGTGGACGGGATTGGACGCCGATTTGCTTCGCGCATCGAAATGGGATCGATGCCATGGCCATGATTCGCCGGTCGGCTTGGGCTGCCGCCGGAGGTTATCAGAAAGTGGCTCCGCTTGGAGGGTGGCAGGATTACGATCTGTGGTGTCGATTTGTAGAGCTCGGGTTTTATGGAGTGCGGCTCCCGGAGGTTCTCGCCCGCTACCGGGTTCACGGGAAATCGATGCTGCACACCTCGACGAACCTTACCGCAATCAAGCAGGATCTGGTCGAGCACATGCGTCGGCGGCACCCTTGGGTTGATATTCCTCAGAATCCAGAGTAGCTTTCGGCAGTTAAAAGACTTCGTGAAGGCACGTAAGACGATCTGTCTCACTGATTTGTCGTGACCGCACTTTCCTGCCAGTGTTCTATGAATCGGTAATGCCAGTAGCAGAGCGATCTTTCAAAGTTCTCACTTACCCGTGGCGCGCGGCAAACGGTGACGCGTTGGCTGGGGTGGGCAGCGCTTTTATTGTCTTTGTTCAGCTCGGCGCTTTTTTAATCCAGAGCCTTTGAATACTCGCCTCTTTCGCCAGTCGCTTCTCCGCGATCTCCTGCTGCTGCTCTTTTTCAGTTACACCGCGTTTTGGTGGAATCTGGGAAAGCTGGGCTTGATCGATCCCGATGAACCCTTCTACGCCCTCACTGCGCGGGAGATGGTGCAGTCGGGCGATTGGTTGACGCCACAAATCTTCGGGGCGCCCCAGTTTGAAAAGCCAATCCTCTATTATTGGCTCCAAGCCGGCTCCTATCGTGTTTTTGGCGAATCCGAGTTTACGGGACGCCTCCCGGCGGCACTTGCGGCCACGGTGCTGGTTTTGCTGACCTATGCCTTCGCGCGCCGCCTTTTCAACGCCCGGGCCGGGCTGATGGCCGGCTTGTTCATGACCGGAGGGGTGGAACTCTGTTTCATGGGGCGGCTCATGCTGACGGATATTCCCCTGGCGGTTTTCATCACCGCCTCGCTCTTCTGCTATTGGCTGGCGCAGGAGGAACCCGAACGGCGGGATCGCTGGATTTTCTGGCACATGGTCTTTACGGGATTTGCGGTGCTCACCAAAGGCCCCATCGGCACTTTGGTTCCGTTGTTCGCCACCGTCTCCTTCACCCTGGTCGCACGCCGCCCCTGGGTGCTCCGGGGGCGGGGATTCTGGTGGGGGGCGGGTGCGTATGCGGTGATCGTGTTTCCGTGGTATGGCCTCATGATGGCGCAGCACGGTATGAAATTCGTGGAGGAATTCTTCTACCGCGACAACTGGCTTCGCTTCATCAAGGCGGAACACCCCTCGAACAACCATTGGTGGTATTACCCCGGTGTCCTGCTGCTCGGTTCCATCCCCTGGCTTCCTGCCGTTCTGCTGGCGGTTCGGCGCTTCGTCGGAGGGCTGCGGATGGACCGCCCGATGCGCTTTGTCGGTTGCTGGTTTATTCCGAACCTCCTTTTCTTGACGGCCACCCAATCCAAACTCCCCTCCTACGGCTTCTTCTTGTTTGTCCCGCTGGCACTGCTGGTTGGGGCGGCGCTGGATTCACTTCTTTCCCACGGATTCCAAACACGCGCGGAAAAGCGGATGGTGCTTGGCGCGGCGCTGCTTCAGGCAGTGGTGCTTTTTGCGGTTCCTTTTGCGTCGGCGGCAAGGCCTTTTGCCGTTCCGGTCTGGGCATTTGCGGGAGTGCTGATCGCCGCCTTCGTGGCGCTTACTCTCAAGCGCTACCGGTTTTGGCTGGGCGCAACCACCCTGTCCACCGGAGTTTTCATTGTTTGCGCGCTGAGCTTCTGCTTTGAACCGATGGAAGCGATGGTCTCCATCCGCCCCATCGCACGCAAAATGGTGGAAATGCAAAAGCCTGGGGAACCGTTTCTGGCGGGGAAATTCGCCATTCGCGGCATTATTTATTACACCAACCAGCCAAAGGTGGCGGTGTTGTCCAGAAAAGCGCATCCCTTTTGGGCGGATCACCCGCTCGAAGTCGTCGTCGGCTTGAACGGGTTGGAGAAGCTGCTGGCCGCACGCCCCACGGCGCTCTGCACCATGCGCCGGGCCGATTGGAAAACCTTCTCGAAATCGACGGCGTTTGATCCTGTGGATCGCGGTGAATGGTTTGGCGAAAGTTTGCTCATCCGGGCATCCCGTCCGGCGGCTGAAACCGCGTCGGCTTTACCGGCTGCCAGTGAGGGCAGGGCTAATTAAACCGGGGCATTTATGAATAAACTGTCATAATACCGTCATTGCCATTTGGTAGGTTGCGGTCTTCAATAGGCTGGAAAGAATCCGAAAAGGGGCTTCCGTGTCCCACCCGCACGTATGACCATCCTTATTAAAGAAACTGACCGGCTGCTGTTGATCGCCCCGCATCCGGATGACGAGTCTTTGGCGATGGGCGGCTTGATTCAGCACGCCTTGCAAGCGGGCGCCGCGGTGCGGGTGGTCTTCGCAACCAGTGGCGACAACAATCCGTGGCCGCAGCGCTGGATTGAAAAGCGTTGGAGCATCGGCCACGAAGAAACCCGGCGTTGGGGTTCTATACGGCGCCAGGAGGCGCGACTGGCGCTCAAGAAACTTGGGGTCAAAACGGAAGCGCGATTCCTCAACATCCCGGACCAGGGAGTCACCCGGCTGCTCCTTCACGCGGACTCGAAGACTGTTGAACTGCTTTGCCATGAACTGGAGGACTGGAAACCCACCCTGTTGGTGCTTCCCTCCGCCTACGACGTTCACGCGGACCACAACGCTCTTTTTGTCTTGTTTCAAATCGCCCTCGACCGCATCGGGCGGCGCGATCTCCCCCAATTCCAATTTCTGGTCCATTCGCGGCAGCCGGACTTGGTGCCACGACGGGTGAATCTGGAGTTGGCCGACCATGAAATTCACGTGAAACGCCAGGCGATCCTTTGCCATCGCAGCCAGATGGCGCTGAGCCGGAAACGTTTTTTGGCGTATGCCAGGCCCACGGAAGCTTTCTTTAGACCCGGTCCCGAGTTGCCGCTGGAAAATGGCCACCGCATCAGGGATGCATTTCTGGGCTCGGGAGCATTGAACCTGACGGTGAAACTTCCCAAATCCCATTGGAACAAGTGCTCCCTTTTGCTCGTTGCAGAGTCCCTTGAGAAAGGAAGTCTGCGGTGGCGGATTTCCCTCCCTGCGAATTCGTCCAAAGTCCGAATCCATGATGTGGTTACGGGCAATCCACTGCGCCATGCCACCGTCCGCATCAAGGGACAGTTTGCCGTCGTTAAAATTCCCGTTTCGGCGTTCCTGCCCTTCTCTCATTTATTTGCAAAGTTCAAACGCCCCACTCTTTTCCTCGACGATTCCGGATGGCGCGAAGTGCCGTTGCCGAAATCCGCCTCCGGGATTCGACCGCTCCCGAGCTCACTGGGTTGGAACCAGTTTTCCGTTGCTTAAGACCTGATGACCGGCGAACTGACCGTGCCGAACAAACCGCAACCCCGGCTCGAATGGGTGCTATGGATCGGTGTGATGCTGCTCACTGCGGCGGTGAAATGCCTGTACGTCCGCGGCCTGCGAGTGGAGTGCGACGAAACGCAGCACTTGCATGTCGTCTGGGCGTGGACCCAGGGGTTGCTGCCCTACCGGGACGTTTTTGACAATCATACGCCTCTGTTTCACATGCTCTGCGCTCCGCTGCTCTCCTTCTTGGGCGAGCGGGGGGATATCATCGCCCCCATGCGCTGGGCCATGGTGCCGCTCTACTCCGGGTCTCTGTTTTGCGTATATTGGATGGCCTCCCGGCTCTACTCCCGCCGGACAGGGTTGTGGGCCGCCCTTCTTGCGGGGGCATGGCCAAGTTTCCTGCTTATTACGACGGAATTCCGCACGGACGTCCTCTGGACGATGCTTTGGCTCTGCGTCCTGGCGGTGGCGTTCACAGCGCCTTTATCCCGCATCCGGTTGTTCTTTTCAGGCTTGTTGCTCGGGGCCGCGTTCATGGTTTCGATGAAAACCTCGCTCCTTTTCGTTTCCCTCGGCGCCGCCATTGGCGTGGGCCTGTGGATTCGGGCGAAATCCAAGGAGCCTGCGCCGTTCCAACATTGGCTTGGCATCCCGCTGGCCGGACTTCTCGGAGCCTGCATTGTCCCGCTGGCGATCGTTGCCTACTTCTGGGCGCAGGGTGCGCTCGCGCAAATGGAATACTGCGTGCTCCGGCATAACGTCGTTCCGGGCGCGACCTCGTTGAGTCGGTACCATGAGCAGCACTTCGTTTATTTCCCCCTCGGCCTGATTCTGATCAGTCTCCTCGGGAACGCTATCTTCAAGGCCGCCCCGGACTGTTCTCTGGGAACCCGGCGTGCAGTGCTGTTTATGAGCACGGCCTTTTACCTCCTGACGCTCAACTGCTGGTGGCCAATGGTGACCCGGCAGGATTATCTCCCTGTCACACCGGTTTTGGCGATTTTGCTGACTCCACTACTGATGGGAGGCATCCGAGCGTGCCTCAAGCATCCGATCGCGGGGACGCTGGTTCCCGCAGGAATCGTCCTCGTCATGCTGGCGCAATCCGCCATCGGCCGTCATCTCGGGGCGGACCATACAAAGAGAACCAGTCTCATGATTTCCGATGCTCTAAAACTGACCCGTCCAACGGACTATCTGATGGATTCAAAGGGCGAATCGGTTTATCGGCGCCGTCCGTTTTACTACGCTTTGGAGGGAGTGACCCTTCGGCGCATCCGCCTGGGACTGATCAAAGATAGCGTGCCGGAGGATTTGGTTAAAACCCGCACATGCGTGGCATCGCTCAGACGGCTTCAGCCAAAATCCGAAGCCTGGGTCACGAAGCATTTTGTGCCAGTCACGCCGGTTTGGCGGGTTGCCGGAACGCTCTTTCCAAAGTTGGAGCCCAGGCAATCAGTTTTGTTCGAAACGGTAATCCCCGCGCAATACCAGATCGTCTCGCCTGCGGGTCCCCTTCAGGGGATTATCGATGGCGTGGCTTCTTCCGGCCCGCTGTTTCTTGAGGCGGGAACCCACACGCTTGCTTGTGCCCGGCGCGGTCCAGTGGCGGTGATCTGGGCGCACGCTGTCGAAACAGGGTTCACCCCGTTTCACAAAAAATAAATTCAAGCCTTCCGCCGGTGGTGTATGCTCTCCGCCAACCGAAATGCGCTTTTCCCCCCTGCTCTGCGGCTTCTCAATGATTGCCCTCCCGGCGATGACCAGCCACGGGCAGCAGTTACAGTGGGAGCAAGCGGAGCAAAAGTTCACTCCCTCGGCCACCGATTCCGCCGTCGTGGCGCATTTCCAGTGCAAGAATGTGGGGATGTCGGAGGTGAAGTTCACTTCGGTAACCAGCCCGTGCGCTTGCACCACCCCGGTGTTGCGGAAAAAGCAGCTCGCTCCGGGGGAATCCGGTGAGGTCACGGCCACCTTCACCTTCGGGAGCCGGACCGGGCTTCAGGAGAAAACCCTCCTGGTGGAGAGCAACGACCGGGACCAGCCGCGAAAAATCCTGAAACTCGTCACGACCATTCCGAAGGTGGTGGAGGTGAACCCGACGTTTCTCTTCTGGCCGGCCAGCCAACCGCTGGTCTCCCGCGAGATCAGCCTCAAGGTATTGAACGGCTTTCCGATTCACGCCTTCACGGTGACCTCTTCCGATCCGCGCGTTTCCGCCAAAGTCGAACCGCTCAAGCCGGGTGGGGAGTTCCGGGTGGTGGTTAGCGTTCCGGAATCGCCACAACCGGTTACCGCTCTCTTGCAGATCACAGCCGATTATCCCCCGGAGAATCCGAAAGTGTTCAACGCGACCGTCCGAGTGGAGGGGCGAAAGTGAGCGCCGGACCGGGTTCGCCGCCAATGAAACCGCTGGCACGTCAAATCGCACTTTTGCTGGCGCTGGCCGCCATCCCGGCCGGAGCCTCCGCCCTCGTCTGTTGGAAACGCGGGCAATGGGACGCTTTTATCGATCATTCGGTGCCGCTCTCGGAAATCGTGGCCGCAAGCCAGCCGGTCCTGTGGGTGGACGCTCGGTCGAAGGTCGAGTACGCCGTGGCGCATATCCCCGGAGCGCTGCTTCTCAATGAGGACGACTGGGACGACCTCCTGCCCAAGGTGCTGGAAACCTGGCAGCCCGGAAACGTGGTGGTGGTCTATTGCAGCAGCCAGTCGTGCCACACCAGCGAGGAAGTCGCCCAGCGCCTGAGCAAGGAAGTGGGACTCCCTGGGGTCCAATTCCTCCGGGGCGGCTGGGAAGCCTGGAAAGGAGCCCACAAATGACGGACAAGCTGCGGGCGCTGCTCGCCGTGCTCATGGGAGCGCTCTTTATCTATGCCGGTGCGGCCAAAGTAACGGACCCTGCCCGGTTTTTTGCCGATATCCAAAACTACGACCTCCTTCCCTGGCGGGCGGCTGTCGTAGCGATGGCCTTCTATTTGCCCTGGCTGGAAATCGTCTGCGGGGTGGGAATGATCTTCCGGCGGTTCCGGTCCGGAGCCTCCCTGGTCCTCGCGGGGCTGCTCGTCGTTTTCATCGGCGCGCTGGCGCTCGCGTGGGCTCGCGGCTTGAATATTTCCTGCGGCTGTTTCGGCGGTTCCAGTGAACACCCTCGCTATTTTTTGTGGATCGGGCGGGATTTGGCCCTGCTTGCGGCGGCGTTGTTTGCGGGTTCAGGCGGGGGAAAACACCTGGGGTGAACCGTTTATTTTGCCCTTGGGCGGTGAATTCTGTTTGCAATGAGCGGAAAAAGGGGTAAATAACCCGGCTCTTTTCCAAACAAAGGCCACGACCATGAACATCATCCAGACGATCGAACAGGAACAGCTCAAACCTGAAGTAACCGCATTTAAAGTGGGTGACAGTGTCAGGGTCCACACCCGCGTGGTCGAAGGCGACAAAGAGCGCATCCAAATCTACACCGGCATCGTGATCGCCCGCAAAGGCACCGGCATCAACGCCACCGTGACCGTCCGCCGCATTTCCTACGGGGAAGGCGTCGAGCGCGTATTCCCGATTCACTCGCCTCGCGTCGCCAAGATCGAAGTCGAGAAGGAAGGCATCGCCCGCCGCGCGAAGCTCAATTACCTGCGCGACCGTAAGGGCAAGCAGGCGATGGCAGTTCGCGAAAAAGCGCAGTAATTTACCGCCATGCGGTGTTCTCTCCGGCATGAGCGCGCTTTGCGCAAGACGGGCATAGAGATCATCGCGGGCATTGACGAAGCGGGCCGCGGCCCACTGGCAGGACCAGTGGTCGCGGCCGCTGTCATTTTGCCGGACAACTTCCGGCATAAAGTCCTCACCGACTCCAAGCAACTCAGCGCCGGGGCGCGCGAGGAGCTTTACTGCGAGTTGATGACGCGCAAGGGGGTTTCCTGGGCCTGTTCCGTCGTGGAAAGCGACGAGATCGACCGGATCAACATTCTCCGCGCCACCCACCAAGCCATGCGCCGGGCTGTCGCCGCCTTGGGGATCGCGCCGCAGCACGTCCTCATCGATGGCTTGCCGGTGAACCCGTTTCCCATTACCCAGACCGCGCTCGTGGGCGGGGACGGACTCAGTTTCTCAATCGCCGCCGCCAGCATCATCGCCAAGGTCACCCGGGACCGGATCATGGTCGAGATGGACACCCGTTATCCGGGCTACAATTTTTCTCAACACAAAGGCTATGGCACGGCCGAGCATCTTGATAAGCTCCGCGCCAATGGGCCTTGTCCGATTCATCGCCGAAGCTTTCTCCCGGTTCGCGAAGCGCAGCTCGAACTCCTCTAGCAGCGCCGACGCCGATCCCCGGAACGCCTTGGGTCGGCGCGGGGAAGACGCCGCCGCCAAATACCTGCGGCGCAACGGCTGCAAAGTGCTTTATCGCAACTTCAAAGCCCTGCACGAGGGCGAAGTCGATATCGTCTGCCGCGACGGCGACACCCTGGTGTTTGTCGAAGTCAAGACCCGCACCTCGGACGCCTTCGGCGAGCCGGTCGAGGCGGTCACCAAGTCCAAACAGCGCTTGATCACGCGCGGCGCGCTCGCCTGGCTGCGCCTGCTGGACAACCCCGAGATCCTGATCCGCTTCGACGTTGCCGAAGTGCGGATAACCGGTCGGAAGCTGGAGGTCTCCTTGATCAAGAACGCGTTCCCGCTGCCGGAGCCGTACCGGTATTAGGTTAAATAAAACAGTGGATCACCTTCAGTAGAGTAGGGAGAACGGCGGTTAAGCCGTCCTCCCCCTCATCGAACCGGACGGGCGGATTTACCGCATCTCGGCTCTCGGTGCCTGTTCTTCGGTTTGCTTCATGAGCACCGCCATTTGGCATGGAGCGGGAACTTGATCAGGCCATAGT
>SESF01008946.1_pt1 | contig 24033 bp, 18 predicted proteins | sample 3171521 | NCBI WGS metagenome assembly SESF01 (sample SAMN10866945, study PRJNA518727) | freshwater metagenome | biome: subpolar coniferous forest; feature: holomictic lake; material: water; isolation source: holomictic Lake 227, 6 m and 8 m depth | place: Canada: near Kenora, Ontario | collected...
AGCTTACGGTAGAGCAGGTGCGTCGAGATCAGGGTCCCGAAGAACATGCAATCCGAGGCCAAGAAGAGCCACATGATGAGCTTCTTGTGGTCGATCCCGGTGGAGGTGGGCGCATCGTGCGCGGCGGCGTTTTCAGACATGGAGGTCGAAGTTGGAAATGAGCGGTGAGACGTTGATCAGTGGGCGGCGGTCTCGGTCGGCGCCGGGGAGCCGGCGACAGCAGGAGTCTTGAGCATGTAGCCGCCCGGACCTTCGAGGGCCCAGAGCCAGATGCCGACAATCAGGACACCGAGGCCCGTGATGACGATCCAGCCGGCGTGCGGGACGCCCATGGCCATCATCGGCATGCCGAAACCGGCGAAGAGGAAGCCCGCGGAGGCGAGCAGTGGCATCCAGGACTGGCTGGGCATGTGGACACCGGCTTCACCGCCGTCGTTCTCAAACCCGATGCGCTTGCCACCGTGCTTGTCTTCAAAGAAGGCGTCGCGCGCGGCGATGACCGGAGCCTGCGCGAAGTTATATTCCGGCACCGGCGAAGGCAGCGACCATTCGAGCGTGCGTCCGTCCCATGGATCGCTGGCGCACTTCTTGCCCTTGAAGGCCGTCCAGACGAGGTTGACGAATGAGATGAACACGCCGAGGCCGAGGATGTAGGCGCCAATCGTGGCCACGAAATTCCAGGTCTCCCAGCCGAAGCCGGCGTGGTAGGTGTGCGTGCGGCGCGGCTGGCCGGCGAGGCCGAGGTAGTGCATCGGACCGAAGGCGAGATTGAAGCCGAGGATGACCATGCCCGAGGCGATATAGGCGACCGTGGCGTTCGGCATGCGGCCGAAGATCTTCGGGAACCAGAAATACAGGCCGGCCATCAGGCCGAGGAGCACGCCACCGAGGAGCACGTAGTGGAAGTGCGCGATGACGAAGTAGCTATCCTGCTGCTGGGAGTCGGCGGGAGCCGAGGAGTGCATGACGCCGGAGAAACCGCCGCACATGAACATCCAGATAAAGCCAAGGGAGAGGACCATCGGCGGCGTGAAGCGGACGCGGCCGCCCCAGATTGTGCCGAGCCAGTTGAAGATCTTGACGCCCGTCGGGACGGCGATGGCCATCGTGAGGAGCGAGAAGGCGGCGGTGGGCACGGGGCCGAGGCCGGTCGTGAACATGTGGTGGCTCCAGACGGCGAAGCCGAGGAAGCCGATGACGGCGCCGGAGAAGACGATGATCGGGTAACCGAAGAGCGACTTACCGGAGAAGGTCGGGAGGATTTCCGAGACGATACCCATCGCCGGCAGCACGAGGATGTAGACTTCGGGGTGGCCGAAAATCCAGAAGAGGTGCTGCCAGAGGATAGGCTGGCCACCGGCGGACGGGTTGAAGAAGTTGGCGCCAAAGGCGCGGTCGAACATGAGCTCGATGAGCGCGACGGTGATGGCCGGGAAGGCGAGGATGATGAGGATCGCGGTGACGAGCGTCATCCAGGTGAACACGGGCAGGCGCATCATGGTCATGCCCTTGGCGCGCATGTTGATGATGGTACAGATGAAGTTGAAGGAGGCAGCAAGGGAGGCGATGCCCAGCACCTGGATGCCGATGATCCAGAAATCCGTGCCCACCCCGGTGAAACGCGGCGCGTGGAGCGAGGCGTCGGCTTGGCCGAACGTGCCCGAGAGCGGTGCGTAGCTGAACCAACCGTTGGCGGGGGCGAAGTCCGTGTAGACCAGGTTCTTGTGCCATTCGAAGTTATTGAACCAACCGGCGAGGTGGCCGAACTCGAAAAGCCAGGAAGCGTTGAGCACGAAGGCGCCGAACACGAAGGTCCAGAGCGAGAACGCGTTCAGACGGGGGAAGGCGACGTCGCGCGCACCGATCTGCAGGGGCACGAGGAAGTTGAAGAACGCGGCCGAGAGCGGCATGACCCCGAGGAAGATCATCGTCGTGCCGTGCATGGTGAACAGTTGGTTATACATGCGCGCGGTCACGAAATCGTTGTCCGGGCGGATCAGCTGGGTGCGGATCGCGAGGGCTTCGACGCCGCCGACGAGGAAGTAGAACATGGCGAACGCTCCGTAGAGGATGCCGATCTTCTTGTGGTCGACGGTCGTCAACCAGTCAGACCAGCCGGTCGTACGGTCCGGACGGAGGAGGCCGAGGTCGCTGCGCTCGGGCGCCAGCTCGAGCTTGCTGGCGACGGGGGCGTGATGGGAATCGTGGGACATTTGAGGAGAAAAGGTCGGGGTTTATTTAAGCGTGAGGAGGTATTCCGCGAGGCAGTCGAGCTCTGGGTCGGTGAACTTCTGCTGGGTCTCATTGAGACCGGCCACGTTGAACATCTTGTAGAAGTGCATGCGGTTGCCGGGCTTGACGTCCTTGGTCGGCTTACCGTCGGCGCCCGTGGCGACACCCGAGGAGCCGATCCACTTGATGAGATTGGCCTTGAGCACGGCGTTATCGACCGCGACCGAGGATTCGGTGTTCTTATCCTTCTGCTCGAGGGCGAGCTGGGCCTTGGGATCGCGGTTGTCGAGCCAGGCGCCGGCGAGCGATTTGCGCGAGGCAACGTGCGTGAGGTCCGGAGCGAACGCACCGGCGGCCATAGGGTTGCCATTGATGTTGTGGCACATCACGCAGGTCTTGGTGCCAAAGAGAGCCTTGCCCGTCTCGGCCTTACTGCCGGCGGCGACAGGCTGGGAGTCGGTCTTCTGCTTCTGCACCCACTTGGCGAACTCCGCCGGCTCGACGACTTCAACGCGGAAAAGCATGTAGGCATGGGAGTCGCCGCAGAACTCGGCGCACTGGCCGTAGTAGTGGCCGACTTCGTCGCCCTGGATCCACATATGATTCTTACGACCAGGCATGAGGTCGACCTTGCCGGCGATCTTCGGAATCCAGAAAGAGTGGATGACGTCTTCCGAGCGGAGATTGATGCGCACGGCCTTACCCTTCGGGATCACGAACTCATTCGGGACGGATCGCTTGTTGTCGTTGGTCAGGCCGAACTGCGGATACTCGAAGCGGAACCACCACTGCTTGCCGATGACATCAATCTCGAGCACCTGCTCCTCGACGACCTTCGCATAGTTTTCCTTGGCGCCTTCGACGCGGGGATACCAAGCGGCAAGCTTCGAAGTCGGGACCGCCGCATCGGGTACGTCATCGTCATACCAGATCGCACTGAGCGTTGGGATGGCGATGATGACCAAGGCGCCGATGGACGCGGTAATCAGGCCGATTTCGACGAGAGGGTTGCCGTGGCCTTCTTCGATTCGCGGGGCGTTCTCATCACCGGGCCGGGCGCGGAACTTGATGACCGCATAGACCAGCAGGCCGCCGACGAGGGCGAAGAGGACGACCACGAGCCAGACGGTGTCCATGAAGACATCATACTGGACCTGAGCCACCGGGCCCTTGGGGTCCAAGGTGGACTGGCGGACGTTCATGTCGGCCTTGGAGCAACCGGCCACGACGAGGGCCAGAATGGGGGTGGCCAACAGACCTACCCGACTAAAGAAGCGAGAAAACATAAAGGATGAGTTTCGGACGCCGGAAAATCCGTAAAAAGTATGTAATTTGCAAGCCCCCGCCTCCCAAATCGCCTTACTAGCGGGCGGAAATCAAAATGGGCGAAATTTTGTTTATGTAAAATACTTACAATTAACGACTTAACTAATATATCACCCCATCAAATCGCCTAATGAGGCCTCCCTCTGCCCCCTTCTACCCAACTTCCCCCTTGGTGGTTGCACCGCCCGCCGCCGTCTTTAACCCCCAAGGAGAGATGTCCTGGAGCAGCCCACATGGCACCCCCTTGCCCGACTGGCGAAGCCGCACGGTGGTCATGGCCATCATGAATCTCACCCCGGATTCTTTTTCCGATGGCGGCGCGATTATGAGTCCTGACAGTGCGCTGCGCCGGGCCGAACTCCTGCTGAACGAAGGGGCCGAGGTACTTGATCTGGGTGCGGAATCCACGCGACCTGGCGCCATGCCCGTCGACGCCGCCACCGAACTCAGCCGTCTCCTTCCCGTCATCGCGGCGCTGCGCCGGCGTTTTCCCGCGGCCGTTCTTTCCGTCGACACCTATAAGGCCGAAGTCGCCCGCGCCGCGGTCGCCGCCGGCGCCGACCTGGTCAACGATGTCGAGGGAGGTCGCTTTGGAGCCCGTGGAATGGAGTCCCCGATGGCCTCGGCCTGTGCTGCGCTACGCTGTCCGCTGATCTTGATGCACCGCCGGCCTGCCGCAGCCTACACGGATTTCTGGTCAGAAGTAACCGACGATTTGCGGACCTCGATACGCCGCGCACTGGCCGCCGGCCTGCCCGCCGAACAAATCTGGACCGATCCAGGTTTTGGTTTCGGCAAGACCCCCGCTCAGAATCTCGCGCTCGTCCGGAACCTTGAACGCATCTCCGCTCTAGGGTTTCCGGTCATGCTCGGCGCTAGTCGCAAGTCGACCTTGGGCGCAGTCTTGCAGGAAACCGACCCGCTCCAGCGCGAACCCGGTAATATCGCGGCCATGGTGTGGGGCGTCAGCCGTGGTTGCTCGATGATCCGCACCCATGCGGTCGCGGAAATCCAGCCCTACCTCCGGATGGCCGAGGCCATGCGGCGTGGTCAGAACTGGCAGGCAGAAGAATCTTAAAAAGAGGCCTCTTAAGGCCTCTTTGCGGAGGGCGGATCGGAAATGGAGCCAGCAGTCGGGCTTGAACCGACGACCTGCCGCTTACAAGGCGGCTGCTCTACCAACTGAGCTATGCTGGCCAAATCCGTCATTCACAGACTTGTTCACAGCCCGAGTCTGTCAACCTTCCGCATCGGGCGTGTTTAGGGGTTGAAATGGATTTGTTTTTGAACGGAATTCAAACCCCCCAAGCCCCGAAACCATGCGTATCCCTGTTTCCCTCCTTGTGCTCTGTGCTGGCATCGCCGGCTGCACCTCCTCCGTCGACAGCTCACTCGCCGATGTCGTCGAGATTCAGTCCAGCCCGAGCAGCGCCGCGATTCGCCTCAACGGCACGCTGGTGGGCCGCACGCCTACTAAGCTGACGCTTGACCGCACGCAGAACTACGACCTGCAGGTCGGCAAGGGTGGCTACACCGCCGAAAGCACCACGCTTAAGCCTCACCTGGTCACGACCAATGAAGGCATCGAGTTCGGCTTCCCCGCCACGATCAAAGTCAATCTCACCAAGGTCGCCGACGCCGGTGACGCCGTGGTCCCCGCCGGCGACCTGGCTGAATTTAAGAACGTGACCAAGAAGGTGGTCGGCGATGAGCCGAACGCCGCCGCCAGCACCCGCGCTGACATCGCCTCCGCCAAGGAAGCCGCCACAAAGATCAAAGCCGAACTCGCCCGCCGTGAAGCCGCCAGCAAGGCGACCCTCGCCGCCATCGCCAAGTCCATCGCCGAAGCCAAGGCTGCCGCCGCTTCCGACACCGCCGCCCAGGCGAAGATCGCCGAAGCCGAGCTGGCACTCAAGGAAGCCACCGCCGAGGCGGAAGCCGTGCGCGCCAAGGCCGAGAACTCCCTTCGCAACATCGAGTCCCGCCGCCTCGCCCTCGAGAGCCCCAGCAAACAGGCTCAGGCTAAGTTCGAAGCCGAAAAGGCCGCCGTCGCCCAGAACGTCGCCGCCGCTGACGGGAAGGTCGCCGAAGCCCATAATGCCGTGACCGCCGCCGTCCGCGGCTCCAGCCTTCTCGCCACCGAAGAACGCCTCGCCAAACTGGAAGCTTCTTATGCCGCTGAAGTGAAGGCCCTCAACGCCACCCAGGCGAACAGCAACGCCGCCCTCAAGGCTCTCAACGCCCGCACGGAAGAACTCGCCCGCATCAACGTGGGTGGTATCAAGGCCGCGAAGGCCGAAGTCTCCAAGGAACTCGCCGACATCCAGAAAGCCCTGGAAGAACAGAAGACTGCCGCTGGTAAGGCCCAGGAAGAACTCGCCGCCGCCAAGGCCGAGGCCGCCAAGAATTCCGCCGCCGGCGCCGAGAAGGCTCTGGCCGAAGCCAAACTCGCCAATGCCAAGGCCCTCGCGGAAGCCAATGCGAATGCCGACAAGGCGATCTCCGACGCCAACGCCCAGCTGAAGTCTCTTCAGGATAAGCTCGCCGCCAATGAGAAGGACGCGGGCGAGAAGCTCGCCGCCGCCGACAAAGCGCTCGCCGAGACCAAGGAGAACGCCGCGCGCGCCCTCGCCGAAACGAAGGCCGAGAGCGAGAAGCTCCTCGCCGCCGCCAAGGAAGCCGGTGAAACCAAGTTTGCCGAAGCCACCAAGGCCGCCGAGAAAGCCCTCGCGGATGCCCGCCTCGACGCCGAAGCCAAGATCGCCGAGGCCACCAAGGTCGCCACCGAAGCCAAGGCCAAGGCCGAGAAGCTCGCCTACTCGGAGTTCAACGCCCGCTACGCGCTGCTCGAAAGCCGCCTCCGCTCCAAGGCCATCACGGCTGACCAGTATAAAGACCAGCTCGCTGCGCTCCGCAAGGAACTCGGCCTCTGATTCGTCCGCCCGCGCGACACACAAAGCCCGACCCTCCGGTCGGGCTTTTTTGTTGGAAGCATGGCCAAGGCCCGCACCTTGTAGGGCCTATGTCGGAAACGCTCGCCCGCACGCCTCTCTACGCGCTCCACGTCGAACTCGGCGGACGCATCGTCCCCTTCGCCGGCTGGGAGATGCCCGTGCAGTATACGGGCATCATCGATGAACACATGGCCGTACGCAAGACGGCCGGATTATTCGACGTCTCCCACATGGGCGAAGCCCGCGTGCGCGGACGCGACGCCGCCGCATTCCTCGACGGCATCATGACCAACGACATGGCCACGATCCGCGCAGGCATGGCCCGGTATACGGTGATGTGCCAGCCCGACGGCGGCTGCGTCGACGACCTCATCGTCTACCGCCTCGCGGACACGGAGTTCCTGATCTGCCTCAACGCCTCCAACGCCCAGAAAGACATCGCCTGGATGCGCTCGCTCGTCGGCCACCAGCAGGTCGAGATCATCGATGAATGTTCGGCGTGGGCCCAGCTGGCGATCCAAGGCCCCGTCGCGGAAAAAGTGCTGTCGGAGGTCACGGCCCTCCCGCTCGCCACCATCAAGCGCTTTGGTTTCCTCATCGGCGAAGTCGCCGGCGCCGCAGGCTGCATCGTCTCCCGGACCGGCTACACAGGCTCACCTGGGTTTGAAATCTATCTCTCCGCCGACTCGGCCGAAAAAGTCGCCCGCGCCCTACTCGCCGCCGGACAGCCCCACGGCCTGGTCCCCGCTGGCCTCGGTGCCCGCGATTCCCTCCGCCTCGAGGCGCACTACCCACTCTACGGACACGAAATCTCCGAACGAATCTCGCCCATCCAGGCAGGTCTCGGCTGGACCGTTAAATTCGCCAAGCCGGCCTTCGTCGGCCGCGAAGCCCTCCACCGCCAGGCGGAAGGCGGCCCGTCTTCCTCGGTGATTCTGTTCTCCCTCGAGGATCGCCGGATCGCCCGCCAAGGCGCCGCGGTCTTCGCCGGCCAGACCCAGGTGGGCGAAGTGCTTTCGGGCACGCTTTCACCAGTCCTGAACAAGCCCATCGGCACCGCGCTCGTGGCCGCAGGCTTCGCCGACTCCCGCGAGCTGACCGTCGATATCCGCGGCCTCCGCCTCCCGCTGCACATCGCCGTGGCTCCCTTCGTGAAGTGAAGGGTTGAAATAATCTCATCCGACCATACCCCGAAGACATGAGCAACGTGCCCGCCGACCTCCGCTACACCAAAGACCATGAATGGGTCAAAGTCGCCGCGGACGGCACCGCCACGATCGGCATCACGGATCATGCGCAAGCCGCGCTGGGCGACGTGACGTTCGTCGACCTGCCGAAGGTCGGCCAGTCCTTCGGCCATGGGGACGTCTTCGGCACCGTGGAATCCGTCAAGGCAGCCTCGGACCTCTACAGCCCGATCTCGTGCGAAGTCCTGGCCGCCAACGGCGACCTGAATAATTCCCCTGACCTGGTGAACCGTGAACCCTACGGCGGCGCCTGGATGATCAAGGTGAAGGTCAAGAACGCCGCGGAACTCGCCAGTCTGCTCGACGCCGCAGGCTACTCCGCGACTCTCTGAGGAAGTCGGCGCTGGCGCCGCGAACCCTTGCCCTCGCAGGACTTTGGCCTACATAGTCAGGCCGATGTCCTTCGCATCCGTCCACGCCGCCCATCCCTGGGAAGAGGTCCTCGCCTCGGTCCAGGCGAAGACCGACGCTGAGGTGCGTCGGGCGCTCGGCCGCGCCGAAGCCGACACGGCCGACCTCGAAGATTTCAAGGCGCTCGTCTCGCCCGCCGCCGCACCGCACCTCGAACGCATGGCGCAGCTCAGTCACGAGAAGACAGTGCGTCGTTTCGGACGGACGATGCAGCTGTTCGCTCCGGCCTATCTTTCCAATGAGTGCCAGAATATCTGCACCTATTGCGGATTCTCAGCCGGGAATAAAGTCGCCCGCCGCACGCTCAACCCGGCCGAGATTCTCCGCGAGGCCGGCGCCCTGAAGAAACAAGGGTTCGATCACCTGCTCCTGCTGACCGGCGAATCCAACAAGGTGGCCGTGCCTTATTTCGTCGAAGCCCTCGATCTGCTCCGCCCGCACTTCTCCTCGCTGTCGATGGAGGTCCAACCGATGGAAACCGCGGAGTATGCCGAACTCCGCCGGCACGGACTCAACGCGGTGCTGGTCTACCAGGAAACTTATCACCGCGAGACTTATAACGTCCATCACCCGAAGGGCCGGAAATCCGACTTCGCCTATCGCCTTGACGCTCCCGACCGCGTGGGCGCCGCCGGAGTCCACAAGATCGGCCTCGGCGCACTGTTCGGCCTCGAAGACTGGCGAGCGGAATGCTTCTTCACGGCGCTCCACCTTCGCTGGCTGGAACGTCAGCACTGGCAGAGCCGCTACAGCGTATCGTTCCCGCGCATCCGCCCCCACGAGGGCGAACTGCAACCGAAGGTTGAGATGACCGACCGCGACCTGGTCCAGGCCATCTGCGCCTTCCGCCTCCTGAGCAGCGAAGTGGAACTCACCTTGAGCACCCGCGAGAGCCGTAAATTCCGCGATCACGCCTGTCGCATCGGTGTCACGGCGATGAGCGCAGGCTCGCGCACCAACCCCGGCGGCTACGCCGAAGGGAAGGACGCCTCCTTGGAACAATTCGCCATCGAAGACGATCGCACGCCGGCGGAATTCGCGGCGATGCTCCGCGCGGCCGGCTACGAAACGGTCTGGAAAGACTGGGATCCCTCCTACGACCGACCCATCGCCCTGCAATCATGAGCCCGCTCCGCGTTTGGATCCATCACGACCAAGCCCCGGCCTGCAAGCCCGGTGCCCACGTGCATCTTTCGGCCGAGGAAAGCGCCCACGTCGTGCGCAGCCTGCGTGCCCGCCGGGGTGATGCACTGGTGCTGCTCGATGGCGAAGGCCTGGTCGTCGAAGGCAAGCTGGCTTCCGCCGATGGCGACGCCGCCGTCGTCGAAGTGATTCGCGCCCGCACCTCCGAACGCAGCCAACCGGAAATCACCGTCGCCCAGGGCATGCCCAAGGGCGGCACGATGGATGACTTGGTCCGCGGCGTCTGCGAAGCCGGAGCGGCGGCCGTCGTCCCGCTCGAGACCGCGCGCACGGAACTAAAATTGGAGGGCGACCGCGCCCGCACGCGCACCCAGCGCTGGCAGCAGCAAGCCGTCGAAGCCTGCAAACAATCCGGCCACCCCTGGCTGGCCGCGATCTCTGCGCCGATGAAATTCCAGGAATGGATCGAGCGCCTACCCGAACCGCTGCCCGGCGAGCTACGCCTAACGGGATCTTTGGAATTCGACGCTGAACCGGTCGCGCATCTTGATTTCACGCCGGTGAAAAAAGTGCTCTGGCTCATCGGGCCCGAAGGCGATCTAACCTCGATGGAATATGCCGCGGCCCGCGCGGCCGGATTCCGTCCCGTCGTGCTCGGCCCGACGGTCCTGCGCGCCGAAAACGCGGCCCTCGCCTGCGTGGTAATCACCCAGGCTTTGGCGCGCAGGCTGGGTTAAATCAACAAGGCCGTCGCGAGAGCCGCGAAGGTCACGGCATCGATCGCCGCCCGGCGGCGTTCCGGCCAGCGCCCCGATCCACCACCCATGACCCAAATGGTGAGCGCACCGCCCATCGTCGCTCCGGAAAGAACCGCGGGCGCGAAGGCGAAATGGACGGCCGCCGCTAATGCCACCCAGGCAGGCAAAGGGGCCATGAAGCGGTCGGTCGGCACCTCGGCTCTCCGTATCGCCGCCAGATTGGCGAAACCTAATATCATGACGCTCGTGAAATCGGTGAACGTCCAAGATTCGCCCCAGCCCGCGCACGCCGCCATCAACCACGCCACACACAGCGCGCGCACCAGCCAACCGAAATACAGCCAGCGGCCGCAGTAGATGGCCACCAGCCCGATTGGCAGACCTCCGCCCACCCATCGGAAGATGCCCGACCAGATAACGAATGGGCGCGCGCCCGCGAACATGGCAGCAAGCACCAGCACCCCCGCTGCGAGCAGGAAGAACGGTCCGTGGCGACGCGCGGCTTGGTGACGCCAAGTCGGCGCCTCTGCCTCAAGCCGAGCATCGAGCCAACGGTCGGCGACATAGCCCGCCCACACGAGCGCGCCGATGAGCATCATGTCGAACGGCCGCTCATGCTGGCCACGGCCGCCGGCCAGCCGCGCAAGCAGCACGAAAACCGGCCCGTCAAGAGACATCATCGCCAAACGTGCCCACCACGGCGGGGTCGGCGAAGCCTTCATCAAGCCTGGGCGCCCGGCGCCCGCGCGACGACCGCTTTCATGCGCCGCAGGATCTCGCGCAGTTTCTCGCGCGAACATCCGAAATTAAGCCGCACGTGCCCGGGACCGCCGAAGTCGGCGCCGTTGCTGAAACCGATGCCGCCTTTTTCAAATTCGGCGTGCGGATCCTCGAAACCGAGCGCAGTGACGTCGAACCACGCCAAGAAACTGGATTGCGGACGGGTGCGCAGCACGACGCCCGGCATGGTCTTTAGCTCCTGTTCGATAAGGTCCACATTACCGCGGAGGTAGCTGATGCAGGCCTGGCGCCACTCTTCGCCGTGATCAAACGCGGCCTGAGTCGCGGCTAGGCCGAAGACATTCTGGTCGAGCGACAGTCCCTGCAGGACACGGCGAAAGCGCGTGCGCAGCTGGGGGTCAGGGATGATCGCGAAGCCGCAGGTGAGGCCAGCGATATTGAAAGTCTTGCTCGCGGCCATCAGCGTGACGGTGCGGGCGGCGATATCCTCGCTGAGGCTGGCGAAGATGATGTGCTTCGCGGCCGGATCCAGGATGAGGTCGCAGTGAATTTCATCAGAGCAGACGGTAAGGTCATGCTGGCGCACGAGCGCGGCGAGGCGGTCCAGTTCGGCCCGGTCGAAGACGCGGGCGAGCGGGTTATACGGATTGCAGAGGAGAAGCACCTTGGCGTGCGGCTGCGCACAGGCGGCCTCGAGCTTCGGCCAGTCAAACGTCCAGCGGCCGCCTTCGAACACCATCTCGAGCTTTAGGGGATTGCGCTCTGACAGCACGGGAGCGGTCATGAACGGCGGGTAAACGGGAGCGGTGGTGACGACGGATTCGCCGGGCTTGCTGGCGCAACGAATGGTCGCGTGGATGCCCGGCACGAGCGAGCACATGAAGGTGATCCACTCGGGCTTAATCTCCCAGCCATGCTGTCGGCGCAGATGGCCGACGATGGAATGGAAGACCTGGTCGCGCTGGGCGGGATAGCCGAAGATTCCGTGCGCGGCGCGCTCCTTGATCGCGTCGACGACGGCTGGCGGCGACGTGAAATCCATGTCCGCGATCCAGCAAGGGATGATATCGCGGTTAGCATACTTGTGCCACTTGGTGCTGTCGGTCCCGGAGCGCTCCGGACAGCTGTCAAAATCGAAAGCCATAGTCTGAGGTGAACCTTGGATTGAACCCGCCCACGGGCAAACGCATTTTCTAGAGATGCGCTTTATCTCCGTGTCTTCGGCTTCCCTCCGCGGATGCCGCGTCCGTATCGGGCGGCGTGCGGGCTTCACCCAAGCCGTGACCGAGATGGGCGACCTCATCCTGCAGACCCCGGCGTCGGCCGCCGCCGCCCGGAACCGACTGCTCCGCTGGGGCGTCACCATCGTCCCGGGCCCGCTCCCCATCCATCGCCGCACCGTGGCCGCTGGCACGGATTTCCAATTCCGTGTCTGGCAAGCGACGCGCGGCATCCCCTCGGGCCAAACCCGAACTTACGGGGAGCTCGCCCAGAGAATCGGCTGCGAGTCGGCCCAAGCCGTAGGCGGCGCCCTCGGCGCGAATCCCCTAGCCATCCTGATCCCCTGCCATCGCATCGTCAGCGCCTCCGGGCTAGGCGGTTTCGCCTGGGGGCTTCGCCGCAAGCAGGCCTGGCTGGCCGCCGAACGCCGTGGGGTTGCTTGAGGACCTGGATCGCGGGCTGTTCGATCTGGTCTTCCCCCGCGACTGCGCCGTCACGCAGGAGCCGATGGAGACATCGGAGCGCCTGCACCTTTCGGCGGCCGGCGCCGACCGACTCGACCGCATCACCGACCCACGCTGTATGTGCTGTGGCCACCCTTTCGAGGGCATCATCGAAGGCGACCGGGCCTGCCCGCACTGCCATGAACTCCACCCGGCGTTCGGCCGGGCGGTCTGCGTCTTCCGCGCCCGCGGGCCAGCCCGTCGGATCATCCATCGTATCAAATACCGGCACAGTCCTTTCTTGGTAGATGACCTAGCCTCGGTCGCCCTGGCGGATGACCTTTTCCGCCGGCACCTCGCTGGCTCCGTCCTGGTGCCGGTTCCGTTGCACCCCGCCCGACTACGCGACCGCGGTTACAATCAGGCGGAACGCATCGCGACCTTTCTCGGAGCGCACGTCCCAGGGTGCCGGGCCGAGTTCGTGCTCCGCAAGCAGAATGAGACCGTCTCGCAAACCCGCCTCGGACGACAAGACCGCCGAAAGAATGTCGCCGGTGCGTTCGTCGTCATCGACGGAAGGTCCGTCGATCCGACGACCCGTTATGTCGTCATCGATGATGTCCTCACCACTGGGGCCACTTTGCATGCCTGCGCGCTCACGTTGCGAAAAGCCGGCGCGACGCTGGTCGATGCCGCAGCGCTCGCTCATGGGTGAGTGAAGCGTGGATGACTGAGTCGATGACAGCATGGAGGGCTGAATTGAGGATGCAACTGAAGGGGGATTCTCGGATTCCTGATCTCGGGCTTGGGTAGGGACGGTTCTCCGAACCGTCCGCCCTCAATCAAACAAACGGTCTCCGGTTTCCCTTTGGGTTATATGTCCTCCCGCCACCTGCCACCCGAGGCCGCCACCTGCCACCTGAAACGACAACTAGGGCAGCACGCGGTGCTGCCCCTACCCAAGGCATCACTCCCCCGATACTCTATACTCAATACTCTCCATCAGTCCGGCCCACCGATCAAGGGGTCAACTAACGATGCCTCTCTCTGGTCAACGGAGCCTCTGAGCCTCAGGGCCTCTCAGTTGCCTCCCTTGCCAACTTGTCAACTGGTCAACTGATCAACTAACGCTTCGTCCACACCCATCTTGGCGACGACGAACGCGCGCATATCCGGCGCAAGGGGCGCGGTGAACGTCCGCGTGATGCGCGGCGGGAAACGAAACTCGAGCTTCGCAGCATGCAAAGCCTGCCGACCCATCTCGAGCGCGGCCGCGAGACGCGGCGTCCACCCATGCGCGACGAATTCCATGTAGAGCGAATCGTCGCCACCATAGAGCTTGTCGCCGACCACGGGCAGCCCGAGCCAAAGCGCGTGGGCGCGGATCTGATGCTTGCGGCCGGTGTGCGGCTGCACGCGCGCGAGGGTGTAACCGTTGCGGACGAGCATGGGCTCGAAGAATGTCGCGGCGGGGAGCGTGCCAGGGCCTTCGCGCACCGCGGTCTTCACCACCACCTGACTGGTCTCATCGGGCCCCAGCGGCTGATCGACCATGACCGGCTCCTTCATCTCGCCCTTGAGCAGCGCGTAGTAGGTCTTAATCACCATCCGGCGCTCCATCGCGGTCTGCGCGGCGGAAGCGGCTTCGAAATGCTTGGCGATGAGGATGACGCCGCTGGTCTCGCGGTCGAGGCGGCTCACGAGGTGGGAGACTTCCATCTGCTTCCATTCCTTCACCGCGCCGACAAGCGAGGACCACGGGCCGTCCTTCGACGGATGGCACACGAGCCAGCCCGGTTTATCGAAGACCATGTAATCGTCGTCTTCTTGGATCAGCCAATTCGGCAGCTCTGCCGGATCGACCTTCGGCGTGGTGCCGCTCGGCGGACTGAAATGATATTCGCTCATGTGCGGCCAGGCAGGCGGTCCTGCCAATCTGCTCCGCTCGCATGATGTCCGTGAAAACGGGCCAGCACTTCACCGACCAGATAAAGCGAGCCGAGCACCACGATGACTTCGCCGTCGACGACGCAGATGCCGGCCTGCGGGAAAGTCTCCGCCACGGTCGCCAGCCGCACCTCGCCCTTGAAATCTGCCGGCAATAACGCGGCGAGTTCCGCGGCCGCCAGCGCGCGTTCGTTATCGGGCCGCACCAAGACCAAACGAGCGGCGTGCCGCGAAGCCACGCGCAGTAAGGAACGGCCGCGGTCGACGCTCAGTGCGCCCAGCACGACCGTCGGCGAAGGCAACGCACCCAGGAGGGGCTCGATGGCCCGGACGCCCTCTTCGTTATGCGAACCGTCGATGATCAGCCGGCGGCCATCAGCCAGCTTCAGTTCCTGCCAGCGGCCGGGCCACTCGACATGCTGCAAAGCCCAGCGCGCCTTCTCGGCGACGAACGGCAGGCGTCCCGCCAGCTCGCAGGCGAGCCAGGCGGCACCGGCGTTGCGACGTTGATGGGCGCCGCTGAGATTCGTCTCGGGTAATCCGGCCGCGAATCGGTCGCGGACAAAATGCAGCGGCGCTCCGACCTCCCGGGCCCGCGCGACGACCGCCGCCTCGGCATCGGCGGGTAAATCGCCGACCACGCAGGGCACGCCGGGCTTGAGAATGCCCGCTTTCTCGGCGGCGATTTGCGCCAGGGTGTCACCCAGGTATTCCTGGTGATCAAAACCGATCGACGTGATCACGCACACTTCCGGAGAACAGATATTCGTCGCGTCGAGGCGGCCGCCGAGGCCGGTCTCGAGCACGGCGACGTCGACCTTCTGCGCCCGAAACTCGATCAACGCGGCGGCCGTGATGAGTTCGAAGAAAGTCGGCGCCATCTCCGGGTCAGCGGCCCGGATCGCTTCGTAATGCGGCCGCAACTGCTCGGCAAGCGCCACGACCGCGGCGTCTTTCAAGGGCGCGCGGCCGAGCTGGATGCGCTCCCCGATGTGCACGAGGTGCGGGCTGGTGTAGAGCCCGGTGAGCCGGCCATGGGCACGCTGGATCGCCTCGATCATCGCCGAGGTCGAACCTTTGCCGTTCGTACCGGCGATATGAAAACAGGGCGCCGCCCGCTCCGGCTGACCGAGCCGGTCCGAGAGCACGCGCATGCGATCCACGCCGAGGCGCGAACCGAGATTGCGGAGTCCCGTGAGCCAGCGCAGCGTCTCGGCGGGATTCATCTCCGCGGCGGCCACGCTCAGGCGCGGCTCTTCGCGGCCTTCACTTTGACCTTACGGTGAGCCAGGGCGCGCAGGAGGCTCGCGAGCTTCGACTTCATCTCCTTACGGTGGATGATCATGTCGATCAGGCCGCGCTTGAGGAGGAACTCGGAAGACTGGAAGCCTTCGGGCAGATCCTGGTTGGTCGTCTCTTTGATCACGCGGGCGCCGGCGAAGCCGATGAGCGCGCCGGGTTCGGCGACGATGACATCACCAAGGGTGGCGTAGCTGGCCATAACGCCGGCCATGGTGGGATTGGTGAGGACGGCGATGTAAGGCAGGCCGGCGGCGCGCAACTTGGCGAGCGCGGCGCTGGTCTTGGCCATCTGCATCAGGGAAAGGATGCCTTCCTGCATGCGGGCGCCACCGGAAGCGCACACGACGACACACGGACACTTCAGCTTGATCGCGCGCTCGATGGCGCGGGTGACTTTCTCGCCAGCGACGGAGCCCATCGAGGCGCCCATGAACGTGAAGTCCATGATCGCCAGGGAGACCGGCAGGCCGTCCATCAAGCCGTGGCCGCAGACGACGGAGTCACGGAGGCCCGACTTCTTCTGGTGCTGCACGAGGCGCTCGGGATAGGAGCCGCCGGCGGTGAATTTAAGGGGGTCCTTGGAGGCGAGCTTGTGGTCGGTTTCCTTCCAGGTGCCGTCGTCAATCAGGAGCGCGATGCGGCGCTTGGTGGACAAGCGCTCGTGGTATCCGCTGATCGGGAAAACGTTCCAGTTAGCCTCAAGGTCCTTGGTATAGACCATCTCGCCATCGAGGGGGCACTTAGTCCAAAGACCCGCCGGGATATCCTTCTTCTTAGGAGTCGGGGTGTGCGTACGTTTACGAAAGACAGCCATGGTGAATGCCCGAAGATTGAAGAGTTATCGCCCGAAGCGAAAGGGTAAACCTGCCGCCAAACCCTCGAAAACCAAGGGAAAGAGGCGTTTAAGGGGGTCGCCCGGCTTAACGCGGACCGCGGTCGGTGCCGGCTAGTCGCTCGAGCACCTTCTCGTAAGCGTTCACGGCGCGCTCCGCCATGCGGAGTTCGAAATTCTCGTCGGGGGCGTGCAGGTTCGAATCTGGGGTGAACAGACCGATCATGACCGAATCCAGGCCGGTCTCGCGGCGGATATCGCCGATGATGGGGACGCTGCCCCCTTCGCGCAGGTAAAGCGGGGCCTTGCCGAAAGCCTCGGCGATGGCCTTGTCCGCCTCGCGGAACGCGCGGGCGAGCACGGGATTCTGGTCCTTGGGCGTATTGGGCCGATCGGGCGGGCAGACGTAATAAGCGGCGTTGCCCTGCATCTCGATGATCTCGGTGCGGACGCCTTTCGGGGCGCGGGCGCGGATAGCCGCCGCGACCTTGGCATGGACGTCGACCGGATCCTGTCCTGGCACGAGGCGGCAGGTGATCTTGGCGAAGACCTTGGAAGGAATGACGGTCTTGGAGCCTTTGCCCTGATAGCCACCACCGATGCCGTTGAATTCCAACGTCGGAGCGAAACGGACGGCCTCAAGGCCATCGAGGCCAGGCGCGGGGTGCAGTTCATCAACCGCGAGGAAGCGGCGATACTCATCTTCGCTGAGCGGCAGTTTGCGTAATTCCTCCCGCTCCCAGCGGGTTGGCTGTTCGACGCCGTCGTAGAAACCGTCGACCGTCACGGCGTTGTCCGCGTCGTGCAGCGAGGAGCAGAGCTCGGCGAGAGCCTGGATGGGATTGTAGACCGCCCCACCGTGCAGGCCGGAATGCAGGTCCGAACGCGGTCCGGTAAGGCCGACCTCGAGCCCGATGATGCCGCGCAGTCCAGTCGTGATGACAATCTGGTCGGCCGAAGGCGAGGCGGTGTCGGACAGCAGCACGCAATCGGCCTCGGTGAGCTCGGCCTTATGATTATGCAGAAATTCCGGGAAACTCGGGGAGCCGATCTCTTCTTCGCCTTCGATCAGGAAGGTGATGCGCAGCGGGAGGTCCGGGCGGCGCTTCAGCAGGCGCGTGAGGGCCGCGACGGCGACCAGGTGCGGTCCTTTGTTGTCCGCGGTGCCGCGACCCCAGACCTTGCCGTCGCGCACGACGGGCTCGAAAGCAGGCGCCGTCCAGAGATTCAGCGGGTCGGCCGGCTGCACGTCATAATGGCCATATAACACGATGTGCGGCCACTCCTTCGGACCACGGCGGCGACCCAGCACAATCGGGTGCAGGGGCGTCGGGACGACTTCGACCTCAAGCCCCGCCTGCTGGAGCAAGCCGCAGATGTGCGCCCGGGCGCCGTCCATGCCTGCCTTGAAGGCCGGGTCGGTGGACACGCTGGGGTGCTTGACGTAGTCGATCAGTTCGCGGACGAGATCCATGGGGTGAAGTAAGGAGGGAATGGGACGAAGGGCAATCACTAGAGGCACGGAGGCTCCGAGGCTTGGTGGACCAGAAGGCTACAAACAGGTGGCGGCCTCAGGTGGCGGTTGTCGGGCAAATCCTACCTGCCACCTGGAACGAAAACCCCTGCCTCACCCCTCCCCGATGCCTCCCTCGCCAACAGGTCAACCGGTCAACGGGTCAACGGATGCTACCTCTTCCGCCCCCATACTCCATACTCTTGAATCTGGAATTTTGTCTTCCCCCCTCCCTCTCTCTGGGGAGAGTAAAGGCATGTCCCCCGCGGAACAGTTGAAGGTCATGAAATCCCGCACCGAGAAATTCATCGGTGAGGCGGAGATCCTCAAGCGCCTCGAGGCCGGCAAGACCCTGCGCGTGAAGCTCGGCGTCGACCCCACCCGCCCTGATCTGACCTTCGGCCACATGGTGGTCTTTCAGAAACTCCGCCAATTTCAGGAGCTCGGCCACCAGGCCGTGCTCATCATCGGCGATTACACCACGCGCATCGGCGACCCCACCGGCAAATCCGAGACGCGCCCGGTCCTTTCCGAAGCTGAAATCGAGGAGAACGCCAAGACCTACCTCGAACAGGCCTACCAGATCCTTGACCCCAAGAAGACCGAGGTCCGCCGCAACAGCGAGTGGTTCGGCCAGATGTCGTTCCTCGACGCCCTCCAGCTCAGCCGCCGCATGACGGTCGCGCAGATGCTCGCGCGCGATGACTTCGCGAAACGCCACGCTTCGAACACGCCCATCTCGATCGTCGAATTCCTCTACCCGCTCCTCCAGGGCTACGACTCGGTGATGCTGAAGTGTGATATCGAGATCGGCGGCAGCGACCAGCTGTTCAACATGCTCGTCGGCCGCGACCTGCAGGAACAAGACGGCCAGCCGCCGCAGGCCGTGCTCGGCATGCCCCTACTCGTCGGCCTCGATGGCGAGAAGAAGATGTCGAAGAGCCTCGGTAACTACATCGCTTTCAATCACGGCGCGAAGGATATGTTCGGACGCATCATGTCCGTGCCCGACGCCACCATGTGGGTCTACTACGACCTGCTCCTGCTCTCAACGCCGGAAGAGATGGCCGCGCTCAAGGCCGGCCACCCGATGGAAGCCAAGAAGCAGCTCGCCACGCGCCTGACGGATAAATTCCACGGCGCGGGCGCGGGCGCGCAAGAACGCGCGGAATTCGAAAACGTCTTCTCCAAGGGCGGCGTGCGCACCGATATGCCCGAATTCGCCTGGTTGGCCGTCTCTGGCGGCGCGACCGAGATTGGCATCGTCGACCTACTGGCCGCGACGAATCTCTTCCCGTCGAAGAAGGAGATCCGCCGTCTCATCGAGGGCGGTGCGGTCAAGATCGGCGACGACAAGGTCTCTGATCCAGCCCTGAAAATCACTCAGCCCGCGGGCGAGCTGATCATCCAGGCCGGCAAGCGCACCTTCGTGAAGGTGAAGTAGGCGCGGCGCTTAGGCAGCCTGCTCGGCGCGGGCTTTGATGATCCGCAGGATATATGTCTGCAGGTCGTTCATGAGCCATTCCGTCCACCAGTGGGAGTAGAAGTTGAAGCCCGTCGAGAGACGCTGGTCGCTGGCGAGGTGCAACACGACGCGGTCGGCACTGCGCGGCTCAATCCAATAAGAACCATGCAGGACGTCGAAATACGGGCCCCCGATGGTGACGTGTTCATCAAACGTCGTCGGGGGGATATTCTTCGTGTCGGCGACGATGGAAAACGACAGGCGTTTATTCTCCTCCCACTCGGTCACTTTCTCGACGAAGAGCACGCCGCCTTCGAAGCGGGCGTAGCGCACCGAACCGACACCGGCGCCTTCCAGGATTGCTTCGGTCGGCCGCGGGAAACCCAGCTTATGGCTGAGCGAGAAACCGTGCTCGGCTTCGGTGATACGGGGCACCGAACGGATCTGCTTCCAGACCTGTCCTGGCGTAGCCTTGATTTCAATCGTCGTGTGGACCGTGCCAATCTCTGTCGCCCGATCTCGCCATGATTCCAACGGCCCGGTCACCAACGGCAGCAACGCCACCGCGGCGACGCAAAGGCGTTTCGAGCCGTCCGACGCCTGGGAATCGCGGATGACGCCGGCCACTACTCCGCCGAGAGAGGACATGAACGACACAATCGGGAGCCAGAGAATCACGCAGATCAGGCCTTCCAAGTTGAAGGCCAAGGCCGCCGCCATGAAAACAAGGCCGGCCAACCACGGGCCGAAGATCCGGCGCGGCCAGCTCTTCTGCACCTCGCCAAACCAGACCACCATGAAGCCGAGCACCAGGGGGACCAAGAAGATGAAACTGATGGTCATGATCTCGTAGAAGGCCGACGCCTTACCGCCATGTCTGGTCGGCGCGAACAGCAGGCGGCAGATGAGGCCGTAGCCCGCGCCGAGGACCAAACCGACCAAAAGCTGCTGGAGGGATGAAAGGCGACGGTCGCTCATGGGCATATCCAATCCTAAGGCATCACCCCGGAGGCAGGCAAGTCCGTCGCGGGACCGCCCCGCGAATAACCCCTCTGATTATGCCCTTCCCCTGCCCTCCGGGCCCTCCCTATTATCGCCCCTCGCATGGTCGACCCCGCAAACATCAGTCGAGACTTCGTGCACCTGCACGTGCACACCGACTACAGCATGCTCGATGGCTGCAGTCGCATCGACCGCCTAATGGAGCGGGCCTGCGATATGAACATGCGCGCGGTCGCCATCACGGACCACGGGAACCTCTTCGGCCTATTTGATTTCTGGAACGAGGCCAAGCAGCGCTCCAAGGGCGACGTGAAACTCAAGCCCCTCCTCGGCTGCGAGCTCTACCTCGTCTGGGACCACGCGCTCACCGACAAGCCCGATCGCCGCGAGCACAAGTATTACCACATGGGCGTGCTCGCCCGGAATTTCAAAGGCTACCAGAACCTCACCAAGCTCGTCTCCGACGCCCACGTCCGTGGCCTCCACTATAAGCCTCGCACCGACCTTGAGCAGCTCGCCAAGCACGCCGACGGCCTGATTGGCTTTTCCGGCTGCCTCCAGGGCGTCATCCCGCAGGCCCTCCTGCGCAGCGACTACGAAGCGGCGCGCGAAGCCTGCGGTAAGTTCGTCGAGATCTTCGGTCGCGAGAACTTCGTCATCGAAATCATGGACCACGGCCTGGAGGAGCAGAAGCGCATCATCGCCGACCTCCTCAAGCTCGCCACGGAATTCCAACTGCGCGTCGTCGCGACCAACGACGTGCACTACGTCGACGCCGGCGATTCCGCCGCACACGACGCGATGCTCTGCATCCAGACCGGGGCGCGCCTCGCCGACGAGCGTCGCATGCGCTACTCGGCCCAGGAGTTCTACCTGAAGAGCGAGGCCGAGATGCTCCGCGTCTTCGGCGAAGTCCCCGACGCGATCAAGAACACCGTGGCCATCGCGGAGATGTGCGACGTCAAACTGCCCGTGGGGCAGAACAACTACCCGGTCTATATCTTCAGCGAAGGGGTGAAGCCCAAGGCCTCCGACAAGATCGATGAGATCCTCGACGGTTACGAGAAACTCAAGAACGGCCTGCTCGTCTCGGCGGGCAAGGCCGGCGAGTTCGTCATCGAAGCCGAGAAACGTAAAGGAATGCGGGCCAACGGCTCTTACCTCCTCGAACAGGTGAAGGCCGGCCTAAAGGAACGCTACGGCGTGGACTACGATTCTCCGAAGGCTTGGCAGGATGAGAAGATTCCTGGGGTCGGCCAGACCAGCCCCGCCGAACTCTGCCGCCGCGTCGACTACGAGATGGGCGTCATCGCCGGCACGGGCTTCGTCGACTACTTCCTGATTGTCTGGGATTTCATCGACTGGTCGCGTAAGCATGACATCCCCGTCGGCCCGGGCCGAGGCTCGGGCGCCGGCTCAATCGTGGCGTATTGCCTCAAAATCACGGACATCGATCCGATCCGTTTCGGCCTGCTCTTCGAGCGCTTCCTAAATCCTGAGCGCGTCTCCGCACCCGACTTCGACATCGACTTCTGCATGCGCCGTCGCGACGAGGTCGTCGGCTACGTCCGCAAGAAATACGGGGAAGACCGCGTCGCCAACATCATCACCTTCGGCACCTTTGGCGCCAAGATGGTCGTCCGCGACCTCGCCCGTATCCGCGACCTGCCGTTCATCGAGACCAACCGCCTCGCGAAGCTCGTCCCGGATGACATCAATATCTCGCTCGAGGACGCTCTGAAGAAATCCAACGAGCTCCGCGAAGAAGTCAGCATCAACCCACAGGCCGCGAGTATTATCGAGACCGGCCGCATCATCGAGGGCATGGTCCGCAACTCGGGTAAACACGCGTGCGGCATGATTATCGCCGACCGCCCGCTCACCGACATCATCCCGGTGACGATGCAGGAAGGCGACCTGACGACCCAATACGCCAAGGACCCGGTCGAGAAACTCGGCCTCCTGAAGATGGACTTCCTGGGCCTGAAGACGCTCACGATCATCGACGATGCTCAGAAGCTCGTGCGCAAGCACCGGGGCAAGACCGCATTTGATATTGAAAAAGTCGGCTTTGAAGACGCCGCGACTTTCGCCCTGCTCAACGAGGCGAAGACTGTCGGCGTGTTCCAGCTGGAATCCGGCGGCATGCAATCGCTCTGCCGCAAGTTCCACATCTCCGCCATCGATGAGATCGTCGCGCTGATCGCCCTCTACCGTCCAGGTCCGATGCAGTTCATCGGCGACTACATCAAGGGCAAGGACGACCCCAGCTTCGTCAAATACGCGCACCCTCTCCTCGAGAAAGTCGCCAAGGAGACTTATGGCATCCTGGTCTACCAGGAACAGGTGATGGAGGCGGCCCGCGTGGTCGCCGGCTACACCCTCGGCGGCGCCGACATGCTCCGTCGCGCGATGGGCAAGAAGATCCGCGAGGAGATGGAGCAGCAGCGCTCGATCTTCGTCGAGGGCGCCAAGACGACCAACAACATCGACAAGAAGAAGGCCGAGGAAATCTTCGCGACCCTGGAGAAGTTCGCCGAATACGGCTTCAATAAGTCGCACTCCGCCGCCTACGCCATCCTCTCCTACCGCACCGCCTACCTGAAAGCCAACTACCCGGTGGAGTTCATGTCAGCCGTGCTGACCTCCGAACAGGGCAACGCCGACAAGCTCGCAGAATTCATGGCGGAAGTCGAAGCCCTCGGCATGAAGGCACTCGGGCCCGACGTAAACCAGTCCGACACGGACTTCACGCCGGTCATCAAGGATAACGCCATTCGCTTTGGTCTCGGCGCCATTAAGGGCGTCGGCGAGCAGGCCGCCCGCAATATCGTCGCCGAGCGCGAGAAGAACGGCCCCTTCAAGGACTTCACCGACTTCGTCGGCCGCATGGGCGAGTTCGACCTCAATGCCCGCACGCTGGACTGCCTCGTCCGGGCCGGCGGCTTCGACTTCACCGGCGAGGATCGCCGCCACCTCGTCGACTCCATCGAATCCGTCCGCCGCCACTTCGCCGGCGAGCGCAAGGAACGCGCCAGCGGCCAGGGTTCGCTCTTCGACATGCTCGGAGCAGAAGACGCTGGCGCCGCGCGCCCGACCGACCTGATTCTGCGCAAATCGGAGAAGATGCCGAAGCTCGAGATGCTCAACAGCGAGAAGGCCCTCCTTGGCTTCTACCTCAGCGGCCACCCGCTCGCCGATTACCATGGCCTCGACGAAGCCATCGCCACGCTCACCGTCACGCCGGACCGGATCGACCTTAATAAGACCGAGCGCCACACGGTGCGCGTCTGCGGCATCGTCGCCGGCCTCGAGAAGAAGATTTCCAAGAAGGACAATCGCCCCTGGGCCCTCTTCACCGTCGCCTCTCGCTCGGTGACCATCCCGGTCATGATGTTCTCCGATGCCTATGACGCCGCTGCCCAGATTAAGGACGGCGAACTCCCGCTGCTCATGGATGGCTCGCACGTCATCGTCGACGCCCGCCTCAACTGGC
>SESF01027343.1_pt1 | contig 24027 bp, 19 predicted proteins | sample 3171521 | NCBI WGS metagenome assembly SESF01 (sample SAMN10866945, study PRJNA518727) | freshwater metagenome | biome: subpolar coniferous forest; feature: holomictic lake; material: water; isolation source: holomictic Lake 227, 6 m and 8 m depth | place: Canada: near Kenora, Ontario | collected...
TGGCATTCCGACCACCCAATTCAGCCCCGACGCCAACACCCTTATGCTCCTGCATTGCGACCCCGCCAACGGCGATGTCACTTCTTCTAACCTGCCCTTGACTTGGGGCAGCGGAGCGACCACGACTGCATACAAGTTCGGCAGTTCTGGCGCGTATTTCAATGGGGTGAATAGTTATATCCAAGGTCCGACTGTGGCAACGACTGGGGCAACTGCCTTTCTAGCACCTTCCGGAAATACAAACGACTTCGTAGTTGAAGCGTTTATTATGCCCAAAAATTCATCTGCTGGGTCGATCCTTGAAACAAGAGCATCAAACAACTCGGGGGCTGGGTTTGACTTCTCTTTAAATGGGTCTAACTTTCCGATCTTCTCGTGTTCGTCATCCGCGCAATATACCTCGTCAGTTGCTCTAATCCCCAATGTTATGAACCATGTCACTTTGGTTCGAAGCGGCGCGGGAAGCAACAACTTATGCTACTATGTGAACGGCGTTCAGGGCGGAACCTTTACAACCGGTGCCGTCGCATACTCTGAAGGTGTTTGCCGGATTGGTGGCGGGTTATACGGTGGAGCATACTTCACTGGGATTATCGATTCTTTCCGCGTCTCAAAAGGCACGAACCGAGGCTACACCGGAGCGACGATCACAGTCCCGACCAGTGCGTTCGTCAGTGACAGTCCTAACACCAGCCTGTTGCTCCAGTTCGATGTCCAAGATGGTGCATTAAAAGATGTTTCAAATAGTGATGTGAGTTTGGCGCCATATGCTCTAACACTAAGTCGCACAAACTGCGTATACGGAACTCAGTCATTGTTATTCAATGGCTCAACAAGTTATGTCCAAGGTTCTCCTAACCAGGCAACTAGGTTTGGTGCAGCCTCTGGGAATGCTAATGACTTCTGCATTGAATTTTGGGTCTGGGCTAATACAACACCTTCTGTTTGGCAGGCTCTATTCCATTGCCAGAACTCAGGCTCTGGGGATACTGCAGGGTTTTCTATCCTTGAAAACTCGTCCAGACAAATTGTGCTTTACGCAGCGGGTGTAGGGTCTACATCCACAGCAGTCCTATCATTAAGAGGGTGGACGCACGTTGCTGTTGTAAGAAACGGGACTACCATAAAGACGTATATCGGAGGAGTTCCGCAGGCTAGCGTTTGGGTTTCTGGGGCACAAGCATTTACTGCCAGTGGGTTTGCTATCGGACGAGACTGCGACGGAAACTTTAACTTTGATGGAAACATCAACGGGTTTAGGATTACAAAAGGTTGGGCGCGATATACCGCTGATTTTTCAGCATCTCTTACATACGCTAAGTTTGATACTTCAGCAAGCACTGGGACCGTTTCTTGCTTAATACACGGCGAAACTCTCAATCCAGACAGTTCTGTAAATAATGCTGATTTAACTTGGAACGCGGTCACAACAAGACTATCACGGTTTGGAAATTCATCAGTAATGTTGGACGGGACATCTGCTTCATATGTGAAGAACACATCAGCCAATGCCGCACTTCAGTTCGGGACTGGTGATTTCACGATTGACCTCTGGCAATATTACGTAGCAGGCGCTACCTATAAGTTCGCGCTATATACGCTGACTAGCGACACGTCAACAACAGGAATTGGAATTGGGGTCGATGGCAGTGGGCTAATCAGGGCTTACATATATGGGTCAACTTTTGCCCCTGGCGGACCTTACCCCGCGTCTAATACTTGGCACCATATCGCCGTATCACGCCAGTCATCAACTATGTATCTGTTTATGAACGGAATACTCCTTGGGTCTGTGGCGAATACGTCGGCGTTAAATGATGGGATATTCAACCTTGGGTCTGAAGGTGGCAACTACACTCGTGGTCTTATTGATGAAGTTCGCGTATCAAAACCTTATCTCGGTTCTGGAGGATGTAGGTATACAGCAACATTCACCCCGCCGACCGTCGAATACGGCGGAACGGCTGGATCATCAACCTTGAAAACAATAAATTATACATCAAATCAGAATGCCGCATTTGGAACAATTGTTTTTAGATTTCAGGATATGGGGTCAACAACATTAAACACTGATCTATTAGCATATATTTCAACTGATAATGCGTCAACTTGGACGCAAGTGCCTCTTCAAGCAGGTGGTAATTGGAATGGTATTGCCGATAGTCAGATTATATTTGGTTCAGCATCTTTACCAAATACGGGAACGGTTGTTTCAGCGAAACTTGTTTCTGCTAATGGGAAACCGCAAAGATATAAAGCATTAGGGTTCTTCTCAAATTAAGGAGTTAAGAAATGAGAACATTAGTTGAAATTGATACAGATATTGTTTCAGTCGAACAAAAGAAGATTAGACCAATGACTGAATTCACTCTGGATCCTACCAATGATAAAGGATTTGGTTTGGCTGCTTTGAATAGAATTAGATCACTGGAAAGTCAGTTGGTGGATTTAAGAGCAGAAAGAAAAGAAGTGGTTGATGCGACCAATAGTGTTTAATCAATCCACCAATAAATATAAGAAATAACTGGGAGACTGAAATGGAAGAAGAAAAAGACTGTAATTGTAAAGCATCGGCCTTCCAAACACTAATCAAGGGATTATTGGGAACGGTAGTTTTTTCCTTCTTCGGATGGATGGCTAATTCCCAATTATCTCTGAATGAAACCGTAATAGAAATCAATACCAAGATGGATATGGTTCAAACATTTATTGCCGAGGAAAAAGCCCTCGATGGAGCAAATACCAGAGATATTCACGATCTGGATAAAAGATTGGCAATGCTAGAAAAGAAAACAAAATGATTTATCAATCAGACCTTCTGCTAACACAAATTAAACAAAAAGCCGCGATAACAACCGGTATGCTGGGGTTCACTGATGCCGATATATTGAATATCGCTACCAGAAGACTTCAAATCGATATCGCATCTCAAATTATTCAAAAGAAGGAAGAATATCTGCTCCAAGAAGCGATTGTTCCTTTAACCGCATCAGAAGACTATTATCGAATTCCTTATCGGGCAATCGGATCATCCATCCGGCATATCTATTTCGTCGCAAACAATAGCACTCAAAGATATTCACTCAATCGACTATATCACGAGGATTTGGAAGCATTTAATCAAACCAACTCAAATGCTATCCCGTCTGGTTTCATATTAGAAGGTTCTTGGATTAGATTGGTCCCGAGTGTATCGGCTTCACCATCCGGTAGTTTGTATATTGAATATTTTTTCCGACCAAATCAGATTGTTCCGAACATTTATGCTAGGCAGATAACCAATGTATCAGGTCAAACCGTGACTTTTGCATCAATGCCTAGTCAATTATCCAGTCAAACGAAATTCGATATCATCAATCATATATCTGGCAATGAGATAATTCAATTCGATGTAGCCGGAACCGTTGCAGGAAATCAGATAACATTCACTGATACATTATTGCCTGATGTAGTGATCGGGAATTGGGTATCGGCAACTCAAACAAGCCCTGTTCCAATGATACCGGAAGAATTCCAAGAATTATTGATTGCGATAACGGTGTTGGATATCCAAAACCTTAGAGGCAACCAAGCAGGTATTCAGGTTGCAATGGGAGATGTTCAAGCATTGATGAAAGCAGTTGAAACACTGACTATTCAAAGAGTTCAATCGAAACCAGAATTAGTTATTCCGAGAAATCCAATCGCAAGAAGGATTGGGCATCGGTAAGGAGAATAAATGGCAAATCTGAACTCAGTTAAAACAATTAGTGGGATTGATACAAACTCAAATCCATCATCAGTTCCAAACAATTTGCAAGTGGCTGATAATGCGATCTTAAATCGAACCGGTGCGGTATCAAAACGCCGAGGATTTGATTATTATTTCCAACCAGGATCTCATATGCCGACTTCGATTTGGGAAAATAGCGGGCAAATTTGTTATCATTCAAACGAGACTAACCAGATTGCCTATGGTCAAAGTCAGACATTATTATCAGGAACATATCCACCACCATCATCGAACAAGATTCGATCAGTGGCGGCTCGTGGTAATTTGTATATGACTACCGCAAACGGAATTTATAAACAGACCAGTTATAACTCAACTCCATTCGCATCGGGAACACCAGCCGCACTAGATTTGGCGGTATCGAATGGCGGAACAACTGCTGGATGGCTCGGAGCATCACAAGTTGCCTATCGAGTGACCTGGGTTCGAACAGATGCAAATCAAGTGCAGACCATTGGAGCACCAAGTCAGCCGTATATATTCATCAATAATTCCGGTAGCACGATTTTCACAACTTTAACATTTACAGTTCCTTGGGGCTGTATAGCAGGCGATAGTTTTCAGGTATGGAGAACGGCAACATCAGCGACAACCGGAACATATCCTGGAGATTTAATGTATCTTGTAGCCCAGAGTTCGACTTGGACTATGGGGACACCAGTGACTTATAATGATACCACCGTGAATGCTTCTTTATCATCAACGCCGCTTTATACGAACTCTACTGCTGCCGGTATAGCAAATGCGAATTATCCACCACCATATGCTCTGGATTTAGAAAGTTATCGAGATTATATCTTCTACGCCAATGTTTATCAGCCACAACAATTCTCAACTCAGATGCTTGGTGTAGCAAATCTAGTCAATGATGTTTCTTCTATTACATTTTCGAATGGATCATTTAGTGAAACATATACCTATTCATCTGCCGAGAACCAGGGAGCATTGAAATTTGCCCTATCAACCGGCGGAACATCATCATCAAACATATGGAATACTACACAAAGTCTTATAAGGATCATCAATCGAAATCCTACCGGCAAACTTTATGCTGAATATACTTCAGGAGTTTATGATCTTCCGGGTAAAATGAGGATTTGGGCAAGGGATTTATCAACCACAACAATTTATATGACTTGCAATACCGGAACAACCGGAGCCGACTGGTCGCCAACCGTTCCAACTTCTGGAACAACGGTAGCCAGCGATAATGGCGCACATATAAATCGTTTCTTCTTCAGTCAATATGCCCAACCAGAAGCAGTCGCTCTCGGCAATTATATGGATGTTGGATCTTCTGATAGTCCGATATTAAGAATTATCGCACTGGTAAACTCATTGATTATAATCAAAGACGAAGGGCTATGGTTTATATCTGGATTATCTGCACCTTGGACATTATCAAAACTGAACATATCAACGAAATGCGTCGCGGCAAATTCAGTGGTTTCCCTAAACAATAAAGTCTTTATGTTGACCAACCAAGGCGTGGTAATGGCATCCGAGGCTGGTGTTCAAATTATCAGTTTTCCCATCGAAAATCAGTTAAGGCCACTTTATAATCTTGCAAATCTTGCATCGGTTTGCCACGGAGTTGGCTGGGAAAGTGATCGAGTATACATTTTATGGATGCCTACGACCGGCTCTGATACCTATGGAACCCAGGCATTTGTTTATAACTTTTTAGTATCTGGTTGGACTAGATGGGATAAACCGGCCTGCTGCGGTTTGGTTGAAAAATACCAAAACAATCTTTATATCAGTTCTGGTGTTGAAAAAGCACTCTTGGTTATGAACAATACAAATACCAATGCAGATTTCAATGACGAAACTCATTCGGCAACATTAGTTTCCGGTTATCCAACTGAATTAGTGGTCACTTATTCAGGGAGCATCAAGGAGGGATACGGTATCTCTCAGGGATCGAATATAATCAAAGTTATATCGGCGATAATGACCGCACCAAATCATTGGGTAGTTGTTCCAGATATCGGCTTTTCAACTTGGTCGAATGGATCTGCTTGTTCAATTAAAACACCAATATATTCAAGGATTTTGTTTCATCCAAATACCTGCGGAGAAGCAGGCGTCACAAAATTGTTCCTCGATGTAAACTTCATATTCGAGATGAATTCATTGAGTATGATTTATGCGATAATCCAATCCAATACCCAACCAGGGTTCTCATTGATCCCATATTCGAATACATTGAATAATGGATGGGGGATGACTACCTTTGGAGCCGTTTGGGGTAATCCGATAAATGTATCCGGTCCACCATTTCGAATTATCGTTCCTCAACCGCATACATCAGGTGAAAGTTTGCAAATCGGATTTAATCATAGTGTTTCAAATGAAAACTTCGCACTATTGTATACCTCAATTTTATATGACCAATTGACACTAATTACCAATTCCGGGAGATGGTAGATGAAAGTTCCATTATTCACTCAGATAACTCAAGATGCTTTTACTCAATCCCAAACCGAAAAGAATTTGTTAGCATCATCGTTTATCAACCTTTTGCCTTTCATCAATAACCCGATGAATTTGGTGACCTCTGCGATGAATAACAACATAACCTTTCAAGATAACATCAATGCCGAACATATCGTTGTTCCGGGTGTAAAGTCAGGAGTTGATTTCACAATCAATTTACAAAAAATGAAAACAAGGCCAACCCATATGGTTCCCGGTTATGCCTCGGGAGAAACCGTCAATGGGCATTGTATCAAATCGTATACCTCGGTGACATCAATGACTTGCAATATAACATTCACTTCTGGGAATACAGCCGGAGTATCGGTTGATCTGATGTTTTTCTAGTCAAGAATATAAATAGATTTAACATTGTTCAGTTTAAACGGATTAAACCAAAAATGTTTAAAATGAACGAGATAGACGAGAACCAACATCTCCTGGCCGCATACCACGGAAAGTAGATTTTAGGCGAGGTCGAAGCAAAACAATCTTTTGTTTGAAGTGAATTGGTATACCAACGATTTTGCAGCAAATATCAAAGAATGGAGTAGCAAAAACTTTAATCTTTAATCTCAATTAGGAGAACCAATGGCTACAGTAAACGATAATACACTCACGACCCTCAATGGTCTGTTAAAAAGAACCTATTCTGATGAAATTACAAGTCTCATTCCTGATAATAACTTCCTGACAGAATTGTTTCCATTTGAAGCATCAAATCTTATCGGAGACAAATTTTATACTCCAGTCATTCTAGCGAATGAACAAGGAATAACTTATGCCGCTCCAGGAGCCGGCGCACCAGCCCTAAACGATAGCATCGCCGGAAACATACAACAGGCTTCCGTTGATAGTTGGGCAATCGCTGGACAAGCACTTCTTTCATATGAAATTGCTGCTAAATCCGCTCGCGCTCCAAACAAACAAGCATTTAGAAAAGCAATGGATAGCACCATCGAAAGTTTAATTCTTTCTCTTCGTAAAAGAATGGAAATCAACTTTATGTTTGGTGGGACTTCAGTTGGAACCGCAACAACCGGAACAACCGGCACCGCAATCGTCATTTCTTCTGCTACCTGGGCTCCTTTCGTATGGGCCGGGTCGATCGGTATGACCCTTGATATCTTTTCATCTGGTGGTGTTTTAAAAGGATCAACTCGTATAACCGGCGTCAATATGAGCACTCAAACTCTTACAGTCGCTTATTCAGGTTTGGCCGCTTCAACCGATGTTATTTATATCGGCGGAACATATGGCAACGAAGCAATCGGTCTGAGCAAAATCTTAACTACATCAGGAACATTGTTCGGTATCGATAATACCTCAAATGATCTTTGGAAAGGCAATACATTTGCCGTCAATGCCACATTGACCCAAAATAAGATTGATCAAGCATTTACAACCGTTGTTGAAAAAGGCTTCACTGGAGAAGCAATTCTTCTGGTCAATCCTCGCACCTGGACAGATCTTCAAAACGAACAAATTGCCCGTATCAACCAAGCCCAAAACGGAGCATTCTCTCGTGAAGCAAATCTTGGCACTGGCAAAATCAAATACAATACCCAATCAGGCAATGTTATGACCGTTGTTCCTCATACAATTTGCCCAGTTTCTACCGCTTATATCCTTGATAAATCCGCTTGGAAACGAGTTGGTTGTATCGATCTCAAAATCGGTGGACCTCTTGATAGCGAACCACTTCGCAATCTTCCATCCAATCTTGGATATCAAATCCTTGCCTATTCGAACCAAGCATTATTCTGCGATCGTCCCGCAAACAATGTGGTTCTAACTGGTATTACTGCTCCATTCTGATCGAGTGGAATAATTGAATTGATAGGGGCCTTTTGGTCCCTATCTTTTTGACTGGATTTATATCCAAAAACAGCAAATCACCCCCTAAAAGTAGCAACGGTAGACCCTTTTAATATGGGTCGCCGTTGCCTAAATCGAGGGGTGATGGCACCTTTTATAAAAACAAGTCACTTGTTATAAATACAATTGGAAAACCAACCTATCCTAAAACCAAGGAGAACCAATGAGTGAATTAGCACCAACAGCCACACCATCAGCCGAAATAGATACCTCAGGAGATCAGTCAACCGAAACAATAATGGGCGATAATGATTTCGATCCAGAATGGGATGCTCTAAAGGAGTCGTTAGGCGGATCAAATTTAGATGATGAATACCTACCAAAGAAGAAAAGTCATATTGCAAAACCAGAGCATCAAACCGAACCCAAGGCAGACCAACAGCAATTAGTCAAACTTAAAGTCAACGGCCAAGAAACAGAAGCGCCATTATCAGAAGTAGTCAAAATGGCCCAGAAGTATCAAGCCTCAGAAGTTAAACTCGAAGGACTAAAAGCAGCAAAGGCCCAAATCGATAGTCAGATGGCTCAAGTTAGGCAAATAGGACAGATATTAAAGTCCGGCAATGTTGATCATATCGAGAAGATATTCGAAAACTTTGGAATTGACTTTAGTAAACTAGCATTGGTCAAAACTAAAATGTTATTTGACCACGATATGCTATCACCAGAACAAAAGAAAATGGTCGGTATGGAAAAGCAATTAAAACAGCACCAAGCCCATCAAGAAATGCTTCGTCAACAAGAATTCCAACGGGTTCAGGCATATCACGACCAAAAAGCATCTGAAGAACTCGGCATCGAAATACCAAAAGCATTAAGAGAAGTCGATCTCAAAGCATCACCTGAAATCATTGCCCGAATTGCCCAGGTATGGCAATCGGCTCTTAGAGCAGGCAAAAACCCTACTGCTACTCAAGTGGCGCAATATGTTAAGGGTCAAGTTGAAACAGAACGTCGTGCTTTGCTTCAAGGTGCTGATGCAAACAAAATCCGTGAACTGCTCGGAGATAAAGCAAACGAATTGGTTCGATCTTTAACTCCAAAAAACAAATATGTTCAAACACCATCATTTCAAAAAACCAGTGAAGTTAAACAGAAGACTGGTCCATATACAAAGTTCTCCGATTGGAAAAATCGTTAAGATCAGTAAATATAAGAAATGATTTAAGGGTGTAGAATATGGAAAATGGTCAAGATACTGAACAAAACGAAAATGTGAATACGATTGAACTAAACACTTGGACTTTATCACCGACAGAGGAAATCGGTGATGAGACAATTTCTCGGTTTTCTGAGTTCTTTGAAATAATGAGAACACTCGGATTTATTGATAATTGGAAAAAGATGTATGGTGCATATCTTGGCCGAACCGGCGAAAACAAAACCATTGGCCTTCAAAAGATGGGGGCCAGTGGCGAGTTTATCGGATTACATATCAACAATCTTCGTTCAACGATACGATCAATCCTCGGCATCATATTATCGAACCCACCGAACTTTGATATTATCGCAACAAACGCCGACTCCGCATCAACTCAACTCGCATCTCTTTGCAAAAACTTAATCGACTATTATATGTCCCATTCAAGGATCAATCTCAAACAGAAATTATTCGACTCCGTTGAAATGGCATATATCACTGGTTCTGGTTATGTTTTGGTTGAATGGGATGCAGAAGCAAAATCCGGTTCTGCAAAAACAGATGATATGTTCGATGGCGACGTCACCATAACCTGCCCGTCTCCATTCGATGTTTGTTTTGATCCATATATCGACTCCTGGGAAGATTTAGAATGGGTTATTGTTCGTCAATGGCATTCAAAGATATCTTTAGCAAGACGATTTCCTGAATTTGCATCTGAAATAGAAAGTCTTGATACCAAGGACTCCGCAGTCAATTTCTCTAGTAGCGGATCATCCTCGTTTATGAGTGAATATCATTCCTCAAAAGGATCATTGAACCAACAAGTCGCTACATTCAAATTGTTTCATAGAGCGGTTCCAGAATTATCCGAAGGACGATACATTTGGACTTTGAACAATGGAACGGTTTTGTATGAAGGCAGTCTTCCATATGATCGAGTTCCATTAGAACGGTTTATCGTCGATAAGATACCAGGAACACCATTCGGCAGAACGCCGTTAGAAGATATGCTACCGATCCAGGAAAGTCTGGATTTGTTGAATTCAACAATAATTACAAACCAATATGCAACCGGTCTGCAAATTATTGCCTGCGAAGAAGGAACAGATTTAAGTCCAACAACCCTAGGTGCCGGTATCGCTCTTGTTAAATTTCCTAGCGGTTCTCAACCACCAAAAGGCATCAATTTAACCGCAACCAATCCTGAAGTGTTTCAATACCTTCAAAAATTAGAACAAGAAATGAACCAAATAGTCGGCGTCAGTGAAGTCAGTAGAGGCCAAAACACCGGCAATTTATCATCAGGTTCAGCACTTGCATTGGCATCGTCGATGAGTGCTCAGAACCAAGGTCCGGTGTTGCAAGGCTACAACGATTTCTGTGCAAGAACAGCAACCCTGGTTTTAAAGATAATTCGAACATTTGCGGTAAATCAACGAACATTAGCCATCATTGGTGAAAACAAATCAAGTCAGGTATTGTTCAATCAAGATGATCTCAAAGAGTTTGATCGTATTCACGTCACGCAAGGCAATCCCTTAACTGCGACTATGGCTGGTAGGTTGCAGGTAGCACAACAGTTAGTATCTAACAACCTGATAACCAATCCAAAACAATTCATCGATGTATTGGTTTCTGGTAATCTAGATTTGATGACTGATCCAGTATCAGAGGAAGATAATTATATCATCCGAGAAAACGAATTGATGCGAGATGGAGAAGAAGTTATTCTATTGATCCTTGATAACCATAACGCCCATATCGATGTTCATAGACGGATGCTAAACGACCAACGATTTAGAACACCAAATACCGATGAAACGACCAGTAAGATACTACAATTAGTGATGTCCCATATCAAAGAGCATATGAATTTATTGAATGGCCCACAACCAGGAGCACCAGCCCCACCACCTGGACCCGGCGGACCACCAGGAGCACCACCAGGAGCCGGCGGACCACCACCAGGGCATAACGGCCCACCACCAGGTCCTCCAGGAGCACCACCACCAGCCGAAGGACCACCAGCACCACCAAGTTTGCCTGAGATGATTGAAAAATTATCGGTTCAACTTGAGATGATGGGCATTCAGGAAAAATCGGTTAGGGACCAACTCAAACAGTTAGTGCAGATGGCCGCTGGGCAACAGATGCCCCCTCCAGGCGTTCCAGTCGTCCCACCGCAGCACCTTGTATCTCAGCAGCACCCGCATAACCCAGACGGCCGTCACGTCCCCCATCGGCCCCCATCGTTGCCCGGCGAAGGATCTCTGAAACCGCATAAAATGGAACACCCAGGTGGCCCAGGCAATATGCGTCAAAACATTGCCGGTGGTATTCCAGGAATGCCTGCCGGACAAAACACTCATAATGCGGTCAGTGCCGGTATCGTAAATCCATCAAATCCAGCGGTGCTTCAAGCGGCGGAAGCCGGAGTTAGATTTCCGAATGTTCCAAAACCGAAAGGAATGGCTTAATGGCATATACAAAACTCTCGGCGAAAACAGATAGCCGAAAAGCCCACGATAAACTTGAGGAAGTCAAAAAAGGGAAACAGATATCAACTGCCGATGCCGATCATATGGAAATGTATTTGAACAAATCGTTGTTATCGGATGACGATAAGGCAATCGCAACAAAACTCGGTGAGCACTTATCAAGTAGGGCAAAAGATGGCAACCATATGGATACAGAAGTCGTTCCTTATAACGGATCAAAGAGATGGATCACACTACCAAATGGTGCCCATTTATTAGTGAACTCTGGCAAAGATAATTATAATCGAACATTCAAAGAGACGAACAAAAAAGGTGAACATTTCGCCACGGTGAAACGTCGAACAACCAGAGCAGATGGAACCGCAAAGGCAGGAGATCGTCGAGATTTCGAATTTGCATTTGATACAACCGCCCATCCACCTGATCCTATTCGAGCAGAGCAAGATAAAAAGCATAATCTGGTGACGATATATCAGGGCAAAGACGAAGAGGGAAAAGATAAGTTCAGACGAATAAACTTGAAAGAACTTAACACTTTAGTCGACAAAAAAGGTCGCAGTAAGAAATTCACTTAAGGAGGATGGATATGGCTAAATGTAAACCAACAAAGAAGAAATAGATGAACCATTTAGAGAAAGTTGACTTCTTAATCGATGTATGGCTTGAGGACATCATAACCACCGGTGATGTTCCTACCGATGAACAAATCAAGTTGTTATCAAAATTAAGAGATACATTTTCAACTGAAGGAAAAAAGAGATTTGATATCCGCCTAACATCAATGACGGATGACCAATTATTGGATATGGTAAATGGATCAAGTGATACAGAGGAAGGTTTCGTTTCGACCATTCTCGACAAAAACACTCAATAATCAACAAAAGCAGGCAGTCGAATTACTTTGGCAACGGGGAAATCTTGAGTTTCTACTTCATCCCGGCCAAAAACGAATGCTTAATATGTTTCAAGATAAATCGTTTGGTTGTGCATTGACGTGCCGCCAAATTGGCAAATGCGAAATATCTTCGACTTTGATAAAAACCCAATCTGCCGACGGAACTAAATATATTGAGATCGGATCACTATTATTCCCAATATTGAGCATTCGATCAAAAATCGTATATTTGTTAGAAAGGTTGGTTATATGGATATCAAAAAAGATCATTATTTAAATCCATTCACAAATGTTTATGTTCATAGACGAAGATATTCCAGATCAATATCTCCATTCGTTGATTGCTTCAAAAGTTGGTTTCTAAAAAATGCAATTCAATATCTCCCTGATTTATGGAATGATTTACGAAATCAGTCAGGTAAATGTAAACATTGCGACGCTGATCTTCCACTGAAATGCTTAAAGTTTGACACCTTTTGTAGTTTTAGTTGTTCAACATCCTGGTTTGCTAAAAACACCGATCGAGTTGCAAAAGCGAGAAAAACAATTAAACAGAAGAAAGCAATCGATCCAACATTCTGTTTACTTCCAAATCAGACAGAATATTGGATAAAAAAAGGTTTCAATTCGGCTGAAGCACAAATTAAAGTTAGTGAGCGCCAAAGAACATTTAGTCGAAAAAAGTGTATCGAAAAAAACGGGTCAGTTATGGGTCTGGAACAATTTAATAGCCGTCAACAGAAATGGCAGCAAACACTTATAAATTTACCATTGGAAAAACGAATTGATATTCTCAGAAAAAAAACAAAACCATCATCTCGGTATAAATTAGATGAAAAGTTTTCTGCTGAACTCGAAGCCCTACTTGGTAGGACATTGAATTATGGGGATAAACAAGAAGCACTAATAGTTGACGACCATATATTTCTTGCGGATTGTTTTGACACAACAACAAGAAAAGTAATTGAGATTTTCGGCGATTATTACCATTTCAATCCAAAAAAATACAGCGGTGATTTTTTCGACAAGCGGTTAAAGATGACCGCAGAAGACAAATGGGCAGAAGACGAAAGACGCATAAATTTAATCAACTCAAAATATAATGGGGTTCTTATAATATGGGAAGACGAGATAAGGGAGAATAAAGCAGAATGTTTAATGCGATGCTTAAAGTTCTTAAACTAATAGTTGAAGGTCTTATAAAGTTTCTTGATCCTGATTATCGTTATGATTGGGATCAATTTGAAACAGCAACATTTAGCAAAAGCAGAACAATAAGAATTCAAACCGATAACGGTGCATTTATTGCCTGTCACCAAACAATGCCTTTGAATGTTTATGAACTAAAAACAGAAACAAAAACACTCTATTGTTCATCACATCATATGGTGATTTGTTCAGGATATATCGAACGGCTTGTTAAAAACCTAATATCAGGCGATATGCTGATTACTGAAACAGGTCTTGAAAAAGTTGTTTCAGTTAAACCGATGAATGTCAAGGCCAGAATGTATGATGCTGAAATGGATCAACATCATCTATATTTCACTGACGGGATATTATCTCATAATTCTTTCGGTGCGGTCACCTATTGTATATCCAAATGTTTAGAAAAACCAAATCAACAAGTAATCTATTGTGCTCCTACATCCAAGCAGGTCACTGGTATCGCATTCAAAGTCTTGAGATCAATTCTAACATCGTGCCCAGATAATCTATATCCCCATAAAACAAAAGAAGAGTTAGTATTCAAAAACGGTTCAATTCTAATGCTGGCTGGTTGCCATAATAAAGGTGATCGACTTCGTGGGAAAACAGCCGATGTAGTTGTTATCGATGAAGCCCGAGATATTCCAGCAGAAGACTTTTCTTATATCATCGACTCGATTATTAAACCGATGCTGACCACCACTGGCGGTCAATTAGTTATAGTCACCACTCCACCGGCTTCACCTGACCATCCTCTCTGTATTGATTTGATCCCAAAAGCGATAATGCTAAATTCATTTTATACCGCAACCTATCGTGACAATCCAATCATTGAACCTGACTTTTATCGTGATTTATTAGATCAGGATAAAGGCAAGGATTCGACAATTCATTTTCGAAGAGAATATCTGGCAGATTATACCGCAGCAGATGCAACTCGTCTGATATGCCCATCTTTCGATTATGAAGAACAATTGACTAGGTTTGAGGAATATACAAAAGTAAAATCAGATGAATATCGGATCGATCCTTGGGTTGGTATCGATCTTGGTGTTAGAAACAAAACCGCCATCGTTTACGGCCAATTCGATCAACTCAAGAATGTTCTCTCCATCATCGGTGAAAGAATATTATCAAATCCAACAACTAGAGATGTTATCGAGGCATTATTAGATGGAGAGAAACAATATCTGGCAAATAAGAACTGGGAAAAAGAAGTGACCAGGATCAGTGATATCGATTTATCGTTCATCAATAATTGCCGAAAAGAATATGGTATCAATATGCGTCAGGTTGTAAAGAAGGATCGATTATCGATGATTGCAATCTTAGACGATCATATTAGAACCGGCCAAACAATCATTGATGTTAGAAACTGCCCATACTTATCCGCTCAATTGAAGGGTGGATTATGGAATGCGAAACGAACCGATTATGAAGCATCGAGTGACGGTTCTCATATGGATGCTATCGATGCCTTGAAATACCTCAATATGAGTGTTATTCGAACCGCATATAATAAAAAACAGCATCGTGAGGAATATTTTGCCCCTGCTGCCCATACATTTGTTCCAGAAGCATTGAAGAAAGATGTTCTTCCATTAGACCAAATGCGGATAGGTGGTTTTGGGGGCTTTTGGAATAAATAGAAAAAAGAATTCATTTAAGGAGAAGAGTGCCGATGGCGAACATTGTAAATTCAGATCAAGATCCCGATAAAAATAATCCAAACCAAAATCCATTTGGGACCACTGATCCAATTTCAGTTGGTGGCTCTGGTGCTGTTTATACCGGTGTATCCGGTAATGGTGTAGGTCCATCAGCAACAGCAACAACCGCTCCTGCAACGGTTGGAACTTATGCTCAAGCACCGGTAGCCGCAAGTCAGGTCTTTACCGGTAATTCAAATCCGACCGGTGTTTTTGCAAACGTCAATGCAATGACGGCAAATAACCAATCACCAAATTATTCATTTATCAATAACAAACTTCAATCAGAACAAAATGATTTGTTCACTAAGATGAATTCTGCTTATGGAGATTATCTAACAAAAGCAGGATCAACACCAACATATGATCCAACAAAAATCCTAAATGCGGTCAATACCGGTGACGCCACTCAATTGGGAGATGTTAAGAACTGGCTTACTGCTTCATATACCGGACCAACCAGTTGGGATACATCTTCATTTTCTCCTGCACTAACAAATTATCAAAGTGAATTGAAAAGCCTCAATTCCGCTGATGGTCTTTATAATTGGCTAATCGGCAATGTTGAGGGCGAAACTCCTGGCTCGGCTCAAGCAGATGCCGCTTCAATATGGGCCGCTCCTGATTTTCAAAAGAATTATGCGGATTGGAATTCCAGTCTAACCAATTTGAATGGCGTCTATGATAACAACAATAAAGGTGCCCAAGCATATGCAACCAATATGAAATCCGGGTATACCAATCTAGCAAATGCGGTTCAAAATGATTTGTATAATCTTGCAGGGCAAAATATGACCGGTTTTAATCAAGCACTTCAAGATGCTCGCAACCAAGAAAATCAAGTTTATATGGAATATGCCGGTGATATGGGGCAATCAGGCGAACACGGTGTAAATCGCGGTCAATATTATGAATACAAGCCTGGAACAGCAGCAACATTAGAAAATGTTCTCACCGCTGATAAGGTCAAACAATATAACAACATCGAACAATTACTTGGCGGAACTGCTATCAATCCAGTCGGTGGTTGGTCTAAAGGATCAGTCAATTTCAATAGCGGAGATTATAATACCGCCGTAGAAACAGCAGCAGCAGCCGAGAAAGCCCAACAAGATGCCGCAGCGGCCCAACAACAACAATATATGCAAATGATGATGAGTATGATGAGCCAACAAGGCGGTGGTGGTGGTGGTTCAAGTCTAATCTGCACCGAATTGAAACGCCAAGGTCTTATGGATCGCAAAACCCAATTCAAACTAGCCCAATATTTCTTGAAATATTCTGATAAGTTCTGGGCAGGTTATTGGTCAATCGCTTTACCAACTTCTTGGCTAATGAAAAGATCACCATTCATAACATCGGTTATGAACCATTTCTTCCAGTCAATGGCACACAATGACCTCCGTGGTAAAGTCTATCGTGGAATTATGCTTTCTGTTTCAGTGGCTGCCTCATTATTCTCACATCCAGAACGATATGGCGATTGGCAAAACAAACTATTATCAACAAAAGCAACATTCTTTAAAAAACAGGCTGTTTAAGGAGAACTAAATGGCGAATATCGTAGGAACTGATGACGAACTGAATAAACAAATTCAAGCCGGTATGACGGCTAGTGATATAACTCAACCGATATCGTTATCTGGTGCCGGTGGCTCTCCTTTATCTGGTGGCATATCGGCTACTGCATCAACAGGAACTCAAGCATCGGCAGATACCAATGGGAACGGGAATGGTGGAACTGGTGGTCAAACAACACCGGCGCCAGTCTTTAATCCTTCTTTTGCAAGTGCTTCAAATATGGCGGCTGCAAACGGACCTGCTAATTACAATTTTATCGGTGATAATCTCCAAAAGCAAAACAGTTCAATTTATGATTTGATGAACAAAGCATATGCGGACTATCAAACCGCAGCAGGATCAGCACCGGTATTCAATAAACAAACCGTTGATAAAGCAGTTCAGACCGGTGATGCTGCTCAAATGAAGAATGTAGCCGATTGGATGACTACATCATATAAAGGGCCTCAAAGTTGGGATACCAGTTCATTTACTCCAGGTCTAACAAACTATGCGAATAATCTCGGTCAATTGAAGGATTCTGGTGGTTTATTTAATTGGTTAGTTTCGAATATCGATGGTGAAACCCCTGGTGCAGCACAAATGGATGCCTCCCAAATATGGAACGATCCAGGATATAACAAAAGTTGGGATAATTGGAACCAAGGACTAACAAATCTAAACACCACAAAAACAAACAACGATACATCTGCCCAAAAGTTATACGATAGTTTGATCAAAGGGTATGGTGATCTAAACACCAATACAAACAAATATGTAAACCAATCAGCGAACGATTATATGGCTGGGTTTAACAATATCGTTGCCCAAAATCAGAAATCAAATGCCGGTGTTTATGCAGATTATCTTCGAAAAGCCGCTCTACCAGATACAGAATATCGAATTCGAAAAGGTGACTTCTATGATACCACTCATTATGCCGATCCAACATTAAACAACTCAATAACATCTGATCAAGTCAAACCATATAACAACCTTGAAAGTTTGTTAGGTGGAACTCAACTAACTCCATCTGGTGGATGGCAGGCAAATAGAGTGATATTCGATCAACACGGACTTGATCAAGCGGTCGCAAATAAAAAGGCAGAAATGAACCAAGCAATTCAGGCCGAGGCGACGCGATTGGGCTATCAAAATGCTCTATCAGCCGAAGCCGCTGCCCAAAAAGCAAAAAACGACGCATTGGCTTCTCAAACCAATTATGTTCGAAATACCTATGTTCCACCACCTCCAACTCCAGTTTATGTTCCGCCACCATTACCTACAGTAAACATTAGTCAACCATATACGATGGGGCTTTGGCACTTGTAATGGTCATAGTGACCGGTTATCCGAGAAGTCGAACAAAATGGTTTAGCGAGTTTCTTTCAACAGATACCTCGAAATGCCTACACGAGCCAATCTTTGAAAGTTATGTAGACTTATTTAGATTTATCAAAGATGGAATATTCAATTTATCGGATAGTTCCTTGATATTGGTCTGGGAACAAATCGCTCAAATATCAAAAGATATCAAATTCGTTTTGGTTAAAAGAGATAGAGCAGAAGTTGAGAAATCACTCGCTACCATTGGACTTATGATCGAACCGTGGGCCTTGAATATGGCCGAGAAACATATCGAACAATTAGAAAAACAGAAGAATTGTTTGACTATCAATTTCGAAGATATCAATTCAAGATATCAAGAGATATTCAAGTTCGTTCACGGATATAATTGCCCGATACAAAATGCTGAATTAGTCAGCAAAAACATACAATTGAGTAAAGACGAAATTCAGGCGATCATTGATAAATTGCCCAAAGAAGTAAATACTCAAAGTAATTCAAAAGGAGAAGTCTAATGCCAGCAGCGTGGGCAGGAATTGGTCTACAAGGACTATCAATGTTAGGGAATGCTTTTGGCTCCAGCAACAACAGCGAAGCAGCCGCTCAAGCACAGCGAAATGCAATGCTTATGGATATGATGAAGCAACAACGGCTTTATGAACAATCCCAACAAGCATTAGCCCTAATAAATCAACAACAAGGACTTCATCTTACACCATATCAATTGAAAGCATATTCTCCTGAACTGCTTCAAGGGTCAATAATACCAAATCCTCGGCTGTTAGAAGTTGATCAAACAAATTTAAATTCACGGATGAAATATCTGAAAATGCTGGAAGCAGAAGCCGCTAATCCTGGTATGAGTGCCGGGGATAAAGTGCTTTTGGATCAAGCATCTAGACCAGCAGCAAATGCGATTTTAAGAGCCCAAGGCCAGCAGGATGAAAATATCCGTGCTAGAATGAATGGTGGCGATGCTGGAACAGAATATCTTCTAGGCAACCAATCAAATCAACAGGCCGGTGATACATTGGCCAATATTGGTGCTCAAGCATTCGGAAATTCCTATAATGCAAAATTAAATGCTTTAGGTGGTTTAGCCGGGCAATATGCAAATCTCCAGCACGAAAATGAGGCGAGAACCGGGACCAATAACGGAATGTTGAATGCCCGTGATTTCAATCAATACCTTCAGAACCAGCAAATACAACAGGCGAATGTTGGAGCAAAGAATTCTGCCCAACAATATAATCTCGCAAATGAAACCAGAATAACCGGATTGAATAATGCGAATAAGACCGCTGAAAACGCCAGTTATAACAATCTATTATCATCAAAAGCGAATGCAATAATGGGTTTCAATGCTCCATATAATCAGGGATTAAGTCAGCAATCAGCGGCATTCGGTAGTCAAGCAGCCGGTTATGGTGCTCTCAGTTCGGCTCAAGATGCCGCTATGTGGGGAGGACTTGGTAAAATCGGCCAAGGCTTTATGAACCCAAATTCAACATTAGCCCAGACTTTGAATGGATGGATGAGCAGAAGCAATTATGACCGAAGCCCACTCACCGCAACCGGCGGATCAGATCCAGAAGAAGATATCAACGGAGCATTGGATTATGGATTTGAATAAGAACAGGTTTAACTTTTAAGAGGATTTCATATGGCAAATAATTTTGATCCATCAGTTTATGCTGGTTTAGATGACGAGAAACGAAAAGCAGTTCTAGAAAGTCTCGGATTAGGTCATCTTGGAACCGACCAATTCTTTGGAGACGATAGCGACGATGCTGATCAAATAGCGGCAATTCGAAATAGTCTAAAGGTTCCACCAACACCATCATCTGCACCAAATCCATATGCTGGAGAGGTCAATGAAGTTGGTCAACCATATGTTTTTGATCCTAAGAAAAGATCGATTTATGACGGTGAAGTAGATGAAACTGGTCAACCATATGGTGCCGTTCCTCGGCCTTCTAGTGTTGCGGCTCCAGTCATTCCTCCCGGTGTTCCTGGTGTTGCGGCTCCAGTCGTTCCAGGTGCTTCTAATGGGGTCACAAAGGAAGATTTCTTAAAATGGTTAAACACCTACTCCGATGCATCAAAAGTTTTTGCCGATAAACAAGCGGGTTTAAACGGTGAGATATCATCGAAGTTAGACGACTACACCGATCAAATGAAAAAATATCAAGATCCATTATCAATAGGCAATGTTGTAAATGATATAATGCGAATGGATCAAGCAAGAATAGGTGCAATGCCAGCAATTCATACCACTGCTGGAATGGTTGCAACCGGTTATAGACCTGATGTTTCTGGTGTAGGTGCCGCAGTAGGCAATATGATTGGTGATAATCAAAGAACCGCTGCAAATAGTCAAGCAATAGATGCACAGAACTTCCAGAATTGGTTAGGGCAGAAAAACAGAGAACTTCAAGGTAATGCCGCTGAACTACAAAATGTTGAAAAACTTGCATCACTTGGTATCACTTCAAATGCCCATTTAGCATCGGCTCAATCAATCGCTGATTATAGAAATGCTGAATTGGGAATTAAAAATCAAAGTCTTGAAATCGCAAGAGCAGCAGCAGCAGCAAAAGCAGCCGAAGATCCAAGCACTCCAAGAAGTGCTGCAGAAGACGACTTGGCAAAGAAGCAAGCCGCTGCTCGTGTTGCAGTGACCACTCCTGGCGCAAATATTCCAAATTTAGCAAGAGCGGCGACTGAAACAGCGGCAACGGCGGCTGGATCGGGTGCTGATAACTGGGTGGCAAGATTTGGTGATTGGGTTGCCGCAAAAGCCGGTGGGCAAGATTTTTATAGATCAATTATGGGGACCGGTGATGCTTTAAAGAATAACGATGTTGCCGTATCAGCATTCGAAGGTGCAGTAAAAGGAATTGATCCGCAAATCGACGAACTGACTAAAAAACTACACGATAACGATGCGAATGTTCGAGTTGCCGCTATGGATCAAATCAATAAACGATTATCACAATTATCCTCAACTGCGGTTGCCGGTAAAGCCGGTGCAGTAGTAGGTGCAGCGCCTACACAGGGAACCGAATACGGAACTCCAAAAATCAATTCAGTTGAAAGTCAATTAGGTGAAGCGGCAAGAAATCTTGTTGCAAACGCCATAAATCCTTCGGCGGTTGCGGCTGATGCAACTGATGCCCAAAAGACAGCATTTAAGTTTGTTCAAGATAAGATGAATGAATATGGTATCAAAGAGCCATTCGGAGAGATTGTTAAAAAATACAATGAAAAGGTTAGTGCTGGTCGATATAAACGAACAACTGATGGCTTAAATCAGTTCTTAATTGATTATTCAAACGGGGGATTATAATGGCAGAAAATCAAGATAGTCTCGCTGAAGCATTATCTCCAACATATATTACTGATCAATTACGAGCCTTATCTCCGGCATTCGATAAAGTCTCTGATCTCGATATGCTAAGAGCACTTCATAAATCAGAAAGTCCCGATGCTCCATTTGAAGATTATGTTCGGAAGATTGGTGTTCCAGGATTTCACGAAAAATCAGGTTTGGATACTCTCGTTCACGGATTTGGTAATTCTACAACACTTGGTTTAGCCGATCCGATTTTAGCAGCAGCACGAGCCGGAGCCGCGACGCCATTCGATCCAGGTGGAATATCATCGGCTCTTGGGCAAAGTCAGTTCGCACAATGGCTGCACGATAAGACCGGTGTTGATATAGGACTTCGACCTAATTCAGGACCAGCAGAACCAAAAGATCAGAATGATCCAACCATTGATTTAGATCGTTCAGGTAAAACATTTCAGGATTTGTATGAGGAACAACGACGAACTCAGGCATTAGAAAATGCCCAAGGTTTAGCAGATCATCCAGTTGCACATTTCGGTGGCGATATAGCCGGTCTAATTGCCGGTTTAGGTCCAATCAAAGCAGCAACAGAAGCATTAGGAGCCGGTCGGGTTTTAACAAATCCATTGGCTAGGGCTTCATTAGATAGTGCTCTTCAAGGAGCCGGATTAGGTGGCGTTGATGCTTATCATCAAGGTCAAGATATCGGTAATGGTGCCTTAAAAGGCGGCGTCTTAGGTGGAATGGCCCCATCAATAGGTGATGCTGCGGTTAAAGGTGTAAATCTAGCCGGGGCTGGTGTTCGTGTAGGTGGGCAATTGTTTCAGGATTTGACAGCAGCAGCGGCAGCATTACCAAGAGAAGTTCTAGGCTTATTGGCCGATAAAATGCCAAATTCATTAGGTGCAGTTCGTAATCTAACATCCGGTGCGGATCAGTTCTTAGGAAAACTTGCACCTGAAGGATTAAAAAAGACAGTTGGAAAAGTAGAAGGTGGTTCTGCTGGTGTTCTCTCTGAAGCGATGGGATTGCCTGGAACAGATGCTTTATTCCACGGTGGTTTAGGTCTTGGAGTTGGATATATTCCATACATTAAAGCAGGTATCGTCAAACGACTTGGTGAAGGAGTTGAGGATTTAACTAATCCAAATAGTCTTGGTGGAGCATTCGGTAAATTTGCTGATAGCATCGGATATGATGGTGCCGCAACCGGCAAAGCGGTGACAGATGGTTTAATCGCAACAGATAGAAGCGGTGCTCAAGATTGGCTTCGTCATTTTCAAGGAAGAACTGAACCGAATTATTCAATACCAAATCAGGCACTAACCGATCCAGATGGTTTTATTCGAAATGTAGAAGAGAATTATCAAAACAATCCTGGTGTAGGTCAGTCATTAAGAACCGCTCGTGATCTAGGACAACGAGAATATCGAGATGCTGTATTTTCAATGATGAATGGTGGCGTCGGTCAACATATGTTTACTCCTGGAATGGATGGTCGCCGTATCGGTGGACAAATATTAGGTGGTCTTGGGGCACTGAGTGGAGCATTAGGTGGTGGGCTAATCGGAGGATTACCTTATGCCGCTGAAGGTGGTTTAGGTGGAGAGTTAGTCGGTGGTAAAATCGGTGGTTATCTTGGTCAATCAATTCAAAATGCTTATGACGCCTATACCAGCCCTAAAGATACCGCAACCGATGCAACAGAAGCAGTCAAATCCGCACGGGACCATCCTCAAGAGATGGTTTCTGCTTTATCGAAAATCCATCCCCAATTAGCATCCGTTCTCGGTAATGCTTTGAAGGAAGGGAATATGGACAAATATAATGCGATGTTGTTCTCGGCCAGTCAAAATAGTGAATATCGAGAAGCAATTAAGCAGGCACATCAGGCATATAACAATCAACCTCAACAAAACATATCGGCCCCTCTTGGCGGTTAAATATAGATTTAGGAGATAACAATGATTTCAGCACTTAAACCGATGGGAGATTATTTGGAACAGGTTTCAGTATCGAAAGCCGATATTGATCTTAGTTTGGCCAATCAAACCACTCAAACCTTGAACATTTTTACAATTCCACCAAATTCGATAGTCACATATTTGGTTGTATCGAATAATGGAGCAACTATTACATCAACCGGAACATTGGACCATTTCAATGTATCATGCCTATCCGGTTG
>SESF01021705.1_pt1 | contig 24024 bp, 21 predicted proteins | sample 3171521 | NCBI WGS metagenome assembly SESF01 (sample SAMN10866945, study PRJNA518727) | freshwater metagenome | biome: subpolar coniferous forest; feature: holomictic lake; material: water; isolation source: holomictic Lake 227, 6 m and 8 m depth | place: Canada: near Kenora, Ontario | collected...
CTTTCGGGTTGTCCCTTTGGGGCAATAAGACCAATCCATAAGACCCATCCAACGGTGTCATTGGTATAACACACTGAATAAGACAAGTCCTCATTCAACATGAATTTGCCCTTGATCAAGCCCCCTCCCCAAAGGTTGCCCGGTCCATTATTCCGGGCAGAGCGTCAGGTCGACGCAGACCAGCCGGGTGGTGTCACGCAGGTAGAGCCGGTTGCCGACGAGGGCGGGATGGGCCAGCACGGGGGTCCCAACGCCGAAGACCCGCAGTCGCGAGAGAATCTGGTAGTGCGACGCCGCCGTGTCGAAGAGCACCAGTTCGCCGTCATGGGTGACCACCAGCAGCCGGTCGTCCGAGGCGATCAGGCTGGCGTGAGTGGCGAAAACCGTCGCGTCGCCGCCGATCCAGAGCGGCTTGAGGCCCGCGCGCAGATCAAGGGTGAAGAGGGCGTTATGGCAACCGAAGAGTCGGCCGCCGACGAGAACGGGCGTGCTGGTGTCGGGGGCGAGGTCGGGGCAGGTGGCGAGCGGCTCGGGCCGCAGCCGACCGGCGGGGTCGAAGCCGTAGAGCCGGGTGCCGTTGTTCTCGGTGGTAAGCAGCAGCTGGCCGCCGGCGTCGATCGGGGTGGGTACATTGAAGTCGCCCTCGTTGGGCGGGACGAGCGTCCAGAGCCGTTCACCCGTGGCGGGGTCCCAGCCGCCGAGGGTCTTTTCGTCGTAGCCGACGAGCTGGCGGCGGCCGCCGAAGGTCCCGATGATGAAGGAGGCGTAGGCGGCGGGCAGGCCGGGACAGCGCCAGCACTCACGGCCGGTGGCGGCGTCGAGTGCGACCAGCGAGGCGTCCGGGGCACCGGGGTTGACGATGAGCCGGCCGTCGACCAGCAGCGGCGAGGCGCAGTAGCCCCAGGTGGGGACACCGGCCTGGAAGTCGCGCGCCAGGTGCCGAGTCCAGAGCACCTCACCGTCGCGCAGGCGCAGGCATTGCAGGTTCCCCAACCCCCCCAGGGTATAGACGCGCTCGCCCTCGATCAGCGGGGTGGCGCGCGGGGCGTTGCCGTAATCCCGAATCTGCCCCTCCGTGGGATATGCCCGCCGCCAGTGTTCGGCACCGGTGTCGGCATCGAGGCACAGGATGAGGTCCTGATCGTCGGCGGCGGTGCGGTCGGCGACGATAACCTCGCGGGCGGTCGCCGCCAGGCCGGCCAAGCCGCGGCCGGGCAGGTCGCGCGTCCAGATGATCTTGGGCTGCGTCGGCAGCCGGGCGGGCAGGTGCGCGACCCGGCCGTCGCGGTGCGGCCCGCGCCAGCCCGGCCAGGCCGCAGGTGCGGCGCTGGCGGCGGGCGGTTCCGCCAACGGAACGAACCCGGCGCGCGACTCCAGCGCCTCCAGCAGGGCGGGCTCCTGCCCTACCGCCAGCAACGTATCACGCAACCGCGCGGCCAGCGCCGGCTCCAGCGCCTCTGCGAAAAAGACCGTAATGAACGGTACCGGCCGGGTCTCGCCGACGATACGCAGCGCGCCCTTGGGGACCTGGCCGCAGCCCTCGAGCAGCGCGGCGGCATAACTGGAGATAACCGCCGCCGTAGGCTGCTGCGCGGGCTGCGCCAGCAGTTCCTGGGCCGCGTCGCTACAGCCGGGGCGTGATTCGATCTGCGCGGGCAGGGCGACGCCCGCTGCGGTGAGGGCGTCGGCGGCAGCCTGGAACTTCTCCGCGCACTCCGGCGGGCCGAAGAGGAACCGGTAGCCTTGGAGGTCGGCGAGGCGGCGGGCGCGGTCGGCCTGCCGCACGACGAAGAGCCCGCGCTGGGTCGTCGCGCCGTCGCGGCCGGTGAGCCGCAGCGCTGGGCGCAACGCCAGGTCATTGGCCCGCGCGTCGAAGGCGACCACCGAGTCCTTGCCGATGATCAGGTCAAGGTGCGTGACGCGTCCGGTGCACAACGTCTTGGCAATATCATCACCGTAGAGCACGCGCACGGGGCGCGCCAGCCGCGACTCTAAAAACGCACCGAGTTGCTCATAGCGGCGCTGGGCATAGCCTTTGACGCAGGGGCAGGAGAGCGGCAACGCCAGCGGGTCCATCACCAGGAGGGTCAGCGGCTCGGCAGGCGGCGACGCCGGAGGGGGCTCGGCGGCTTGCGCGAGGATCACCGCGGCGAGCAGGATGCTGAGCCAGAGGGCGTTTTTCAAGATCATGGCTGAGTTCCTCCGTGAGGCGTCTGTTGAGCGCCCGATGCGGGGCGTGCGAACACATGGATGGTCTGGTCCCGCGCGTGGAGCAGGTAGATGCGATCCTCGCGTGCATCATAGTCCACGACCACCTCCACACAGCCATCGTCCCAGGGGGCGACAACCTCAACGCCCAGGAACCGGCCCTCGGCGCTGAAGCGCTTCACGCAGGTGGGCGGGCCGGACTCCGCAGCGAGCAAATCGCCGTTGGCCAGCAGGCGCAGATTCTTCGGCTCGCAGCAGCCGCCAAAACCGTCGGCCTTGACGTGGTCTTCGCGGCCGAACTCGGCGAGCTCCCACCCGTCGCGGTCGTAGCGCTCGACCCGGTGGCGCTCGTTGTGCGCCACCCACAGCCCATCCACGCGCGCCTGGATGTCCATGCAACCGCAGCAGCCGTTAAGCCCGGTGAGCACCCGCTGGGGGTGGCCAAACTGCCGGTCAAACCGCCATACCTCAGAGGTCATGCCCACGTCGCCTAGGCAGGTCAGGAACAAGTCCCGATCCGTGACCGCCAGGCTCTGGACGGCCAATCGGGAGGGATTCTTCTCCTGCGCCTGCTTGGCCCATGCGACCGGGTCGAAGACCTGCAGGAAGTGTAGCTCGGCCTCATTCTTGCGTTGATGTGCCGCCCGATATATGTCCATCAGCGCCGCCCACTCCTTCTTATTCTTTTGCGGAGACAGACCCGCAAACTTCTCTGGTAATTTATCGCACTCATTCTTCGCCACTTGAAGCTGCCGACAGGCCTCCGCGAGCATGGGAGGCGCGTGGGGCTCGGCTTCGACGACCTGCTGGAGGTGCGGCAAGGCCTGCTCAAACCGACTAAAACTCGCATGACTTTTGTCCAACAGCGCCTGCCAACCCTCCTCATCGTTGGCCTCAGACAGGCGATTCAACTCCTCTTGTAATTTATCGCACTCATTCTTCGCCACTTGAAGCCGCCGATAGGCCTCGGCGATCGCGGGGGGCAGCGGACGGGGATCGGTGGGGATCGCCGTCGGCGAAAAATTGGGGGTCTGGGCTTGGCGCCCCACCCGGCCCTGCGGGTCGAGGGCACAGAGCCGGCCCGCCCCGGCGACGTAGAGCGTCCCGTCCGCGGCGAGGGCCAGCGCCTGGGGCGTCATCGGCACGGGCCACGCCGCGAGCCGCTCGCCCTGCGGGTTGAGCACAAGGATGCGCCCCTCGCTGCCGGGAACGTCCCTGTCACCCCCTTCCTGCCCAGTGGGGGCGCAGCCGATGAGCACCCGCCCGTCGGGGGCAACGCAAAAGCTCCGCACGAGCACCCGAGCCCCCTGGATCATCTTCTGCGCCGCGGGCCCGTCCGCCGGGTAGAGGCGGTTAATGTCGAGCACCGCCACCTCGGCGTAGGCCGGCTGCCACTGGGGGTCGCGGCGCATGTGCGCCGCCTGGTCGCGCTTGCTCTTCTCGGCCGCCGCCAACGCCTGGGCGACCGCCGCGTTGGGCTGCGGCCCCGCAGCCGGCGTGGCATGGGGCTGGGCCGGCACCTCCGGGTTGTCAGCCGTGGGTGAAATATCGGCGGCATGCACAGCCACCAACGACGCCAAGAACATGCCAGCAAATGCCAGCCTTGCCATTTTGTTTAGTTTTTTCATTTGAACCAGGATTTCGCATTTGGATTGTTGCTCACGGCCTTCGCGGGTTTTTAGGGCTCACGCATCTAAATTGAAAGGTCGGAAATTTCGTGTAATAAGCTTGGGATGCCAAAACCGAGCATAAAATCAGCCCCATCGGGCGGAGCATCCTGGGAGACATCCCCGATCCGAGGGTGGAACGCACGAGGATGCAAAAGCTTGAGGACATCCTGACCATCCCGATTTGCACAATCCTGTGCGGGGTGGAAAGCTTTGAGAACATGGAGGTGTTTTCATAAGGCCCGCATCCTATCCGCACGGCTCCGGTCTGTGTCAGCGCACTGTCTACCCCATGTAAAAGTTTTGTAAAAACTACTACCCAACTGCGATTGGCCCGGTCAAAAACGGGTTCATGGGGAAGTGTTCTGACTTCGCGCAGACAAGTGCCAGTATATGCCGTGGAACAGGCATGGATCCTTGACTGGTGTCCCCGCCGAGAATCGAACTCGGATTTAAGGTTTAGGAAACCTCCGTTCTATCCGTTGAACTACGGGGACGCTTGATTTTCAGAGACTTACACCGTTTTCAGCCTCCAAAACCTGCAAAGTTAGAGCAAAAGTTAGAGTGTGTCCTCTATTTTCCGCCGTTGTTTGCAAGCGTCCATTTACCACCCAAAAGCATCCCCGACAAGAAAACATGCCCGCCGATTTCCGGGGCTTGGCCGGTGTTCTTCTATCACTCCAGTCTGCGCGGTTCCTGCCTCAATTATTTTGTGATCTACGTTACAAAACAACATCACACGCATAAAGCCGGTGAGTGACGTTTGACCTGCCATGCCGCCCGGCCCTCTAAAAGATTCCCTACCGGGGGGGGCGACTCGACTCTTTGCCGGTAAGAACAGGTACATGCACAGGTCATTTTATTCTATTTCCTGCCGCAAGAAAAGCGACCTGTGGATTATTTTAAAAATTCTCATAGCTAGGAAAACAAGGCACCTCGGCTGTGCTGCGTCGTGCAAACCCTCGGGAAGAACCTAACGCGGCTCCCTCTGTTGTGACTCATGGCCTCATTCCCCCCGCCGCAAGTCCAATTCGCCAAGCAAAAGTGCCAAAGGTGCCACCTGCACCTTTCAATGGTGCCATACGGGTTTGAAACTGGCACGCGCAAGAATACCGGGTTGCCGCCGTTCACCCTTGGCTTTCATGCCCTCAAAAAGATTCCTTATGCCCCCCAGGGGCAACCCGCTTGGCTGCCATGATTTCGGGACATTTCAAAAAGGGGTGCTCACAGAAAACAAATAGACGACACCACAACCGCACCTTGCGGGGTCGGGTAGTAGTTTTCTTCACCGGGGGTGGTGGAGTGTCCCCTCTATCTCAAAACCGGCTTCCTATACGCCTCGCCTTGCCCTTTGTTTAGCCGGCAAGTGTCAGCATAGCTCCCGCAAGGCGTCAACCACCTGCTCGGCAATATCGTTGAAGCCTGCCAGCGTTTCCCATTCATCGGGATTGACCATGAGAGATTGCACGCGCCCGGTGAGCGCCCTTGCGTTCATCCATAGCTCTCGCGCTGTGTCACCGGCAGGAAGGGGGGTAACGTAAAGGTGGTCGGCAATGTCGGCCAGGCTGCGCATACATTCCGAAGGGGTCGTTGTTTTCATGTTTTCAATTTTCGTCTGTGACACTGTAACACTCGTGACACTTGTGACACTCGCCCAGGTGAAGGAAACGAGTGTCACGCCTGTCACAACTGTCACAAGGGTTTCTGTGATTTTCGCAATCATCGCCGGGTATAAATCCGGGTAGGATGCCCGCCACCCTCGGGCGTCACGTCGCGCCCCACGATCATGCCCGCCGCTTCCATCTCGCCCAGCAATGCCCGGCAGGTTTCCGCGTCTTTGCCTATCCGCTTAAGTTGAACATCCCGCACCTTGATCCCGGTAGGATGATCCGCCAGCAAGAGCAACACCTTGTCGCGCTTCTCCTCCTTCACCTTGTCCCGACCTGCGCTCAGGATGTCGAGTTGTTGCCCAGCGAACCATCGCACGATTTCCAGCGCACGAAGGGCGATGTCGCCGTCGAGTTCCTCGCTTGCCGCCTGCGCCCCATGATGGGCAGCATGCAGGCAAGCCGCCACTCGCCAAGCCTGCTCCGCCCAGCGTGATGCATAGATGGCAACGTCGGCAAGGTCGCCCCCAGCCCTCCGCCGCCGCACGATCTCGTTGGTGAAGCCGTCGAGAAGTTCCTGCGCATAGGATTCCGCTCTCACAACCGCTGGCGTCTGTGCATGCCGGTAAGTATCGAGAAGCTCCCGCACCAGACAATTCCACCTGTCCGAATTTTTTTCAGAGATTGGTCGCGCTGTGCCGTCTATCTCTTGCGGTTCAGCGTGGGAGTGTGCCACTAGAAACCGGGGGAGCAATCCGCCATCGGAAAGGCTCTGGTTGCCTAGCAACAATTCCAGCTTGTCCGGCTGAACCAACCAGAGCGCCGTCAGGCATGGACTCTCCAGCGTGATAGGTGAACGCGACAAACGGTCAACCCGGTGTTGGTCGCCGCTGAACGCCTTTAGATAAATGGCTTCATCGGTCGCGCCTTTCGAGTATCGGCCCAGGATGTTGTCGGCAACGCCGCGAGCGTCTGGTGACAAGCTCGCCAACTGCTCCCCGTTCGCCGCCATCTTTACCGCCAACATCTCCGTGGAGACATCCTCACAACTCAGAGACGGGCCGACAAGCTGCCGAACGATCTCCGCAAGTGTCAAGTGCGCACTGGAAAGCCCTGGCCGAAGTGCCTGCCGGTTGCATTGATCGGATTTCAACTGCTTTTTCAGGGAGTCGAGCGCGGCCTGCGCTATCTCCATATCTGCCAACAAACCGGGTTTCTCATTCCGTTGCCACGCTTCAATCATCTCTTGCTCGTAAGTTAGGAACGGCCTAGCACAATGTCTGAACGTCTCCGATTTTCCGCTGCCGGACTCTGCGCTCAGGCAAATGTAAAGGTTCCCTCGTGTGATTCGATCCGGCCCGCTCTGGACGACAAGCCCGGCCCCCAGAGACGCCGATATGATGCCCAGCATGCACGGCCCCACAAGCTCCAGTGGCACACGCTCGGTTACTGAAACCGCCCGCGCCATCTGCATGGCAGCCATCCCCAGGGAGTCCACGGGAAAAGGCTCTTGTTTTATCTCTACTAACTCGGTAGTGTTTCCGTGTTGTCTCGGTTCGGCTGGCGTCTGGGTTGCATCCCCAGCGCCGCCCCCTTCGGCTAAGTCAAAAAGTTCTCTCATTCTGGTAAAAGGTCTGTGATTTCCCCGGCATCCTCGGGGTGAATTAAAGTTAGGTCGTTAAGGTCGCCACTGGTGCGCCCGTCTTGCATCCGGTAGCCGCCGCAATCCACGGCATCCACGCGGCAGGCCACGCTTTCAAGTTGTTCCTTCCATCGTCGCGCCCCAGCCCTTCCCGGTTCGTCGGCATGGGCGTAAATTCTAATCCTCTTGCCAGCAAACAATGGCAGCGCCTCGGGGTGGATTTTCTGCCCGGCCCCCAGCATCGCCACGATCCCGAAGTCGCCCGGCCCATGAATATATCCAAAGTGGATTGCCGCGAGCGCGTCCGGCCCGCCCTCGCAAAAGAGGATCGTCTGATAATCCCCCAGGCCCGTGCCCACCGGCCAGGATGCCCAGCTTCCCGCGCAAGTGTGCGCCTTCGTGCCGGACTGCCACGGCTGCCCATCCAAGCGCCTCGCCTGCGCCACGTGCCCGGACGGGTCAACGACAAACCAGGTCGGCAGTTCCATGAATTGCCCGAACCGAAGTAACCCTGCGCCATCGGCAACCCGGACGGCTTCAACGTGGACATTCCGAAGCGCCGCCAAGGTCGCCAATTCCTCGGGAGTGCCGCGCCTCATCGACGGCAGGGTCGGCAGCGGTCGCGCCTCGGGTTTCGGTCTTGCAAGCAGGGCAGGCCCGGAGCGCAACGGCTGGCCCGCTGCGCCGCCCGCCAATTCGATGAACCTTTTGCACGCCTCCTTGTTGGAACATTGGAAGTATAGCGAGACGAAGGTGATCTGGTCGCCTTTGTCTCCCGTTCGGAAGTCGTTGAACAGGTCGCCGCCGACACTCACGGAGAAAGACGGCTTCCCGTCCGGCTCATAGAATGGCGAGTGGCAGGGATTTTTTTTGCAGTCGCCGGGTAAGTTGAAGATGCGCCAAAGGTCGTGAATCTTCACCCGCTCCTTGGCTTCTTGAATGGTCAGAGGTGTCATCTTAGCGGCCCTTCTTTATTAGGAGGTTTTCATTGATCCAGCGAATGACCTTTTGGCCCGCCTCGATCCGCTGGGAGTCGTCGGGTTGAATTTTTTCGAGATCAATGATTGCCATTACTGCGTATTGGAGGCCATCGGATGGAGGGAGGGGTTTCGAGCGGGGGGTCGGGCGATCCGGTTCCGGTTTGGGCGTGATAACCTCGTGGACGGCTTCCTCCACTTCCTTCGCCGTTGGCTGGCCTATTGGCGATGCGTCCACGGCCTTCCGCCATGCCTCGCGCTGCTGCTCGGGTTCCTTGAGCTTGGTTAATGGGCGAGCTTGGCGCTCTGTGGTGGGAATGACACCCACGGGTGTCAGTTCGGCCACAATAGCCGCAGACTGAACGAGGCGGTTTGCCTGAGTCTTGCTGAACCCCCACTTCGTTTTGCAGTATTCCTCAAACGTGGCGTATTCGACGCGATACAGCTTCGAGTCCCGAATCTCCATGAGCGCCTCGCCCACTTCGATGAAGGTTGCGACTCCGCGCTGTATAGTTTTCTCAAGAGCTACCAGCCGTGAGCTTTCGGCAAGTGTCATAGGGAAAGGCATTATTCCTGCCCTCCTTCCACGCTCGCCTCGATATACGAGTTGAGGCTATCGAATGACACGATGCGAATGCCACGCAATGCGCCCCGCTTTTTCAAGCAGGTGCTCTTGATCTTGCCCGCCGCGATAAGCTCATAGAGCGAGCTACGGCAAAGCCCAAAGATGCGAACGGCTTCCGGCACGCGGAGCCATTCTGGTTTCGTTGAAGTTCCAGCCGCGACTTGCACGGCATTTGTGTTGGATTGGATGTGTTCCATTTGCGTCCAAAGCAACACATCTTGCGAAATTCCGATATAGGCAGCAGGGCGAAAACGGGCAAACAATGATTACCAGAAGATTACCTTATGCCTTGTTTTCTCTTATTTCTGAGCACGAACAAAGCAAACGGTTTCGTCGGCTTGAGAAATTGCAGATAGCCTTTCTGTGTTCTCACCGTTTCGATTTTTGGGCAATCCCTGTGCTTCAAACATGCCCACAGGTGTTTGGATGTAATACCGAGCGCCTCGCAAAATGCACGGCGAGAAAAACAACCTTTTTTGCTGTTTCTGTCATTGTCATACGGACTCACACAAAACCACCCCGCACTCTCAAGGCGTGTTGCCAGTTTGCCATCGTCGTCATACGGACTCACACAAAACCACCCCGCGCTCTCAAGAAGCGTTCGTGCCGCTCTTAACTCCCCTTGTTTCAATATTCGCACCCGTTGTTGTTCTTCTAATTTAGCATTGGAAGTTATGGGCGCACTGGACTTTGCTTTGGTCATTTTTCCGCTCCTCCAATGCTGGGCATTTTCTCCACAGCGCCCCGCTGGGCATCCAATGAAAGATGCGTGTAGCGCCGATGCACGGCATCGCTTGAATGGCCTGCAATCTCTTTGCGAACGTCTGCCGATGTTCCAGCGTTTGCCATGCGTGAAATGGACGAGTGCCGGAGCGCGTGAAAGCCTTTGGTGCGAGTTCTCCGGCCCTTGCCGGTCTTTTCGGCTCCCATCGGCACGGCGATTTTTGCTTTCTTCATCAGCCGCGAAAACTCATTGGAAAGCCCCCCGTGTGATCCGGCCTTGCGTCCGTGCAAGCTCGGGAATAGGGGAGCGGCCCCGATACCTCTAGGAAGCGTTTCGAGATACTCCACAAGCTCGGCATGAAGCGCCAAGATTTTTGGCTTTGGCGCGTGTGCTTTGGTCTTGCTCGCCACGATGGAAAGCGTTTTCCCGGCAAGGTCGATCTGGCCCCAGGTGATAGATGCCGCGTCCATGAGACGCAAACCAAGGTGGACGCCGAACAGGATCATGCCCCGCCACTCATCGGAAGCCGCTGCCATTAAAAGCCGAATCTCATCATCAGCGAACGGTTCGCGTTCTTCCTGAGCGCCCCCGCTTTTCTCCACCGCATCGGCAACATTTGATTCCGTCATCCCTTTGCGCTTTGCGGCTTCGAGTGCCGCCCTGAGAACCTTAATTCCAAAATCGCAAGTGCTCGCCCCCTTGCCGCTGGCAAGCTCCGTATCGCGCCAGCGTTCAATCTCCGAAGCCGACAAGCTACGGATGCCTCCCTTGCACCGCTCCGGCCCCAGGAACGCCAGAAAGCTATCTGTCACGGCCTTGTATCGTTTCCCTGTGGCATCGGCCCGCCCTAGCGTGGAACGACTCACAAGCCATTGTTTCAAGTGTTCCTCGATGGATGCCGTCTGTAAGGCATCCCCGGTTGTAATCTCCATCAGCTTGGAGAGGATTTGAATGGATGCCGTCTGCGTAAGTTCATGGCTCCGGGCTTTCTTGGATGCTGCCTCCCATTCATCAGCCACGGCTTGCGCCTTTTTGCGCTCGCTTTGCTTGGTGCTCTTATTTACGCGCCGCCCGTCTGCGCTTCTGAATTGAGCAATCCAGTAAGGGCTTTTGCCGTTGGGAAGTTTCCAGATGCACGCCATAGGGTGTTGGTGTAAGTGGCTGAAATAGGTTAGAGCATTAGTTAGAGCATCCACCCCTGTTTGTCAATGTCCATTTCTATCCTTTTACTCTGTAGAACGCCAAGAGTTAGAGTGGAGGATAGAAACCTCCGTTCTATCCGTTGAACTACAGGGACGCTTGAAAATCAGAGACTTATGAAATCCATGGCAGTAAAAACAAGAAAAGTTCTACCCTGTCCTTTTACTTCCGCATTCGTCCACTTAAGTTTTTATCCGAAGTTTCCACCGGCTGCCAGTGTCTTTTTCTTCCGGTATGAAGTGCGCGCCGCGATTCCTTGATGAGCGGCTTTATCGCTGCCCGGAACCCTTCGATGCTTGCTGCCGAGGAGGCTCTTCCCTCCGTTTGCTCATCGTATGCCTCAAGGCTTGCGCGGCTGTTTTTGCTCTGTGCTCCGGCTTCAATGATGCGGTTCCCAGCAAGGAACGCGTGCGGGATAGGATAGGCTTCTGCGGCGGCTTTTGCATCGGGATGAGTATCCCTCCATTCAGCCATTTTTGCAACATTTCCAGACCTTAACCATTTTCAACAAACCTTGGGGCGTGTCGTCACAAGACTCGCACGTCATCCGCTTCGGCTTCTTGCGCCTTGACGTCTTTGCGTGAGACTACTTCTTCTTCCGCTTCAAACGCAGTTGCACGAAGGACCGTTGCAAAGTCGCCTCGGCGGCGGCGATCTCCTCTGCATTCATCGCTTCGGCGTTGCGCAGGGCGGCCTGGGCGCGCTCCATGGCACGTTCGACGGCTTTTTCGTCGATGGCCGACACGCCGATGGCCATGTCGGTGAGCACGGTGACGGCGGTTTGCGTGATTTCCACGAACCCCTCGCCGACGGCGAAATCGCTCGTGATTCCGTCCTTCACGATTTTCAGCTCGCCCGGTTTGATCTCCGTCATCACGGGGATGTGCATCGGGTAGACGCCCATCTCCCCTTCGACGCCGGGAATGACGACCATTTCCACATCGTCCGCGTAGGCTTTTTCGCGCGGGGTGACGATTTCGAGCCGGAGTGTGTTGGCCATAAAGAAAAAGGATTAGCCGCGAAAAGGCGCAAAAAACGCAAAAAGGAAAAGGCTATCCCTTCGTGTCTTCGTGCCTTCGTGTGAGAAAAATGAATCTGCGTTCATCTGCGAAAACTGCGGATACTTCTTCCGGTTAGATTTTCACCATGTCGATGCCGCCCTTCATGTAGAAGTTCGTTTCCGGCACGTCGTCGTGTTTGCCTTCCAGGATTTCCTTGAACCCGCGCACGGTCTCGGCGATGGAGACGTATTGCCCCTTGGTGCCGGTGAAGATTTCGGCGACGTGGAAGGGCTGGCTTAAGAAACGCTGGATCTTGCGGGCTCGGTAGACGGTCAGCTTGTCCTCGGGCGAGAGTTCGTCCATCCCCAAGATGGCGATGATGTCCTGCAAATCCTTGTATTTTTGAAGCACCCGCTGGACGCCGCGCGCGACGTTGTAGTGCTCCTCGCCGACCACCTCGGGGGCGAGCGCCTTGGAGGTGGAGGCGAGCGGATCGACGGCGGGATAGATGCCCAGTTCGGCGATGGCGCGCTCCAGCACGATGGTGGAGTCGAGGTGGGCGAAGGTGTTGGCGGGAGCCGGGTCGGTCAAATCGTCGGCGGGGACGTAGACGGCCTGGAAGGAGGTGACGGAGCCGCTCTTGGTGGAGGTGATGCGCTCTTGCAGGTCGCCCATTTCCGCCGCGAGGGTGGGCTGGTAGCCGACCGCCGACGGGGTGCGCCCGAGCAGGGCGGAGACTTCCGCGCCCGCCTGCGAGAAGCGGAAGATGTTGTCGATGAAGAGGAGCACGTCCTGGTTTTTTTCGTCGCGGAAATACTCGGCCATGGAGAGGGCCGAGAGGGCGACGCGCAGGCGCGCGCCGGGGGGCTCGTTCATCTGGCCGTAGACGAGGGCGACTTTGGATTTGCTCAAGTCTTTCTGGTTGATGACGCCCGCTTCGCTCATTTCGGAGTAAAGGTCGTTGCCTTCACGGGTCCGCTCGCCCACACCCGCGAAGACGGAGTAGCCGCCATGCCCCTTGGCGATGTTGTTGATCAGCTCCATGATGACGACGGTTTTGCCGACGCCCGCGCCGCCGAACGCGCCGACTTTGCCGCCCTTGGTGAAGGGGCAGATCAGGTCGATGACTTTGATGCCGGTTTCGAGGACGCTGGAGGAGGTTTCCTGGTCCACGAGCGCGGGGGCTTTCCGGTGGATCGGATAGCGCTTGGCGTAGGTGACGGGGCCGCGTTCGTCCACGGCGTCGCCGGTGACGTTGAAGACCCGGCCCAGCACGCCTTCGCCGACGGGGACGGAGATCGGCGCGCCGGTGTCAGTGACTTGCAGGCCGCGTTTGAGCCCCTCGGTGGAGGACATGGCGATGGCGCGCACCCAGCCTTCGCCGAGGTGCTGCTGGACTTCGAGGACGACCTTGTGCTTGCCGCCGTTGACTGCGTACTCAATTTCCAGCGCGTGATAAATGGTCGGCAACTGGCCGGTGGCGGAAAAATCGACGTCCACAACGGGGCCGATGACTTGAACGATGGTGCCTGTGTTCATGCTAAGAAGAGGATAGAGGGGTGAGAGGATAGACTATAGAGGCTTACCCGAGCGCGATTTGCGCGGTGGAGATTTCGAGGAGTTCGGTGGTGATGCCGGCCTGTCGCACTTTGTTGTATTCCAGGGTGAGGTCTTTGATGAGTTGCTGGGCGTTATCCGATGCGCTCTTCATGGCGACCATCCGGGCGCTGTGCTCGCTGGCGCGGGCATCCAGGGCCATTTGGTACACCTCGAAGTGGAGGTAGTGGGGAAGGATGCTGCCCAGGACTTGCATGGGGCCCGGTTCGTACGCGTAGTCGTTGCGGTCCTGCGCCGCCTGGGCGGCTGGCGGCTCCGCCCCGGGCTTGGGTGCGGACGGGAGGTCGAACGGGCTGATGGGCAGGAGTGTGCGGGCGACCGGCTTTTGCACGAGCGTGTTCACAAACTGGGTGTAAAGGACGGTGACTTTGTCCACTTTCCCGGAGAGGAATTGGTCGATGCAGAATTGGGAAATCGCCTTGGTGTCGCGCAACGCGGGGGCGTCGGGCAACGGGAAGTCGGCCAGGAGCCTCCGTTTCAGCCGGGCGAGGTGCTGCTGCCCCTTGCGTCCGGCGGTGACAAAGTAGGTCCGATAGGGATCGAAGGCATTGGCCTCGCGCAAGAGGTTCGTGTTCAACGCGCCGCAGAGCCCCTTGTCGGTGGAAAGGACGACGACGAGTTCGCGGTGCAACGGCCGCACTTCCAGCAGCGGGTGGAGCGTGACGTCGGCATGCCGCTGCACGTCCACCAGGACTTTGTTGAGCTGCTCCGCGTACGGCCGGCCGGCGAGCGCCGCCCCCTGCGCCTTGCGCATCTTGGAGGAGGCGACCATCTGCATCGCCTTGGTGATTTGCGCCGTGTTCTTGATCGACTTGATCCGGCGCCGGATATCGCGTGTGTTTGCGGCCATGGGTTAAAACATTGCGAGCTTTGAAATTTTCACACGAAGGCACGAAGGCACGAAGAGAAGAAATGCATCCCTCGCCACCCCCCTCGTTACGAAACAGAGTTTCGCAGACAACCGCGTTCCCAATCTGGAGATTGGGAACGAGAGCGTTTTCCGCCTCCAGTCTGCATCGTTTGTGTGCGTCATAAAAATCTGCGAAATCTGCGGATAACTCCTATCGCCAGGTGGACTTGAACTCGACCAGCGTTGCGGCGAGTTCGTCGTTGAGTTCCTTGCTGATGGCCCCGGCGTCGCGGATGGTGTCGAGGAGCTTCCGTTTGCGGGTCGTGAGATATTCCTGGAGCTTGGCTTGCAGTTCCTTGATCCGGTCCACGGGGACGTCGTCCATGTGGCCGTTCTGGATCGCCCACAGCACGGCGACCTGTTCCTCCACGGCCATCGGGTTGTATTGGCGTTGTTTGAAAAGCTCGACGATGCGGGCGCCGCGCTCCAGCTTGGCCTTGGTGGCGGCGTCGAGATCGCTGCCGAATTGCGCGAAGGCGGCCAGTTCGCGGAACTGGGCCAACTCGCCCTTCACTTTCCCGGCGACTTGTTTGATGGCTTTGATCTGCGCGGCGCTGCCGACGCGGCTCACGGAGAGGCCGACGGAGATGGCCGGGCGCACGCCTTGGTAGAAGAGATCGGTTTCGAGGTAGATCTGACCGTCGGTGATGGAGATGACGTTTGTCGGGATGTAGGCGGAGACGTCGCCCGCCTGGGTCTCGATGATGGGGAGCGCGGTGAGCGAGCCGTTGCCGTTCTTCTCGTTCACGCGGGCGGACCGCTCCAGCAGGCGGCTGTGGAGGTAGAAGACGTCGCCGGGATAGGCTTCGCGGCCCGAGGGGCGCTTGAGCACCAGGGATACCTGGCGGTAGGCGACGGCGTGCTTGGAGAGGTCGTCAAAAATAATCAGCGCGTCCATGCCGTTGTCCATGAACCACTCGCCCATGGCCGCGCCGGAGAACGGGGCGAGGTATTGGTTGGTGGCGCTGTCGGAGGCGGCGGCCGCGACGATGATGGTGTATTCGAGCGCCCCGGCTTCGCGCAGCACGTCAAGGGTGCGGGCGATGTTGGAGTTCTTTTGGCCGATGGCGACGTAGATGCTGTAAATCGGGCGGAAGCCCTCTTTGCCCGCGTAGGCTTTGTTGATACGGGCCTGGTTGATCATCGTATCGACGGCGATGGTCGTTTTGCCGGTGGCGCGGTCGCCGATGATCAGTTCGCGCTGGCCGCGCCCGATGGGGATCATCGCGTCGATGGCCATGATGCCGGTCTGCACCGGCTGGTTGACGCCCTTGCGCTTGATGATCCCGGGGGCGATTTTTTCGACCGGATAAAACACGTCGGATTGGATCGGCCCCTTGCCGTCGAGCGGCTGGCCCAACACGTCCACAACGCGGCCAAGCAGCCCCTTGCCGACGGGGACGGAGAGGAGACGGCCGGTGGTTTTGACGATGTCGCCTTCCTTCACTTCGTCGGAGTTGCCCATCAGGATGCAGCCGACTTCGTTTTCTTCGAGGTTCAACGCCAGGCCGAAGAGCCCGCCGGGGAACTCGATCATTTCGTTGAGCATCACGTCGCTCAACCCTTCGATCTTGGCGACGCCGTCGCCGGACTCCCGGACGACGCCGGTGTTGGTCTGGACGGTCGTGGTCTTGAGGGCGGCGATTTGCGATTCGATGTCTTGGAGAATGGTGCTCATTGGGAAAGAGGAGAGAGGGGTGAGAGGATAGACTATAGAGGCTGTGCGTTAGTCGGGCGTTGGTTGGCGCTTCGGGCCGTTAAATGAAAAAAAGAGGTCATGTTTGGCAGGGGGCTTCCGGGCTAGGCGGCGCATCTATCATCTATCGTCTCCCCCCTCTATAGTCTGCTGCGAAGCAGCTCCAGCCGTCCGCTGACGCTGCCGTCCCATACGTCGCTGCCAAGCTGGACGCGGATGCCGCCGAGGAGAGCGGGGTTGACTTTCGTTTCGTGAGTGATGTCGTCACCAAAGCGGGATTGCAAATCGCTCAGGATCGCTTCGGCCGTGGCCGGGTCGAGCGGGGCGGCGCTTTCGAGGATGGCATGCCGCCGGGTCAGTTCCATGCGGACAAGACGCTCGTAGTCCTTGAGGGTCTCCAGGGTGTGGCGCGGCTTGCGCGCGGCCATGACCTCCAGCACCGCGTTCACCTTGGCGCGGTCGAGCCGCCCTCCGGTAAAGCTGCCGCGGAAGAGGGAACGGGAAAGCTTGCGAGCGTCTTTGGAGACTTTCATGGGTTAAAACGAAGAAGGAAAAAATTTGTAAACAAATTCTACGCGGCGATCTCGCGGGCGGCTTCTTCGGAGAGGCGGCGCTGGTCTTCGGCGGTCAGGATTTTGCCGGTGACTTTGCCGGTGGTGTCCACGACGAGCCGGGCGACTTCGCGGCGCAGGTCAGCGAGCATCCGGTCGCGCTCCAGCGCGATGGCTTCGCGCGCCTGGGCGATGATCCCCTCGGCTTCGGCGATGGCCGCTTGTTCGCGGGTCTGGGCCACGGCGGCGGCGGCGGCGCGGGCTTCTTCGATCATCTTCTGGGCCTCGCCGTCCGCCTTTTGGAGGATTTGGGCGTGCTCCGCCTCGGCGTCGGCAAGCTGGCGCTTGATTTTCTCCGCGTTCTCCAGGCTCTCGGCGATCCGCTGGCGGCGTTCCTCCAGCACATCCAGGATGGGACGGTAGGCAAAACGGTTGAGCAGCCAGCAAACGAGCAGGAAGCTGACGGCGTTGGAGAGGAACAGCGGCCAGTTGACACCAAACTCCAATCCGGTTTGCCGTGCGGAATCGAGCAGGCTGCCGCCTGCCTCAGCGAAAATGGGAGCGATGAACATACGGGTAAATTTCGGAAAATCGGCGGGGCGCGAAGCTTTTGTAATACCACCTTTCAGAAATAAACGGACAGTAGGATGCCTGGATATTGATGAAAGTTGGTATAAGCTCCGCGCCCGGTTGGAGGACTACTTCACGAGGTAAATCGCGTAGAATACGATGGCTTCGGCGAAGGCGGTGCTCAAGATGGCCTGGACCAGGATGGGCGTCGCAGCGCCGGGGTTGCGTCCGACGGCTTCGGAGGCTTTCATGCCGATGAAGCCGACGCCGAGGGCCGCGCCGAGCGCCGCCAAGCCGATGTGGAGGCTGCCGGTCATTTCTGCAAGGATGGGAATCATGGTGTTGTCTTTCGTTTCGATGTTGTTCCCGCGCGCCCCCGCGGTTTGCCCACGGTCCGGCGTGCGAAAGGGTTCAAAAATTAGTGGCCGTGGCCCTCCTCCGGCATCATGAGCAGGGTGAACACGGCGGTGAGGAGCATAAAAACCATCGCCTGCACAAAACCGACGAGCAGTTCCATAAAGTAAAAGGGCAGAGGCAGCAGCCAGCCGCACCACGGCCCGCCGAGGCTGGCCATCGCCTCCAGCGTATTCTCCCCCGCGAAGATGTTGCCAAAGAGACGGAAGCCCAGGGAAACGGGGCGGAAGAGGATGGAAATGATTTCCAAGAGCCCGACAAAGAAGAAGACCACCACAATGAGGAGCTTCATGAAGCCCTTGGTGTCTCCCTTCGGTCCGAAAAGGTGCATCAGGAATCCGCCGAGGCCGTTCATTTGGAGCGCCCAGACAGTCCAGAAGAAAAAGAAGAGCATCGCCATGGCGAGCGTCATGTTCAGGTCGGCGTTCGGGCCGCGCAGAAGCGGGCGGCTGATGTGGGTCAACGCCCCGGCTTCATTGGGGACGCCCCAGCCGATGGTGCCGACGCCGGGAATGAGGCTGAACCAGTTGAGCGCAAGGATGAAAATAAAGATCGTGGCGAAAAACCAGAAGGTCCGCCGGACCAGCGCCGGGCCAATGATGCCCTGGAGGAAGCTGTAGAGGCTCTCCACCACCCATTCCCAAAAGTTCTGCGCCCCTTGCGGCACATCCTTCATCCGCCACGTGGCGATCTGCGCAGAAATCATCAGCGCCAGGGCGACGATCCAGGTGATCAGCATGGAACTGTTGAACTTGAAATACTTCGTGTCGATCAAGAGCGGGGCTGCCTGGGGGAGTCCCTCCTCTTTTTGCTCCGCCTTCGGGGCCTCGGACGCCGGAGCCGCCATTTCCTGCGCCACGGCCACCTGGGCTATCTCCGGCTGGGCGGCCATCGGCGCTTGGGCCCACACGGTGCCGCCCACCCAAAGCAAGGCGCACACTCCCAGCATGCCGCCCCGCACGGTACGGCGGGCCAGCCGGGTCAAAATAGAAAAACGGGTCATCATATCGGAAAACTGCGGCGCCCTTCCCAGAAGCCGGGAGAATCTTGCCCCTGGGAAAGGAGGGCATCAACGAAAATCCCTCCCGGTGATTTGCTCGGGCAAGCGGCAGACCTCCATCCAAGCAGCCGGAAGGAGGGTCGGCAAGCTCTTTGTGAAAATTTTCACAAGGAGAACAATGATTTGCCTGCGGGACGGCCCGGGCACTACATTGGCCGGCATCATGCATTCGTTTGAGTACCGCAACGGGAGTCTTTTTTGTGAAAACGTCGATCTGGCGCAGCTCGCGGCGCAAAGCGGCACCCCCGCCTATGTTTATTCGGCAGCCACCATTTTGGACCACTACCGGCGGCTGGACGAGGCGCTCGCCGGGGTGCCCCACCTGATCTGTTACGCCGTCAAAGCCAACTCCAACCTCGCCATCCTGAACCTGCTGGCGCAGGAGGGGGCGGGGTTTGACATCGTTTCCGGCGGGGAACTCTTCCGCGTCGCCAAGGCGGGCGGCAACCCGGCCCTGTGCACCTTCGCCGGGGTCGGCAAAACCGAGGCGGAGATCCGCGAAGCCCTCCAGCGGGGCATCCTGGCCTTCAACGTGGAAAGCGAGAGCGAGCTGGCGCAAATCAACCGCGTCGCCGCCTCCCTGGGCGTCCGCGCCCCCGTGGCCGTGCGCGTGAACCCGGACGTGGACGCCCACACGCACCACTACATTTCCACCGGCAAGAGCGAGAACAAGTTCGGCATCGCCTTTGAGCGCGTGGCCGCCGTCTACGAGGCCGCCTCCAAGCTTCCGCACATCCGCCTTCGCGGCGTGCAGATGCACATCGGCTCGCAAATCACGGAGTCCGCCCCGTTCGCCGAGGCGGTGGACAAGATGCTGCCGCTGGTCCTCGAACTGAAAGCCCGCCATGGCATCGAGTATTTCTCCATCGGCGGCGGCATGGGGATCGTCTACGACCCCTCGCTGGCCAGCGGCGCTCCCGGCTGGTGGAAAACGGAGGCGTCGCAGGGGAGGCTGACCGTCGCGGAATACGCGGCGGCCGTCGTGCCTAAGCTCAAGGCGCTGGGGCTCAAGATCCTGGTGGAGCCGGGCCGCTTCCTGGTCGGCAACGCGGGCGTGCTGCTCACCCAGGCGCTCTACGTCAAGCCGAGCGAGACGAAGAAATTCGTGATCGTGGACGCCGGGATGAACGACCTCATCCGGCCCGCTCTGTACCAGAGCTTCCACGAAATCGTTCCCGTGGCCGAGCCCTCCCCGCAAAGCGCCGCGGAGAAGGTGGACATCGTGGGCCCCGTCTGCGAGAGCGGCGATTTCTTTGCCCAGGACCGCGAACTGCCGCCGCTGGCCGAGGGGGATCTCCTCGCCGTCATGAGCGCCGGAGCCTACGGCGCGGCGATGGCGAGCAGCTACAACTCGCGCCCCCTGCTCCCGGAAATCCTCGTCCAGGGCGACCGCGCCTCGACCATTCGCCGCCGCCAGACGCCGGAAGACCTCGTGCGCGACGAATCCCTCGGATAATCCCCATGAAATCGCTGCTTTTCTCCCTGCTCGCCCTGACTCTTGGCGCCGCCTCCGGGCTCGCGGCTCCGTCCGCCCCGCCTCCCGTCCAGCCCAACTATGAATACGTGATGATGAGTGGCGGCCCGTCGCTGATGCTCTGGGAAAAATGGAAAAGCCAGCCGCACGATCTCTGGTGGCTAAACTTCATCCGGGCCGCGGAGTTGCGCATCCGGGAACTCAAAGCCCAGGGCGTCCCCGCCGCCCAGATCACCTGGATGGTCTACCAGCCTTCCTACGAAACCCGCGGACGGCAGGAGGGGAAGAACCTCACGGGCGAAATCGCCGCGCTGGCGCACGCGCAGGGGGTCCGATTAAAATTCTTCCGCAGCGGGCAGGGGGTCGTGGACTACCTCAACGCCGGGCGTCCCCGCGCGCAGGTAAAAATCGCCGACCTGGAATACTTTGGCCACTCCAACAAAGCCTGCTGGATGTTCGACTACTCCAACCAGGTGGACAGCGCCTCCAAGGTCTGGCTCCACGAGGATGAATTTCCGCAGCGGCTGGCTCCCGGGATCTTCGCCAAGGGAGCGTATCTCAAGAGCTGGGGCTGCCATACCGGCGAAAGCATGAGCCAGAAGTTCCGCCACGCCGCCGGGGTGCGCATGTGGGGCGCCACCGGCCGCACCCAGTATAACACCGAGGAACTCCCCTCGCTGGCCCAGCCCGCCAGCAGCAAGTGGACGTATTAGCCTCCTGTGTAAGTTACTCAGGAGAATGAGGGTTTACTCCGGCGTGCACCATTCCGCCGCACGCTGGACCCCATGGCCCACGCTTTGCATATCCTTGCCCATGCCATTGATGGTATTGCACGCGGATAACGCAAGCATGACCCCCACGGCCAGCCCTATGATCAGGAGTGATTTCATCGGTTTTCGCGGGATGTTACCCGCTCCCACGCCCGCAATCCACTCCTTTTTCACTGCGGATGGGGCTCGCTCAGGAGGAGGCGCAGTTTCTCTTGCAACTCCTCGATTTTGAACGGCTTCTGAAGGAAGTCGGTGGCGCGGTCGAGGTTGCGCAACTGCCCTTCGCGCATGTAGCCGCTCATGAACAGGACGGGGACGTCGGGCCGGATGGCGCGGATGCGTTCCAGGACTTCCATGCCCCCCATCTGCGGCATGGTGACGTCCAACAACACCGCCGTGATCGCCTCGGCGTTGGCCGCGAATTGCTCCACCCCCTCGCGCCCGTCGCTGGCGGTGATGATGCGAAATTCGAACGATTCGAGCATCCGGGTCGTGAGCGTGCGGACGGTTTCCTCGTCATCGACCACGAGCACGAGCCCCTCGCCGCTCCAGTGGGGAGCGCCGCCCGCCGCCGTTTCGTCGTCGCGGGAGCCCGCTTCCTCGTCGCCTTCCGCACAGGGGAAGAGGAGCGTGAAGGTGGTCCCCTCCTCTTCGCGGCTTTGCAGTTCGAGGGTGCCGCCGTGGCTGCGCACGATGCCGAGCACCGCCGCCAGGCCCAGGCCGCGGCCGGTGAATTTGGTGGTGAAGAAGGGATCAAAGATGCGGGCCTGCGTCTCCTCGCTCATCCCGCAGCCGTTGTCGGTGATCTCGATAAAGACGTAGTCGCACTCGTCGGGCTTGCCCGTTTCGGTGATGCCCCGGAAGAGTTCCTTGGCCCGGTGCACTACGCCGGTTGAGACCCAGATGGAGCCTTCGTTGGCCGTGATCGCCTCGGAGGCGTTGATGACGAGGTTCATGAGCACCTGGCGGATCTGGCTGACGTCGCCGCGCACCTTGGGCAGGTCGTGGGCGAGGTTGAAGGAGAGCTGGACTTTCTTGGCCACTGAAACGCGCAAGAGCTGGCTCATGTCGCGGATGGTCCGGTTGAGGTCGAGGGAGCGGACTTCGATGCGCCCCTGGCCGGAGTAGGCCAGCATTTGCTTGCAGAGGTCGGCCGCCTGGATGGAGGTCCGCTCGATCTCCAAAAGATGCTGGTGCAGCGGCGAGGAGGCGTGCAACTGGAGCCGGGCGAGCTGGGCGTTGCCCAGGATGGCGGTAAGCAGGTTGTTGAAGTCGTGCGCGATCCCCCCGGCAAGCACCCCAAGGCTTTCGAGCTTCTGCATGTCCAGGAGTTTCAGCTCCAGGTCGTGCCGCTCCCGCTCGGCCAGGGAGCGGTCGGTCAGGTCCACCCCGAGCATGAGCGAGAGCCTCTCGTCCCGGTAGATGACGTTGCGGCAGCGCCACGAGATAGTCCGCTCCTCGCCGCTCTTGGCGACCAGCAGCGTCTCCACGTTGCCGACGATCTCCCCGCGCATCATCCCCCGCAACCCCTCGCGCGCCGGGGCAAACTCTTCCCCGGGAAAAAGGCGCTCCATCCATTCACCTGCGAAGGTGTCGTCGAGATGGTAGCCGGTTATTTCCTGAGCCCGCTCGTTGAAAAGCCGCAGATTCATCCGCTCGTCCACGGCCAGGATGAGGATGGCGGCCGACTCGATCAGCGTCGCGGCGAATTGCTGGGTCTGCTCCGCCTGGTGCAACGCCTGCTCCCAACGGCGGTGGGCTTCCTCGGCGGCTTTTTGCTCCACCATGGCCAGCAGTTCCCGGGCCTCGCGCAGCCTGCGCCGCTGGGTCCATGTAAAGCCGAACGCCGCGGCCATTCCAAGAATGCCGGCGCCGCCCGCCACCCAACCGATGTCCGGGATGAAATTCACACGATTTGAAACGTCACGTTGGAAAGAGGTTGCTTGGGGTGGAAACGAACGCTGAAACCGCGTTTCTAAGTCCGCTGCGCACCTTGAACTTACACCAAGCGGAGGTTGGGATCAATATCTGCCGTCAACGGCGAAAAAAGTCCATGCGCCAGCCGATGGAGCGCCACCCAGCCGATCATGGCGGCGTTGTCGGTGGAAAGCCCTGCGTCGGCCATCCGCAGCGCCACCCCGGCCCCGCGGCAGCCCTCCTCCATCCGGGCTCGCAACCGGCTGTTGCAACTCACGCCGCCGCTCACGGCCACCGCCGTCCGGCCTGCCGCGCGGGCGGCGCCGAGCGTTTTTTCCACCAGCACATCCACCACCGCCTCCTGGAAGGAGGCGCAGACGTCGGCGAGCGTCGTCTCGGAGCGATCCGCGAGCTTGGGGAGCAGGTAGCGGACGGCGGTTTTCAGCCCGCTGAAGCTGAAGGCGAAATCGCCCGAGCCGCGCATGGACCGGGGAAATGCGAACCGGGCGGGATCGCCGCCGCACGCCAGCCGGTCGATGACGGGGCCGCCCGGATACGGGAGACCGAGGAGCTTGCCGACTTTGTCGAACGCCTCCCCGGCCGCGTCGTCGCGCGTCTGCCCCAGGAGCCGGTAGCACCCAAAGCCCTCGATGTCCACCAGCAGCGTATGGCCGCCACTGACCACGAGGCCGACGGCCGGTGCAATCGGCGGGAGCCCCGCCCCGGTTTCCCGCCCAAAGAAGGGAGAAAGGAGGTGGCCTTCGACGTGGTTGACGGCGAGAAACGGTTTCTTTAAGCCCAACGCGAGCCCCTTGGCCGCGGAAAGCCCGATCATCAGCGACGTGGCCAGGCCGGGCCCGGCGGTGGCGGCCACGGCATCCACTTCCCCCCACCTCACCCCGGCATGGGCGAGGGCCGCCTCCACAACGGGGCGCAGCTGCGTCAAATGCTGGCGCGAGGCCACCTCCGGCACCACGCCGCCATAAGCCCGGTGCACGGCGATCTGCGAAGCCACTTCGCTGGCCAAGAGCCCGCGCTCCGCGCACAAAAGCGCGGCCGCCGTTTCGTCACAGGAACTTTCGAGAGCTAAAACAATCATCGCCCCCCTACCATCCAAGAGGCGCGCCCGCGACGCAAGACCCGAAACGCCCCTCGCCGGGGCACCCGCATCTTATAGTATTTTTCGAAAAGAATTTCCGAATCAAGAGATGGGAGCGCCACGAGCTGGCTGGCAAGGCCCAAGCGCCGCAACGCCGCCAGACGGCTTGTGCCGCCCCAACTCTTTCGGAAAGGATTTTTGAGAATTGCTCTAATTCTACTTTGTTATGATATTTGGGCGACTTCATCGTGCGGATCTCATGGCTGCGGCGCGGGCGGCGCGGGCGGCGTGACGG
>SESF01010375.1_pt1 | contig 23991 bp, 17 predicted proteins | sample 3171521 | NCBI WGS metagenome assembly SESF01 (sample SAMN10866945, study PRJNA518727) | freshwater metagenome | biome: subpolar coniferous forest; feature: holomictic lake; material: water; isolation source: holomictic Lake 227, 6 m and 8 m depth | place: Canada: near Kenora, Ontario | collected...
TTCGCTCGGTTCTTCTGGATTATGCCATCTCCGACTCTCGCTTTGACCTCGTCAGGGAGGGTCTCGAATTCTGGCGGGTCATGGTCGTGCCAGACCTGCAGGCTGGCCCGAAGAGCCCCGTGAAATGCAGATAGAAGCGCTTTCCGCGGCCTATTCGCGCCACAATCGTTGACACTCATGCCCGCTCTTGCCAAACTCATTCTACCTATGCAGGTATCAGTGAAAAAGGCTGCCGAGGTCCTCGGCGTTTATGAGGATCAGGTCTACCGGTGGATCAAGCAGGGCGAAATGCCTGCAGTCGGGGTCGGCGAGGAATGGCGCGTCGATCGTGCCGAACTCCTTGAATGGGCGACGGGGCGCGGCATGAAGGTCGATCCCTCCCTTTTCGAAGGTGGTTCCAGGGGACAGGGAGAACTGCCGACCCTTCTCGGTGCCCTGGGCTCGGGAGGCATCGTGCGCGGCCTCGGCGGCGACGACCAGGGGAGTGTTCTCCGCTCCGTCGTGGATTGCCTTCCCTTGCCCGAAGACGTGGACCGTGACTACCTCTACGAGATCATGCTCGCCCGCGAGAACCTCGGCTCTACCGGCATCGGTGAGGGCATAGCGATCCCGCATGTCCGTGACCCCCTTGTCTTCCATGTGCCCGAGCAGACAGTCACCCTCTGCTTTCTTGAGCGTCCCGTAGACTTCAAGGCCATCGACGGCAAGCCCGTCGATACCATCTTCGCCATCGTAAGCCCCACCGTTCGTGACCACCTCCACATCCTGTCCCGGCTCGGCTACGCCCTCCGCGACGAGGCCTTCAGGAGGACGCTGCGCTCCGGTGCGGGGCGCGATGAGCTGTTCAGCATCCTTTCGGCCCTCGAGGCAGGGCTCGCTGCCGCCCACGATGCCTGATCCTGCCTCGCCGATGATACTGCTCGCGATCGTGCTGGCGGCCGCGAGCGGATTGCCCGCCCTTGCCATGCGACGGGGTTCCCGAAAGGGGCAATTAGTTGCAACCTGCGGGATGCTTGCGGCCGCAGCCCTCGGCCTGGCCGGGGCACTTCTTGCCCTCACCTCGCCTGGCTCCCTGCGCGTGCTTCCTGCCCTGCCCTGGCCGGCGGGGAATCTGCCAAGCCTGAGGATCGACCCGCTGTCAGCCTTCTTTCTCGTGCCGGTCTTCCTTGTGGGTGGCGCAAGCGCCCTGTACGGAAACTCCTACCGTCCGGCTGTGCGCAATCCGAGGACAGCCAGGAGGATGTCGGTCTTCCTTGGCACCCTCGTCGCCGGGATGGCTGTCCTCGTGATCGCCTCGGATGTCTTTTCCTTCATCCTTGGCTGGGAGGCGATGGCGCTCTCGGCCTTCTTTCTGATTGGCATCGATGACGAGAGCGCCGAGGCCAGGAGGGCAGCACTGGTCTACCTCCTGGCGACCCACGCCGGAACCCTCGTGCTCTTCGCCCTCTTTGCGCTCTGGCGGGCGGTGACAGGTTCCTTTGCCTTCGATGCGGCTGCGGGCGCTGCCCTCGGCCCGGCCACGAGAGGCGCCCTCTTCCTCCTTGCCCTCCTGGTCTTCTCCCTCAAGGCTGGCGCGATGCCGCTCCACTTCTGGCTGCCTGGCGCCCATGCGGCAGCTCCGAGCCATGTCTCGGCCCTCCTGTCTGGCGTGGTGCTCAAGATGGGCATCTACGGCATCATGCGCTTTGCCTTCATGCTCGGCGAACCGGCGCCGGCCTGGGGTTGGGCCGTGCTGGCGGTCGGGGCCGCGAGCGCCGTGCTCGGGGTCGCCTTCGCCATGGGCCAGCACGACCTCAAGCGCCTCCTTGCCTATCACAGCGTGGAAAATATAGGAATAATACTGATGGGATTCGGACTTGGATTGATCGGGGTGTCCAGGGGGCATGGCCTGGTTGCGGTGCTCGGGATGGGGTCGGCCCTTCTTCATGTATGGAACCATGCGATTTTCAAGTCCTTGCTGTTCCTGGGAGCGGGCTCGGTTGTGTCGAGCACGGGCACGAGGTCTCCCGACCGCCTGGGCGGACTCGCTGCTGCGATGCCCTGGACTGCCGGCTTCTTCATGGTCGGCTCGATCGCCATCGTGGGCCTGCCACCCCTCAACGGCTTCATGAGCGAGTTCCTCCTGTATCTTGGGGCCTTTGTCGGTTCGCGCTATCCCGGAGCTGTGGATTCCGGTCCCCTCCTCGTGGCTGCGGCCCTCGCGACCACTGGGGCTTTGGCCCTGGCCTGCTTTGTAAAAGTCTACGGCTCGATCTTCCTCGGAGCTCCGAGGACGGTGCAGCGGCCCGGTCTCCGTGAGTCGCCCCCTTCGATGCTGGTCCCGATGGGGATCCTGGCAATACTGTGTATCGCCATAGGTCTCCTCCCGGGGGCATGGGCACCGCTGCTCGACACGGTAATCCGGAGTCTCCCGCTCGGAACGGGGGTGGATCGCTCCGGCCTCATGTCGCTCGCGCCGGTGTCGGCCCTGGCTTTTGGAGGCCTCGCGTTCGCAGCGGTCGTGGCCCTGGCCTTCATGGGCCTGTTTTTCCTTGTAGGCAGGCGCGCAGGGAGGGGGCAGGGGACCTGGGATTGCGGCTACGCGAGGCCGGGACCCCGCATGCAATATGGCGCTTCCTCCTTCGCCGCATCGATCGTGGGCCTCTTGTCCTGGGCACTCCGGCCGCGTTTCCACAGGCCTCATATCGAAGGTTCCTTCCCCGGCGCCACGTCGATGGAAAGCCACGTGGACGATGCTTCCCTCGACCGGATGGTCATCCCCTTCATGCGGAAGGCCGAGTCGCGGCTCCTGTGGTTCCGGCGTTTCCAGCAGGGACAGACCCAGATGTACGTGCTCTACGTATTGGTGACGCTGCTCGCACTCCTGTGCACGCTGGTCCCCTTCGGCGACATGCTTGCCGACCTGGTAGCGGGCCGATGAGGAGGGGGTCCGGGATGGCGGGGTATCAGGGATGATCCTCATACTTGTCGCGATAGCCCTCTCTGCGCTGAGCGGGATCCTCCCCTGGCTGCTGCCATTTCCGGAACGGGCCCGGCAGGTCTCCACGACGGCCCTCCTGTCGGTCGGGAGTCTCCTCGGAGTCGCAGGCACGGCTTTCGCGTTGGGCGAAACAACCAACGCATATGTGAGTCTTCCCTGGTTCCTGCCCTCTGGCGCCTTCCTCGCGGGTCTCGATGGTTTGTCGGCCGCCTTCCTTGTGCCGGTCTTCGCCATCGGGACCCTCGGCTCGGTCTACGGCCTGGGCTACTGGAAGGCCTCTGCGCATCCGGGCACCTGGCGCAGGCTTGGACTCTCCTGGGGAGCCCTGGTCGCGGCCATGGCCCTCGTGCTGGTGGCGCGGGACGCTGTGCTTTTCCTTGTTGCCTGGGAACTCATGGCCCTCGCCTCCTGGCTTGCGGCTACGGTGGAGTCGGACAAGCCGGAGGTCAGGCGTGCTGGCTGGGTGTATCTTGTGGCGACCCATGTCGGAACCCTTTTCCTGTTTGCGATGTTCTCGTATTGGCGCAATGCCACCGGTTCCTTCACGCTCGAGGCCGTGCCCGGCCTTGGACCGGCAGCGGCGGGAACCCTGTTCATGCTCTCCTTGGTCGGCTTTGGCATGAAGGCGGGTCTTGTGCCCCTGCACTTCTGGCTTCCCGGTGCCCATGCCAACGCGCCTAGCCACGTTTCGGCCCTCATGTCTGGCGTGATGATCAAGCTCGGGATCTACGGGATCTTCCGCATGTCATCCCTCCTGCCCAGGCCCGAGTTCTGGTGGGGCTGGACCCTCCTGGGCATCGGTGCCCTGTCCGCTGTCGCGGGCATCTCCTGGTCCATCGCCGGGAGGGACCTGAAGCGAGTGCTGGCCTACTCGAGTGTGGAAAACATGGGCATAATTGCGATGGGTGGTGGGCTCGCGCTCCTGGGGCGGGCTTCGGGGCGGGCCGATCTTACGCTCCTTGGCATGGGGGGAGCCTTGCTCCATGTCTGGAACCATGGCCTGTTCAAGTCCCTCCTCTTCCTCGATGCGGGAGCTGTCATCCACGCGAGCGGGACAAGGAGCATCGACCGCATGGGAGGGCTCGCGCGCTCGATGCCTGTTTCTGCCATCCTGTTCGGCCTGGGCTGCGTGGCGATTTCTGCCCTCCCGCCGCTGAACGGCTTTGTGGGGGAGTGGCTCATGTACCTTGGTTTCTGGAGGAGCGTGCAGGGTGGTGTCGTGGCCTTGCCTGCGGTAGGCTCAGGCGCCGCCGTCCTGGCCATCGTCGGGGCGATAGCCCTCGCGGGCTTTGTCCGCGTCTTCGGGATGGTATTCCTCGGGACAGGGCGGGCCGAGCCAGTGGAAGGAACCAACAGGAAGGACCCCTCCATAGTGATGCTGCTTCCCATGATCGCGCTTGCAGCAGCCTGCCTTGTCATCGGTCTCTTTTCCGCCCCCTTCGTGGGCCTGGCAGGGCTTGTGGCGGCTGCCTGGGCCTCCATGCCAGCAGAGGCTGGTTCCCTGCCCGATCTCGCCCCGACGCTGCCCATCACGATCGCCGCTGTCGTCCTTGTGGCCCTTGCCCTCTCCATCGGCCTTCTTCTGTGGCGCCGCGTCGCCGCGGCTCGGACCGGAGCGTTGCGCCGATCCTCGGCAGCAATCCCGGGTGCGCATGCTGCAGCGGTCCCCACCTGGGACTGCGGTTATGCGGCTCCGACAGCGCGCATGCAGTACACAGCCTCGTCCTTCGCCGAATTCCCGGCGAGGAGCCTGTCGATACTGCTGCCCTTCCGCCGCGAGGCGAGGCTGCCCAAGGGGGCCCTGCCCGGGCCTTCATCCTTTTCCCGCGAGGCCCCGGACCCTGTCCTCGACCTCGCCGTAAGGCCACTGTTTGCCTTCGCCAGCCGGCAGCTCGGCCGCGCAAAGATCCTCCAGCAAGGACAGACGCAGATGTATCTCGCCTACGTGCTCGCAGTCACCGTAGTACTCCTGGTCTGGGGTGCCGGAATCCCATGATGGACATCATCATCCGCTTCGCCTTTTTCCTCCTCGTGCCTCCCCTGATGCTCGGGCTCATCAACCGCGTGAAATCGGCATTTGCGGGCAGGAGGGGTCCGCCCCTCCTCCAACCCTGGAGGGATATTGTCAAGCTGGCCGGGAAGGGCATAGTACTGAGTTCGACAACCAGTTGGGTCTTTATTGCCGGCCCGGCGGTGACGCTCGCAGCCATCCTCGTTGCGGGTTGTCTTGTGCCCTACGGCCCCTTCCGTTCCCCCTTTGGCTTTGCCGGCGACCTGGTGCTCTTTGCCTACCTCTTCGGCCTTGCGCGCTTCTTCACCACCTCGGCGGCACTTGATACGGGTTCGGCCTTCGAGGGCATGGGAGCCTCGCGCGAAGTGACCTTTGCCATACTCTCGGAGCCTGCCTTCTTCCTGTCCTTGCTGGCCCTTGCGAGGCTCTCCGGAGCCCTCGACCTCAATGGTCTCCTCCTTGGTCCCGAGGGTGGCTTTTCGACTGCGACGGCTGCTCCCCTCGTCCTCGTGGGCCTCGCCCTCGGCATCGTCCTCCTTGCCGAAACCTCCCGCATCCCCGTGGACGACCCGAACACACATCTGGAACTCACGATGATCCACGAGGTCATGGTCCTCGACCATTCAGGGCCCCTCCTTGGGGCTGTCCTCTACTCGGCAGCCCTGCGGCTCTTCGTGCTTTCATCGGTCCTCCTCCACGTCGTGATGCCTTTCCGCATCGGCGTCGCGGCCCTCGACTGGATCCTCTTCGCCCTGGGCCTTGCGGCCATCTCGATCGTCATCGGCGTGATCGAGTCGGTCATGGCGCGTTTCCGCATGAGCCGGGTTCCCTGGTTCCTGACCGGAGCCCTCCTGTGCGCGGGCTCGGCTTTCGTACTGCTGGTGAGGTGACGCGGTGACCGATTTCCTGAACGCGATAATTGTAATTGTGATGATCCTGAACCTCTTCGCCCTTGGAACGAGCCGCATCGCCTCGGTCATCAGGATCGTCGCGGTGCAGGGGGCGCTCCTGGGTGTGGTGCCCCTCCTCCTCCACTGGGGAGGTGGTGGCGCACCCTCGGCTGCGGTCCTCCTCGCTGCGGGGGCAGCCATAGCGCTCAAGGGCCTGGCCATACCCGCGATCATGCGACGATCCCTGCGCTCGGCGGCCATCAAGCGCGAGGTGGAGCCGCTGGTGGGCTTCCTGCCTTCGGTGCTTCTCGGCGCGGCGGGGACGGCCCTGGCCCTCGTATTCTCGGGCAGGATGGGCATGGCTGCGAGCCAACCCGGCACCCTCATCGTGCCTGCCTCGATGGCCACCGTCCTCGTCGGATTCATCATACTTACGACGAGATGGAAGGCCCTCTCGCAGGTGATAGGCTACCTCGTCCTCGAGAACGGCATCTATCTCTTCGGGATGCTCCTGGTCGAAGCCATCCCCTTCGTCGTCGAGATGGGCGCGCTGCTCGACCTCTTCGTGGGAGTCTTCGTGATTTCCATCATCACGAACCACATCAACGAGGCCTTCTCGTCGATGGATACCCGCGACCTCGTTACCCTGAAGGAGTGAACCGGTGGCCCTTGCTATGATCCTGCTTCCGCTCCTCCTTGCCGCCGTCGCGGCCATTATCCCCTCCAACAGGCTACGGCCCCTGGTGCTGCCGGTAGCCGGTCTCGGTCATCTTGCCCTGGTCGCCTTTGCCCTCCTTGCGCCTGGTGCCGATGCCACGGCGGCCCTTCCCGGAGAGTACCCCCTCCTCGGTCTTGACGCAATTGGAAAGGTAATAATCCTGGTTGTGAGCCTTGTATTCGCCGCCTGTTCCGTCTACGCCGTCGGCTATCTCCGCTATCGGCAGGAGCGTCCGAACCGTGTCTTTGTCGCCGGCCTCCTGGGCTTCCTTGCGGGCGCGACGGTCGTTTCCTGGTCACGGAACATGGGCCTCACCTGGGTGGCGATCGAGGCCACCACGCTGGCGACTGCCCCCCTCATCTACTTCAACAACTCCAAGCGCAGCATCGAGGCCACCTGGAAATTCCTCCTCGTTGGTTCGGTCGGCATAGCCCTGGCCCTCCTGGGCACCTTCTTCCTCGCCTACGCCACGCTCGTCGGAGGGGGGCAGGCGAGCCTCTCCTTCGACGCGTTATGCGTCATAGGAGCACCCGTATCGAAGCCCTGGCTCCGTGTGGCCTTTGTGCTTGCCCTCGTGGGCTACGGCACGAAGATGGGCCTCGCGCCGATGCACACCTGGAAGCCCGACGCCTACGGCGAGGCTCCCGGTGTCGTGGGCGCCGTGTTTGCCGGAGGGGTGACCAGCATTGCCTTTCTCGCCTTCCTCCGTTTCTACATGGTGGTAGCCAGGGCCGGGGAGGCAGCCTTCGCCTCGCGCCTCCTTTTGGGCATGGGCCTCTTTTCCATGGCTGTGGCGGGACTATTCATGATCGGCCAACGCGACTTCAAGCGCATGCTCGCCTACTCGAGCGTGGAACACATGGGAATACTGATGATCGGCATCGGCCTGGGCGCGCCGGCCCTCTTCGGGACGATGCTGCACGTGCTGACCAACGGCGTCACCAAGGGAGTGCTCTTCCTTTCGGCGGGCAACATCCACAGGGCCTATGCGAGCAAGAACATCGCCCAGGTGCGCGGTGCGATGCGGAGGCTCCCGCTTTCGGGCGGGCTTTTCCTCGCGGCCTTCCTCGCGATTACGGGCTCCCCTCCCTTCGGTCCCTTTGTCAGCGAGTTCTCCATCCTGAACGCTGCCTTTGCCAGCGGGCATCCCCTGGTGGCTGCTGCTTTCCTGGTCTTCCTCTTTGTGGTGTTCGTTGGGATGGGGCGCACTGTGTTGAAGGTGACCCAGGGGAGGCCGCCCGAGGACGCGCTGACGACGCCCTACCATGACGGACTATTGACCGCAGCTCCACTTGTGGCCCTCATGGCCATAACGCTCTTTCTTGGAATCGCGGTTCCGGAACCCCTCGCGGCCCTCCTTCGCGCGGCGGCTGCCCTCGTGGGAGGGCAGGCATGAGCCCGCACATCGATTCCTTCGCGCCCCTGGTCAATGGAAAGGCCGTGGACCTCTTATCCCTGCCCCTGCTTGCGGCGGAGACCCTCGCCTCCGGTATCGGGGAGGGCATCGCCAGGGGCCAGCGGGTCGTCGCGTATTTTGGTACCAGTCATGAGGTGATGGGCAGCGGAAGCGGCATCGGCCTGGTCGCCGTGCTCGCCGATGACGCGGCAAACGGGCTGGTCGCAGCCAGGACCCTTCCTGTGGAGGGGGGCTTCCCATCCATCGCCACCGCCTTCCCCCAGGTCCAGCTCTTCGAGCGCGAGATCGCCGAACAATACGGCCTCGTTCCCGAGGGGCACCCCTGGTTGAAGCCCGTACGATACCATCATAGTTGGACAGATCACGACGCATGGGGCCGTGACCGCCATGCGCCCATTCCGCCGGCCGTGGGGGATTTCTACCGCGTCGAGGGAGATGAGGTCCATGAGGTCGCCGTCGGCCCGGTGCATGCCGGCATCATCGAACCGGGACACTTCCGTTTCCAGTGCCATGGCGAGACGGTCTTTCACCTCGAGATCGCCCTCGGCTACCAGCACCGGGGCCTTGAGGTCTCGCTGGCAGGAAAGCCCGGGAGCAGCTCGATGCGCCTTGCCGAAACGATCGCCGGGGACACGAGCATTGCCCATGCGACGGCGCACGCGCAGATCCTTGAGGCCCTTGCAGGGGCCCGGAGCTCTCCCCGCGCCGACACCCTCCGCGCCATCGCCCTTGAACTCGAGCGGCTGGCCAATCATACGGGCGACCTCGGGGCCATCGCGGGTGACATTGGCTATCTTCCCACCGCAAGCTTCTGCGGCCGCATCCGTGGCGACTTCCTCAACATGACTGCGATCCTCTGTGGCAACCGCTTCGGGCGCGGCTATGTGGCTTCGGGCGGCGTCGACCATGATCTGGATGAGGCCGAGCGGGCGGCCCTCCTTTCCCGCCTTGCCGCCGCGGAAAAGGATGTCACGGTCGCGGTGTCCCTGCTCTGGGACAGCTCCTCGGTGATGGCGAGGCTCGAAGACACAGGACGCATTACGCGCGAGGTGGCGGTGGAACTCGGTCTCGTCGGTGTCGCCGCACGGGCCTCGGGACTCCCCCGCGACGCGCGCGCCGACAACCCCTCGGGAATCTGGCGCTTTGCCCACGTGCCAGTGGCGACGGCCGAAAGCGGCGATGTCCTGGCGCGTGCCCACGTGCGCTGGCTCGAGATCCAGCGTTCAATCGCCTTCATCCGCGAGCGCCTCGAGGGCATGCCCGGTGGGAAGGCGCATAACCCCGTGGGCGCGCCCGCGGCCTCGAAGATCGTCGCAACCCTCGTCGAGGGCTGGCGCGGGGAGGTCTGCCATGTAGCGCTGACCGGGGACGAGGGGGCCTTCCTCCGCTACAAGGTGGTAGATCCATCCTTTCACAATTGGCCGGGACTCGCGCGCGCGTTGCGTGGCCAGGAGATCTCGGACTTTCCGCTCTGCAACAAGAGCTTCAACCTTTCCTATTGCGGCCATGACCTCTAGGCCGGTGAAGCGAAGGAGCATCCGATGATCAAGGCTGTGATGGCCCGCCTGCAACAGGGCCACAGGACGATGCGCTATCCCAAGGCTGCGCCGCCCCCCCTGCCCGAGCGTTTCAGGGGCCTGCCTGCCCTGGATGGAAGCAACTGTGATGGATGTGCCCATCAGGCCTGCGTGACGGCCTGCCCCACAGAGGCGCTCTGCCTGTCGCCGGCCCTCTCCCTGGACCTCGGACGCTGCCTCTTCTGCGGCGATTGCGCGGGGGCCTGCCCGGAGGGCTCGATTTCCTTTGGCAAGGATCACAGGCTTGCCACCTCGCGGCGTGGGGACCTCCTGCTCGGGACGGGATCGAAGGACCTTGAACTCGCGCATGCGATGGGCAAGGAACTCAAGAGGCTCCTGGGCCGCTCGCTGAAGCTGCGCCAGGTATCGGCTGGCGGCTGCAACGCCTGCGAAGCCGACACGAACGTACTCAATACTGTCGGCTGGGACCTTGGGCGCTTTGGCATCCAGTTTGTCGCCTCGCCCCGCCATGCCGACGGAGTACTGGTAACAGGGCCGGTCACGAAAAATATGGAACTGGCGCTGCGGAAAACCTGGGATGCAATCCCGGAGCCAAAGGTGGCGATCGCGGTGGGGGCCTGCGCCGTATCGGGAGGCCTCTACCGCAACCGCCCCGAAACCCTTGACGGCGCAGGCTCGATGCTGCCTATCGATCTCTGGATCCCAGGCTGCCCGCCACACCCGCTGACCATCCTCGACGGCCTTCTCAGGCTTGTCGGGAGCCTGCGCTAGCGGGAAGCAGCAGCGCGAGCGGGAAGCAGCTGCGCGAGCGGGAAGCAGCTGCGCGAGCGGGCAGCAGCAGCGGTCGCTGACCTGGCCTCAGTTGCCGGTCGCTATCGGTACGAGCTGGTTGATCTCGTACATTGCCTTGGCGACCATGACAAACTCGACACGCCTGTTGATCATCTTGCCAGCCTCGCTGGCATTGTCCGACTTGGGGTTGTACTCGCCGCGGGATACGGCTACCAGCTGGCGAGGATCGACCGAGCATTCCTCTTGCAGGTATCGGACAACGTTGGCAGCCCGGGATGAGCCGAGATGCCAGGAAGTCGGATAGGCGCGCAGGGCTTCGGCGCTCGAGATCGCCACTGCCGTGTTGCCCTCGACCCGTACCATGCGGTCAGGCATGAGCTTGAAGACCTGCGACAGGGCCTTGAGGATGGCGATGCTCTCGGGCTGGAGCCGGGCGCTGTCGGGAGGGAAGAGGACAGAGTCCTTGACCGAAATGACCAGTACATCCCTGTAGCGCCTGATCTCGACGTTGCCATTGGCAATGGGCTCGGCCATGATCTTCTTGAACTCCGAGACCCGTGAGTCGAGGTCGCGGGCAGGTTGCTCGATGGCTTCGTTGTATTTCCTGTTCAGCGTGTCGACCTGGTCCTGAAGCGCGCTCTTGTCTTTGTTGAGGGAGTCAATCTGCGACAGGTAGGAGGCCTGGTTGCGGGTATTGCCCGTCTTGAAGGCCTCAAGGTCGGAAAGGAGGCCTGCATTTGTACTCTGGAGTTCGGCAAGCTTTGACTTGAGGGCGTCGAGTTCGGACTGCCGCGATGCGAGGTCCTTGCCCGCTTTTTCGAAGGCGTTGATCCGGAGCACCGCCTGGTCGGCGTCATTTGTCAGCCTGGCTATCTGGGACTCGCTGGCGAGCTTCTGGTCCTGGAGATCCTTGAGCATCGAGTCCTTGATCGCAGCCTGCTGCCGGAGGTCCTTGAGCGTGGCATCCCTTGCGGAAAGCTGGGTCTGGAGCTCGCCAAGCTGTTTCTGGACCTGATCGAAGCGCTTGAGGAGGTCCTGAAGCTTGGAATCGCCAGAGGCGTACTGCGCGATGGTGGCATCCTTGGCAGCCAGCTCCGACTGGAGGTCCGCGACCTTGGCTTGATAGGGCATGTACGTATCGAGGTCTGCCTGGAGGGCTGAGACCTTCTGGGCGAGGTCATCAAGGCTCTTTTGTGAGATGGCAAGCTTGGCCTCTAGATCCTGGATGCTCCCGTCACGCGCGGAAACCTGGTTCTTGAGGTCGGTCATCCCGACACGGTTCTGTTCCTCAAGCTGGGTTTTCAGGTTGGCAATAGTGCCTTCCTGCTCGGCGATCTGCTTCTTGAAGGCATCTGTGCCGGTGGCACAACCGACAACGATGAGGCCAGAAAGTGCGAATGACGCAAATCTGAATCTGTTCATGGTCTTCCTCCTCTATGTTGAAAGGACCATCATGGTGAAGCGAAGCACCCACGGTGCGCCGTGATTCCACCCTGTTTCATATTTCTGCCAAGCAAAAACTAAAAATATGCACCCGAAAACAAGGCTACTCCCTGCACTTCTGGCCGTCAATCGAACCTTGCTCCTGTGGCAGGAATCATTTCAGCACTCATTGGATCAAAAAGGGGCTGCTTTCGGGCAAGACCCTTTATTCAGGGTGATCACCCAGCTGCACGATCTATACCAAGTATAGCACAGAAAACGCTTGCAATGAGCGATTTTCTGAGTATTTATATATTGATATATATTTATCTTAATGCTATTCTAGCTTTTCACGACGTTCCGATCTCAATCATCCACGTAGGGAGGCATCATGTCCGCGGCGAGTCAGGCCCAGGTAAAAAGCGTCGAGCACAACAGTCTCGACACGATCATCAAGAGAAAACAGGGGCGCCCAGGGGCCCTTCTCGGGATACTTGAAGAAGCCCAGGGCCTCGAGGAGCACCGCTATCTTTCGGAAATCAGCCTGCGCCAGATCGCCGAGGCCCTCGACCTTCCCCTCGCCCAGGTCTATTCCGTCGCTACATTCTACTCCTTCTTCAACCTGAAACCCCAGGGACTCCACTCGGTTGTAGTCTGCCGGGGAACAGCCTGCCACACGCGAGGTTCCCTCGAACTTCTCGTGGAAGCCGTGGACCGCCTCGGCATCGAGGGTTTCCGCGAGGAGGAGGAGAACTCCGCCACGACACTGGACGGCTTTGCCACAGTGAGGACAGTTGCCTGTTTCGGGCAATGCGCCCTCGCTCCGGTGGTGGAGATCGACGGCGAGATGATGTCCCGCATGACGGTGGGTCGTCTCATCACCGCCCTCTCCAGGCTCAGGAAGGGAGTCACGAAATGAGTGCCGCAACCAAGAAGCTCGAAGCCCTGCGAAAGGTCGGCCAGGCGCGGGTCCTGCCGGCGACTCCGGCCCTCTCCGTAGGCCTCGGGACCTGCGGCATAGGCAATGGGGCCAAGGAACTCTACGCGGCCCTGGCGAAGGAAATCGAGGGAATGAAGTCGGAAGTCCTGCTCCGGCGAGTTGGCTGCTTCGGGTTTTGCGCCGAGGAGCCCCTGGTCATGGCCTACCGGCCCGGCAAGCCCCTTCTTCTTTTTACCGAAGTCAAGGCTGTCAGGGCAAAGCGCATGGTGGAGGCGGTAGCCGATGACGCATCCTTTGACCGCCTGGCGCACAAGGCCATAGCCAAGATCGAGTCCTGGGACTTCCATACATCGAAAACCGCTTTCGGTTCAGCGTACGCATTCCTTCCTAACTGGAATGAACTGTCCTTTTTCAAGGGCCAGCTCAAGCTCGTGCTCCGCGACGCCGGCCTCATAGACCCCGAAAGCATCGAAGAGTACCTGGCCGTAGGCGGATACTCGGCGCTCGAGAAGGCCCTGGGCTCGATGGACGGCGCTGGCGTGATCGAGGAAGTGAAGAAAGCCCTCCTCCGAGGGCGTGGCGGAGCAGGTTATCCGACCTGGAAGAAGTGGGACATGCTGGCGAAAGCCGGGGCTCCTGGTACGCGCAAGGTCATCATCTGCAATGCCGACGAGGGCGACCCCGGTGCCTATATGAACCGCAACGAGATCGAGTCAGACCCGCATTCGCTGGTCGAGGGCATGATACTCGGAGCCTATGCCACCGGAGCGTCCGAGGGCATTGTCTACGCCCGGGCCGAGTATCCGCTGGCGGTGGAGCGCCTCCGCGGGGCCGTGCTTGCGGCACGCGCCGCCGGCCTCCTTGGGAAAGACATACTTGGCTCTAAATTCGGCTTTGACATCGAGATCGTCTCTGGCGCAGGTGCCTTTGTCTGCGGCGAGGAGACAGCCCTCATCGCGAGCGCGGAGGGCAAGGCTGGAAGGCCCCTGCCCCGTCCCCCCTACCCGGCGGAGCGCGGCCTGGAGGGAGCACCGACCAACATCAACAACGTCGAGACCTGGTGCAATATTCCGCTCATCGTAGCCAAGGGAGGGCAGTGGTTCGCTAGCCACGGCACGAAGACGAGCACGGGTACCAAGGTCTTCAGCCTTGTCGGCAAGGTCAAGAACACCGGCCTTGTGGAGTTGCCCCTCGGCACAAAGCTCGAATCGATGATCTACGGCATGGGCGGCGGCGCGGGTCCGCGCAAGCGCATCAAGGCCATCCAGTCGGGTGGCCCCTCTGGCGGATGCATCCCGGCCACCGGTTTTGGAACTTCCATCGACTATGAAGAACTCGCGAAGATCGGGGCCATCATGGGTTCGGGCGGCATGGTCGCCATGGACCAGGACAACTGCATGGTGGACGTCGCCCGCTACTTCACCGGCTTCACTGCCGGCGAGTCCTGCGGCAAGTGCACAGCCTGCCGCGAAGGCCTCGCGCAGATGCACCGCATCCTGCAGACCATCTCCGCAGGCGAGGCGAAGCTCGAAGACCTCGATCTCCTCCAGGACCTCGCAGAGACCATCCGCGACTCGGCCCTCTGCGGACTTGGACAGACTGCCGCGAATCCGGTCCTCACGACGCTCCAGTACTTCCGCGAGGAGTACGAGCGTCATATCACCGAGAAGCGCTGCGAGGCGGGCGTCTGCGAGGACCTCTACCACGCCCTCTGCGAGAACTCCTGCCCCCTCCACATGAACATCCCCGGCTACCTCCAGCTCCTCAAGGAGAACCGCATCGAGGACGCCTTCGAGCTTACCCTCCGCGAGAACCCCTTCCCCGGCACCATCGGACGCATCTGCCGCTTCCACTGCAGGATGCGCTGCAGGCGCGATGCCCTCGACGAGCCGGTGGGCCAGGGCGAGATCCACCGCTACCTCGCCGATACAATGTACCAATTAGGACGAGAAAAAGCCGTCTACGCACGACTGATCAAAGAGAAGCTGCCGCCGACGGGAAAGAGCATCGCCATCGTCGGAGCCGGTCCCGCAGGCCTGGCGGCAGCCTTCTGGCTCGTGCGCCTTGGCCACCGCGTCCGCATCTATGACGCCTCCGACGAGATCGGGGGCATCCCGCGCTGGGGCATCCCGGCCTACCGCCTGCCGCGCGCCGTCCTGGCCAAGGAGACTGGCCTCATCAAGAAACTCGGTGTCGAGTTCGTGATGGGTACAAGGATCGGAAAGGACCTCTCCTGGAAGGCCCTCCGCCAGGATAATGACGCCCTCCTCATCTCCGTCGGAGCCCACAGGTCCATCCCCCTGGGCATTCCTGGCGAGGACATTCCCGGCGTCATGGCCGGTTGCGACTTCCTCGCCGCGATCGCGGCGGACAGCAAGCCGCCCATCGGCTACGAAGTCATCATAGTCGGTGGAGGAAACTCCGCCATCGACGCCGCCCGCTCGGCGGTGCGCGAGGGAGCCCGGGTCACCGTGATCTACCGCCGCGCCCGAGGTGACATGCCTGCGGACATCGACGAACTCGAGGGCGCCCTCGAGGAGGGAATCGAGATCCTCGCGATGACGCGGCCTGTCGAAATCCTTGTCGGCGAAAACGGCCGTGTCCGCGCGCTGAGGGCCGAGAAGATGAAGCCTGGCGCCATCGACTGGAGCGGCCGGCCCATACCGGAGCCCTCCGGCGAGTGCTTCGAACTTCCCTGCACGGCCATCATCGTGGCTGTGGGCGAGCGTGTTGAAGTCCCTGGGGTCGAGGACCTCGGCATCAAGAAGACCAAGGACGGTAGGATCGTTGTCGATCCCTTTACCCTCGAGGCTGCGCCCTCGGTATGGGCTGCAGGTGACGTCGTCACCGGTCCCGCCACAGCTTCGGAGGCCATGGGCCTGGCCAAACGGGCCGCAAAATTCATCGATCTCAAACTTACAGGCGGGCTGATGACGGAGATAGGAAGAACCCCATCGGATAGCCGCTGGGCGAGCCTGTTCAGGCATTTCGAGTACCGGATGGAGATTCCCCTGGAAACCGCTTCGGCCAAGGCGGGCCGGCCTGCGCAGCTCTCTTCCCATGAAAGGGTGCGGAGCTTCGTGGAGATCTCGCGGGGCTACACCGGCGAGCAGGCGCGCATCGAGGCGGACCGTTGCCTTCGCTGCGATGTCCGAAAGCGCTCGAGGCGTCCTTTGTCTGCGCCGGTGCCCGAGTCCGAGGCCCACCTCAGCGTGGCCGCGATCGAGGAATGAGGGGGATGAAATGAACGACAGGAAAGATTCCATCATAACACTGACAATCAATGGACAGGAAACCGCCGTGCCGGCCGGTACGAGCCTCCTCGAGGCCTGCGCCTCCGCGGGCGCCTTCGTCCCGACACTCTGCCACCTCGAGGGAGTGTCATCCAACGCTTCCTGCGGGGTCTGCCTCGTGGAGGTCGAAGGGGCGCGTTCGCTCATCCGCTCCTGTGTGCAGAAGGCCGCGCAGGGCATGAAGGTCAATACCACGGGACCCCGGGTCCTCCGGGCGAGGAAGACAGCGGTCGAACTCATCCTGGCCAACCACCCCCAGGACTGCCTGACCTGCGCGCGGAACGGAACCTGCGAACTCCAGGCCCTGTCCGAGCGCCTCGGCATCCGGGAGATCCGGTTTCCCCGTACCAAGAAGAAGCTACCAATTGACCGGAGCGTCGCAGGCCTGGTGCGGGACAACGACAAGTGCATACTCTGCGGGCGCTGCGTAGCCGTCTGCCGCGAGGTCCAGACCGTGTCGGCCATCGATTTTGCCGGCCGTGGTTCGCGGACGCGCATCGCGGCCTTCATGGACCGCGGTCTGGCGGGGAGCCCCTGCGTCCAATGCGGCCAGTGCTCGGTAGTCTGCCCCACTGGCGCCATCATCGAGCGCGACGAGACAGCCGCTGTCTGGCGCGCCCTGGCCGATCCGAAAAAGACCATCGTAGTACAGACGGCCCCCGCCATCCGCGCCTCCCTCGGTGAGGCGCTCGGGCTGGAACCAGGGACCCTCGTCACCGGCAAGATGGTCGCGGCCCTGCGCCGGCTCGGTTTTGACAAGGTCTTCGACACCCAGTTCGCCGCCGACCTCACCATCATGGAGGAGGGCAGTGAGCTCCTCGCCCGCATCTCGGGGGGCGGCACCCTCCCGATGATCACCAGCTGCTCTCCGGGCTGGATCGGCTTCATCGAGACCTTCTATCCCGCGCTTCTGCCCCACCTGTCGACCTGCAAGAGCCCCCAGCAGATGTTCGGAGCCATCGCCAAGACCTTCTGGACGGAAAAGGCCGGCCTGGATCCGGCGAATGTCGGAGTTGTGTCCATCATGCCCTGTACCGCCAAGAAGCGCGAGGCGGGGAGGCCCGAGATGGTAGGAGCCTGGCAGTGGTGGAAGGAAAAAGGAGCAGTCCCCGAGAAGGCCTTTGCCGATGTCGACTGGGCCCTTACGACCCGCGAACTCGCACGGATGATACGAGGCGCCGGCATCGATCTTGCCACGCTCCCTGATGAAGACTTCGATGATCCCCTCGGACGTTCGACTGGCGCGGCCACGATATTCGGCACCACTGGCGGCGTGATGGAAGCAGCGCTCCGGACAGTCTACGAACTTGTTACCAAGCGGAGCCTCCCCTCCCTCGACTTTACGGCCGTACGCGGCCTCGAGGGGGTCAAGGAGGCGGAGGTCGACCTCGACGGCACGAAGGTCCGAGTAGCCGTGGTCCACACCCTCGGCAAGGCCCGCGTCATACTCGAGGAGATAGCTGCAGGGAAGAGTCCCTATGCATTCATAGAAGTCATGACCTGTCCAGGCGGCTGCATCGGTGGCGGCGGTCAGCCAGTCAACATAGACGCGGCGAAACGCCTTCGACGGAACAAGGCCATGTACGTCGAGGATCTCAGGCTGCCGATCAGGAAATCCCACGAGAACCCGGCCATCGGCGCGCTCTATGCAGACTTCCTCGGCAAGCCCCTCGGCCATCTCTCGCACGGACTGCTGCACACGAAGTACAAGGCCCGCAAGGTCTGAGAAACCCGCACCCTTTCCGCGTGGGTCAGGGGCGAGTAGTGGCGTAGTTGGGCGCAATTGGCGCCGGGCCGTCCGGGAATGCCCCCGGGCGGCTTTTTCATGCGGGCAGTTGTTCTTGCAGATCGGCCGCCCGGAAAGAGTTGCAGGGAGAGCTTCGCGAAAGCGAGGGTCGCATCACCTTTGACGATGCCTATGACTACAAGGTGATGCGAAGTACTGGATGATCCTGGTCGCCTATCCTGACGCAGCGTCGCTCTACGGCATCACCATCCGCAGGACCATCGACCTTCTCAGCGCCATGTCGCCAGGGCTACGAAATGCATACTGAATGCCAGGAGGCGCCTCATTTCGAGGCCTTCCACTCATGGAGCACAGTGGGATTGTAGCCATCCCAGAGGGTTGAAGCCGGGATACCAAGTCGGCCCGTGAGGACCTCGTCGTCCACGAGAGAAAGTCGCGCGTAGAGCGAAGCCGACTTCCACCCCTGCGGGAGCTCGAAGTCGAGGATAGGGAAAAACCGTGCCGCTGCCTCCAGTGTCGCGAGGCTTGAAAAGTCGCGGATCGAACCTGCCTCCTCCATGAGGTAGCGCTTGCCGAGCGCGTCGAAACGCAGGCTTCGGCGAGCCTGGCGGTAGATGCGGACCGTCAAACCCCCGGCATCCTCGATCTTGAGGGACGCATCCAACTTGATCGTAATAATTAGACCATGATCCAGGAGATCGCGCATTCGATCAGTAAGTACACCCCGCGTCTCAAGAGGGACGCGAAGCCGGTCGCCCTCGGGAGAGACGGTTGGCTCAAGGAAGCCAACCGCCAAGGCCATTCCGAGCTGCAGCCAGAAAAGGAGGGATCGCATACGTTTCGGTCACTTACCCAGGTAGACGCGGAGACCAATGCGTGTGATGCTGGTCGGATAGATGTAATAGTAGTTTCCTTCAGGTATATGCCATGAGGGGAATCCGTTCCACACGCCGACGCCTCCGGCTTCGCCAAAGATCGTGAGCCACTCCACAAGATGGATTTCAGCCCCGGCCAGGATGTAGGGATAGAAGCTGTATTCCTTGTGGCCAGTTACGGTATTGGTCGGGAAGAGCGCTGAGTAGTTTCCTCCTAATCCGAGGTAGCCCCTCGTGAAGTTGAAGAACATCGGGGTCCACAGAGCGAGGCGCGCGCCTAAGCGGAACCCCCGTGTAGCTGAATAGGTCTCCATGGGGGCGCTGCCGTTTATGACAGAAAAGCCATTGTTCTGGAGATAAGCGCCTCTGACTTCGATGGTCGCGAGATTACTGATCTTGGGCGAGATGATTCCAAGGGAGAAAGGTGCAGAGTCTCTGGGATCTAGAGCGCTGTCGATAGCCCATCCCTTGCCCCACTGTAGTTCCTGAACGATCTTCAACGGATCGGCGGCAGCTTCCTTTCTTTGCCGCTCATCGAGGATTATTCGCAGCTCGGCGTTTTCCTTTTCCAAGGCCGCGTTCTGGCTTTCGAGATCCTGGGCCGCAAGCGGTAGGACAATGGTGGCGATCAGAGCAGTGATGAAAAGGTTCAGTTTCATGGAAGCCTCCTGTTCCTTGGTAAGCAGGGAGTGTGCCAAACTGCCGATTTGATCATAATAGCAAGGACGTTTTTTATTTCTTAGCACTGCAACAAATTAGGCGTTCTGCAAATGCCCCGCAATGGATCTCATTTCGCTGTTCGGGCGAAAAAGTGTCAGTTATGACAATCGGGGTGTCAGTTCTGACAGTCGGTGTATCCTACGCGAGGTTATGCGGTGGGGGTAGTGCTTTTCCCGCAAATAGCGGTCATGTTCCCGCTCTCCCGTCACATGGCAGGCCGCCGCAAGGCTGGCATCACCATCCGCAGTACCATGCACCTTCTCATCGCCCAGACAGCCATCGAGAATGACCTTCTCCTCCTCCATGACGACAGGGACTTCACCAACATGGCGAGGGCGATTCCGGAACTGAGGATGTATTGAGGGGTGAGGGCGGTTTTGGGCGAGGACCCATGAGCGGGATTGGGGGACAGTCACGAAGAACTGGCGAAGCTTCCTCTGTCGCGCAGTGCTCCTTGACATCCGCCGCAGTCGCGGTACATTTAGAGTTAGTGATACTCATCCGCCCATGGCGGAAGGAGCTGAGGGGCCGGTTAACTCCCGGTTCCCTTTTTTGTAAGCCATTGCGAACGGAATGCCAGGATGCCCCTCATTTCGAGGCCTTAGGCAAACGCGGGAGTCACGCATGGCTGTCGCTCCTTCGCTTCGGACGATCAGGCTTCATCGGCTCGAGCGACTTCAGCCCATAGTCTCCTGTGAGAATCTCAACCGTTCTCCCCATATTCGCGTAGAAATCGGCGACCGTCGAAATTGTAAAATCACCAATTGATAATGACTAAGCCGCCTTCTCGGGCCATTCGCGCGCTATCCTGCGGAGTGCTTCAGCTGACCAAACCTTCCCTTGGGCATCGAAGGCTGCCCAGGGAGTCTTCTCATCGGCGGTTTTTTCGATGATGCCGCCGAGCTTTTTTGCCGTTTCGAATCGGGCGACCCTGGCTTGGGAAATGTGATTGCCGGTTTCAATCAAGGTTGCCATCGGAAGAACAAGTGTCGCGCCAGCCTTGATCTCCTTTTTCAGCAGGGCATCAACCCGCTTGTAATCCCAACGGTCCTCGTCGGAGCCGCAAGTTTCCTTACCGGACACCCTCAGGTAGACGCAGAGAATCGAAGTATCGATGACGAGTACCTTGCTCATGTACCCACCTCTCGCTGAAGTGCACGCTCCAGGTACCCCTTTTCGGAGAGCGTCCCCAAATCGGCCGTCGCCATGAGCTTGTCGAGGCCCTTGAGATCTTCGAGAAGCCGCAAGGTACTGGCGCCACTCTCGCTTTCGCGGGTCGCGATGATAATAAATGGGAGCATCTCGGGACCGCAGGCGTTCAAGAAAGCTGGATTATGGGTGGTGACGAGTATATCGATCGATCGCTCCACGCTCAGCGTGGTGAGCACCTTCATCAGGATGCCCGATCGTGACGGATGCAAACCTTTGTCAATCTCCTCAATAATCAGAAGGCTCCTCTCCGGTCTCGTCATCAAGGCCGTGATGATCGCCAGGAATCGTAGCGTGCCGTCCGACATTCCCCGAGAGTCCACGAGTATCGGCGGCGCGCCGACCTTCCAACGCTCCTCGCAATAGAGCAGGGCGTCAGTCTTGAGTTTTCCAACCCGTTCGGCAAAGATCTTGACAATGTCTTTTTCGGGAAGATCCTTTACATAACGTTGTAGTGTCGTTTCGAACTTCTTTTTTCCGTCAGGCGGCATTGCCGCGATCAAGCCGGCCAAATTCGAGCCGGTAGATTCAAGCGTCTCGGAAAGAGTGCTGAAATCCCGCATAAGTGATGGAATTGGGTCCAGGACAAATATGGTGGCCAAGTCCGCCACGACTGCGCCGACAGCATCGGCGATTTCCTTTCGATGCGCCTGCTTCTGAATCTGGCTCAAGATCGAGGTTGTGCGTGAGAACTCTTGTTTCTTTCCCGACTTCTCGTTGTAGAGGACTCCTGCGATGCTCGGGGTTTCAGGCTCCACAGTATCGGTGTGGAGGATCGAGGGCTTCTTCCCGGCCTTTCGGAGCCAGGTCAGGGATTCCTGCTCAATGAGGGCCCGGTATTCCTCGGTGCGCACCGAGACTTGATACTCATAGCGCTCGCCTGAACTTTTTTCTCTAACTATTACTCCAAGCGCGAAAACCTTTTCGGGGCGTTTGGCAGCCCATTCAAGACCTCCGCGCAGGCCTTTTCGCCCGCCTGCCTCGCCGCGGAATATGCTGGTCAAGTCCCGACCGAGGGCCGCGTGATGAAGGAATTCGATACCGTCGAGAGCGTTGGATTTGCCACTGGCGTTGGCGCCGATGATGACCGAGAGGCTGTCGACGGGGAGTTCGGCTTCCTCATAGCTGCGCCAATTCTTGAAGCAGACTTTCTCGATCATACATTCCTCCATATCGCCACTTTCCAGAATCTTGTGCGCATAATGTATGCCACTACCATCACCCAAGCACCTTCCCGAACATCTTCTTCAAATACCCCTGCACCAAAGTGAATAAGGGCACCTTCAACCAAGCTTGCTTGGCGAAGGTGCCCCATTCTTATCAACTAGAATAATCGAGACTCAGAACGTCCTGTCAGCTAAGTACTTGTACTCCCTCCACCTGCGGGCGACCATGGTCTTCTGCTTTTCAATCAGCATGGCGGCGCGCTCGGGGTTGGAGTCGCGGAGGCTCTTGAAGCGGACCTCGTTGTACATGTACTCGGCGATCTTTTCGCTCTGGGGTTCCTTGGAGTCGAGCTGGAAGGGGTTTTTCCCCTCTGCCACGAGGCGGGGATCGTAGCGGTAGAGGGGCCAGGTGCCGGATTCCACCATGGTCTTCTGCTGGGAGAGGCCCTTCTGCATGTCGATACCGTGGTTGATGCAGTGGGAGTAAGCGATGATGATCGAGGGGCCGTCGTAGGCTTCGGCTTCGCGGAAGGCCTTGATGACCTGGAGGTAGTTGGCGCCGAGGGCGACCTGGGCGACGTAGACGTAGCCGTAGGACATGGCGATCATGCCGAGGTCCTTCTTGCCGATGTCCTTGCCGCTCGTCGCGAACTTCGCAATTGATCCCAATGGCGTGGCCTTGGAGGCCTGGCCGCCGGTGTTGGAGTAAAGCTCGGTATCCAGGACGAGGATGTTGACATTGCGACCGGAGGCGATGACGTGGTCGAGGCCGCCGAAGCCGATGTCGTAGGCCCAGCCGTCCCCGCCGATGATCCAGACGGACTTCTTCACGAAGCCTTCGTCGGCCACGGAGGCGAGATTGGCTGCCCAGCCTTCCTTCACGCCGGCGAGGACCTTCTTGAGCTCGGCGACATTGGCGCGCTGCTCCTCGATGAGGGCGTCGCTCGACTGGGGGTTGCCCATGATCCTGTCGGCAAGGGCCGATGGAACACCCTTGCCCTTGTATTCGCCGAGCATCTCGCGGGCGAAGGTGGCGGTCTTCTCGACGGTCAGGCTCATGCCGTAGCCGAATTCTGCCGCGTCCTCGAAGAGGGAATTGGCCCAACTGGGTCCTTTTCCGTCATCCCGGCGGGACCAGGGAGTGGTCGGGAGGTTGCCTCCATAGATGGAGGAGCAGCCCGTCGCATTTGCCACGACTGCATGGTCGCCAAAGAGCTGGCTCATGAGCTTGATGTAGGGCGTCTCGCCGCAGCCCGCGCAGGCGCCGGAGAACTCGAAGAGGGGCTGGCGGATCTGCGTGCCGACGATGGAGGCGGGATTCACCTTGGTGACGTCGGGGTTGGGGATGGACATGAAGAAATCCCAATTGGCTGCTTCGGCGACGCGGAGCTCGCTCTGCACGCCGAAGTTGATGGCCTTGCGGCTGGGATTGGCCTTGTCCTTGGCCGGGCAGGAGGCGATACAAAGTCCGCAGCCGGTGCAATCCTCGGGGCTGACCTGCACGGTTACCTTCTGGCCGGGGAATTCCTTGAAGAAGGGCTTGGGGTCGGCGCTCTTGAAGGTAGAGGGCGCCTTGGCGAGGAGCTCGGGCTGGTAGACCTTGATGCGGATGACAGCGTGGGGGCAGACAAAGTTGCACTGGGCGCACTGGATGCAGAGGTCGGGTTCCCACACGGGGATCTTTTCGGCGATGTTGCGCTTCTCGTAGCGGGTGGTGCCGGAGGGGAATGTGCCGTCGTCGGGAAGTGCGCTCACGGGGATCTTGTCGCCGCGGGTGGCGATGATCTCACCGATGACTTCCTTGACGAAGGCAGGCGCGTTGGCGGTGACGGGTGCGATCATCGTCTTCTTGCTGTCCGCGGCTCCGGTCTTCACCTCGTGGATGTTGGTTCCGGCCATGTCGATGGCCTCGATGTTCCTGGCCACGACGTCGGCGCCCTTTCGGGCATAGGTCTTCTCGGTGTACTTCTTGATGAGCTTGAGCGCCTCGACCTCGGGCAGGACGCCGGAGATCTTGAAGAAGGCGGTCTGCATGATCGTGTTGATGCGGCCGCTCATCCCCGCCTTGTCGGCGAGGTCGGTGCCGTCGATCACGTAGAAGCGGAGTTTCTTCTCAATTATGCGCTTCTGCACCTCCACGGGGATCTGGTCCCAGACCTTGTCGGCGGCGAAGGGGCTGTTGAGGAGGAATACGCCGCCGGTCTTGGCGTTGGCGAGCATGTCGAACTTCTCGAGGAAATTGAATTTGTGGCAGGCGATGAAGTCGGCTGCGG
>SESF01005919.1_pt1 | contig 23990 bp, 22 predicted proteins | sample 3171521 | NCBI WGS metagenome assembly SESF01 (sample SAMN10866945, study PRJNA518727) | freshwater metagenome | biome: subpolar coniferous forest; feature: holomictic lake; material: water; isolation source: holomictic Lake 227, 6 m and 8 m depth | place: Canada: near Kenora, Ontario | collected...
ACGGCGGCCTGCTGGTAGCGAGGCACACTTTTGTGGATGCTGACGGGAAAGATATCTCCGCGCCCGCCTACTCATATTACTTCAAGAAGGTTCTGGACCTTAAATAGACCGGCGGCGCTGTATAGAACGGGGGCCGGGCGAAAGCCCGGTCCCTTTTTTTGCGCCGACAGGCCCGGGAAAGCGGCCAGGTTTCATGGCGGCTTCTATCTTGTCCGGCGCTCCGCGGGAATTTTTCCCAAGCAAGGCAAAAAAAACTACAATTGCTTATGCTTTTCAACCACAGGAATGCGCTGCCCGGTGTGATAGGGTTGGACTTAGCTTATTTCAGGGGGCAAAATGACCGGCTATAAACATCCGTGCAAATATTGCGGCGAACTGGTTCCGCCGGACGCGGGCGCGTGCCCCGCCTGCGGTAAAGTGAACCCCGACGGGGATTTCCGCTGCCCCAAGTGCCGCGCCCCGGTAAAGGAAGGCTGGAAGGCCTGCGCGGGCTGCGGCTTCAAACTTGAGATAAATTGCCCTAAATGCGCGGGACCGGTTTTTTTCGGGGACTATTGTTCCAAGTGCGGGGTACGCCTCACCGTGGTCTGCCACAATAAGGGCTGCGGGGAAGAGCAGCCGCCGGTTTCGGAGACCTGCCGCAAATGCGGCAAAAAACTCGGAGGAAAATAGCATGTCCAATCTTATAGGCTTCACCAGCAACTACGCGGACAACAGCACCGAGGCCGGGTTCCAGTTCACCTTTTACTGCGACACCTGCCGCGAAGGCTACAAGACCCGCTTCACCGAGTCCAGGACCTACGGCAAAAAGAAATTCTTCAAGGGTCTGGGCGACATGATAGGCGTGGTCGCGCAGATTGCCGGCCAGTCCGGACTTGGCTCCAGCCTCGAGCGCGGCGCCGACGCCATAAGCGCCAAGTTCACCGGCATGTCCCCGGAGTGGCACAAGGAACACGAGGCGGCTTTTGAACTGGCGCAGAACGAGGCCAAGGGACATTTCAAGCGCTGCCCGAAATGCAATAAATGGCATTGCGAAGCCTGCTGGAACGAACAGACCGGTCTCTGCGTGGCGGACGCGCCCAGGGAGAACGTGGAGGTGGCCGCGGCCAGGGCGCAGAAGATGATGAAGGATATCGGCGCCGCCGCGGACGGCACCGCGGTCTTTGCCGGCAAGGTGGACGTAAGGCAGACCATCTGCGCGAAGTGCGGCAAGCCCGCCGGGGAAGGCAAGTTCTGCGGCAACTGCGGCGCCTCGCTCGTTGTGCCCAAATGCCCCAAGTGCGGCGCGCTGAACCAGCAGGGCGCTAATTTCTGCGCCGAGTGCGGCGGAAAACTATAGTTCTTATGTTTGATGCAGATCATCAAAAAGGATCCGGGAGGAAGAAACCATGGGAAATAAGATAAAACTGATCTCTGCGGCGCTGCTGCTGGCCGGGACCGTGAACGGCTATTGCGGCGGGAAAAAGATAATCTGCGTATTGGACCTGGAGGACAAGTCCAACCACAGCCATTCATGGCAGAACGTGGGCACCGGCATAGCCGAAATGATGGTGACAGCCCTGTCCGACACGAAGAAATACACTTTAATAGAGCGCAGCAAGCTGGACGCCGTGCTTGAAGAGCAGAAACTCGGCGCCTCGGGCGCAGTGACGGCCCAGACCGCCGCGAAGATAGGGCGCCTGCTGGGGGCGCGGTACATCGTGACCGGCGCGGTGACCGAGTTCGGGATAAAGGACTCGAAAATAGGCGTCGGCGGCCTTGAAAAAGTGCTGCCGTTCGGCGGCGGGGCCAAGCTGTCGAAAACGAAAGCCCGCGTAGTGATAGACGTGCGCGCCATAGACACCACTTCGGCCCAGATCGTAGCGGCGGCCAAAGGCGAGGGCGATAAATCCAGCGCCGAGTTTTCTGGCAATCTCAGCATCGCCCCCAGCTTCGACTTCGGCAAGGACGGCTTCGACGAGACCATCCTCGGCAAGGCGGCCCGCAACGCCGTGGACACCGTGGCCAGGGAACTCTCCGCCAGGTTCGATGAAAGCGGCGGCGGGGCTATAAAGATAATCAAGATAGCCGGCAACCAGGTCTACATAAATTCCGGCGGCGCGGACGGCGAAAAAGTGGGCAAGACCTACGGCATCTACCGTGTGGGCGAGGAGATGCTCGACCCCGACACCGGGGAATCGCTCGGCTCCGAAGAGGAAAGGATAGGCACCGCCAGGGTGGTGAAGGTCAACCCTAAATACTCCATAGCCGAGACCAAAGCGGCCGTCCAGAAGACCGATATCCTCAAAGAAGGAAAATAAGGCCGGCCCGGCCTAAAAACGCGGCGGCTGACCCCGCCGCGTTTTTTACAGCACTCTCAGCAGAAAATATGCACCGGGCGGCCCTATTTCCTGCGGATCAGAGGCCAGGGCAGGCGGGCATGCCGCTGCCTATGGCGGTGCAGTTGCCGCTCTGGTCGAAATTATAGCCCCAGCTGTCGTAAGGAGCGATCCCGCCGTTCCTGCGGGAACAGGCTGACATGCCGACCCCGCAGGAGGCGCCTACGAAGTAATTATACGGGGAATTATCCCAGTCCTGCGTAGCCACGTACCCGCAGGCGAGCATGCGGCAGGCGCTGCCGCGTGGAACGGTAGCGCAGGTGTAGGCGTTGCAGGCGTTGCTCAACTGGCCGCTAAGCAGCCAATTCGGGTTATCTATCTGGAACACACGGTAGGCGTTGCCCACCCCCTGCGCGAGCCCCACCGATTCCGTAGCCTTCGAGGTCTCGACAGTTTTGCTGTAGTAGGACAGACTTATCACGGCGAGGGTGCCGATTATCAGCACCACCACCATCAATTCTATAAGAGTAAAGCCGCGATAGGTTTTCATTATTCCGTTGCTCACTCTATTCTACCAATAATACACGAAAGCGGTGTCCTTGACCCCCAGCCGCCTGGCACGGAAATAACGGTCGTTCCGGCGGTCGCCTTTGGCCCTGGCCAGCAGCGCGTGACAGACCCCGCCTGCGGCCTTCTTAGAGGCGGGTGCCATGTTCGAGCCCGGCCGTTGCCGGCTATGCCGTAGCAGTTTTTCATAACTTGCGTACCTGTCCTTTGTGGATAAAGTCCGCTGCAGTTCTTATGCCAAACGCGGGCCAATAGAACCCGCCCCGGCCGACGACTGAAATAATCACACCCGAAGGAAACTGTCACGGCTTTTGGTATTATAATAAAGCTAAGGAAAGGGATCGGTTTTCTAAGAATTTTCAGGCAGAGAAAAGAGGTGAACAAGGAAAGAGCTTGCGATAACAAGCCTTGTGTTTACCACAGATCGAAACTGGCGGATAATTATTGATGAAGGCCTTGATAAAAGACTACCTGCTTGTGCTCCTGGTGATGGGCGCGCTGGCCCTGCTTTTTCTCTTTTGCATCCGTACCCGTCCCAACACCTTCCTGTTCATCCTCTGCGTTCTGATCCTTCTCCCGAACGTCTACGCGTTTGTCTTTTGCGTTCCGTTCATCCCGACCCCCATGCCGGCCGTGGAGGTAATACTGGAGGCGGCGGGCCTTAAGCCGGGGGATATCGTCTATGACATCGGCTGCGGCGACGGGCGTATAGTTTACCTGGCCGTAAAAAAATACGGCGTAAAGGGCACGGGCTTTGAGCTGTCGCCTATCGTTTACCTGCTTGCGAAGGCCAGGCAGCTGTTATGGCGCTCCCGGGCCTGTATAAAATTCGGGAATATTAAACAGCAGGATCTTTCTGGCGCCGACGTGATCTTCTGTTATCTTTATCCCCGGGTCATGCGGGAACTGGAACCGAAGCTGAAGGCCGAGATGAAAAAAGGCGCCAGGCTTATCTCGCACGATTACCCGCTTCCTTCGTGGAAAGAAAAAACGATTATCGAGTCCACGGCGGGCATCCTGACGTGCAAATTCTGGGTCTACGAAAAAGAATAAAGGTCTTCTATGGAAGACAGGCCGCAGATCCGGGCGGCCATCCGGGCGTACACAGCGCCGCGGAGATGTTAAAATAGCTGCGCCTTCCCTGGCAACAAAACCTCAATGGCGGCCACTGGCGGGAGCCAGTTTCGCGCGTTTCTCCAGCGCGGCCTGGATAAGGCCGAGATTGTACCGGGCCTGCGCGCAATCCGGTTTGAGCTTTAACGCCTCGCGGTAATGCCCGGCGGCCTCTTCAAGTTTCCCCTGGTTTATCATAACTACGCCGAGGTTGTTGTGCGCTTCCACGGAGCCGGGGTTGAGCCTTAGCGCTTCGCTATACTGCCGGGCGGCTTCGTCCTGCTTGCCCTGCGCGGCCAGAACAAGGCCGAGGTTGATGCGGGCCTGCGGGTATGCGGGGTCGAGCCTTGACGCTTCACGGTAATGCCAGGCGGCTTCGTCCGTGCGGCCTTGCTCTGCCAGGGCGAGGCCGAGGGCGTTGTGCGCTTCCACGTCGCCGGGGTTGAGCTTTAGCGCTTCCCGGTAATGGCCGGCGGCCTCGTCCATTCTGCCTCTCGCTGCCAGGATAAGGCCGAGGTTGCCGTGCGCCTTCGCGTAATAGGGGTTGAGCCTTAACGCTTCACGGTAATGCGCCTCCGCTTCATCGGTTTTGCCGCGCAGCGCCAGCATTCCGGCGAGATTGTGGTGCGCGATATCGAGTTCCGGATTTATTTTAAGCGCATGCCTCCACAAGGTTTCCGAGTCGCGCCAGGTTCCTTCCTGGCGCCAGGTCAGGAAAGCCAGGCCGGAGATAATTAAAACCGCGATGAGGGCGCACCTGCTGCGGTATTTTCCGCCAGCGGCCCGCCGGCAGGCCCGGAAGCCGGCCCCGGCCAGTACCGCAAAACCCAGGCACGGGAGGTAGGTATAGCGGTCAGCCGCGGCCTGCGTATTTATTTTTACGAACCCCGCCACCGGGCTCAGCGCCGCCAGATAAAAAGCCCAGGCCGCCAGGCCGGCGGGCCAGCGCCGGCGCAGGGCGATAGCCGCCGCGGTAAGCGCTGTTATGGCAAAGCCCGCCAGCAAGGATTGCCAATTAAGCAGCCCGAAACCGGCGGGGAGCCTGTAAAGCGGCGACAGCTCCAGCGGAATAAGCGTCTTTCGCACGTAAAAAAACACGGAGAATAAAACCTGGGCGGCGCGGGGGGCGAAGCCGAACTTTTGGAAGGAGGACAGGGCGCCGACATCAGCCTGTAAGGCGTAGCCTATGGCACCGAAAACCGCGGCCAGGGCGAAGAACGGTACTTTTTCCAGCCAGATCGGGCGGTTCTCGCGGGCGAACCACTTCCCGGCGGCGCCCGGCAGCCGCCTAAGCGGATAAACGTCGAGCAGGAGCAAAACTACCGGAAGACTGACGGCCATGCCTTTGGACAGCAGCGCCAGCAGGAAAGCGGCTAGCGGCAGCAGATGCCGGCGCCAGAATGGCAGTTTCTCGCCGCCCGCAGAGCGGGGAGCGAGGTACCAAAGAACGGCCAGCATGTAGAACAGGCAGGAAAGAATATCGTGCCGGCCCGACAGCCAGGACGCCGGCTCCGCCCGTAAAGGGTGCACGGCGAAAAACAGGGCGGCGAAACCCGCCGAAAGATAGAGCTCGCGCTTTTCCTGCAGGGAAGGGGTGATGGCCAATGCCAGCAGTTTTACACAAAGGAAGAAAAACACCAGCGCGTTAAGGCTGTGCAGGACTACGTTTGTAAGATGATAGCCGAAAGGGTCCATGCCCCAGAGCAGGTAATCCAGGCCCTGGGTCATCAAGGGCAGCGGGGTGTAGGGGCCCAACTGGTACGAAGTGAACATCCACTTCAGCTGAAGGTAGCCCAGCCCCCTGTATTTCTGGTTGTTGACCAGGTTCTGGAGGTCGTCCCAGTTCAGGAAGCCGTCTTTCAGCGCCGGCAGAAAAACCAGGAAAGTGAACGCCGCGACGAATAACGGCATTAACCAGACAATTCGCTTTTTCTCGGCCGCGGGACGGGACAGGGTTTTTACTAGCTTCATTAGTTCACAGCGCGCTGCTGCGCTGGAAACGGCGGGCTATTTCGGTACCGGAAAGGTAGAACAGCGTAGGCCGGCCGTGGGGGCAGTGGTAGCTGTCCTTGGTTTTCTTCAGATCGGCCATCAGGCGGGCCGCTTCCTGCGGCTTTACGAAATCGCGGGCTTTTATCGACTTCTTGCAGGCCATGGTGGCTATGATATTGCGCTTGATGTCCTCGGCGGCCTTGCCCGGCTCGCCCAGCACTTCCGACAGGTAGCCTATGAACTCGGCGAAAGCGGGCTGCGTGAAGTAAAAAAGCGACGGCGCCGCGCGCAGCAGCGCCACGGCCGGCCCGCGCTGGTCTATTTCGAAACCGGCGGTCTTCAGCCAGCCGCTCCACTTCAGCACGGTCTCCATCTGCGAGCGGGAAAGCTCGGCCTCGAGCGGCACCAGCAGCGGCTGCACTTTTATGGCCCCCTGCGAGAATTCTTCCAGGTATTTTTCGAACAGCACCCGCTCCTGCGCCGCGTGCTGGTCCACCACCAGCAGGCCGGCCGCGCTTTCGAACAGCAGGTAGCTCTTGGCCAGCTGGCCGAGGTACGCCAGCTCATGGGCGCGCCAGTCCTCGGCGGGGAAAGCCTCTTGCGCCGGCGGCAGCTGCGCGGGAGCGCTGAACAATCCGCCCGTTTCGGCGGCCGGCGCCGGCGCGGCGGCGGCTTCGCGGTAGGCCGGCACGTCCGGCGCGGAGAATTTGTTGCCGCCCTCGGCGGCCGGGGGAGCGAACTGCACCGCCGGGGTCTGTTTGGAGAGCAGCTCTTCGTAAACGGTGTTCGAGATGGTCTTGAAGATCTCACCCTCGCCGGAAAATTTCACGTCGCGCTTCTGCGGGTGGATGTTCGCGTCGAAAGAGCCGGGGTCGAGTTCCAGGAACAGCGCGCAGGCCGGGTGGCGGCCGGTGAGCATATGCCCGTAGCCGCGGTACAGCGCTTGCCTGAGGATGGCCGAGCCCACGGGGCGGCGGTTCACGAAAAAATACTGGTTGAGCCGGGTGGCGCCCAGCGCGTCGGGCCGGGACACGAAGCCGTAGACGGCCATCCCTTCGGCCTTGCCTTCCAGGCGGGCCAGGCCGGCGTAAACGCTTTTGCCGAACACCGCGGCGGCCCGGTTCTTGAGGTTCTCCCACATGCCGCCGGGCAGGGCCGGCACGGAAAGTATCTCGGAGCCGTCTATGACCAGCCTGAAAGCGGTGCCGCAGTTGGCCAGGGCGGCCTCCTCCACCGTGCGGATGATCTGCGCGCGCTCGGAGGCGTCGCTTTTCATGAACTTGGCGCGCGCGGGCGTGTTGAAGAACAGGTCGGCGGCCTCGATGGTGGTGCCGGTCACCGGCGGGGCGGGCAATTCGGCCGCTACGCGGCCGCCTTCGCCCTCGATGGCGAAGCCGGAATCCGCGCCGGCGCGGTAGGAGCACATTTTAAGGCGCGAGACGGCGAAGATGGAATACAGCGCCTCGCCGCGGAAACCGAAGGTGGCCAGCGAATAAAGGTCGTCGAAAACGTTCAGCTTGCTGGTGGCGTGGCGGCCCAGCGCCAGGCGCAGGTCCTCGCGGTCCATGCCGCGCCCGTCGTCATGCACGCGGATCAGGCCGCGGCCGGCTTTTTTTATCTCTATCTCTATCTTAGCCGCCCCGGCGTCCAGGGAATTCTCTATAAGCTCTTTCAGCACGGAGGCTGGCCGCTCTATCACTTCGCCGGCGGCTATTTTCGAGACCACGTCTTCGGGCAGAACTTTGATTTCAGGCATAGTTATACGTCCGGGGCCGGGTTTGCGCGCCGGCCAGCGTCACAAAAAGATTTTACTTTATTTGGCCTCAGGTGAGATGCACTATGGTGGCGAAGATGTTCACCAGGGCGTGCAGCATGATGTTCACCGGCAGCCGCCTGTGCCGCTCATAGACGTAGCCCAGCAGCAGGCCTACGGGGAACACCATCAGCGTGGCGCCCAGGTGCGCGGCGGCGAAAACGGCGCTGGAGAAAAAAAGGACGGGCAGGAAGCCGGACTTTTTCCTTAACGAGGCGTATAACAGCCTGCGGAAGAACAGCTCCTCTCCCACGGGAGCGAGCACGCAGAAGCCGACGAGCAGGAAAAAGAACCGCAGGCCCGACCGGCCCATCACGGTCCGCACCGCCGCGTACATGGTGTCGGGAGACGCGACCTTTCCTACTATTTCAGCCGCGGGTTTGGAGAAGAACCAGGCCGTCAGGAACACAATGACCACTATAACCCCGGTTATCAGCAGGTAAACGCCGAAATATTTAAAAGCCAGCTTCACGTCGCGGCCCAGGCCGGCGCGCCACTCGCGCCCGGCGGCGGCAAGGTCAACGCCGCGCTGCCTGAGCGCCAGCAGGCACAGGAGGATATAAACGAGGCCCTGCATGAAGCTCGTGACCTCTAAAAAATCGAGGTTCAGCTTCAGCAGTTTGTTGAATACCGCCAGCCCCAGCAGCGAGGCCGCCACCGCGCAGACGGTAATGAACAGGAAAAGCAGCGCCAGCTGCTTGAGCGAATCACAGGCCTTGATCCCGGCGAAATTATCGTTTTCCATAGCGCGGGCGCGGGGCCCGCCTGCGGGCCGGGGAAGAACTATCTATGGACGCCCGCCGTACGGGGCCGGGCCGTTCTGGCCGGCTTTGGCCACGTAGTCGATGACGTAAGTGAAGCTGCCCAGGCTGCCGGTGACGGCCGAGCCTATCACGCCCAGGCCGGCGGCGTTGAAAGCGGCCGCCTTTTCGGCCATGGCTTTTTTAGCCTCGGTGTCGAAAGTGAAAGTTTCGGGCGCCTGGTAGGTTTCCACGGCCACGGAGGGGATAACGCCGCCCGGCTGGTAGAGGTTGCCCACCAGGAAATCCACGCTGTAGGAAAAGTTATTGCCTTCGGGCCGCACCACGGCGGACAGCGGCGGCGCGCCGGCTTTGGCGAAGCCCGGCAGGGCTTCTTTGGAGGCCTTCAGCGCCTCGCTGTCGAAGCTGAAGACCTGGCGGGAATCGTAGCGCGCCACCGAGTACTGCGGCCGCGCGCCGGACTTGCCGGCCTTTACCACGTATTCCACCATCACCGCGTAGTCGCTGCCCAGCGGCACGGCTTTGCCGCGTATGGCCGGCACGCCGGCAGCCTTGAACAGGGAGAGATAAGCCGGAACGTTCTTCACGGCTTCGCTTTCGAAAGTGAACTTGCCGCCGGTGTAATTCTGGAACTTTACGTCGTATTCCGGCGCGGGGCGCAGCGCGTTGTTCACCAGGTAATCCACGGCGAAAGCGTTGTCGCTGCCGGCGTCGTAAAGGTAGGAGCCCAGCACGGGCAGTTTGGCGGCGCGGAAATTTGCCGCGCAGGCTTTCATGGCCTCCGTGGCGTCGGCTTCGCGCCAATAGGAAGCGCCGTTCTTATAAGTCTCCACCAGCACGGCGGGGGGCAGGGCCGCGCCGTTCTTTACGGTGGGGAGATAATCTATCACGTAGCTGTAATCGTTGCCCAGCGGCACCACGCGGCCGCCCAGCGTGGTTATGCCGGCGGCTTTAAGAACGGCTATGCGCGCGTCCATGGCCGGCTTGGCCTGGCTTTCGAAAGTGACGGTTTCGTCGGTGGAGTAGCTGGCTATGGTCACGCCCGGGGGAGTTACCGGCCCGGGCCCGTGCGGCGCGGCCGGCTTTATGGCCGGAATATCCTTAAGGGTTGAAGAGTCAAGATCGAAGGATTGCGCAAAGGACGCAGCGCTGAACGCTAGAACGGAGAAAACAGAAAGAACGAATTTTATAAGCATTAAAGCCTCCTTCTACCGTTAAATTATATTAAGAAATCCGGCAAGCAGTATGGGCCGAAAGTCCTTATATTTAGTAGGTACGGGGGCAGGCTCAATACAGGCCGCTGTTCTTCAGCTCTTCGGCCGTTAAAGGCGCCCTGAAAAGCCTGTACACCCAGGCCTGGTAAATAATTACCACCGGCAGGAAAACCAGCACCACCGCCGTCATAAGTTTCAGGGTGTAAGGGCTCGAGGCTGAATTATGCAGGGTAAGCGCGAACTCCGGAGCTATGCGGGAAGGAAGCAGCGCCGGGTAAATGCCCGCGAACCCGGTCAGCGAAAAAAAGACTATCCCGGCGAAGGAAGCCATAAAGGCCGGCCCGGGTTTCCCGCGCGCCAGCAGAAGCTTTGCCGCCAGCGCGGCCGCCGCTAACGCCGCTGGGAGCAACAGCAATATTTTGCGCGCCATGAAGTTGGCGCTCAGCCCCGTGCCGGTGTAGCTGGCCCAGGCGAACACCAGAAAAAGGAACACCGCGCCATACCAGGCTTTGGCGGCCAGGCCGGCTGCGCGGGCGGCCGTGGCGCCCTGCGTTTTAAAAGCCAGCCACAGCTGGCCGTGAAAAAAGAACAGCGCGCAGAACAGCAGGCCGGTAAGCAGCGCGTAAGGGTTGAGCAGCCCGAAGAAAGTCCCGGCATAGCCCTCCGGGCCTATCTCGAGCCCCCTGAAAATATTGCCGAAAGCCACGCCGAACAGCAGCGCGGCGGCGAAGCTGGAAACCGCGGCCGTTCTTTCCCAGAAAATTTTCCACGCGGCGGACTGTACTTTGCCGCGGAACTCCAGCGCCACGCCGCGCGCTATCAGCGCGAACAGTATCAGCAGCAGCGCCGGGTACAGCCAGCTGAACAGCCCGGCGTAAACGGGGGGGAAGGCGGCGAAAGTGGCGCCGCCGGCCGTTACCAGCCACACCTCGTTGCCGTCCCAGAACGGGCCTATGGAGGAAAAAACGGCCCGCCGCTCTTCGTCCCCTTCGGCCGCCAGCCAGCCGGAAAAGCCCACGCCGAGGTCGAACCCGTCCAGCGCGAAATAGCCCGTCCAGAGCACCGCCCAGAAAAAGAACCAGAGCTTGGCGTAATCCATGTCAGGCCTCCATCCCTTTGCGGGCGTATTTGGCCAGAAGCCAGAAGTCCACGACGCCGAGCGCCGTATAGAAAAGCGTAAAGCCGCCCAGCGACAGCAGGACCTGCGCCGGGGTAATGGTCCTGGATACCCCTTGCGCCGTGCGCATCAGGCCGTATACAACCCAGGGCTGGCGGCCCAGCTCGGTAACCAGCCAGCCCAGCTGTATGGCGATATAAGGCAGCGGGAGGGCGTACAGCATAAGCTTCAGGAAACGCGGATAGTTGAGCAGGGTATCTTTATGCCATAGCCAGACGGACAGCGCGGAAAGCAATATGAACAGCCCGCCCAGCGCCACCATGGTGCGGAAGCTCAGGAAAACCGGCAACACCGGCGGGCGGTCCTGCGGCGGAATATCATTTAGCCCCTTCACTTCCGCCGCAGGGGAATGGAAGGCCATCAGTGAAAGCGCGTAAGGCACCTTCCAGGCCTCCACCGCGTTGCCTTCGCCTTTCAGCGAAGGGAACACCAGCAGCGTATACGGGGCCGAAGTGCGGGTTTCCCAGACCGATTCCATGGCCGCGAACTTCGCCGGCTGGTTCTTCGCCGCGTTCACGGCGCTCATGTCTCCCACTACGGCCAGCAGCAGCGAACTGGCCAGCGCGAAAACGGCGCCGGCGCCGAAAGATCTTTTGAACAGCTCCTCCTGGTTCCTGCGCAGCAGATGCCAGGCCGAAACGCCCATCACGAAAAAGCCCGCTATCACCCAGCCGGCGGCCACGGTATGGAAGAACTCTATCCAGCCGTAAGGGTTCAGCAGCAGCGCCTTGAAATCCACCATCTCGGCCCGGCCGTTGCGCAGCACATAACCCACGGGCCGCTGCATCCAGCCGTTGGCCAGCAGTATCCAAAGGGCCGACATATTGGTGGCGAAAGCCACTAGCCACATGGCGCCGGCATGCGCTTTGCGCGACAGCCGCCCCCAGCCGAACACCCAGACGCCGATGAAAGTGGATTCCAGGAAGAAGGCCACGGTGGCCTCTATGGCCAGCGGCGCGCCGAAGATGTCGCCCACGTACCTGGCGTATTCGGCCCAGTTCATGCCGAACTGGAATTCCATGGTGAGCCCGGTCACCACGCCGAGGGCGAAGTTTATCAGGAACAGCTTGCCCCAGAACCGCGTCATGGAAAGGTACTTCGCGTCGCCGGACAGCGCGTAGCGCGTTTCGAACCAGGCCGTCAGCCAGCCCAGGCCCAGCGTCAGCGGCACGAAAAGAAAATGGAACATCGCGGTGACCGCGAACTGCAGCCTGCTTAAAAATATCGTATCCATAGCTCTTTAAAATACCGCAGGTTCCTTTACAGTACTTCGGCTGCCTGCGAGCCCGCCGGCCCGGAGGCGGTTAACTCGAACATAAATATACCAAATTGCGGGAGCGCGGCGGCTGTCAGTATCCCGCCGCGGACGAGTTGTGAAAAGCCGTCCTTTACCGATATAATAGAACCCGTCGCGATATTCATTCCGGGGAGCACACGTTTATGACAAAAATGAAATTAAGCTTGCTGCTGTTCTTCTCTCTGCACCTGAGCGCGCACGCTTTGACGGTGATGACCTATAACATCAGGCTGGACGTAGAGTCCGACGGACCCAACGCCTGGGCTCAGCGCAGGGATTTTTTCAGCTCGCAGGTGCGGTTCTACGCGCCGGACGTCTTCGGGGTGCAGGAGGCTACGCCGGGGCAGGTGAAGGATATCGAGGCCGCGCTCGGCCAGTACGGCGGGGTCGGCGTAGGGCGGGACGGCCCGGGGCAGGGAGAGGCGTCCAATATTTATTATAAAAAAGACCGGTTCGAGGCGGCCAAGGCCGGCACTTTCTGGCTTTCGGAAACGCCAGATAAGGTTTCCAAAGGCTGGGACGCGGCCTTCAACAGGGTCTGTACCTACGCGCTGCTCAAAGACCGCCGGACGAAAAAAAATTTCTGGGTCTTCAATACGCACCTGGACCATGTAGGCGAGGCCGCGCGCACAAAAGGGATACAGCTTATACTTGCAAAAATGGCCGCGCTGAACACGAAAAAATATCCCGCTGTCTTCATGGGGGACTTCAATTCGGAACCCGGCACGGACAGGATCGTCGCGTTAAGGAAAGAAATGAACGACGCCCGGGAGGTCTCCGAAGAAAAGCCCTTCGGGCCCGCCGGGACGTTCAACGGCTTTAAATACGATCAGCCGGCCACGGAACTTATAGATTATGTCTTTCTCTCGAGACCCGCGGGGTTCAAAGTGAAGAAATACGCCGTGCTGACTGATTCAAAGGACCTGCGCTACCCGTCGGATCATTTTCCGGTCTATGTCGAACTCGACCGGGGACGCTGATGATCTTGTGAGTGTTTATCCGCAGCCAGTCAGGAATTGTCGGTAACAAGCCATTATAGTCATCGGCGTCACTTGGCGGTGAAAGCCTGCAGTTTCAGGAGCAGCTCCGGGAAGAACGGGTTGTTCTCAGGCCGGGGCAGGACGTTGTGCGCTATGCCGGCCGCCGCGGGATATAAAGTGTACACGCCGGCCGCGGACGGCAGTGACGCCATGAACTTGGTGACGGCGGCCGGGCTGACCACCCTGTCGGCTGCCGACTGCGCCGCGAAAACCCTGGTGCCGGAGCCGATGCTCCGCAGTATCCGGGCGCGCCCGCGCTGCACGTCGCGGGTCAGATAATAAAGCTGGCAGACGCCGTTGACGGCCATTTTGTTGTAGTAATAAGGGTTGTCTTCAATGATGGTTTCCGGGTTGGATTCGCGGTATTCCCCCAGAATATGCGTGGTGATCCAGGGAACCTGGCAGCCGACCGCTATCTTCAGCTGATCGGCCTCGTTCATTGCCAGGGCCGGGGAGAAAAGGAAAACGTTCTCGGCCTTGAGCTCGGGGTGCCTGCGCAGGGCGTCCAGCGACAGCGCGCCGCCGGTGGAGAACCCGGCCAGCGAGATGCGCTCGCCCAGCCCGGCCGCGATGTTCAGCCCGCGGTCCACTTCCTGCTGCCACTGGAGTTCTTTTACGTGCAGCAGGTCCTCGGGCCTGGTGCCGTGCCCGGGCAGCAGTATGGAAACCACGTTATAGCCCTGCTGGTAGAGCTTCTCGCCCAGCGCGCGCATATACCAGGGGGAGTCGGTAAGACCGTGTATCATCAGCACAGTGCTGCGGGCCCTGGAGCCGTGGCTGAGCAGGAAAGGGAGATTGTCCTCGTTCTTGATGCCGGCGCGCTTGGATTCCCTGTAGGCTTTGAACTCCGCTGCCGCGGCCTCGTAAGTCTTTCCCGCCGCGATAGGCTGTGTGGGCGGCAGCGACTTATAATAAGCTTCCTCAGCGGGATCAGTGAACTCCGAAGCCGCGGCGGCGGGGGGAATGCCGCTGCGCACCGCCGGGAGCGAACCGCCTGCGCCGGTTTCAAGCTGGTTGAGCGCGCCGGGCGCCGCAAAACAGGGCGCTGCCGCGAAGATAAGAGCCAGGGAAAGAATTTTTTTGAACATTCAGGGATCTCCGGGAATACGTGTCGTTCACCGCGCTAATATTATGGCAATAAAAAATGGCGCGGCTAAGCGGCGGAAGGCCCAAACCTTAGAACTATTATTGCCTATAGTATAATAGGCCTTTAGGACAGCGGGGGCGGTAGCAGGTAATACGCCGCCTTATTCCCCGAACGCTTTATTTATCGCATAATATCACATGTTCCCGGAGCAGGCGCGGTGATATTGGCGCCAATATAAAGGCCGGGCCGTTTTCAGCGCGGGTTTGAACATGATCGAAGGAGCCCTCTATTTAGCTTTACTGGCCGCAGGCGCGCGCAGCGCGCCTGAGCCGGCCAGCCCGCCCGCGCACGTGAGGGCGCAGGGCGCCGCGCGCGAACCCGCCTGCCTTGGCGCCGCGCTCCCCATGCTGGTGTCCAAAGAAATGCCGTACGCAGAGGTGCGGGTAGGCGCCGCGCGCGGGATGTTCATGCTCGATTACGGCGCCAACGTTTCGTCCATCGACCTGAAAGCGATGCCCGGCGTTGCCCCGGTGCAGGACAGCTGCGATCCCGCGGAACCCGGCGGTCAGTGCGCGTTCGACGATTTCTCTTTCATTGAAGACCTGGGCCGCGTGCAGCTGCTCACCGCCGATTTTTCCGGGCTTATACTGGACACCCGGCAGGCCGGCATTGTCGGCACCGATTTTCTCAGCGAGAACGCCTATACGCTGCGCTATAAAGAACGCACGCTGTCGCGCGCCGGCCGCGGCGAGTTCTGTTCCCCCGGCGCGCTGCTGGCCGCCGGTTTCGCCCCGCTGTCGACGGTGGGCTATTTTTCCAGCGACGTCGGCACGCTGCTGCCGCTCAGCGCGCTGAACAAGAAATATTCCGGGCCGCTCACTGTGCCGAACGTTCCCGCCGTGCCGGTGCGCGTGGCCGGCGTTACCGCGCGGGCGCAGATAGATACCGGCTACAGCGACTATCTCGTGCGGCATTCCGTTAACATCAACGCCGCGTTCTACGACCGCATAGCCGCGGCCGATCCCGCCGCGCTGGCGCGCTGGCCGAAGAACGACAAGAAGCTGTCCACCTGCGTGCCGGGCGTGCAGGAGCGCGTGGAGGCCTACCGCCTTAACAGAGGCGCCCTGGAGTTCGTGTCCGAGGACGGCGGCGCCGCGCGCAGTTTCCGCGATGCCGTGGTGTATGTCAAACGCACTCCGCCGGCGGCCCTCGCCTGCGGCGGCATAGGCACCCACACCCAGCCGGCGGCCCAGCTGGGCGGCTCGTTCATGGCGGACATCGGCACAGTGGTCTTCGACCCCTTCGCCTCGCGCGTGTGGATACTTAAATAGCGTAAAAAAGGGACAGGCTGCTTTTTTCATGAAAAAGCAGCCTGTCCCTTTTCTTTTGAGTTACTTCAGCCTTTTTTTCCAGTCGCCGATGGCGGCCAGGGCCTGCAGGGGGGTCATGTTGTCGGTGTCGCACATCTTCACTTCGTCCAGCACGGGATGGCTGGAGAAGATGGGCAGCATGGGGGTCTGGTTCTCGTCGCCCGACTCCACCTGTATGTTGCCCTTGGTCTCGAGCGTGCGCAGGATCTCCCGGGCGCGCTGGATGGCGGAGTCAGGCAGGCCGGCCAGCTGCGCCACGTGGATGCCGTAGGATTTGTCCGCCGGGCCCGCGGCTATCTTGTGCAGGAACACCACCTCGGTCCTGCCGGTGGAATTGGTCCATTCCTTCACCGAGATATTGCAGTTCTTGATGCCGGCGAATTTTTCCGGCAGCTCGGCCAGCTCGAAATAATGCGTGGCGAACAGCACCTTGGGCCCGCCCTCGGGCCTGTAGAGATGCTCCACTACGGCCCAGGCTATGGAAATGCCGTCGAAAGTGGACGTGCCGCGGCCCACCTCGTCGAGCAGGATCAGGCTTTTGGGCGTGGCCAGGCGCATGATGGCCGAGGTCTCGCGCATCTCCACCATGAAAGTCGATTCGCCGCGGGCCATGCGGTCCTGCGCGCCGATGCGCGTCATGATGCGGTCCACTATGCCTATCTCGGCCGCGCGGGCGGGTACGAAGCCGCCCATCTGCGCCATTATCACGGCCACGGCGGCCTGCCGCAGGTACACGCTCTTGCCGCTCATGTTGGGCCCGGTGAGTATTATTACCCGGGCCTCGGGACCGCCGATGTCGAGATCGTTGGGCACGAAAGTGCCGGCGGGCAGGAAGCGCTCCACCGCCGGGTGGCGCCCCTCTTCGATCCTGAGCGCTTCGCCGGAGGTGATCCTGGGCCGGGCGAACTCGTAGCGCACGGCGCCCTCGGCCAGCGCGTAGAACACGTCCAGCTCGGCCGCCCCGGAGGCGAAGATCTTGATCTCGCCCAGCGCGGCGCGCACTTTGCCGCGCAGCTCCGTGAACAGATGCGTCTCGAGCTTCGAGGTGCGTTCTTCGGCGCTGAGGATCTTGTTCTCCAGCACCTTCAGCTCCTCGGTTATATAGCGCTCGGCGTTGACCAGCGTCTGCTTGCGCACGAAATAGTGCGGCACTTTGGGCGACTGCGCCTTCGAGACCTCGATGAAATAGCCGAAAACGCTGTTGTAGCCCACTTTAAGCGTGTTGATCTGCGTCTTTTCCCGCTCGCGCTGTTCGATGTCGGCCAGCAGCTGCTGGCTGTCCCGGCGCACGGCGCGCAGCTCGTCCAGCTCCTTATTGTAGCCTTCGCGTATCACGCCGCCGTCGGAGAGCCGCGCGGGCGGGGTTTCGGCCAGCGCTTTATCGAGCTCGGCGCGCAGCAGGTTCAGAGCGCCGGAGGCGCCGTCCAGCCGCGAGGCCAGCTCGGGGGCGCATTCGAAGAAACCGGTGGAGGTCAGAAGCAGCTTCAGGTGCGGCAGCTGCCCGAGGGCCTTGCGCACCGCGGCCAGGTCGCGGGGAGAGGCGCTTAAATTTATGACGCGGCCGAGCAGCCGTTCGATGTCCGGCACCTGCGCCATTATCTCGCCGAGCTTCTCGCGCGCCTCCCGGTTCTCGGCCAGGAAAGCGGTGAAGGCCTGGCGGTTGTGGATCTCGCGGATGTCGGACAGCGGCTCAAGTATCCAGCGGCGCAGCAGGCGCGAGCCCATGGAAGTCTTGCAAAGGTCCAGCACGCCCCAGAGGGTCTTGGAATCGTCCCCGTCCGGCGAAGACACCAGCTCCAGGGTCTTTATGGCCGACTCGTCTAGCTGCAGGCGGTTGGACGGCTCGTAATAGAACGGCGAGAAAACTTCTTTCAGCCCGGGCTGCGTCTGGCGCACGTAGGAGGTCACCTTGAGCGCCGTTTTCATGGCCAGCTTATGGTTCTGCCACACCGCCTGCGCGGCCCAGGCCGGGTCGGGCGCGTCGGCGCGGGAATATTCCGTAAGCACGGCGTTTCCGAAGTCGAGGTTGCGGCGCTTTATTTCCTTGACGGTCCGGGGGTCCGCTATTATCTCGGCGGGCGCCGTTTTGGAAACGAAGGACAGCAGTTGGTACAGGTCGGGGTCGTTGAGGTTCTGCGTGGCCAGGAAATCCCCTGTGGAGGCGTCGAAAGACGACAGCCCCCAGCCGACGATGTCGATATCCAGCGCCACCAGGTAATGCGAGGCGCGCGGCTGCAGCAGCTCGTCCTCCACCACGGTGCCGGGCGTTATCAGGCGCACTACTTCGCGCCTGAATAACTTGGTCTTTTTAGCGTCCCCGTCCGGCGTGATCTGCTCGCAGATGGCCACCTTGTGGCCGCCGGCCAGCAGCCGGGAAATATAATTGGACGCCGAATGGTGCGGCACCCCGCACATGGGTACGCCCTGCCGCGCGGTGAGCGTGAGGCCCAGCAGGGAACTGGCCGTCTTCGCGTCCTCGAAGAACATCTCGTAGAAATCGCCCAGGCGGAAAAAAAGCAGCGCCTGCGGATAGGATCTTTTCAGCGACTGGTACTGCTGCATTACCGGCGTTTCCGGGGTTTCAACTTTGATCATAAATAGGGCGGCCTCTACATATATTGTATCAAAAGGGTTCTGGCTTCTTTAAGGGTTTTAAGGGTCATGAAGGAAGCCCTGGCGCCCGAGGCGTTGGGCAGGCCCTTCAGCCAGTAGCCCACCAGCTTGCGGGCGCGGGCCAGGCCGCGCTCCTCGCCGTAGATGCCGGCGCTGAGCTCGAGGAAACGGACGAACAGCTTTATGCGCTCCTGCGACGCCAGCGCGGAGGCGGGCGCGCCGGAAAGCCCGGCCGCTATCTCGCGGAAGATCATGGGGTTGAAAACGGCCGCGCGCCCCACGGCCACGCCCGCGCAGCCGGCCTCCAGCATGGCGCGGGCGCCGGCGGCGTCCGCTACCCCGCCGTTGCCGAAAACGGGTATTTTTACCGCGGCGGCCGTGGCCGCCATGGCCGGCAGGTCGATCGGGCCGGTGTGGAACTGCGAGGCCGGCCGGCCGTGCAGCGTTATGGCGGCGGCGCCGGCCTCCTCAGAGACGCGCGCGAGCAGCGGCCCGAGGTTCTCGCCTGCCTCTATGCCCACGCGGAACTTCACGGTGACCGGGACCTTAACGCTTTTTACTACGCTGGAAATTATGTCCGCCAGCAGCAGTGGCGTCTTCATCAGGCCGGAGCCAGCGCCGGACCTGAGCACCTTCCTGACGGGGCAGCCGGCGTTGATATCCACGAGGTCGGCGCCGTGCCGCTCCACCTCCCGGGCCGCCAGCGCCATAGTGGCGGGGTCCGCGCCGAAGATCTGGATGGCCACGGGGTGCTCGCCGGGGTTGAGCTCCAGCATCCTGAAAGTTTTTTTATTGCCGTACTTGATGCTGTCGGCCGAAACCATTTCGGTGACCACCAGCCCCGCCCCGCCCTCGGCCGCCAGGATGCGGAACGCGGCGCCGGTGATGCCGGCCATGGGGGCCAGCGCCAGATTGTTTTTCAGGCTTACGGAGCCTACCGTTACGGGGCGCAGGCTGGAAGACATTATTTCAGGGGTTCAGCGAATAATTGCCGTCGTGCCCGGTCAGGAAATCGCGCGGGGCGCGGCGGAACACCAGGTTCCTTTCGGCCGCGGGCGCGCCCACCTTTTTAAGCACGTCCAGCTGGAAAGCCGAGGCGCGGTCCTCCATGTCGAGTATTGACTCCAGGCCTTTATAATCGAAGCGCAGCGGGTTTATGTCCAGCCGCCGCTCGTCCTTCTGGCCCGGCAGCGGCGGCGCCTTGAGCGTTTTTTTTCGCCCTTTCATGGTGTACCATGCGTGCCAGGCCTGGTGGGCTATGATGCCGGCGCACCAGGTATGCGACCTGAACGCGTGGTCGGTGGAGAGCGCGGCCACGGGCCGCCCTTCGTCCATGTAAAAATCGGTCTTGTTCTCGTTCCTTATCACGTAAAGCGAATTCTTCAGGAAAAGGAAAGTGTCGCGGTCGGCCAGCCAGACCAGCTTAAGCGCCTGGGTCACCTGGCTTACGAACTCCGGGGGGCCTTTTATTTCAAGCGTCAGGGAAGGCATTTCGCCGCCGGGCGGCGGCGCGGGCTTTGCGGCCGCGGCCGGGCCGCTGCCCGGAATATACGGCACGGGCCGCTCGCCCGCTTCCGGAAGCTGCTGTCTGGCAAGAAAATACCAGACCCCAGCCCCCACCAGCAGCAGGGGCAGGAAAGCCAGCACTTTTATGGCGCCGGAAACTCTTTTATGCGCTGTTTCTTCCATGACGGCTGGACCGGCCGGAGCCGGTGCTGGGGCCGGCGGTTACTTCAGGGCTTTCAGGTACGACTTGTAGAAAGCCTGCAGTTCGCTGTCGGGGTTCTGGAATTCGAGGACGTGCTTCTTGCAGCCGCGGCGCGAGCAGATCTGCACCTGGCCGCCGGCCTTAAGTTCAAAAGCTATCATCTGCGAATTGCAGGCGTCGCACCTGCGGGTGCTCTTCAGGTCGGCGTTGCAGTGCGGGCAGCGGAAGCCGGCCACTTTGCCGACGGGAATGGGCAGTTCGGTCTCGATCTTGTAGCTGCCGTAAAGGGAGCTCATGTAGAGAGGGGCGTGTTTGCCGGCGTAGGTCAGGTTGACCTCTATGGAAGACGCATTATCCAGCTTCTTGGCGGGATTGATCAGGGATTTGCCGCAATGCGGGCATTTTACGAGAACGTTTACCATAGGAACCTCCAGAAAAACACAGCTAGACTGCCGGCGGGAATTCAGCCCGGCTGCCAGGCAAGAGCGCCGCCCGGCAAGTATACAATGATATCAAATTATTGTTTATTCGTAGCGCAGGGCCTCTATCGGGGACAGCATGGAAGCCTTTTTCGCCGGCCAGAAGCCGAAGACTATGCCCACGCCCGCCGAGAAGCCGAAGGCCAGCGCCACGGAAAACGGCGAGATATACACGGCCCAGCCGGAGATCTTGGAAAGCAGCAGCGAACTGCCCGCGCCGGCTATGATGCCCAGTATGCCTCCCAGCACGGAAACTATCACCGCCTCTATCAGGAACTGCAGCAGCACCGCGCGGCTGGTGGCGCCTATGGCTTTTCTGAGGCCGATCTCCTTGGTGCGCTCGCTGACGCTCACCAGCATGATATTCATGATGCCTATGCCGCCCACTATCAGCGAAATGCCGGCTATCATGCCCAGCAGCGTGCTGAAAGTCTTTATGGTGCCGGTCAGCATGGTCTGCATCTCCGCCATGTTCATCAGCATCACGTCGTCGTCCTTGTGCTCCGGGATATTGTGCCGCTTGCGCATCAGCGCTTTTATTTTCGCCTGCACGTCGGGCATAAGGCTGAAGTCGGATACCTCCACCCAGACCGAATCGAGGTAGGTCTTGCCCAGCACCACTTTCATGGCGGTCTGCAGCGGCACTATCACCACGTCGTCCTGGTCGCGCGGGCCCTGGGCGCCCTTCAGCGGCAGCACGCCTATCACGGTGAAATATTTGCTGTTGATCTTTATGGTCCTGCCCACCGGGTTCTCGCCGGCGAACAATTCCTTCACCACGGTATTGCCCACCAGCGCCACCTTGGCGAGCCTCGCGCCCTCGGCGTCGGAAAAAAAGCGGCCGTAATAAGGCTGGGCGTTGCGCATCCCGGCGTATACGGCGGTGACGCCGGTGATGCTGGTGCGCTGGTTCTTGGCGCCGTAAGCCACCTGGGCGTTGCCGGAAACGTTGGAATCCGCCCGGGTGATGTTGGGCACCTCGGCCGCTATGGCCTTGGCGTCCTCGATAGTGAGGCGGCTGACCGCGCCGGCGCCCAGGCCCGCGCCGCCCTGGCGGAACATGCCGGGCATTATGCTCAACAGGTTGGTGCCGAGGGAAGCCATCTGCTTCTGTATGGACCGCTGCGCGCCGGTGCCCACGGCCAGCATGGCTATAAGGGCGCCCACGCCTATGATTATGCCCAGCATGGTCAGGAGCGACCGCGTTTTATTGCTGATTATGGAGCTTACAGAAGAGGCCAGGTTCTCCGCCACCTCGCGCCAGCTGAGGAAGAAGGATTTGGGGATGTGCATGCGTCTGGGCGCTTCCGCGCCCTGCGGCGGGGCTTTTTTTGTGACGTCCTCGACTATCATCCCGTCGCGGAGCTTTATCACGCGGTCGGCCCAGGCGGCTATATCGGGCTCATGGGTGACTATCACCACGGTGATGCCGCGCTGGTTGAGCTTGCGGAAGATCTGCATGATCTCGTCGGACTGGGCGGAAGCCAGGTTGCCGGTGGGCTCGTCCGCGAAGATTATTTTCGGGTCGTTGACCAGGGAGCGGGCGATGGCCACGCGCTGCTGCTGGCCGCCGGAGAGCTGGTTGGGCCTGTGCCCGGTGCGGTCGGCCAGGCCCACCTGCTCGAGATATTTCACGGCCTCGTGCGGGCGGGCCTTCTCGCCCAGGTAGATCTGCGGCAGGGCCACGTTGGCCGCGGCGCTGATGCGCGGCAGCAGGTTGAACTGCTGGAACACGAAACCCAGTATGCGCGCCCGCAGGTAGGAAAGCTCGACGTCGTTGAGCTCGGAGATCTCCCGGCCGAACAGCTTATAGGAGCCGGCGGTGGGCCGGTCGAGGAGGCCGAGGATATGCATCAGCGTGGACTTGCCGGAGCCGGACGGGCCCATGATGGCCACGAACTCTCCCTCTTTCACGGAAAGGTCCACGCCTTTCAGTATTTCAAGAGGCTCGTCGCCCATCTGGTAAACTTTTTTAATGCCTTTGAGTTCGATCATAAAAAATCTTTCCCCGCGGCCCTTCTTCCCTTTGCGTCAGCCGTAAGCCTTTTTTCTAGTGTCCGCCCATCGCCCTCTGGGCGCCGCGCGGGACGTTCGGCCGGCTGGGCATCAGCGGGTTCTTGCCGGAAGAATCCACCTGCGCCGTATATCTTTTCCTCTCGTAGTACACCGTCTGGCCTTCCTGCAGCCCCGAAACTATCTCCACCTGGTCGCCCTCGTTCTGGCCGGTCACTACCATCGTATAGACCGGAACGCCGTCCTTCAGTTCCGTTATCACCGCCGTCTCGCCCTGCGGGTTGGTGGTGACCGCCATGGCCGGCAGCAGCAGGATATCCTTGCGCTCCGCGATGGTTATTTTTATGTTGGCGGTCATCTGCGAGCGGAAGAAAGCCGGCACGCTCTCCGGGCGTATTTTCACGGTATAGGTGACCACGTTGCTCTTGGTGGTGCCCTCGTCGAGGATCTTAAAGACCGTGCCGCGCACCGTTTTGTCCGGGTAGGCATCCAGCACTATGGCGGCCTTCTGGCCCGGCTTCACCCTGCCCACGTCCGACTCGTCGAGGCTGGCGGCTACCAGCAGCTTGTCGGAGATGGCGAACAGCACGGTGCCGGCGCCCACGGTCTGGCCCTCCACCACGTTCCTGAGGATCAGCGTGCCGCTGATCGGGGAGATGATCTTGATGGGCTTGTAGGTCTCCTTCCACTGGCTGTACTGCGCGTCGCCCGCGGAGCGCGCGGCGTCGAGAATGGCCACCCGGTCGGAGGAGCTCATCAGCGCCAGCACCTCGCCGGCTTTTATCTTGTCCCCTTCCTCCACCAGGATCTCCTCTATGCGGCCCGAGGCGGAGGGCTGTATCTCCACGCGGTTCTCCGGCGCTATCACGCCGGTGGTGTCCACCACCTCGGAAAGGTCCTTGAGCTCCGCCAGCACGCTGGTATATCTGGGCTTGGAGTTCCCGTTCTGTTTTTTATAGAAGTACCAGCCGCCGCCGGCCAGCGCCGCGATGACAAGGATAACGATGAATTTTTTCATATTGTTTATTCCTCTATGCCCACGCCCAGCAGCTGCTCCAGCGCCAGCTTGCGGCTGTGGGCCGTGCGGGCGTAATTAAGCTGGTTCAGGTCCGAATCCACGAAGTTCTGTTCCACGTTCTCCAGGTCTATGAAGCTTATCTTGCCGGCCATGTATTTTATCTGGGCTTCCTTGAAGCGCTCCTCGTTGGCGCGCAGCAGGGAAACGCTGGCCAGCGCCGTCTCGGCGGCGCTCAGGTAGTCGTCGTAGCCGGAGCGCAGCGAGGAGGCCAGCGCTATCCGCGCGGCCTTGAACCTTTCCTCGGCGGCGGTCAGCGACCGCTTCGCGGCGGACAGCGCGTTGAAATAGCGCGTGGGCCCGCCGGAAAAAATGGGGAGGTTCAGGCTGAGCCCCAGCGACCAGCTGGGCTT
>SESF01016083.1_pt1 | contig 23930 bp, 52 predicted proteins | sample 3171521 | NCBI WGS metagenome assembly SESF01 (sample SAMN10866945, study PRJNA518727) | freshwater metagenome | biome: subpolar coniferous forest; feature: holomictic lake; material: water; isolation source: holomictic Lake 227, 6 m and 8 m depth | place: Canada: near Kenora, Ontario | collected...
AGGGGCAGTTAATACCACCGGGTCCAACAGAAATATGCTTGTTCATAAATATCCCCTTCGTTTTCAATCTATGATCTAATATACAGTATAAGAAATTTTTGTCAAGCAAAAAAATGGATATACGCTATAGCGTATAAGAAATGAATATACGATAAAGCGTATAGGGATTAGTTAATACTAAAAATTATTATTAATGGAAATTAAGGCAATAAAAAAAACCCTTGGAACATTTCTGCTCCAAGGGTCCAAAAACAAAAAAGAAACTTCCCAACCATCTTGGCCAGTTCCAGTAGATTTGTCCAATAGGGTTCTACTGACTTTTACGTTACAAATAAACATACCATTTTCAGGATATTAGTCAACAGAAACCTTAATTCCAGCCGCAAGTTTTCCGCGCCAATCGGCATAAACTTCTTCTACCAATGGATAACGATATTCGTCATCAATCCATTTCCCAGACATATAGTCAATTTCGCAATGGCCAGCCCTATCAGGACCATCACCCTCGCCGCTATAACCATAGCTATCGTAGCCATCGTTATCATTGTCAGAATCGGGGTCGATTCCGTTACCAAAACCGCCACCATTCTTATACCACCACTTTTGATCCATAGCGTATGAGTAGGAAAGGGTAGGGCTATATTTTCCAGCAGACATTCGAATCTCCTAAAGAATTGGTTCCAAACCATTTTCAATAAATTGTTGACCGCGAGCCTTTGCATCGTCTTCGACAAAGAAACCGCAACCATTCACACGTTCATCATTTTCAAACATGGATACATAGAACATGGTCTTGCGAACGAAACCATCATAGTCGCCGTAGCAAACATCTATATCAACTTCCTCGATATCAATAGTGAACGTGCGAGCCATTTGTTTCCTCCATCAATCTATGGTCATATCTTACTGTAGGAAAAAAACTTGTCAAGTGTCTTTATCGCACACCCCTACCAAACTTGACGGGTGATAACTTCGGCTTCGCCATTATCCAGAATATAATGATGCCAAGAAATCGGACCATATTTTTCGGCAACCTTATCATCAATTTCGCGGCAACGATCCAATTGACGTTCGGCAGCGGTCTTGTCATCGAAGGACCAAATCAGAGTAATAGCTTCATCTGGATCGAGACCGTTGATCTTGTATTCGGCGCGGCGGCGAGGATCGGTGATGATCTCTTGCTTCACAATACGATAACGACCAACACGCTCTTGATAAGTCTCAGCCATTTGTCATCTCCGTTTCAATCTATAATGAAACTATACAGTATGAGAAAAACTTGTCAAGTCAAAAAATACTCGAAACTTCTATTTTTTGAAAGTATAGAGGATTTGTTAATACTAAAAATTAGTATTAACAGACCTTTAAGGCACAAAAAAGCCCTCGGCTGCATTTCTGCGCCAAGGGCTTTTGAGAGTCTTGTGTGTCCCAACGGAATAAAACACAAGCCCCATTTCCCAACCGCACCATGCCGCGCATTTCGGCAAGTCATTGACGGTCAGTTCCCTCATAATCACTACCGCGAACGGTATCCAAAACGGTGATCATCAGGCTTAATAAACATAGCAGATTATATTTTTTAGTCAACTAAAATATTTCATCTTTAAGACGAATAATTTCTGCATCAAGGTGCGACCAATTTTTGATCCATTCTTCATCATTGTGGAATTTACCACCGGCAAACTTGTGGAGCCATTTGATATAATCCATATAGTTCCGGAAATCATAATCCGGGGAAATAACCCAAACAAGAGAATTGAATGCCCCAATCAAAGCGTCACGAAGTTCGCGCATCTCCTTATTAGCGCGAGGCAGGACGCTTTCTCCTTGTTCATTGATATGAGAGAAAGTCACGATAGAATCATGGGCTACACGCGCTGCGGAAATCAATTGCTTAGCAGTATCTCTTGCAGTTTGAATACCATTAGCGCGGGCTTCAATCATTTTCTGAGTAGGATTATAATTCATATCTATCCCTCCAAACTATAATTTAAACTACTGTAGGTAATAATCATTGTCAAGTAGTATTCAAAAAAAATCCCCCAGAATTATCTGAGGGATTTTTATAAATTTTAAAAATTTAGCGCTTGCCGATCTTTGACTTATTCAAACCACTCTTGGCAACCTTGGTAGCAATCTTGGAAATCTTACTCTTCTTAATAGCCATGCGTTTTTTTCTTTCTTTAAAAATTTTACAGAAAAAGTTCTCGATAGAATTTGCAGACAAGTAGATTTAAATCAGCACCCGCTTTGCATAGTCCAATCATCATCCAGACTTTCGGTATCATCATCCAGACCTTCGGTATCATCATCCAGACTTTCAATGTCCGGATCAAAATCGTCTTGATCATCAGTAGTCCAATCATCATCCGACCAGACAGCCTTAGTGCCAAGCAAATCTTCCAGATCGTCGCCAGTGTATTCATCGACAACTTCATACCGGCAACAACGCGCCTTCGCGAAGTTATAATCAATTGGAACCGAAACCACGTCGCGAGGATTGACCTTCACAATCACAACTCGGTCACCACGTCCCGTCCCATAGGACGGAAGATAAGACATTGAACAGAAATGCAGACCAGAGGAACAAGTCTGAGTCCGATCCTCGTTAACAAGATTCCGGCGCATTTCGACAATCTGGCCAACCGAATTGTCCATAGTCTTGGAATAGATGTCCTTATAGTCCTCGCCAACCTTCTTATATGCGAGGATATGGCCATCGTCCGTAATGCCCATCTTGGCATTTTCAATGAACGTATACATCTCTGCAATGGCTTGGTTAGACGGATTTTCCATGCAATTGTCTAGGAATCGCATGTAGGGCAGCATATCGAACCCTTGGTCCAATCCCCAAAGAATTCGTTCTGCCAGTGCGGAATGAACAGGCTCATCAATATAATAGACAACGCCATCCCGAACCGAAACCTTGCCTTCACCGGCATTATTGATCAGATTGATCTTCGCAACCAGAATGTCGGCAATGGCTTGGTGAAGAGCGCTAGCCTCATCTTCAGAAACCCCGGACTTGATAGCGGCCTGAAGCTCCTTAATAGCTTCACAAACTGCCACAAAATTATCGCCTTCAGAGGCTAGAACGTTATGAACCCGTCCGTCCGGGCCGGTAAAACTTACCGATGTTGGAGTAATAATTGCCGAAAACTGTGCCATTCGAATCTCCTTCTTTATCTAGATATATTACCACTTTAGAGATAAAAGTCAATTTCTTTTAGTAAGAAAGATCAACCTTCTGGACAACTTGCGAGTCCATCATTTCGATATAATTCTTCAAATCTTCAATAGTAGCTTCAGTGTGATAACGCCAGTTACCAGCCATGCAATACTTAATCATTGGGTAAGTATTGAGAATAGCTTTCCATTCTGCATTAAGATCATGAGGCGTTTCACCCGCAACAATCTGGATATTTGCAAAACTAAACAGTTTATATGCCCATGAGAAATCGTCCGTCGCATTAGACTTTGCAGAAATCAAGTTATTATAGAAAACATTGATCGCATGATCTTCCGAAATTGACTTCACAATGTTTTCAACAATATTCGTTTCAAAAAGATCACGATTGAAATCATTCCAAGTCTTAGCCTTGGTCACTCCCGCCGCAACCTTGTCCTTAATGATATTGGCATGATCAATCATATATTGGAAAAATTCTGTCCAATCGGAATCTGTATCATTAAGTTCCGCGTCCATAATCTTTTGAACAGTCTTAGGAATGCCATAGATCACTTCATTGCTTGAAATAATTCCATTATTCTTTGCAATGTTTATAACATTTTTGAAATTTTGACGGTCAAACTCACCAGTCGGGCCAACCGCAGACTTACCGGACATGCGGACAAAGAAACCCTCTTCCTTGATATCGGTATCAACCCATTCGCCGCCATCCCAACGCTTCACAGAAACCGCCGCCCGATTGCCGCGAACCGCAACAGGCTTAGGAAGATCGCTCATCTTATAGAAGTTTGCACCAGAAAACATTTCCTTCAAATTATCGATTTGGTTTGCATTGCCATTAACGGACATGACAACCATATTTTCATTGACGTTTTCTTCATAGAGGCGACGAACCCGGCTCATAGTCCGACCACCGATATCATCCGTAATGATAAAAATGGTATTGCTAGACCGAACCGAAAAGTTTTCAGAAGAATTATGATAATTTTGTTCAACCGAAACCTTGAGAGTGCCGTTGCGAGTAGTATGCTTCCTATAGAGAGTAATGAAAAGATTATCAAAATCTTCCATGCTGACCTTGAAGCTGGCACTATTGATAATCTTGCCATTCCAAAGCAATTGCTTATTGGGGAGGCAGTCAACAATTGAAGAAATCTTTTCAAAATAACGGCGGACTTCCATTTCCGTAGTCATCTTGGAAACTTCTTCCAAAACCAGATCAGGAATATTTTCAATAATTTCCTTAACCCGATTGGCGATATTTTGCTTTGTGCGCTGATCATAGGACAATTCTTCGCGTCCTGCGGTAATGTCCAGATCGCCAACCCCGAATTGAATATCAATTCCCGCATAGAGAAGATTCGTTGCGTTAGGAACATTTTGCAATTCTGGAACAGAATAACGGTCCAGAGGATAAGCAACAACTCCCATGATAGCCTTGGAATTACCATAGTTAGGATAGATTTTGAAACCATCACCCGAAAGGATTGCAACCTTCTTTGCAATCTTGAATTCGGCACTTCCCGAAACATTCGGGCAAGGATTGAAATAAGAATAAACTTGTTCCGCCTTGGTCCTAAATTCATAGAACGATGCCGACCGAACAGGAATGATCACTTCAAGGCCCGATGGTTCTATGGAATCCTCTTGGTTCATGAGAGAGATTGACGGGGTGTCATTTTCATCAAAGAAAATGGAATAGGTCGAACGAAGATTGCCGTGACGGCTAATCACCGTGAATTGGTCCACATAGGCCAGCGGCGACTTACAGCCAAGGCCAAGGCCACCGATTTGCTCATTCGAATCAGTCTTAGTCGATTCGAAATATGTAGTATAAATTGTTTCCATTGCCTCTTGCGACAGACCCTTGCCATAGTCGCGAACCGAGAAAAAGGCTTCAAGCGAATTAGGAAGGTGAACGTCAAAAGGAAGATCGCCCTTGCCAGCGTCAACATGCGCGTCATAGGCATTGCAGGAAAGTTCGCGAACGATTGCGAGAATCTTTTCCTTATACAGGCCGCTTGAAAGAATGCGGAAAGCCTTACCCGTGGCCTTGATCGTGAAGCTGCGCTCTTGGTTTGCGCTGATACGTTCAATGGGGCGCTCTGCGGATGACATCTTCATAGGGTGTTCCCTTTCAATGAATGTTTCTGTATCTGATATCGACTGTTATACAGTAGGACGATTTTATGTCAAGCGTTATTTCATAGATAAAATGCTAAAAATCATTTCATCTGAGGATGGACGATAAGGACGGGCATCTTGTTCATCCATATAAACGATATTGCCGTCCGCCATGCGAACAATAATATCTTGAATGTATTCTTCAGGATCATCCGTCCGGGATACGAAAGAGCCAACGACCTTAACATATTCGCCAGCATTATTGATAGTATAACCTTCGACCATTTGTCCGACTTCGTAATCACCGACATACATGGTTTGTCTCCTCTTCAATCCATGATCCAAATATACAGTAAGATTGTTTCTTGTCAAACGATTTTTGCATATTTTTATAATGGAACAAATCGTGAACAAACAATGTCCGAATCATAAACGAATCATTAACAAACCCTAGTTCTTATTTTGTTCTTATAAGGGTTTTGTTAATACTAAAAATTAGTATTAACAGAATCATACCCATAAAAAAACTAGGGGATTTCTCCCCTAGTCCACTGAAACAATCACATCATTTTCAATAGTAACGGTTGCAATGAATTGTTTCTTTGCTCCCGTCAAGGATGGTTTGTTACAAACTTTGAATGATCCGGTTGACCGATATTCAGGATTGAACATATCATCTTGGTAATGTTGAAACTTATTTCCAATCTCATTCTTTAGCGCGTCAATAGTTTCATAATGCGCGATAATCATGAGATTAAAACTTTCGCAGCAAAGAATCTACATAAGGCTTGGAAGGCGTAGGAGCCTTGCTTGCACGATCAGGACGGGGATCACCGAGAATCCGTGCGGTGACTACACGAGGCTTGCGCTCACTTTCCATGACAATCTCCTTTGCTTCAATCTATGATCTGACTATACAGTATGGCGAATCATTGTCAATAGCCTTGGGTGAAAAAAGATGGGGGATTTCTCCCCCACCGATCTTTAACCCGCGATCTTGGCAACAATCTTCATTGCAGCCTTGTAATCATCTTCATTCATCTTGGGCTTAATTGCCAGAACGCCAATGGTTTCGATGATTTGTTCGCAATCGGCCTTATTAGCCTTGGCGAACATTTCATCAATAGCATCATCATCCACAACAGTCTTAGACGAACCCTCTTGATATTGGATAAAGTCTTCTGGAAGGCCCTTAATCTTCTTTAGAGCCGCTTCGACGGCCTTCATGACGGTAGCGTCTTGAAGATAGGCGGGATTGATTGCGAACGTCTCGACGGTTGACGTAATCGTTTGAGTCTTGATCCCGTGCTTAGTCAGAAATTCGACTTCCGATTCGCTAAGATTGGACGACTTGGAACGAATCCGCAATTCGCAAGATGCGGAGGCTTCACCCTCAATACCCTTGAAATTGACCGGACGGCGCTTTTCGTCAAGGCCGACGCGGATAAAGCGTTCCTTCATCGCCTTCTTCACTTCATCCGTCTTGGTTTCCTTGAGAGCCGTGAGGGACTTGATAACGGTGTCCAGAGCCGCGACGGCTTCAATGCCCGCCATGACGACTTCAGGGGCCGAACGCTTCGCGGGCTTGTCAGTCTTCAGAGTCTTCGCTTTGTCAAAAATAGCCATTTCGTTTTCTCCGGTTTGTTTCGATATTGGTATCTTACAGTATGACAGATTACTGTCAAGCGATAATTTTCCGAATTATGCTTTATTACGCAATGCAGCATCCAGTGCTGCAATCTGATCGACTAGGTTGCAAAGCGTTGATTCGCTAACGCATTTCTTACGCATTTCATCGCGAAAAGCGGTAGCCAGTGCCTCACGAGCGTGTGGGATGGTTTTGAAAAGGCCAGCGATCTTTACATCACGACGCCCCATCATTTGAGAAACAGTATGGATTACGTTTTCCATCATTTTTTCTGGATTAGTTTCTTTTTCCATTTTGTTTCCCCGTTGTTCCGATGAAAATTACTATACAGTAGGCAATCTAGTTGTCAAACGAAAAAATTGAACATTTGACCGGTTTTTTGATTTTTTTGCGGGGGATAGACCGTTCTAACCTTATGGTTAGGAGCCGCAATTTTGCTACTTAGGGTATCAACATAGGTTCCATATTGTAGCAATGGTTTACGCATATTTGTCTCCATTATGCTAATGACCAAATCATGATTTCATCATTATCATGTTTTTTTATGTTTGTAAATAGCCCCAGACAAATTATTTTTGTTCACGTTTTGTTCCATTATTGGGTAGGATTTTGTTAATACTAAAAATTAGTATTAACAGGCATTAACTTTAGAAAGAGGGGATTTCTCCCCTCTCTCCTGTTTAGATGATATCTTCGGGGGTCATTAAATCCAATCCTGTCCACATCCTAGAGCGATCATGTTCATTGCGTTGTTTAGCAATGCTCACGCGCCTATGGGCATCTTCGAAAATATTGGAAAGGCTCATGATCAAACTTTCCCTGCTTCGAATTGTTCAGTAAGATATTCGCGTCGAGTCGCGTCATTATCTTCATAGAATTGTTTCTTAACTTCCTGATCAAGCAAAAGGTAAACTTCTCGAATATTTTGCATATGATGCGGACCTTGCTGCACAATCCTAGAAAAGATTCGCTTCAACATCCAACGTTCAAACTTGGTAATATTCATCGCACTTCCACTTCTTCAAAATGATAGCTATAATCAGAATCGATACCGTTTGGATCAATAGTTAGAATTGATGCTATCTTAGCATTATATTCAGTAATTTCGTTGGCATAATCATCAACAATATGTCCCTTGGGACCAATGTATAGTTTAGAATCTTTCCATTGTGGACGCTGAATTGAACGGGCTTGCTCTTGTTCCAATTCTGCGAGAGCAACAGTATCTTCTGCTAATTGCTTATTCTCTGTGACAAACAAAACAGTGTCATGTGTGCCACTAGATTCGCTAAAAAAGCGGCTATAGACTGCATACATCATTATGAGCCACCGAATTTGAGATTAAGATCAGACGCATCCGCACCATCTTGCAATTTCTTGAGAGTATCATTCATAATGCGTCTCCATCATTCAATCTATGATTCATATTACTGTATGAGAAAAATTTGTCAATAAAAAAAGAGGGCCGAAGCCCTCTTTTCTCACCGAAAGAATGCGGGGAATGCTTGATACGTCAATACCCCTCCCCAAAATGCCATAATAAAAAATGCCATCTTGAGAGAAATGTTAAGGGCCGTCTGCTTGGTCCAGATACATGCCATGAAAAGAAAAAAGATGGTTGCAATCGGAAAGAAAAAGTTAGCCATTTCTTAATCAATCCGGCTGTAGAATTGCAGACCCTTGTCAACGCCATGCTTCCGGAAAACATCCAGAGCCGCACGGGCGCAATTTTCTGCCAGACCCAATTCTTGACGCATACGATACTTGTGATCGACGCGAACCGAATAGGTCCAATTGTAAGTTTGAACAAGCCACTTGGCAAACTTTGTGCGCTTGTCCTTAATTTCAATCCCGGCAAAGCCACACACATCAAGCATGGTGCCAAAGTCCTTCACGATGGGACTGTTATCGTCCAGAGGGTTAGCACGCTCCACAACGCGAAATTGGGGGGTTGCCTTAGCCATCCAAGCGTCACCCGCCGCATTCGCCGCTTCAGTAGCTTCAGCCATAATCTTTTCATAAGAGATGACTGCATTCTTTTCTGGAATCGAAACCGTATTCTTACCAGAATCTTTTTCAGCCAGTAGCTTTTCGATCATTTCCTTAGCAGCCGCCCGATTAAGGTTTTGTTCCCGGACATCACCACCGCCAAGGCTGTAGATCATAAATGTTTGCTTCTTAGTCGCCGGTTCATCCGGATGCAATAGAACGCCCATAATATTCTCCTTAACTAAACGTCTCATTATTGTGAGACCAATCATCTAAGGCTTCATCTTACTGTATAATGAAACCTTGTCAAGCGATATTTTGCCGCCGTCCAATATCTGTGGCGCGGATACTTTCACAAATCATCTTTGCACCATAGGGAAACTCACCAGTCTCGATTCGATTCAGCAAGGTGCATCGCACACAACGACTATAACCCATTTCATTGAAAAATGCGTTTCGGACCCAGTTATTAATTGGATCACAACTAGTCCGATCATGCGTAGGAGCAATTTCATTAATAAGTTCAAGAGCGGTCATCATCTGATTTTCTCCTTCAATCTATAATCAAACTATACAGTATGAAAAAAACTTGTCAAGAGAAATTTTATAAAAAAAACCCCGGCAACATTTCTGCACCGGGGTTCAAGTTAAAAAGACTGTGGACTTAATCGGTTCCTCACCGTGCCACCGCCAAAATTTATCCGATACGATCATATGAACGAATTGGATGAGTCTTGTCCGTATGCTTTTCCACATAGGCCATCTCGCCAAAATTTGATTTCCAAGCCTTCTCAAACTTAGGGGCATCGCAATCTTCTTCAAGATAAAGAGTCGAACCGCGAGTATAAGAATATTGAGAAAAATCTTTGGCAGACATGTTCACGCGAGAAACATCTGCAACCTTTACTGCAAGCCAACCATGCCCCGGATCAGAATAGAATTTGAAAACCTTAGTCATTTCTATTTCTCCTTCAATCTATGATCCAAATATACAGTAAGATTTTTTTCTGTCAAGCAATTAATTTCGTTTTTGTCTTCTTCACGGACATAAAGTAAGTCTTATCATTGGATATTGCATCTAGATCGGCAAGACTTGTAATCATGTTAATACGATTGCTTGCAGCATCAAGAGTTTCATTCTCATGCAGAACCGTAATAGTGATAACCGACTTAAAAATCTTCTTCATGACTTTCCCCTAAATCCATTCAACGATCATATCAGTGTCCCGATATTCCGCCTTATAATATTTCACTTCATCCATCATCGCATGACCGGACATATAACGATCATAAGTAATGGTGCGGACAATCTTGCCCTCTTGAGTCTTAATGACGATCTTTTCATTCATAGCCATTAGACTTCTTCTTCTTCTTCATGTTCATCGTCTTCTTCATCTTCTGAGACGATTGGATTGCCATCTTCATCCCACCATCCAAGGCGAACGCCCTTAGCGTGTTCATCGGCCTGTTGCTTGGCCTTTAGGGCAATACCCTCTGGACTAGCGGCAAAAGCATCTTCAGCCGCCAATTCAATTTCAAGAGCCTTCAGACGTTCTGCTTCATATTCAGCAAAATGATCAATCATCACTGGTCCCTTCATTTCTATAATGAAACTATACAGTATGAGAAAAATCTGTCAAGCGGTTTTTTCAAGCCTAACTAATCTTTGCCAAGATGGGAGTCGATCAATATCAATTTTATAAGTTTTCCAGAAATGGCGTTTAACTAATTCGCGGCTAGTCCCTTCGGGGAACCATGCAAGAGTATCAAATGCAATTCCGCAAATTCGCCCTCTTTCCAAAGTTTTATATATTAGCCATTCATCGGTCCCGACTATGGAAAAATGTTGATACTCAATTCTGTATCCATCCATCACCACGTTCCCTTTAGACTATCGCCGCCTTCCTCCAATATGAATGAGACGCGAACCGCTTCAATGTTCTCATCATGAATAAGCTTCAGGGCCGTCTCATATGCCCGATTACGATTCGTCATTGGACTAACAACCACTATATTAAAATCACAATCCGGGTCTTTATTGGCGAATCGGTATTGAACTTCAAACATCTCTAAGAAACTTCTTCATCTTCGGACTGAAAAAAAGTCCCATCATTGCCCAATTCGAGCAATTCAGCATGAACCTTGTCTTGAGGAACTTCATCCATGTAATGAACTCCATAATCGCCAATCCAACCACCTTCATCAATCATGTAGGCAACATCTAGAAGGCTCATGTGCCCAATATCACTGGCAGCATCAAAAGTCTCTACTTCACGCAGAATCGTTAGAGTGATAACAGTCTTAACAATCATCTTCGTTTCCTTCCATTTCTACAATATCGCCACACGCAAGCCAAAGAATGCGTTGAATGTTTTCATCATGGTCCGACAATTCGTCTGTGTCCCATGCACCATATTGCTTCAATTCACCCTGCAATTTCACAGGATCAATCTTTTCCAATTGTTCGGCAATATAGGGCTTATTGCTCAAAGCCTGAACATCATCCGAGCATTGCCCCTGATGATATGCTCCTTCAGCATCGTCAAACTCAATGTGCAATTCAATCGAACCATCACTCGAAATAAAATAGCGCATCTTTGTTCTCCATCATCCAATCTATGATTCATATTACTGTATGAGAAAAAACTTGTCAAGCCTATATTTCAGCAAAAATGCTTCTATTTCTCATCACAGCCAATTTGGCATTAAAGATAGGCTCTTCATTGTCCTTCAAGACGAATGATGAATATTTGTAGGGATTGTATGTAATGGCAACCATAGAAGGATTGTAAACAGAATCATACCGATCATTTTCACGCCATGTTCCAGAAACACCCGCATGAACATTCTTTTGCTTCTCTCGCAAAACTCTTGCGCGACCCGCTTGAGAAACCTTGAACTCGATATTTTCCAAAACAAGATCATTGCTATGAGAAATGACCTTGCCCTTGTTTGGACCTTCCAATGCCTTCACACTGAAAATCTTCTTATGCAGATTGTAATAAACAAAAACACGCATCAGATTTTCTCCTCAATGTATGATCTAACTATACAGTAAGATAAAATCATGTCAAGCACTATTTTCAAAAAAGTTTCCGTTAATACTAATTTTTAGTATTAACAAAATCCGAACAAAAAAAAGGGCAGGGATTTCTCCCCGCCCTCATTGTTCCTTGTGAACCCACACCACTCACGGACTCGAACCGTCTTCGGGGAACTGTGTCAAAAAATAGTATCTCGGTTCACTGTGACAACCGAACTATTCCTTGACACTTTCCTCTTCATCTTCTTCTTCTTCCCAGTCTTCAAGTCCAAACATATCAATATAGTTGTCAGGAATATCCTTGAAGGACGAAAAGTTTACAGTGCTTTCTGCACCATCGGAATATTCGCCATAGAAACCCATTCCACCTTCATAGAAATGCGCGTCAATCGTGAAACCAAACTTTTCTTCAAGAACCGAATAGGCTTCAATAGGGGGAGACCATGCACTTTGAAAATAAACAGTGAGAGACAGACCATCTTCGGATACCGCAGCCTCTTCACCCGAAATATCCCACTTGGTTCCCCAATTGGCTACAGACCAATCATACCAATTCTTGTAACCATATGCGGCAATATTGGCCTTTTCTTTTTCCAGTTGGGCAGCTTGCTCTACAGGATCACCGAAAGAACCCGCTACAGTGTCCTTTAGGGCCTGTGGGACAGGCATGAAGGCAGAGAGGAAGCCTTCGCCACGAAAGCCGTCAGCGGCCCTCTTAATGAACTCTGGATCAGCGTGAGTAAGCTTGAGAGAATTTTCGCACCAGTTGGGCATCGGGTATCTCCTTTATTTGTTCAATCTATGATCTGAATATACAGTAGATAATCAGGCTGTCAAGAACATTTCCATGACCGTAGGCATATTTTCATTCAGAGCATCAATGAAAAGCGCCGGAACATTTTCTGTAGATATTTCATCAAAAGCTTCGATATCATCGGGGGAATATCCCCAAATCACTGCAATGTTGCCAGTTTCAATATCTTTAGAAATGTTCGCAACATATTCTGGACCACTACCGTCCGAAACGTAGGTTTGAATATCAATATACTCGATATCCTTTCCAATTAGAAAGGTTTCGACCTTAATCTTAGCCATCAAACTATGCTTATCAGCCATAGAACGATAATATTCGGGAGTATTGGCAGACGTGGTTTGATTTTCCGCCTCATTAGCCAAAAGAGTATAACGAGCAGCTTCCGCCAAATGATCCATTTTACACTCCATTGCGTTAATCTATAATGAAACTATACAGTATGATTCGAATTAGTCAATCAAAAGTTCTGACAATTGGCAATAATAATGGGCAACATCTTCCATTCCAGACGAATGACCCATGTCATATGCAATCTCATATAGCTTGCTTGCCTTGGGATGACCTACTAGATCATATTCCTCTTCAAGATCAGATTGGAAATCACGCTTTACGCCACCATTGTTGGCTTTATAAAGATCGCGTTGTTCATTATAAACTCGCACTTCCTCTTCATAAGTAGCCTTGACTTCCAAGAGGCTTGCAATGTCATCCGCACGGACTCCCCCTATTCTTTCTAAGAAGGTTGTTGGCTGGCGAGGATATTCCATCGTTGGATTATAGTGTCCCGCCCGAACACGTTCGACAACACTCATGTTTTCCACATCTTCACTCATAATCATCTCCATTTCAATCTATAATCAAACTATACAGTATGACAAACGCTTGTCAAGCTATATTTCACCCCTTGATGCAGCATGAATCATGCTATTAAAGGTCATATTACCCTTGGCATGATATCCAAAATACTGTCTGGCGATATAATCTTCATCAGAAGTCATGGTAATAATCAATTCACCAAAATGACCACGGGGTGATGATGCAATGATTTCTTCACATCGGCTAGAAGATATGCCAGTATATTCTTGAAACATCAATATGCCTTAATACAGCTTGAATCAACAGTATAAGTATCTACCAATACATGATCAGCAAAGACACCTTCACCAAAGATACGGTCACGAATAGCATCTTCCAAATCATCTTTGGCTTGTGAAAGATCATCAATATTCAAGACGCAACCATCTTCAAGATTCACCACAATACTAACTTTAATCTGATTCATGACTTTTTAGCCTCCACCATTTTTGCAATATTGTTATATCCAAGAGCGCGAAAATCTAATGGTGAGCCTACAGTTTCCACATCCGGGCACCATTCTTCGGTATAAGATATCCGCAAAGTATCATTCTGAAACAATCCCGGAAAATCTTGAAAACCAGAACCCTTGCGAGCATTAGTCTTAAAATCTTCCCACATCTTCTTGAATTGTTCAACATCCGTATAGGTAATGATATGAGTAACATACCAACCATTAGAATATTGTTCAACAGTAATCACAAATAAATTTGAAGTGTCGATCAAGTCCATCAATCACTCTCCATTATCAAATTTAACAGATTCTACTTGATAATAGTGATCGCAAGAATTATTGATACCGGCTATTTCATCACGATATGCTTTTGCCGCTTCATAAGACGTAAAAGCCTTTTGAAGATCAACAGTTTCATTGTTATAATTGTGGATAAACACTACATAAATCAGCATGACATTCTCCATCAATCATTCTATGATTCGAATATACAGTATGATTGATTGCTGTCAAGAGGAAAACATTGGTTTCATGTGGTCAATGCCGCGCAAACGGCGAATAATTTCCGTAGCAGAAATATGAGCGACGTTTTGAGAGTGGTAAGCATCGCCATAAGGCAGATGAATCAGAATCGACTTGGCCGCTGTAGGGCCATGACCGAACATATACAGGGCAGCACCGTCCGCAATAGGCTCATGGTAAATCCGGCCAGTAAGCTTGCCAGTATAACCATGCGAGACCAACCAAGCCTTGAGAGCCTCTTGGTGAGCCTCTTCATTCTTGGTTTCTTCCCTAATATCAAAGGGAGCACTAAAATCAATTACAGGGGCCGGAACATCCGCAGGGCAACTATAAACTTTCATATCACTCTCCTGTTTCAATCTATGATTCATTTTACTGTATAATGAATTGCTGTCAAGCTATTCTTTGTCTTTAACGCCAATATGAGAATAAAAATCATCCAATGAAATATTGTAGGTAGTTTGGTCAAAATATCGAAAAGTAATCTTGTGTGCAAAATCACGGCCCGAATCATAGGCGTCCATATCGTCATCACCAACATTCGTGGTGCAATCGGAACGGAACTCAATCATCCCAAGGATAAATGCTTTAATCTTAGACATTGATTTCTCCTATCCAAAAATCTTGAAGTTTTTTGCAACTTCGTCATAAGTTTCGTGAAACAAATTGAGAGAATATTTGTCGCCCAAATATTCCGCAATAGCATCCGCAAGAGTGTCATCATCAAGGGCAGGAAAATTATCCTTCGCAACCTTGTCATCCAGACGTTCAACAAGATTGATATAATTCTTGATGATTTGATAAACATCAACTCGCATCTGATCTCTCCGTTTCAATCTATAATCAAACTATACAGTCAAGTTTTGCGCTTTCAATCAAATAAAATACAAAATAAAATCGTTCACGAGCGGCTGTATCTTGGTCCAATAAAAGCTTTTCAAGAATCTTAAAATCCTCATAGTTTGGCTTTTCTGTTCCAATAGATAATTCGGACGTTTGCAGAATAAAGCAATCAAGACAATAGGTTGCATAGGCAATGTCGCCATCATACATCTTAACAATTAAAACCCTATCTTCATCGTCTACATTGGCATCACGATCAACTTTGATTTCCGCAATTACTTTGCTAATCTCTGCCTTGATTTGTGCCACAACTCGCGAATATTTCATCACAGGATTTTCAACCTTAGCCAAGATTGAATTGATCCATTGAACACGACGATCAATGCTATCATCCTTCGGAGGATACTTTAGGTCATTCAGATACTGAACAGACAATGACTTGATATCCGCAATCATGTCTTCAACTTCATAATCCATTTGATTTCTCCGTTTCAATCTATGATTCATCTTACTGTATAACGAATCATTGTCAAGAGAAAAAAGGCAGGGATTTCTCCCTGCCAATCTTACTCACTCACCATGCAAACTGTCCGCAGCAATTCATGATTGACGAATTGCATGTGAAACGAAACAGCCTCACTCTTATTTGCATGAGTTTTCAGGAGAGCAGATGAACCATTTGAAAAAATAGCGGTTCTTAGTCCCGACACTCCGCAAATAGGAGGAGTCTCAACCGTGCTGATCACATCACCATTCGGAATCGTGGTTTCAATCTTCCATTGCGTAGCGAAAAACTCTTCGGCTTTCTTAATTCTTTCGATCAGGCTCACGGCGTTCTCCTTTGCTTCAATCTATGATTCATATTACTGTATAATAGATTTCTGTCAAGCACCTTTTTAAACTATTTTTAGGGTAGGGTTTTATTAACACTAAAAATTAGTGTTAATTTTTAATTAAAAAAAAGGCAGGGATTTTATCCCCGCCCTTCCAAAGCATTGATCATTGATTTTTCTAGATTTCTTCGACTCATCAACTGTGGAATGATATCGTTTCGCAACCAATTTCTTTCATGATGATCATCCAAGTTTGTAATATCCTCAATAAAAGGAATCGACCTAGACTTGCATCTTTCCAAAATAGTCGCTTTAGGAACAGTCAAAAAAGGTTTATACTTAATACATCCAATATCAGAATCATTAACATACTTTTTCATACCAAGTTTGCTATGATCAGAACCGCGCATAATATCCAAAAATACTTGCTCAATATTATCGTTTAGATGATGGCCCGTCACGACCACCGCATCAGAATTGAGAGTGTTCAAATAATTCTTAACAAAATCCCATCGCTGTTTTCTTGCAGCAGATTCAAGATTAGATTGGCCTTTGAGATTTTCCCCATGACCAACTACAAACTTGCATTGCATATCTTTATTCAAGATATATTGTTCAATTAGATTTCTATCCTCATGGTCATTATCACGAATACCATGTTGGAAGTGTAGAACAGTAAAATCGATTCCGGCATTATGATAAAAATCTAGCATGAACATGCTATCGGCACCGCCAGAAACCATTAGAATAGTTAATGGTGGCCCGCCAATACGCGCATTTTTTATTTCTTTATCAGCATTTTTTGCAATTTCTTGCCGAATCTTTTTCCATGCAATCGTCATAATATTGCCTCCGAAAAAGAAATGGTGCGCCCACCCAGACTTGAACTGGGAACCTACGGTTTATGAGACCGTTGCTCTAACCATTGAGCTATAGGCGCTTATTCCATTGTTATATAATACAGAATTAGATAACGAATGTCAATGACTTAGTTTAACCTTGGCATTAACGACTTCGACGCCAAGCGCACAGGCTAGTCTATTCGCTTCCTCTCGCACAAAATCGTCAAAGGGCTTACCATAATAATAACGCGCCTTGACGCCTCCTTCCTCGAAAGTCTCATATAGGGTGGTATTTACCCATAATTCGTAGTTTTCGAGAATAGTATAGCCGCTGATCCGAGGGGCGCACGGTTTTGGGGCTTTCTTTACGAGGGTAATTTGAGTGTTTTCCACGGTCTTCCTCCTTCAATCTATGGTTCTTTATACAGTATGAGAAAAACTTGTCAAGCAAAAAAAAGAGGGCCGAAGCCCTCTTAATTATTCGACCACGCATTCCTGTATCGAATAAAACCGCTTTTCATGCCCATCGAAATAGGCCGCAATCGCCTCTTCATCCGAAAGTCCAGAATGATCATCGGGGGCATTTTCATCCGCCCGTTCATCCCACCATTCGCGAGCAATATCGGCAACGCGCTTATTAGCCTTTTCCAGACTATCAAACGCAGTCACATCAGGAACGTCGTCATATTCATACACAACAACAAAAATGCTCATGTCGGTTTCCTTTGCTTCAATCTATGATGTGAATATACAGTAAGAAAAAAACAAGTCAAGCACTTTTTTTGAGTAGGATTTTGTTAACACTAATTTTTAGTATTAACAAAACCGCTAAAGAAAAAGGCAGGGATTTCTCCCCGCCCCTGTGGCGATTGCGTCTTGAGTCGCCTTAATAGCAGCATACAATGATTCCATAGTTGCCGATTATCGAATTGCCGTTAGGCGCTCCATTTTCGTCAATATCGCCCCAAACATTAAGGGTAGGAAGGGTCATGTCAGTTTCCTTTTATTATAGGTTAAGGGAAAGGAGAGGGCCGAAGCCCTCTTAGTATTCGGCAAAAGCATCCTCATCTTCATCTTCGTTTTCAACAATACCCTTGTAAGTATTGATATGACCGCGAACACGGCGGCTTTCGCCCGAATAGATCACATAATTGCCCATCTCTTCACGATGCTCAGAATCCACATACTCAAAACCACCATAGTAGGCCAGAGAACGATTGCGGGACTGACTGACCGCAATGCAATCATCGCCCACGAACAACTCATAACCAGACCGAATATCCAGCCCAATGTCCGTAGCCGTGACTTTGGTAAGGGTGGCAATAAACTCTTCAGTCAGATGATTTACGCGATCACGCAAAGTATCGAAGTTCATGTTGGTCTCCATTGCTTCAATCTATGGTTCTTTATACAGTATGAGAAAAACTTGTCAAGCAAAAAAAAGAGGGCCGAAGCCCTCTTTTCCATATTAAATGTGAAAGTCAACCACCCAAACACGCTTGTCAGGATTAGCAGCAAGAGTCTCTGCTACAATATCTGGCGTCTCAGTAGGATTAGACATACCAAACCAGCCATAATCCTTGGAAGATTGCCAACCATTTTCCTCAGTCACAATAACCCCCGGAAGATATTCCGTAAAATGAGTCGCAATCTCAGAGGCAAGACAATTATTATTAGGGACCATACCATTCCATCGACCACCGACAGAAAACCAATCCCAAGTAGAATCAGGATTATAGGTAGCCATGCAACCCAAAACCCCATCAATGATAGCGCCTTTATTGCCAGACCAATCTTCCATAGCAGAAAGAAGATATGCTTCATCAACAATAATACCAGAATTATTATTAGCTTCCTTATTGATATAATAATTCTTCATTTCTTCCAAATTTTCAATGGTTTCAAAATAAGGCTCCACTTCATTGTGTTCGCAATATTTTTCAACCAGAGATTCAATCTCGGCTTCCGTTTCACACATAATAAGTCCAATAAAATGAGTCATAAATCCTCCAATATACTGTGATTGTTTCGCTTAATTAGGCCGGAACCTTGGTCCGAACCTTTACCGGAGTCGCAACATATTTGAATCCACTACCAAGGCAATGTAATTGCTCAATAAGAAAATTTGCTTCAGCCGCATCCTTTGCATAAATCGTTTCAGAGATACGACGCGAACCAGACGTTGCAACTACATCAAAAAGAATATCTTCTGGATAAAGAGATACAGCAACCCAACGCTTACGATAAAAACGATATTGCATCATAGCAGTATCAAAATTGCCCTCATAAAGAGTCAGAGTCTTTGTGAACGGATTAAATTGAGCCGAATATGAAACCCAACTAGCATTAGACGAATCATCAATAAACAAACCAGCATCACCGTAAACGATATTTTTCATAATATCGTTAGTTTGATGAAGACCACCATTAAAATTACGAATGGCACCCATCTCTACAATGTAATTTTCCGCAATGGCGCGAAGATTCCACATGAAACCATCAGAAGTCATGCAAATCGCATTCCGCCAACGCTTAGAACCATCAGCATCAGAGTTAATAGAGAAAACAGCAGCAGTGCCCATAAGTATCTCCTATATGCTAATCTATGGTCTAAATATACAGTAGAACGAATCAATGTCAAGAGAAAAAAGAGGGCCGAAGCCCTCTTAGCCATGATGTTCAAACCTGCGTTTCGATAACGGCTTCCAAACCAGCCACGGCTTCAAGCCATTGTCCAATAGCAACAATAGCATCGGCCCCAATCCGCCAACTAGGCTCACCACCATCCAAGTTAATGCCACGTTGGGAAGATGCACACTTGAGAACGGAGTCCCTATAATATCGGCTCACAAATTGGCCCAGAACGATACCGTTCTCATCTTTATCATAAGCATAACGAACATCATAAAATTCAACCAAAGGCTCATCATCATTATGCGTAAGGCAAAGGTCACGGCCATACTTCTCGCCATTGTTCACAATGCGAACCGTGAACGAACGATTGCTCGAATCAGTGAAAACTTTAGAAGTCATTGTCATCTCCATTGCTTCAATCTATGATTCTTTATACAGTATGAGAAAAACTTGTCAAGCAATCATTTCAAATTAAATCCGCGTTAATACTAATTTTTAGTATTAACAAAACCCTAATAAAAAAAGGCAGGGATTTCTCCCCGCCCTTTAAGCCCTATGCCGCCATCGCCATAGGATAATCGACGTAATCCCTCAAAACAAATCCAGAAGTATCACGCTTTGCTTTCAGACCCTTGGGGGAAAGCCCGACAACCACATTCTTATCATCCAAATGGCGCAAATCGTGCTTATCACCATCAATAACACGATAGCCGTTCCAAGTTTCAGGCAATGGACCACCGAACACAATGGCGACATTAAAACCCGCCGCCAATACTTTCAGACATGAATCCTCATTAGATTCCGAACGCGAAAAAGTAAAATGCAAATTAGAATACTTTCGCGAGTCCATCATGCGATTCAGACTCTTAGTATATTCAACAAATTGAACATTAGGGAATCGTTCAACAATAGTCTTGCGGTCCCTACCATAACGCAAACGCTCAAAAGCAATGTCAGTAGAACCGTTAAGGCGAATGCAAGGAATCAAACCATTGGCAGATGCTACAGCAATCAAACGTGTGATTTGCTTTTCCAATTGTTCCATATAAAATTCGCGTTGCTTCATAAACATGATAGCCTTATTGATCCGGCTTTGGCGAACAGTATTCGTATCATTTTCCAGATCAGCAACCATCGCCGCCTGTCCAGAATATTTTCCCAAACATACCCAAATACATCCGTTAGTCGCATCCGGGCAAAGATTGCCAACGCCCGCTTCCGTATATGCGGCCATATAATGGATTCCATTGAGATATCCGTATTTAACGGACTTAGCAGCCTTGGGGGAATCAGTAGACAAAAGACGCTTGAAATTGATATTCATTTGTTTGTCTCTCTCTGTTCAATCTATGATCCGAATATACAGTAAGACAAAATCCTGTCAATCACTTTTTTATGGAATTTTTCGGTTGACAAGAATCAATCATACTGTAAAATTAAAGCATAAAAACAGAACCACCAAACCATAGTGTTATTAAAAAAAATTAATACTAATTTTTAGTATTAACAAAACCTAAAATCCAAAATAAAAAAGAGGGCCGAAGCCCCCTTTCCTATCCAATCTTCTTTGGCTTTAATTTTTTAATGGCAACTTTTTTCGCAATTTTCGCGACCTTGGAAACTTTCCGCATTAAGCAGCCGCGACAACAGGCATAGAAGCCTTCAGGGCGGCGATCCGGGCGTCTAGGTCAGCAAGGGCCGCATCGTGCTTAGTCTTGCCCTTGTAGGGCTTCCCAGAGAACGCAGTGACCATTTCAAGCATCCGGGTAATGGTCACGCCACGAGTCGGGATCATACCGAACCGCTTGTGCATATTGATACCCTGCCGAAGAGTAATCAGACGGAAAAGATCAACCGCATCAGGACCATTGAAGGACGTTGCGCCAGACTTACCAACCACAATGTGAGAGTCGTTCATGTGTGTCTCCTTGCTTCAAACAATAATGAGACTATACAGTAAGAAAAAATCCAGTCAAGCAGATAAAAAAAAGAGGGGGATTTCTCCCCCTCCAATCTTAGGCAACAATCCGACCCTCAAGTCGCGCCTCACTGGCATATTCCGAAATAGTCTTATTCGGGGTGAACGAACGATCACGTTCAATTTTCAAACTAAACGGTCCCCTAATAGATTGGATTTCTCGCAATGATACCCAACCTAGTTCCGGCTCACCCATACCAAGATCACACAGACCAAACAATTGATCATTATCTTCTGGATCAATCTCAGAGATAAGCCATGTAGCGCGTCCCCAAGGGGTGAAAAGCTTAACCACCGGCTTAACGTCCGATGATTGGACCGCACCTTGCTTCAGAAGCTTGGCCTTGTCAGCAGCAGTAAAAAGAATCATTTGGTTTCCCTTTGTTTCAATCTATGATTCATATTACTGTATAATAAAATCCTGTCAAGCAGCATTTTCTTCTTTAATGAAGATTCCCTTCGGAAGCTTCAAAAACTTAACAACCTTGGCCGAATATTTGACGTAATCGTCAAAAATATCCACACTACCACCAGTAGTAAACAAACCCGGATTATTTTCATATACCCGGCCCTCATCACCAATGGTTAGACCATATTGTGGAACAGCCTTGCCAGAACGTGCATAGGCATTCTCACAAGCCACAACACCCGATGAAAAACGCATACGAATATTCGCATTATCATCCCAATTATAAGGCTTGTAAGCATATTGATACAGAGCAATCTCGGCCTCAATCTGAGAACCATCATCGAGCGCGATCAGAGCCGTAGCAACGTGGCTTGGCTTGGTCTTGTAAACATAAACGCCCATCTCATTTCTCCTTTGCTTCAATCTATAACCAGAGATTATCAGATTACTGTAGACTGTCAAGCACTTTTTTCAAAAAAGATTCCGTTAATACTAATTTTTAGTATTAACAAAATATTAAAAAAAGAGGGCCGAAGCCCTCTAATCAATAGATACTTCAATCCGAACCGTTTCACGGGGATTGGCCTTAACGATCTTATCAGCAATTTCCCTAGAGAATACCGTCTCAGCCGTGACCTTGGCCGTTGTTTTATCAATCGACCGGCCAGCATCTAAAACAAAATTATTATCTTTGCGGATAATTGCCCAACCGTAATGACCCCCTGAAATGGAACCGATAGTCATATCAAGACCACATGAAAATGATGCAACCGGAATGCGCTCGAAGCCCGTCTTCTAGCCTGTAGTAGTCACTACTACTAGAGCGACTCCCGGCTGGACCATCGCTAAATTGCCACTCAGTCATACCAAGTGCCTCTTGAGGAAAACAACCGTCATCGATCTGCGATTGCGTGATAGAATCGCCAACCTCGACCCAAACTTTCTTTCTCATAATTTTCTCCTATGTTGCTTTGCTATAGGTAATAGGGGTTTCCCCCTATGCCTTCAGAATTTCCTTCAATTCTGCCTTAATGCGCCTCGCATGTTCGCCCCGGAACGATGCCGCATTGGCAAGAAAATAAGAAACACAAGAGCGGCCAGTATCCATGAAATAACGATCATTGATGCTGTTAAGAGTCATCATAGCATCAAGATACGGCTTGGCAGCATAGTTCACATTTTCCCAATACTTACGAATCTCGCGGGCGATTTCATTGATAGGACGAGGCATGTGTTCATCTCCTGTTGCTTCAATCTATAATCCAAATATACAGTATGATTTTATTCCGTCAAGCCCTATTTTATGCAAATAGAAAAAAAATCTGCCAACGGTTTAGGAATGTCCACTTCTTCGAGTTCATATTCATATTGTGCAGAGTCAAGACGAATAATCCACCATGCAAAAGCACCCCCGCCCCCATGATAAGAACGATTTTGCCCCAAAGCAGCCATTATATCGGATACTTCGGCCTCATCAAAAGATTCCCTGTTATGTTCCAGAAAAGAACCAAGGGTAGTGGTCAATATTTCACCATCCGTTTCGATAATTATACGCATAGATTCTTTCATCACGATTCTCCAAAAAGCTATTTCCGTTTCTTCAATCTATGATCCAAATATACAGTAAGAAAAAAACATGTCAAGAAATTATTTTTGAAAAAAACACTTGACATGTCTCACCCCTACTGTAGAATAAAAATACAAATTGATCAGAAGAACCACCGAGTCAAAGATTCGTAGAGGGAATGTAAT